>Ga0209056_10000002_pt1 | contig 322491 bp, 304 predicted proteins | sample GraSoiAngelo_114_FD_185876 | JGI IMG/M metagenome (GOLD analysis project Ga0209056, IMG submission 185876) | Grasslands soil microbial communities from the Angelo Coastal Reserve, California, USA - 14_0903_13_40cm (SPAdes) (version 2) | ecosystem: Environmental > Terrestrial > Soil >... | reverse complement strand
CGGTGTCCACAGAATCCCCGCCACGCTGCCGAGCGCGTACCACAGCGCGACGAATGCCGCGATGGCCGCGCTGGGGAGCAGCAGCGGCTGCAGATTCACGCGGTCGGAGCCTCGATCCGGTCCAGAATCGCTTTGAGCGCCTGATCCGCCGTGACGCCCTCGAGCTCGAGCTCGGGCGCGACATTGACGCGATGCCGCAGGATCGCGGGCGCCAGCCGCTTCACGTCGTCCGGGATGACGTAATCGCGGCCGTCGAGCAACGCTGCGGCGCGTGCCGCCTTGAAGAGCGCGACGCCGGCCCGCGGGCTGGCGCCCAGGGTCAGCGACGCGGCTTCGCGCGTCGCGCGCACGATCGCCGTGATGTATCCCGTGATCCGGGGTTCGACCCGCACCGCATCCACCTGCCGGCGCAGTGACTCGAGGCCGTCTGCGTTGACGACCGGGCTCACGCCGTAGGTATCGGGGCGATCCGCTTCGAAGCCGTCGATGTAGCGGCTGAGGATTCCCTGCTCGACATCGGCCGACGGATATCCGACCAGCACCTTCGCCATGAACCTGTCCAACTCGGCCTCGGGCAATGGATAGGTGCCTTCGAACTCGATTGGGTTCTGTGTCGCGAACACCGTGAAGGTCGACGACAGGGGATGACTCTGACCGTCGATGGTGACGGTCCGCTCCTGCATCGCCTCGAGCAGCGCGGCCTGTGTTTTCGCGGGAGCGCGATTGATTTCATCCGCCAGGACGAGATCGGCGAATATCGGACCCGGTCGAAACGAGAATTGCTGGGCGCCCGTGAGCAACGTGATCCCGGTGATGTCGGCGGGCATCAGGTCCGGGGTGAACTGAATGCGCACGAACCGCACGTCGAGCGCCAGCGCGAGCGTACGCACGAGCAACGTCTTGGCCGTGCCGGGGACGCCCTCGAGCAGGATATGCCCGCGCGCGAGCAGGCAGACGAGCACCTCGAGCGTCGCCGCGTCTTGTCCCAGCACTACTTTGCGTAAGCCCTCTACGATGCGTTGCGCGTCGTGCGCGGGCCCAGTTCCTCCCACACATCCTCCACGGCTTGAGCGGTGTCAAGCACGCGCTGCGCATCGCGATCGCGTGCGGTGAGCAAATCATGTAACCGGCGAACGGCAGCGCGGCCCCGCGGCCCCCGCATCGCCAGTTCCAGGCTGTCGACCCACGGCAGCACATCGCCGTTGGCGGTGTGACCCGCACGGCTCAACCGGCGCCGCAATCCGAGCGCGAGCCGCTGCACGGCGGTGTTGGCATCGGCCGCGCTTTCGAGGCCGGCGCCAAGGGCTTCGAGGTGCTCGAGCGGCGAGCGGCGCCGCCGTTCGATCACGGAAAGCGCGGGACCGAAGCGCACGGCCGTCGTCGCGAGCCACACGAGGGCAATGGCGATGAGCTGCAGGATCGCCCAACCCGCCGGAGACTGTCGCAACCACCGCCAGGTTTGGCCGGTGAGCGATGGTCCCGTTTCTTCGCCGAATCCTTGATGGTACTCATCCCAGACGATCAATCCAGGATGCTCGCGCGCGGGGGAGAACAGCGCGAGAGCGATTACCGGCACGTCGGTATCACGCCACACCCGATTCGTGAACCATCCGGGATCGGCCGCGAGGGTAACGGTTCCTCCCCCGCGATAGCGGAGGCGCAGGATCACCGGCCGGTTGTTGACGGCTGCCACGATCGTGTCCACGGCGAAGGGCGCCAGGGTGTTGCAAATCCCCGGGGCGTCAACCTCGTCCCTGAGCTTGACCAGATTCTGGAGCTCGCTGCGACCGCTCGTGTCCCGTTGGAGTGGCGCCAGCACGCGCGCGGCGCGCGGCAGCCGGAGGCCGCCGGGTGCGCGCACCGCGATGCTGTCCGCGCGGAACTCCGGCTGGATCCTCCATCCCAGACACTCGGCGATTCCGCCGCCCCAGCCGCTCGCGACGACCGCTCCGCCGCCGCGGACGAAGCGCACCACCTGCTCGAGCTCCGTGTCGGTCATCGGGATGACGGGGTTCAGCACGGCGAGAATTGCCGGCCGGCGCGCGCGGGCTGTCGCAACGTTGTCGAGTTTCGTCCGACGTCGCTCCGTGCGCCGACCGAGCTGGGAGAGGACGTCGTACAGCGCCTTGCTCCCCCGAGGACCGGTGAGGAAGGTCGAGGAGCGGAAATCCAGCTCCCCGATTCGCGAGTGGCGACTGCCGGCCCACACCACCACGCCGAGCGCCAGCGCGAACAGCAGCGCCAGCCCGATCTCAAGCCGGTACGACATGCGGTCCTCGCGCCAGCTCCTGCGCGGCGTCGCCAAACGAGCGGTACTCGGTTTCATCGCAGGGGACGGCACCGAACAGATGGCGGTACAGCTGCGCGACGAGCGCCGCGAGCGCGGCGCGACCAGTCGCGTCGAGCCGCGCCTCGGACACGTACTCGGCCGGCGTTTTAGAAGCGTGAAAGCGGAGCGCTTTCCGCTTGTCGAGCTCCAATACCGCGGCCACGAACCGGTGCGCCTGCGCCTCGGCGTACCGCCCCTCCCGCGCGAGCTCCTCGGCCAGCGCGACGTGCGCCCGCGCGTCCATCACGACACCCACGCCCGGGGACGGCCGCGTTCCGGTCCGCGCCGCCGGCCGCACGATGCGCCACATGACGTAGCCGATGTGAACCAGGAGCGCCACCAACGCAATGACGAGGAGCGCGAGGAGCACGTTGAAGCCGAGCGGATGATTCTCAGACAGGCGATTGAGCCAGTCCTTCAGGTTCTGCCATTGGCGGGCGAACCACGAGAGCAGTCGCTGCTGCTCGACCCACTGATACTCGGGGCCGGCAAACACCCGGCTCAGCGCGCGCCGTAGCGAGTCGGCAACGGGGGGCGGCGGCAGTGTGGGAGCTTGCAGAAAAGCAAACCGACCCGTGATCAGCGTGTCCCCAATCGCTCGCTCAGAATCTCCAGGTCGAACGCCTCACGGCGGACGCGGAGATCGTAGTACAGGAGCGTGAGCGCGCAGGGCAGAATCGGCGCCAGCACAACGCCCAGGACGATAGTCCCCAGACTGAGGAAGGGTTGAACCGGTGATTCGGGGCCGACTAGCGCGCTGATGCCGAACACGACGATCGACGGGAGAATGTTCGTAAAGATGACGATGACCAGCCACGTAAAGAACACCTTGAGTCGCGAGTCACGCGTGAGCTGGTCCGAGCGGCCGAATGCATCGAAGGCGCTAACCAGGTCCTCGAGCACCACGACCATACTCGTCAGACCATAGCCGCATAGCACGTACGCGAACAGCCATAGCGCGCCGATCACCCCAAGGAAGAGAAACAGCGCACCCACTCCCAGCAGTCGTCCGATGACCCCCATCACCGCAACCGCGATCGCCATGGCGATGTAGAGAACGAAGATCAGCAACGTCTTGCAGATGGCCACGAGCAAGAGCGGCATGATACGCGCGGTCCCGAACTGCAGCGCGGCCCCGAGAGACGGCTCGTTTCCGAGATACGAATCTGAGATGATGCGGATCGTCCCCGCTTTGAGCAGCAGGCTGATCAAGATCCAGACGAAAAGCACGAGCAGGCCGAAGCCGATGGTCGCGGCGACGTGTTCTTGCACCCAGTTCGCCGCTCCTATGGGGTTCGAGAGGGCGCGGGTGGCAAAGTACACGCCCACGACGGCAGGAGTGCAGATGAGCACGAGGCTCAGCCGCATGAACAGACCGAAATGGCGGCGATAGATGCTGAAACTGCCGTCGAGGATTTCACCGAGCTGCATCGGCCTGACGTTGGAATCTGCGTGGCTCGAAGTAATGGTCGCTCCCTGCGTGGGTGATGATTCAACGCTAAAATGAGGAAATGCCAGCGTCCGCGCGAGACCTCGATCTACGTCAACATCACGGCGTCGAGACGCCAGAGCACGTGGACGTCCGATTCGAGCTGGCCGGCGTGGGGTCGCGCGTGGCCGCCGGGCTGCTCGATCTGCTCTTGGTGTGGCTCGGACTCATGCTGCTCTGGGTCGGGGGCGGGGCGATCGTCAGCGATATCGTCCCGCATGGCACGGCGTCGGGGTGGCTGACCGCCGGACTCATTTTGCTCACCTTTTGCCTCGTCTGGGGATACTTCACGCTGTTCGAGGCGCTGAACGGCGGCCGGACGCCGGGGAAGCAGGCGCTGGGGATTCGCGTCGTGATGGATACGGGCCGGTCGCTCACGCCGCAGGCCGCGGTGGTTCGGAATCTCGTCCGTTTCATCGACTGCTATTTCCCCGCTGTGCCGTTCGCTCCCGCGATCCTTTCGATCGCGCTCCACCCCAGCAACAAGCGCCTGGGTGACATGGCCGCGGGCACGATCGTGGTGCGTGACCGGCCCACAGACTGGACCCTAGGCGCGACGGTCGGAGCACCCGGGCACGACAGCACGGGGGAAGCGGTCGAGACCGGCCCTCCGGAGCTCGCGGAGGAAGAATTCCGCTTGCTGGACCGTTTCCTCGGACGCCTCAATGAGCTGACACCCGACGTCCAGGCGCGCATCACCGCCGATCTGGTGCGGCGATTCGAGCCGCGCATTCCCCGCCGGATGCCGGATCTGCAGGGCTATCTCGTCAGTGTGTTCGCGGATGAGCAGCGCAAACGGCGGAGCCGGTTTGCCCCGCGCGCGCAGGCCGGCGCCGCCGGCCGCATCACCGTGCCGGCCGAGCGGTTTGTGCAGAAAAAGCGGGAGGGCTGGGAAGCGTTCCGGACGACGGCGCTCCGCGTGGAGCGCTCCGGGGTCAGTGCCTTGGCGGCAGGAGAGATCCCGGCATTCGCCGCCCAGTACCGTGAGGTGGCCGCCGATCTGGCGCGGGCGCGGACCTACCAGGTCGATCCGCGGGTGATCGCTTACCTGGAGCGCGTGGTCACGGCGGGGCACAATGCCCTGTATCGGGCACGGGGGAAGCAGCGCACGCCGCTGCCCCACTACATCCTCCGCGATTTCCCGGCGGCGGTGGTGCAATCATGGCAATATGTGCTGCTCGCTTTCTTGCTCTTCTCTATCCCTGCCGCTGTGGGCTACGTCATGATTCGCGAGCGCCCGGCCCTCGCGGAAGAGCTTGTGTCACCCGTCATGGTGGCCCGCGCGGAAGCGGCAGCAGAGAATCAGGCGGAGGGCCGCGGCTACGCCGAGACAAATAAGGAAGAACGCCCCCAGGTGGCGGCGCTGATCATCACCAACAATATCACCGTGTCGTTCGGCACCTTCGTCGGCGGTCTCACGGCCGGCGTGCTCACCACTTGGCTGCTGTTTGCGAATGGGATGATGTTCGGGCTCGCGCTGGGTCTGTTTCGGAATTATCAGGCGCTGAACTATCTCCTGACCTTCGTGCTGGGGCACGGCGTACTCGAGTTGACGGCGATCTTCATCTCGGCGGGGGCGGGATTTCGCCTCGCGAAGGCGATGATCGCACCGGGCGATCGGACGCGCCGTGACGCCTTGGTCGTGGAGGGCCGAATCGCAGCGCGAATGATCGGTGCGGTCGTCACGCTCCTGGCGATTGCGGGGACAATCGAGGGGTTGTTGTCGACATCCTCGGCGCCGGCCGCGTGGAAATACGGGGTCAGCGCGGCGAGCGCAGTCTTCTTGGTGCTCTACTTAGCGAACGGGTATCTCGAGGCTAGGGGCGCGCCCACTCGATCATGACGCCGAGGCGCGGACCGACAATCGAGACGCTAGTCCCTTCAGCGTGCAGCGTCCCGAACGCCAGTTGCGCCTGGATCACCCCGGCCGCGCGATCGCTCAACCGGTACCGCAGGTCGGCACCCGCCCGCAGTAGGTAACCGAGCAGTTCCATTGTCGGGCCAGGCCCAGTCAACTCATGCCGGAATTCGAGCAGCGGCGACAGCGTCGCCTTGGGACCCATGGGACGATCGAGCCGTCCCCCGACCGCGAGCACATTGCCGCGGGGGACGGACAGCGTTCCCGCGCTGGCAGCGTTGCGGGCGCGTAGACGTCGCATGTCCCAGCCGTACAACGAGAGCTGCGAGTTCCCGAACGGCATACTCACCGCGACGTACCCGAGCACGCGGTCGCCAATTGTGCTCTGGCCCCTCGCGCCGAGATCGTTGGCAGCGGTCGTCGTGTAGACGAGCGCACCGCGGAAGTACTTCCCCGCGCCGAACGGCCCTTCGACGCCGAACCGCCCGCGGACTTCGCCGCCCGGGCTCATTTCGTCACCGCCTTGAACCGGCACGTAGCTCGCGGCGTACCGGTAGCTCGCGCCCATCCCCACGGCCCAGTTCTCACCCATTTTGACGGCGGACGCAAAGCCGGCGGAAAACGCGCCGCCCGAGCCAAAACTCGGCGTCGTGAACCCGAAGAGATGCGTGCCCGTCGCCCCAAACAGTGGGATCGTCGTATCGGGTACGCCGGTCGCGCCCGTCGGGATCGTGCCGACGAGATTGAGCACCAGCTTCCCGGGAATGATGCTGTAGGTCGCGCGCAGATCGGTGTCGACGAGTCCCGAATGCGTAATCGCGGCCGCTCCGCCGCCGGCTGGGGTGACGGACGCGCGCGCAAAGGCGGTGCTGAGATCGAGGACCAGCCTGCCGCCCGCGATGCGCTGCGAGACGCTGACCGGAATCGTGAGCTCGCTGAGGCGATCGAATGCGAGCCCCGAGCCGAAGGAGTAGGATTCGAACGTGACGCCCGTGCGCGCGACGGCCGTCGCGGCCTGCGCGGCGAGCACTCCCGGAAGCAACAAGCATCCGAAGCAGCTGCGCGCCAGCGTCATGGCAGACGGAAGATAATCCGGATGATGCCTGTCGCCTGGATGACGCTCCAGATGCCCTGGCTCTCGGGCGTGGGATTCGACACCGTGCTGCCGATGCTGTTCGGCCCGGCAACATCACCGACGGTCGCGGACACGTCTACTGTCACCTGCTTCAGCGCGCCTTCCGCTGCCGGCTCCAGCGGCGGCACGATCTGATCGACGGCTCGCGCGACCGCGACCACGTCACCAGACCTCGCCGCCACGGCCGGCGCGGCCTCCGCCGCCTGTCGTTGCTGGGCGGCGGCCTGAAACGTGGGATCGGTGCGCGAGGCGGCACGGAAGGCGCCGGCCGCGGCGCGATAGTCGCCGCCATCGAGCGCTTCGAGTCCGCGGCTGTACGCGAGGAACGCGGCCAGGTTCTTCGGCCCCTGCCGCAGGATGCGTTGCCGTTCGGCTTCCGTGAGCTGAATCCCCAGCTCCGTCGCCAACCCGAAGACGAGCTGCTTTTCGAGATCGAGGAGTTGCTTGAACGTCCCGTTCGCCTGCGCGCCGGAGCGAACGTTGCCGTCCCCGCGCACCACCGTTGCCGACAGGCGGACCGGACCGTTCTGCGTAATCGCCGCGACGCCCTGCACCAGCCGCTCGGCCCGCAGTAAGCGGCCGACGCGCGCCGCGGTGCTGGGGTCGGCCCTCCCACTCTGCCCGAGCTTCATTTCGTCGAGCAACGCGCCGATCTGAACGCGCTCCAGGAGACGGAGGTTGCGGACCATCGCCAGATCGGACGTCATCAGCTCGGCGAGCCCGCGCGACAGCGGCTGCAGGGTCGAGTCGCCCGCAATGGTCACCGGCAGCACGGCGACGGTCGAGGGCTGCGGAGCCGAAGCCGTGAGCGTGGATTCGCGCGCCAGCGCCAGCTTGGCCGTCTGGGTTGCTTGGGTCCGGAGCGCGAGCTGGGCGAGCGCTCGCACGGCAGCGACGCGTCGCGCCCGTGGATACTTGTTGGCGAAATCCGTGTATGTAGCAAACGCGAGATCGTAGCGGCCGTCTTTTTCCTGGCAGCCGCCGATCACCATGGGGCCGAGCGCATCGCTCGGCTCCAGCCTCTGGCCGGCGCTCGCCACCACGACAGCGGAATCACACTGTCCGGCAACCATTAGTGCGGCAGCGAGCCGGAAGCGGAGCTGCGCGTTTGTAGGTTGTCGTGCGGCTTCAGCTTGGAGTGTAGGGATCACCGCGGGGGTAACACGACCAGGTCCTGGCCTGCCTGCGCAAGCCACGATCCAACCGCTCAGAGCTAAGAGCAGGGCCCAGCGACCAGCCAAATTCGGGGACTCCCACCTGAGAAGGGGTCTTAAGATGCCCGGGGCACAAACCCCCGCAAGAGCGGGGGTCGCGTGGTGTGATTTACCCCCGCGCGACCGAAACAGCTATGACGAGGATCACGAACGGCAGCGTGTCCAACCGCGGCGGGATTAATAAGGAAGGCGCGGAGTGCCCAGCGGCGCACGGTGATGGGAGGCCACCATGCGGTAGCGGGGGCAAACCGAGGGCGATGCCGCCGGCTCACTCTATGCTTTGCAGCATCTGCCGCATCTTGCGCGCCAGGTCCTCGATCTGCTTGAGCCCGGCCAGCGTCTCTTCGTCGTACTTCTCCGGCGCGAGGAGCAACAGCTGAGTCTCGGCGAGGATCGCCGATAGAGGGTTGGATAAGTCGTGCCGCAGCTTCGCCAGCGACTTCTGATCAGCCATTACAGCAGCGAGCGGTAGAGGTCGCGCAGGTGATGATCCCGCAGGTCACGTACCGATTGCCACAGATCCTGCTCCGTGCCGGCGCAGAAGATCTCCGCGCTGGACCGCTCCGCTTCCGTCCCTTCCGCACCAAACAGTATGCGGCCGCGCCAGAAACCGTCTTCGGTGCGGCGCAGGGAGAGTCGGATGTCTATGGGTTGTCCGTCGAAGCGAATGGGAGGCAGGTCGTGGACGACCGTATCGGTCGCAGCAGCTGGGGTGTATCGGGCAGGTTGGGCAGGCATGCCGTTCCAGGGCTGGTTTGAAACAACATTATAAATGGCTAGGAGTTACGCAATACTCAAAAGCGGTTCTAAGATCGGAACGGCGCCGGCGCAAACGTCAGGATAAACAGCAACAGACTCAGCCACGCGAGCCAGCGCCCGGACGCCGGCAGTGGGCGGTAGGCATCAAGCACCGGAGGATGTCGCAGTTGACCGCGTGAGAGCACCAGCACGATGAACCCCCACACGAGCCAGCCGATCCAGAACCATCCCAGGAGCATGACGATCAGCCAGAAGGCGCTGGCGACCGGCTGATGCCAGCGCGGGGTCGTGGCGTAGACGATGTGACCACCGTCGAGCTGGGCCATGGGGAGAAGATTGAGCATGGTCACGAACATCCCAAACCATCCCGCGAACGCTGTCGGGTGCAGCGCGATATCGCCGGAGGCTCCCGCCACCAACCGCCGCAGCAGCAGCGTCACCAGCGAGTCGCCGGGGAAGAGCAGGTCGTCACCCAGGCGCACCACCATCCCATGAAAACCCTCTGGTGCGGTGGGGTGACTGTGCAGAAGCCCGATCCACAGAATCGGGACGGCGACGAGAAAGCCCGCGATTGGGCCGGCGGCGCCGATGTCCAGCAGCTGTCGGCGGTCGTTCACGATCGTCCGTAGCCTGATGAACGCGCCGAACGTTCCAATGCCGAAAGGAGGCGGAAAGCCCGGTAGGAAAAACGGCGGCGACACGTCGACCTGGTAACGCCGGGCCGTGAGGTAGTGCCCCATCTCGTGCGTAAAGAGGATCGCGAGCAGGGGCAGTGAAAACAGGAGCCCGTGAGACAGCCCTCGCAAGAATGCCGCGCCGCGCCAGTCCCCGGGATGCACCGAGATCGTGCCCGCGACCATCGCACCGGTGAGCGTGGTGGTGGCCAGGACCGCAGCGAAGAGGAGCGCGTGGACGCCCCATGCTTCGCGCCGCACCGGGTGGGGCCGCGTGAGCACGAGATGTCGTCCGTCAGCCTCGTCCGACCAGTAGTAGGTCCCCGGCCACTGCCGGAGGGCCTCCGCCAGCGGCGCGGAGAGAGGGGGCCCGGCGTGCGCCGGATCTACAAGCGCGTCAAGGACTTCGCGATCGTGGAGGGGGGTGGTTCGCCACGCCAAGAGAAACCTTGTGATGGTCACGGCCGCACACTATTATAGAGCGTTCGCATACCGCCGGATTCCCAAGTTTCCATTTTCAACCAGGACCAATCTCCCATCCCGGGGTTTCCCCCGCCGCACAAGCAAACGGAGTTGAAGCACAAGTGGATATCGCCGAATTGAAGAGAAAGTCCGTCGCGGAACTACACGCGATGGCCGAGAGCCTGAACATCACCAACTACTCTGGGCTCCGCAAGCAGGATCTCATCTTCCGCATCGAGCAATCGCTCCTCGATTCCGACACGGTCTTACGCGGCGAGGGCGTGCTCGAGATTCTACCGGAAGGATACGGGTTCCTGCGCAGCGCCGACTGGAACTACCTCTACGGTCCCGACGACATCTACGTCTCGCCCAGCCAGATCAAGCGCTTCGATCTGCGCACCGGCGACACGATCACGGGTCAGGTCCGGCCGCCGAAGGAAGGCGAGCGCTATCTCGCGCTGCTGAAAGTCGAAGTCGTCAACGGCGAAGAGCCGGAGAAGGCGAAGCATCGGGTCGCGTTCGACAACCTGCGGCCGCGCTATCCCGAGGAGAAAATCCGGCTCGAGCGCAAAGACGGCGATCTGTCCATGCGAGTGATGGACATCCTGTCGCCCATCGGAAAAGGTCAGCGTGGCCTGATCGTCTCGCCGCCCAAGGCCGGGAAGACCATCCTGATGCAGAAACTCGCCAACTCCATCATTGAGAATCATCCCGAGATCTACCTCATCGTGCTGCTGATCGACGAGCGGCCCGAAGAGGTGACGGACATGGAAGAGAACGTGAAAGGACCGAACGTCGAAGTCGTCTCCTCCACGTTCGACGAGCCGGCGGATCGGCACGTGCAGGTCGCCGACATGGTGATCGAAAAGGCGAAACGCCTCGTCGAGCACGGCAAGGACGTGGTGATTCTGCTCGATTCGATCACGCGCCTCGGGCGGGCGCACAACGTGGTGGTGCCGCACTCGGGCAAGATTCTCTCCGGTGGTGTGGACGCGAACGCGCTGCAAAAGCCGAAGCGCTTCTTCGGCGCGGCGCGCAACATCGAGGGCGGTGGCTCGCTCACCATCCTGGCGACGGCGCTGATCGACACCGGCTCGCGCATGGACGAAGTGATCTTCGAGGAGTTCAAAGGCACCGGCAATTCCGAAGTGATCCTCGACCGGCGCATTGCCGAGCGGCGCACGTTCCCGGCGATCGACACGCAGCGTACCAGCACCCGCAAGGAAGAGCTGCTCCTATCCAAGGAAGAGCTCAATAAGGTCTACCTGCTTCGCAACTTCCTCTCCGATATGCCGCCCGTGGAAGCGATCGAGTTCCTGCTCGAGCGGCTCAAGCGCACCAAAACCAACAACGAGTTCTTCCAGACGATGTCGCAAGGGTGAAGGAATCGGGGCGAATTCTGGCTGTGGACTGGGGCGAGCGCCGCATAGGTCTCGCCCTTTCTGACGAGACGCAGACGCTCGCCCAGCCGCTCACCACGCTGACCCGGCGCGCCGGCAAGCGGTTCCCCATGCAGCAGCTGCTCGAGCTGATCACCAAGCACGACGTCGTAGGTATCATCGTCGGGCTGCCTTTGGATGCGGCGGGCACCGAAGGTGACGCGGCTCACGCCGCTCGCGCCCTCGCCGATGATATCAAGAGGCGCGCTGGTGAGCTGGAGGTGACCATGTGGGACGAGCGGATGACGACGGCGCGCGTGCTGGCGACGGTGCGCGAAATGGGCGGCAAGACGCGGGGGCGGAAAGAAGACGTCGACGCGATGGCCGCGGCATTGCTGCTCCAGCATTATCTCGACGCCAAGCGAGGATCCGCCATTGAGTAGGCGCGTGTTCTTGCTGGTGGCCCTCGCGATGGCCTGCAGCTCTGCTGAGCCGGCGAAGTATCAGTCGGTTGCCGAGAAAGTCATGGTCATCATCCCGCGCGGCTCGACCTACTACCAGGCGCTCGACTCGCTCGAGGCGCATGGACTCATCAGGAGCCGCGACTGGTTCAGCCTCTATGGACGAGTGCGAGGACTGCCCTCCAACCTGAAGAGCGGCATCTACACCTTCGACCCGGACGACAGCTGGAGCAGCATCGTCAGCACCCTGAAGACGGGCCGCGGGACCGAAGTGCGTTTCACCGTCACGGAAGGCATGATGGGATTCGAGGTCGCCGAGCGGGCACGGTCCTGGCTGGGCGTGCCGCGTGATTCGTTGGTGGCGGCGATGCGGGACACGGCGCTCGAGCACGAGCTGGGGATCAAGCCGAGTCCGGCCGGTGTCGACGGATACATGTATCCGACGACGTACGTCGTGCCGATGCGGATGCGCGCGCGCGACCTGGTGAAGCTCATGACGCACGAGTTCATCGCACGCTGGCAGCCCGAATGGGACGCGCGCCTTGGCGAGCTGCATATGACGCGGCATCAAATCGTGACGCTGGCCTCGATCATCGAGGCCGAAGTCCGCTATCGGCCCGATCGGCCCTATGTCTCGGCGGTCTACCACAACCGGCTGAAGCGGGGCATGGCGCTGCAGGCGGATCCGACGATCATCTACGCGTACGGCCGACGCCTGCATCGTGTTTGGGAACGACAGCTCCAGATTCGCTCGCCCTACAACACCTATCTGAATCCGGGGTTGCCGCCCGGCCCGATCGCGCAGCCGAGCGACTCCAGCCTGATCGCGGCGCTCTACCCGGCGCCGATCGGATATCTCTATTTCGTTGCGCAGCCGGACGGCAAGCACATCTTCTCGGCGTCGTATGCGGATCACCTGGCGGCGATTCGGCGGGTGAGGCAGCGGCGATAGAGACGGCGGCGAGGTGAAACGGCGGCGAAGGGGCGGCAAAGTCACATCAGAGTAATGCGCAATCCTCGTGCAGCGATCTCTGGATTCGATGCGCCCAGTACTGCACCAATAACCGCTACGCCCGTCGCTCCGGCGTCGATGATCGAGCGAGCGTTCGCCGCCGTGATGCCGCCGATCCCGATCACCGGAGTGCCTTCGGGCGCCAGGCGCGCCAGCGCAGCGAAACCGTCCGGGCCGAGCGGCGGGCCGGCATCGTGCTTGGTCGGAGTCGCGAAACACGGGCCGACACTCCAGTAGTCCGCAGTGGCTGGCGCGTGCTCGGCCTCATCGGGTGACCCGACGGAGATACCGAGCACAAAACCGACGGGCAGATGCGGGCGGAGCGCCTCGAGCGGCGGGTCCTCCCAGCCCAGGTGCGCGCCGGCGGCGCCGGCCGCAAGGGCGATATCGACGCGGTCGTTCACCAGGACGGGCACGGGACAGGCGGCGACGAGTGCTCGGGTCAACTCCAGAATCTCGGCGGGCGTGCCATCTTTCCAGCGGACTTGAACGATCGTGGCGCCGCCGGTTACGGCGGCGCGACATACCGCCACCGCATCCCGCCCCTTGAGCAGGACGGGATCGGTGATCACCATCAAGCGCAACTGATCGACGAGCGCCATGTCCAAGATCCTGCGCGGCCTGCGAGGAGCGACTACCGCGACCGCGAATACCAGTGACGCGATTCTCGACGCGACTGAGGAGCTCCTCGCGGCGCTCCGGGACGCCAACGGCTTCGAGCCGGGGGACGTCGAGAGCGCGATCTTCACCTCATCGCCCGACCTCACGGCGGATTATCCCGCGCGCGCCGCCCGCCGGCTCGGCTGGACCGACGTGCCGCTCCTTGGCGCCGCCGAAGTGAACGTGCCGCCGCCCCTCGGAGTCGCACGCTGCATCAGAGTGCTGCTGCACTTCTACACAAGCAAATCGCAGCGCGCGCTGAAACATATGTATCTCCGGGACGCCGCGAAGCTGCGGCCCGACCGGTGACGGTCAAGGTCACCGCTCGGGGCGCCGAGCGCTGGAAGCAGGGCCACCCCTGGATCTACAGAAGTGACGTCGCCGAGGAACCGGACAAGAAACCCGGCATCGTCCGGGTCACCGATCGCAAGGGCAAGTTCCTCGGCCAGGCGCTCTACTCGCCGAGCTCCGAGATCCGGCTGCGGCTGCTCACCCGCGGGAAGGAGGACATCGACGCGCAGTGGTGGGCCGCGCGCATTGCCGCGGCAGCGGGCCGGCGCAATGGCATCGATGCCAGTGCCTGGCGGGTGGTGCATGCGGAGGGTGACGGGCTGCCTTCGCTCATCATCGACAAATACGGTCCGTGGATCGTCGCCCAGCTACTCTCCGCCGGACTCGAGACCGCGCGCGCCGATGTCCTCGCGGGAGTCACTGCGGCGCTTACTCCCGAAGGAATCCTGTTACGCAATGATGCCGCGGTACGCCGCCATGAGGGACTGCCTGCGGAAGTGGTGTTAGCCGTCGGCCAGGTCCCCCAGGTCGTCGAGGTGGTGGAGGACGGCGTGAAATACCTCGCGGCTCCGTGGTCAGGACAGAAGACCGGTGCGTTCCTGGATCAACGCGAGAATCGGATCCTGGTCGGCGAGCACACGAAAGCCGGTGGCCGAGCCCTCGATCTATTCACCTATCACGGCTCATTCGCATTGCATCTCGCTCGTCGTGCCAAGGACGTGGTCGCAGTGGACCAGAGCACGGAAGCACTCGCACGTGGAGCCGAAAATGCCCGCCTGAACGGAATCACCAATATCGAGTGGCGCGAGGCGAATGCGTTCGACTTGCTGCGCGAGTTGGAGCGACGCCGCGACCAGTTCGACACGATTGTGATCGACCCGCCGGCGTTTGCCAAGACAAGAGCCAATCTCGAACGCGCGGTCGCCGGCTACAAGGAGGTCAACTTGCGGGCGATGAAGATCCTCGCTCCGGACGGCGTGCTGTTTACATCATCGTGCTCGTATCACGTGAGTCGCGACGTCTTCAACGCGATGCTGGCTGACGCGGCTAGGGACTCCGGCCGCCGGATGCAATTCATCGCGTCCACCGGCGCCGCCGCCGATCATCCGGAACTGCTGAATGTCCCGGAGACCGGCTACCTGAAAGGCGTGTTGCTGCGCGCGGTGTAGGGGGCGCAGCATGCTGCGCCCCTTCCTCGTTCCTCAGGACCGCAGCCTCAGTATCCAATCCGCGATCGCGTTCGCTACCTCAGGCATGATGGGCACGGCGGGATTCTGATAGGTCGGCATTTGGCCCCTCAGGGTCGTGTCGGTTGTCTGCTTCAGCACGTGATTGGCCAAAGGCACGATGAGGAGCTGGGCATCGGGCTTAGCAGCATGCAGCCGCTCTGCATCCGCGACGGTCACCTGCACGTCCCGACCTCCCTGCACGATCAGCACGGGCTGTCGGACGGCGCGGATCGCCGCGGGTGGGTCGAACGACGACAGCGATTTCATGAATGACAGGTTGATCGGGACGAAGAGGGGCGCGAGCTGCGGGGGCACATCCTTCGGCTGCTCGCCGCGCAGATACTCCGCCATGGCCGTGTCGTAGCGAATCAGCGTAACGCTGTCGAACTGGCGCGCGAGCTGCTCGCGCATCACGACGCTCAGCGGACGGCCCAGCCCCGATACACTGATTACAGCGGTGACGGGTTGACCGGCCCGCGCCGCGATGAGCGCGAGTGAGGATCCTTCGCTGTGCCCGAGCAGAATGACGCGGGAAAACCGGGCGTCGTGCGCCAGTGATTCTGCCGCTGCGCGCGCGTCGGCCGCGAAATCATCCAACGTCATCTTGGTCATGTCGAACGTGCCCTTCGTTCCAGGCATTCCGCGCTTGTCGTAGCGCAGCGACGCAATGCCGTGCTCGGCCAGGCGCCACGCCAGCTGAGCGTAGGAATTGGGCCGGATTCCCATCAGCGAATTACCGTTCCGGTCGGTCGGACCGGAGCCGGCGATGATCACAACGACGGGGACGCGCCCCGTTGCGTCGCGCGGGACCGTGAGCGTTCCGCCGAGCTCCAGCGCCCCGCTCCGGATGGCATAGGGTGATTCCACCGCCGCGGGCAGGGCCGTGGTGTCGGCGGTCTGTAGCGACAGTGCAATGAGCAGGAGGCTAGGGGCGATCATGCTGTTCTCGTTTCCAGAGGACGTAGGACTGGACGATCGGGATCGCCGGCACGATCACGATCGTCGCGATCAGCAGCGGCAAGAACGCGCTGCGCGGCAGGAGTGCGGTGCTGGCCAGCACGAGCCCGCCGATTACGAACACCCATCCGCCGGTGCGATGCGTCCGGCGCCACACCGTATCGCTCGACAGTGTCCAGGGCGTGCGAATCCCCACGAACCAATTGGGCTCGACCCGCGTCAGGAAGTTTCCGAGGAACACGAATAGGAGGCCGATGCCCAGCGGCATCAGGCGGTCGATCTTGATCGCGAAGCCCAGACCCGCCGCGATGATCAACCCATGTGCCACGAGTAGAAACACGATGACCGCGTTCGCGATGAGCCAGTAGCTGCTGAGAAACTTCGCGTAGTTCTCGTGCCGCGGATCGATCTTGGGCAGCACGTTGAAGATGACGGTCATGATGACCAGCATGACCGGGATGATCGCGAGTGCCCACAGCCGGCTCGAATAGCCGTCGGGCGTGCCGTTCAGACCCCAATGCGTGGCGACCGTCGGTGGCAGCTGCGGATACGCCCAGATCGACATCGCCACGGCCAGCGCCGCAATCACGAGACCAAACCAGCGGCTACGCATCGCGTTTTCCCCCGTCTTCTCCCGCGCCGAAGCGGGTCATGAAGTAGCGCACGACTTCCTGAAACACAGTCGTGTTGAGCCGGTAGCGGATGAATTGTCCCTCGCGCTCCGTGGCGACCAGATCTGCCGCTTTGAGCACCCCGAGGTGGTGCGAGACCGACGCAAACGCGATCGGGAACTGTTCGGCGATCTCGCCCGCGGTGCGATCCTTTTCGGTCAGCAGCTCGAGGATCTTGCGCCGGGTTGGATCGGCGAGGGCGCGAAACAGCGAGTCATCCATTGGGGTAGACATTTATACAATTATCTAAATATTGTCAAGTAAGTTGACTAAATCAGCCCCCATCACAAGCTTGCACACCATGTCGGCCGCGGACAAAGCCCTAGATCGGTCCCTCGCCGTACGTCGCGTACTCGGGGGATTGCTCGTGGCCAATATCGCCGTTGTCATCGCCAAAGCGACGATCGGCATGAGGGCGGGCTCGCTCGCCGTGCTCGGCGACGCCCTGCACTCCTCCGTGGATGCTGCGTACAACGTGCTGGGGCTCGTCGTCGTCCGCGTCGCCGCACGGGAGCCCGACGAAGACCACCCCTACGGTCATGGCAAGTTCGAAACGCTGGGCGCCCTGGCCATCGTGGTGTTCCTGTCCGTCACATGCTTCGAGCTGGTGCGCAGCGCCATCGGTCATTTGCAGTCCGGTGGCCACGCGATCCGGGTCAGCGATCTCGGTCTGGTGTTGTTGCTGGCGACGCTCTTGACCAACGTTGTCGTGGCCTGGTACGAGAACGCCCGAGGCCGCGAGCTGTCGAGCGAGTTGCTCATCGCGGACGCCGCCCACACGCGCGCCGATGTCTTCATCACGATCGGAGTGCTGATCGGCGTGCTGTTTTCCCGGCGCGGCTTCATGTGGGTCGACCCTGCCGTCGCCATCGTGATCGCACTGCTGATCGTGCGCGTTGCCTACCAGATTCTTTCGCGTGCCGTGCCGGTCCTCGTGGACGAGCGCGCCATTCCCGCCCCCACCATCCGGCAAACCGCGCAGGCGGTGGAAGGCGTGAAAAGCGCATACGGCATCCGTTCGCGTGGTGGCAACGCCGGCGTGCGCTACGCCGAGGTAACGATCGCCGTGGATCCCGCCGCGAATGTCGCCGATGCCCACGCGATCGCCGACGCGGTCGAAGCACGGCTGAAGAAAGATCTCGAGCTCGAAGCAGTGACGGTGCACGTCGAGCCATGCTGACGTCCCTCCCGTTCGAGCAGGCGAGCAAGACCGGCATGACACCGGTGCGTCGTGCACCGCGGTCGCTCAAGCAGGAATATCAGGAATTCATTCTGCAGCGGCTCGAGGAATACAAGAACACGGTGCCGCGCGCGGAGCTGCTGAAAATCGGCGACGAGGCCGTGCGCGAGCTGCAGACGAGCGCGCAGGATCAGTATCTCCTCACCGAAGTGCTGCTGCTCGAGCATGTCGACCGCATCATCGCGCGGCGCCTGCGCCTGCCGTCATTCCCGCGGTGGCGCCAGAAACATCGGGCGTTGCGGGAAGCGCAGCGCGAGCCGACGCATTGGGGCTTTGACCGCACGCATCCGATCGTGCCCTGGGCCGCGCGCCTCGAGCCCGGCGATGTGATCGTGGTGCTGGGCGCCGCCGCGCTGCCGGAGGCGCTGTTTCTCGCCGCTCACGACACCGAAGTGTTTCTGCTCGACCAGGATCTCGGCGCGGTCGAGGCGGCGGAAGGCCGCGCGGTGACGGAGCAGCTCGCCGGCACGTTCCAGGCGCTCGTCATCAACTTCGGAAGCTGGTTCCCCGACCTCTCCCCAGCACTCGTTGCGATTGCACCGGGTTGTCTCGGACACCTCCGCGCCAAGCAGCGCGCGTCGTTGATCGCCGATCTCCAGGTTCGGACGCCCTCCGGCGGCGTCCATGTCGTGCTGCCGCCCCCAGCGGAGCACCGCGAAGTCATCCCCCTGGCACCCGAGGCGCTGCAGAGCCTCTATCGCGGTTGGCAGGTCCAGCGCGGCCGTCGCTCCAAGCGCTCGGGCTTCACCGCGATCAAGCCGCCGCGTCAGCACGACACGGCGCTGAACGTGTCTGAGTGACTCTGCGAGATCAATCAACAACTGCAACACGTTGGCACGTCTGCACGTAGCACGAGCGTAACGTGGCAGGATTGTTGCTTGGCTCGCCGGCATGACCAGCCTACCAATGGTACTCGACGACGAGCCGATGGGCATCATCCTGCGGGCCGGCCAGCAGGTGCTGCGACCCGCCAAGATTTGGGCCTACTGCTGGTTCCTCGATGAAGGGGAGAATGGCGATCACACGCACCGCCATCTCCCGGTGGATCCCAAAGTCTAGCCTTGCCACTCACACCCGGCGGCCTATTTATCAGGCATGCCGAGTCTCAAAGTCGATGGCCGTTCCTTAAGCGCATCTGACGGGCAGACTATTCTCGACGCCGCCCGAGCCGCCGGCATCGAGATCCCCACCCTCTGTTGGTATCCCAAACTCCCCACCGTCGGCAACTGCCGCATCTGCCTGGTTTCGGTTGAAGGCCAGGGCAAGCTGATTCCGGCGTGCGCCACCAAGGTCGCCGACGGGATGGTGGTCACCACGCAGTCCCACGCGGCGGTGGAAAACCGCAAGGGCGTGCTCCGTCTCCTCGCTGAGCGCTATCCCGCCGATCATCTCCGCAACGGTGGCCGGGGGGGGGCCAGCCCGCGCAACGAGTTCGAACGCTACCTCGTGCAGTACGACGTGGTGCCGACGGCCGTCGAGACGCGCGACCTGCCCCTCCGCTCCGGCGACGAGCGCCCCGGCGACCCGATGATCCGCCACGACATGTCCACCTGCATCCTGTGCACCCGCTGCGTGCGCGCGTGCGAGGACATTCAGGTCGTGGGCGTGCTCGACGTCGGATACCGCGGCGAGCACGCCGAAATCATCGTCGGCGCGGACGGCGACCCGGACAAGGCGGGGTGTACGTGGTGCGGAGAATGCGTCCGCGTCTGTCCCACCGGCGCGATCTTCGAGGTGATGCCGCGGCAGCGGTTCGCGCCGCAGCAGATCCGGCATCCAGAGAAGGTCGTGCGCTCGGTCTGTCCGTATTGCGGCGTCGGTTGCCAGGTCGACCTGCACGTTGCCGGCAACCAAGTCATACGCGTCACCTCCCCCGACATCGAGCTGGACACACCTAACCAGGGCTCCACCTGCGTGAAGGGCCGCTTTGGCTACGACTTCCCGCAACACCGGGACCGGCTGACTCGGCCGCTGATACGAAAGGGATGGACGAAGGAAGGCGGCCGCTGGATTTGGAAAGGTCCCCAGGGCGCCGAGCGCCGGGCGGGTCCGTGGCGGACCATCGAGGGGGAGGGCCGGCGTGCCAAGCCCGGCACCCCGCCCCGCGCTACAGGAAAACGCGTGCGCGAATTGCCGCTGCTCGAGCGGCTCGACATGGACATTCGGGACCGCGTCGCGACCCCCGACGACTGGTACTCGCCGTTCCGCGAGGGGTCTTGGGAGGAAGCACTCGAACTGACGGCGCAGGAGATGCTGAGGATCAAGGCCGAGCGCGGGCATGACGCACTCGCCTGCTTCTCGTCGGCCAAGTGCTCCAACGAAGAGAACTACTTGATGATGCGCATGTTCCGCGGCGCGTTGGGCACGAACAACGTGGACCACTGCACGCGGCTATGCCATTCGACCTCGGTCGCGGCGATGCAGCGCGCGATCAACACTGCCGCGGCGTCGGGCTCGATGCGCGAAATCGAGCAGGCGTGCGACGTCATCTTCATCGCTGGCGCCAACACGACCGAGTCGCACCCGGTGTTCGGAGCCGCGCTGAAGCGTGCGCACGAGAAGCGCGCTAAGCTGGTCGTCGCCGACCCGCGCCGCACCGAGTTGGCCGGCCGCGCCGACATCCATCTGCAGATGCAACCGGGCACCGACGTCGCACTGTATTCGGCGATGTTGAATCACATCCTGCGACTAGGGCTGGAGAATAGGGACTTCATCGCCAAGCGCACGCACGATTTTGAGAGGGTCCGCGAAGCCGTAAAGCCTTACACGCCGGACAAGGCCGCGAAGATCACCGGGATTCCCGCCGACACGATCAGGCGCGCAGCGGAGACCTACGCCCGAGGCCCCAACACCTCGACCCTCTGGGCAATGGGGCTGACCCAGCACGCCAACGGCACCGACATCGTGACGTCGCTGCTCAATCTCATGTTCGCCTGCGGCATGATCGGGCGCTGGGGCGCGGCCATGCTGCCGGTGCGCGGCCAGAACAACGTGCAGGGCGCGTCCGACGTTGGTGCGATTCCATTCGTCTATACCGACTACCAGCCCGTTGGCGATCAGCAGGTTCGGGCGCGGTTTGCCCGCACCTGGGGAGTGCCGGCCGATGCGCTCTCGCTCAAAAAGGGTCTGATGGTCACCGAGGTCGTGAAGCCCGAGAGTGGCGTGCGCGGGATGTACATCATGGGCGAGAATCCCGTCATCTCCGATCCCGACATCGCCCATGCCGAGCACTGGTTCCAAGAGCTCGAGTTTCTGGCGGTGCAGGACCTGTTCCTCACGGAAACCGCGCGCTACGCCGATGTCGTGCTGCCGGGCGCGAGCTTTGCCGAGAAAACGGGGACGTTCGTCAATACCGAGCGCCGCATCCAGGTCTCCCACAAGGCGGTGGACTCGCCCGGCGAAGCGCGCGGCGACTTCGAGATCCTGATGGATCTCACGAACCGGCTCGGGCTGCCAACGAAGTTCCGGGTCGCCGAAGACGTGATGCAGGAGATCGCACAGGTAACGCCGAGCTGGGCCGGTGTCACGTACGATCGGCTCGAAGGTGCCGGTCTCCAGTACCCGGTGCCGACCCCGGACCATCCCGGAACAGCCTTCCTGTTCGATGAGGATTTCCCGACGACCGATGGCCGCGCGACCTTCGTCGCCGTCGAGTATACCGATCCCGTGGAGCTGCCGGACGACGAGTACCCGTTCGTGATGAACACCGGCCGCCAGCTGTACCACTGGCACACCGGCACGATGACCCGCCGCGCCAGCGGCCTCGATGCCCGCGAGCCGACCGCGATCGTCGAAATTCATCCGGACGACGCCAGCCTGCTCGGGGTTCGCGAGGGGGATCTGGTTCGCCTGACGTCTCGGCGCAACTCGATGGTCAGCGCCGCCCGCATTTCCGAGCGCGTCGCGCCCGGACAAGTGTTCGTCCCCTTCCACTACCGCGAAGCGGCGGCCAACCTGCTCACCAATCCGGTGCTCGATCCCTACGCAAAAATGGCCGAGCTGAAGGTCTGCGCGGTGCGCATCGAGCGCGCGTGAATCTCGGCCTCAAGGGTCGAGTCGCGCTCGTCTGCGGCGGAACGCGCGGCATCGGCCGCGCGGTCGCGAACCTGCTTGCTGAAGAAGGGGCGCAAGTCGCCGTGAACGGCCGCGATCCCAAGACAGCGCCCTTCCCCGCGGACGTGACGGTTCCAAAAGAAGCGGAGCGACTGGTGCAGGACGTCGCCAAGAAATTTGGCCGGCTCGATATCCTCTTCTGCAATGCCGGCGGCCCACCCGCCGCGCCGTTCAAGGATCTGTCTGCCGACGCCTGGCAGAAGGCGATCGACCTGAATCTTCTCTCGACGATCCATCTGGCCCGTGCTGCCGTGCCGATCATGACCAAGGCGAAATGGGGCCGGATCATCTGTCTCGCGTCCATCGCGGCATTGCAGCCTCTGCCTGGTCTGATTCTGTCGAGCACCGCGCGCGCCGGCGTCCTCGGCTTTGCCAAGGCGCTGTCGGACGAGGTCGCAAAGGATGGCATCACCGTAAACAGCGTTTGCCCGGGATTTATCGCGACCGAGCGCATCGAGGAGCTGTCGAAAGCCCGGCCCGAGATGATCAAGCAGCGACTGGCGGAAACCCCCATCGGCCGGATCGGCACGCCGGAGGAGCTCGCCGCTGCCGTCGTGTTTCTGGTGTCCGAACGGGCCAGCTATATTACCGGCGCCGTACTCGAGGTTGATGGTGGTTTTACACGGTCCATCTTTTAACCCGTCCCCCTTCCCCTTTCCCGCGTCCCCGAGTTCATGCAAGCGATCGTCAAGGAAAAACGCGCGCCCGGTTTGACCGTGAAGTCCGTCCCCAAGCCGTCTCCCGGGCCGGGCGAAGTCCTGATCGCCGTCCGTCACGCGGGCGTGTGCGGCACCGATCTGCACATCGCCGACTGGAACCCTTGGGCGCAGGGGCGCATCAACCCGCCCATCGTCGTGGGCCACGAATTCGCGGGGGAGATTGAGTCCGTCGGCGACGGTGTCACCGGGCTCCGCGCGGGTCACCTGGTCACCGCCGAAGGCCACATTGTCTGCGGTCACTGTCTCCAGTGCCGCACCGGCAACAGTCACATCTGCCAGAACACGCGCATCATCGGGGTCGATCGCGACGGCGCCTTCGCCGAATACATCACGATGCCCGCGACCAATGTGCTGACGCTCGACGGGGGAACCATCCCCACCGAAGTCGGGGCGATCATGGACCCGATGGGGAACGCGTTCCACACGGTGCTGACCGCGGAAATTCCCGGCAGCACCGTTTTCATCGTGGGCTGCGGGCCGATCGGCTGCTTTGCGGTAGGCATCGCGCGGGCGGCCGGCGCCACCAAAGTCATCGCCTCGGACGTGAATCCCAAACGCCTCGCGCTCGCCGCCACGATGGGCGCGCACGTCACCATCAACGCCAAGACAGACGACGTCGTGAAAACGGTCCTCGCCGAAACGGACGAAGAGGGCGCGGATGTGGTGTGTGAGATGTCGGGCGTGCCATCGGCGCTGCACCAGGCATTCGCAGCCGTTCGGATGGGCGGGCGCGTGCAGCTGCTCGGAATCCCGGACGGCGCAGTTCCAATGGACTTTGCCAATGAGATTATCTTCAAGGGAATCACCGTATATGGCGTGATTGGCCGCAAGATGTATCAGACCTGGCACCAGATGCGCCGCTTTCTGATCGGCGGTCAGTTCGATCCCCGCCCCGTCATCACGCACAAGTTCCCACTCGCCAAGATCAACGACGCGCTCGCAGCGATCCGCTCGGGTGACGCCGGCAAAGTCATTCTGGAGATCGTATGAGCTTCATGGGGCAGCTGCAGAACGAGCTGGCGGAGTTCAAGAAGGAAGGCGTCTACAAACGGCTCAATTACCTCGACTCACCGCAGGGGCCGCGCGTGAAGATGGAGGGACGCGGCGACGTCGTCATCCTCTCCTCCAACAACTACCTCGGCCTGTGTGCCGTCCCCGAGGTCGTGCAGGCCGGCAAGGACGCGCTCGAGCGCTGGGGCGCCGGCACCGGATCGGTGCGCTTCATCTGCGGCACGTTCACGGTACATCGCGAGCTCGAGAACGCGCTCGCGAGATTCGTCGGCTGCGAGTCGTCGCTCAGCTACGTCAGCTGCTGGAACGCCAATGAGGGACTCTGCCCGACCGTCTTGAGCGAGCCGGACGTCGTCATTTCCGATCAGCTGAATCACGCGTCCATCATCGATTCGACTCGGCTCGCCAAGGCGATCACCAAGTGCCAGACGGCCGTCTACAAGCACTCCGACATGGCCGATCTCGAGGAGAAGCTCAAGGCCGCGGGCAGAGCGCGTCGCAAGCTCATCTTCACCGACGGCATCTTCTCGATGGAAGGCGACATCGCCAAGCTGCCCGATCTCGCGGCGCTGGCCCGGAAGTATGACGCGGTCCTCGCCGTCGATGACTCGCACGCGACCGGAGTCCTCGGCAAAGGCGGCCGCGGCACCGCCGAGCATTACGGCATGCTCGGCCAGATCGATGTGATCACGTCGACGCTAGGCAAGGCGTTGGGTGGCGCCGCGGGCGGATTTATCGCCGGTCCCCTGGCGCTCACCGACTATCTCACACAGCGCTCTCGCCCACAGCTGTTCAGCAACGCCCTGCCGCCGACCGTCGCGGCGAGCGCGCTCGCTTCGGTGCGCTACGTCGAGGCCCACCCCGAGCTGGTCAGCCGGCTCCACGCCAACGCCCGCTACTTCCGCGAGCAGCTCTTGTCGCTCGGCTTCAAGCCCCTCGCCGGCGAGACTCCGATCGTGCCCGTCATTCTCGGCGAGACTGCGAAGGCCATTCACATGAGCGAACTTTTGCTTGCCGAGGCCGTGTTCGTGACGGGATTCGGGTATCCCGTTGTTCCGCAGGGACATGCGCGCGTGCGCTGCCAGCTCTCGGCGGCGCACACGCGTGACGATCTCGATTTTGCGCTCCGTGCTTTCAAGAAGGTGGGTTCAAAACTGGGGCTCGTCTGATGATACCTCTCCTCCTGCTCGCGTTGTTACAAACCGCCGAACCGCCCATCCGCCCATCCGCCGCTTTGGGTTTCGAACCGGGCACCGACTCGATGCTCGCCGATTGGAAGCAGGTCAGCGGCTACCTGAACAGCCTGGCACGGCAGAGTCGCTATGTGCGCGTCGATACCCTGGGCCGCACGACCGAGGGCCGGCCGTTTCTCCTAATGACGATCACCTCACCGGCGAATCAGGGACGTCTGGCCGAGATCAAACGCGCGCAAGCAATGCTCGCCGATCCGCGCCGCCTCACCGATACGGCGTTCGACCAAATCCGAGGCGCCCAGCCCGCCGTCATTCTGATCAGCAACAACATTCATTCGACCGAAGTCGCGTCGAGTCAGATGGGCATGACCCTCGCCTATCGGCTGGCCACCGATCCCGAGATGCGCCGGCTGCTGGATTCAGTTGTGGTCTTGATGATTCCATCCATGAATCCCGACGGTCTCGACACGGTGGTAAGCTGGTACCGCCGCTACAAAGGCACCCGGTACGAGGGTGGGCCGCTGCCGTGGTTGTATCACAAGTACATCGGGCACGACAACAACCGTGATTGGTTCATGCTGACACAGGTCGAGACGCGACTCGTCACGCGCATGCTGTACAAGGAATGGTTCCCCGAGATCGTCTACGACGTGCACCAGATGGGGTCGAACGGCGTGCGCCTGTTCGTGCCGCCATTCCAGGATCCGGTCAACCCGAATCTCGATCCTGCGCTCGTCGAAGCGATGAACCTTGTGGGGACGCAGATGGCCGCGTCGCTGTACGACGCAGGGATGACGGGTATCGCGCACCAGCAGACGTACGACCTGTGGTGGCACGGTGGTTTTCGCTCGACGCCAACCCGTCACAACATGGTCGGCATTCTCACCGAGGCCGCGAGCACGCGACTCGGCTCGCCCATCACACTCGCTGTCGATTCCGTGCGCCAACCGGGCCGCGGCGTGAACTATCCGGCGCCCTGGCCGGGGGGCACCTGGCATCTGGGCGACATCGTGCGCTACGAGCTGATCACGTCACAGGCGTTGGTGCGCCTGGCCGCGCGCGACCGCGTCAACGTGATCGATCGCTTCGTGGGACTCGGGCGACGCGAGGTCGAGGCGGGACTGGCCGGCAACCCATTTGCGTACGTCCTGCCGCCTCCCCCCGATCAGCGGGACCCGGAAGCGTGGGCGACGCTTGCCAATGTGCTCGCTGCCGGCGGCGTCGAGCTGTACCGCGCCGCCGAGCCGTTCACCGCGGACGGCCAGCGCTACGCCGCCGGCTCGCTCGTCGTCCCCATGGCACAGCCATACCGCGCGCACGCCAAGGATCTGCTGGAGCCGCAGCACTACACCCCGGTCAACGACCGGCCGCCCTACGACGTCGCCGGGTGGACGCTCCCGTTCACGATGGGCGTTCGGGCGGACATGGTGAATGGACCGTTCACCGCGAACCTGGTGAAGGTCGACAGCATCGTCCCGACGCCCGGACGAATCGAAGGCCAAGGCGACGTCTTTATCCTGAAGAATCGAACCAATGCCGAGTCACGCGCCGTCGCCGCGCTGCTCGCGGCAGGACAAACCGTGACAATTCTCGGCGACAGTCTCGTGGTCCGCGGTCCCAGAGCTCGCGCTATTCTCAGTGAGCAGGCGGCGCGACACGGATTTGCCGTCACCGCGGTTCGGACCGGGCCGGGAGCCGGTCAGGGACGGACGCGACAGCGCCTGCCGCGCATCGGACTTTACCAGCCCTGGACGGGCAACATCGACGAGGGGTGGACGCGCTGGTTATTCGAGCAGTATGGAATCAGTCACACGACACTGCACGACAACGATTTCAAAAAGGGAGGGCTGCGCCAGCGATTTGACGTTATCGTCCTCCCGGACGCTGATGGCTCCACAATCCTGCGGGGGGTCGACTCGACTCGCATTCCATTGCAGTACGCCGGTGGGCTGGGAGAATCTGGGGCCACCGCTGTTTCGGCGTTTGTTCGGGGTGGCGGCACACTCGTTTGCCTCGATGGTTCAAGTAATTTCGCGATTACACGCCTTAACCTCCCGGTGGCCAACGTTCTAGCCGGTGAGGCATCTGGTCCCCAAGTTTTGCGATTTTACGCCCCAGGCTCTATTTTCGGTGTGCTTTTGGGAGGGGTGGAGAGAGCGGGCAGCCCGGTTACGCTCGGGGTGCCTGACTCCCTCGACATCTACTTCGAGAATAGCGCCGCCTTCACCGTTTCGGGTCCGGCCAGGGCCTTGGCGACGTACCCCGAGCAACCCCTCCGATCCGGCTATGCCCGGTATCAGGAGCGGCTCGTTGGGAAAGCGGCACTGGTGGAGGCACCGGTAGGCAGCGGGCGGGTGATCCTGTTCGGTTTCCGGCCTCAGTTCCGGGGCCAGACGCACGGCACCTTCAAGCTGCTCTTCAACGCGGTTCTGTTGGCGGCTCCCTAGCGGGGCCGTGGGAGGAGTCCCGATGAAGCGGCTGGTTCTCCTGGTGGGATTCGTGACCTTGGTAGCGAATTCCGCCGCGGCGCAGCGATCGCAAAACATCGAGTTCGGCGGCTTCGGGTCGTGGTGGCGGTTCGACCCCTCGTTCCTCATCAAGAATGGTTTCGGCGGCGGCGCGCGCATCGGCTACAACCTGAGCGACCGCCTCGGCCTCGAGGTGACGGGCGACTACATTCCAACCACGAACCTGGCCGCGACGCAGAACATCACCGTTTCCACCGTCAGCACCGGCCTCGTTCTGAACTTCCCGGTGGGCGACCAGTCGTCGATCCTAGCCTCGGGCGGCTACTCGCGCATGATCTTCGGCAAGGCCGCCCCCTACGATTTCACGCAGCACCTGGTCTATGGCGGCCTGGGCTTCCGCCTCTTCGTGTCACATCACGTGGCGCTCCGCGGCGACGTCCGCGCGCAATACCGCTGGGACAACCCGTACTACACCAACGCCTTCACGGGCCAAGTCCAGGGGTCAATCGGCGCGTCCTACTTCTTCATTCCACCGCAGCAGGGCCGCGGCTTCAACACGAATTTCCAGTGGTACTGGGGCGCGCAGGGTGGCTTCTTCCTCTCCAAGACGAATACGCAGCCCTATGTGTACGACCCGATTGTCGGTGGCCACTGGCTGATCACGTCGCGCCGCACGGCCCTGTATGTCGCCTACGAGCAGGCGCTCTTCCTCTCCGATGCGAACGCGGTGATCTTCGATCCGAATTCGTCCGGCTGCTCGGTCGGGTCGGCCCCGTGTCGCGACGTCACGTTCAATCGCGTGCGCCGGCTCATGTTCGGTGTGCTCGCGTACCCGACCCAGAAAGTGATCGAACCGTTCGGCGGTACCGGGTTCGCGATCATGCAGATCTTGAACCCGGTGGTCGACTGCCCGGGATGCGACTTGAGTCAGTTTTCCCAGGCCGACGAGCGCGCCAACGACGCCTCCAGTAAGGCGTTCTTCTGGGTGATGGCCGGACTCCAGATCAACTATTCGAGCAAGTTGAACGTGTTCGCGCATTGGCTGCTGACGTCGAGCGCGAGCAACTTCCTGCTCCAGAGCAACACCCACAGCCTGCAGGGCGGTGTTCGCGTCAGCCTGGGGACTTCGAAGGAAGGGATTGGCGAGCGGCACTAACTAGCGCGACACCCACGGCGAGTCCTTGAGATAGAACCGCAGCGGCCAATCCGCGGCTTGCCTGATCCCGATGCGCGGGCCGGTCATGATCTCGCCCCGCCTCGGGCTGGATCCTTCGACGATCCGGAGCACGCCGCGCTGGAGCGAGACGCCGTTCAGGGCCCCGGTAACGCCTAGCGCCTCGCAGAGGCGAGCAGGACCGGAGCACAGCGGGTCCTTGCGACGCCGCACCCGCATCGTCTCAAACCCGGCGATCGGCTCCAGCGCGCGAATCAGGACAGCGGCCGGATACTCGCGCGGTTCGGTCACCGCGTTGAGACACCAATGCATACCGTACGTGAAGTAGACGTAGGCGGTCCCGGGCGGTCCATAGAGCGGCTCGGTTCGGGCGGTGCGTCGATGGCCGTACGCATGACACGCGGGGTCGTGCGGACCAACGTACGCTTCCACTTCTACGATCCGGCCGGCGGTTTGTTGTCGCCGGCCACCGACACCGCTGACGAGGATCTGTCCCAATAGCCCACGCGCGACCGCTTCTGTCGGTCGCGCGTAGAACCTCGCCTGCACGGCGCTGCCTCGCACCGTTAGGCTGCGCCCCCGGAGCTGCCACCACCCGTCAGGCCGCGCTTCACCCTCGACCAGAAGGATTCTCCCGGCTCGCTCTCCGGCAATTTGGGCAGCGTAGGAGGGGGAGGAGCTGGCGGCGGTGCTGACGTTTCCGCTCGCTCGCTGGCGTGCGTTTGCACCGGCCGCGCATCGTGGTTGGTGGCGTCGGCCTGGTCGGATTCAAAACGACGCGGTCCCCGACCCCGCCCTCCACGTCCACCGCGTCGGCCACGACCACCACGCTCGCCACGCTCGCCACGCTCGCCGTTCTCACCGCGGGGACCCCGATCCCTTCCTCCGCGACCGCCGCGACCACCTCCGCGGCCTCCGCGCTCGCCGCGCTCCTGGCCCGCTCCAGACGAGGGACCTCCAGGGCTCGGTGGTCCGATCGGGGGCTTGGGAGGGGGCACCACGTCACCACGCGGCCGAAAGTTGGGGTCGACTTCCACGACGCCGATCTTTGGGATCTCGGGAACGCCTCCCGCGGCGCCGGGACGGCGGGCGCCACCGCGTGAGCCGCGGCGGAAGCGCGCGCTGCGCATCGGAACACCGCCTGGCGTCGCCGACGCTGTGCTGTAGGGCGGTGGCGGCGCCGATGAAGTGGGCATCGGAATGTCGTCTTCTTCTTCTATATCCGGTGTCGGAGCCGACAAAACCGGACGCGGAACCTCCGTCTCGTCGCTCGCCTGCTTCTCTTCCTCCTGGGGCGTCGGCTCGTCCTCCATCCCGATACGGCCGACGGCCTGCTTGATCAACCCGAACGCGTCCCCGAAAAACCCGGACTTCGCCGCTGGCTCAGCCGGTGCTTCCGGCTCCTCGGACTGCCCGGGCTCATCCGGCTGGGCTGGCTCAGCGGACGCCCCTGGCAGTTCTTCACGGTCTCGGCCGCCGCGTCCTCGTCCTCGGCCGCCTCGCCGGCTGCGGGGTTTCTCGTTGGCTTCGCTCATCGCGGCGAGGGCCGGCTGCGCCGCCGCGCCTTGGACCTGTGGACCGAGTGCGATTTCGTACTGGCCATTGTCGAGGCGCGTCAGGGTGATCAAGCCGCGACGTGCGGCTTCGATCACGAATTTGCTGAAGCGCGAGAATCCAGCGTCCTTCTCATCGAAGTTCGGGTCGATCTCCTGCATCACCTGCTTCAGTCGATCGGAGCGCATGACGTCATTGTGCGCCGTCATCTGCTTGACCGCTTCCACGACCAGCTCCCACGGATCGCGCTTCACATACTCGACATCGCTCGTCTTCGTGAAGCCGGCCAGCTCGTTGTAGGAGTAGTACTCGTCACAATTCTGGATCAGGAGGTCGCTCGAAGACTCACGGATGCCGACCCCGATCACGTACTTGCCGTATTCCTTGAGCTTCAGCACCAGCGAAGAGAAGTCCGAATCGCCGGAGAGCAGAATGAACGTGCCGATCTCGGGCCGCGTGAAGACGAGCTCCAGCGCGTCGATCGCCAACCGGATGTCGGTGGCGTTCTTCTTGTTCGCCCCGTGGGCCGGGGCAAAGATGAGATCGATGGAAGATTCGGAGAGCGGCACGATGTACTGGGGATAGCGGCGCCAGTCGGCGTAGGCGCGTTGTACGGCGACCTTCCCGCGGATGATCTCCGACTGGAGCAGGCGCTTCAGTTCGGTCTGCAGGTCCGATCGAATCGCCATGGTCACGTTGTCGAAGTCGATCATCAGTGCCGCATTGGGCGCGTGGGCGGGAGGTTCTTTGTGTGTGGGGCGTGGTAAATGATTGTGAGCTTGCTGCGGTGTCATAACGTACTCTGTTCCTGCCCTGGGGCCGGACAAGCGGGCAGCACGTTCCTCGAAGCGAGGAACGGTGCGACGCGTGTCAGGTGCGTCGGGCTCTTGGTAAAGGCGTGTTGCGCCGTAAGTAAGGCTGGCTGGTGCGGGGGGAGGGTCACCGAGTTCACCACGGCGCGCCCGTGCGCGTTACTTGGGCTTTATGCCGAAGTCCGCAGGCGCCGCCTGATGGTTCGACCCCTCGCCAATGGCACTGCCAGAATCAACGATGCAACATAAAAGACTGGCACTTCAGAAGCTAGGGCTCGTCACGACCGGGGAGTCAGGTGATCGGTCAAAACGGGCAAAAAGGGCACCCAGGGGCCGACCTCCGCCCGGTACTGCTTCGCCATGACGCGCGCGACTTGAGCGATGTGTCCGAGATCGTGTACGACCCACGCCGCCAACAGCTGCCGCAACGTGACGGAGCCGAGGCTGGGGTGCTCCCCCGGCAGATCGAGCTGCTGGTCGGACAACCGCCAAGACTCGAGCGTGCGGAGGTTCTCGACACGCAGCCGGGCAAACTCGTCGAGCAGAGAATCCAGCGTGCGGTTGGCGTTCCGGGCGCGGTGGCGGAAGCGGTCATACGGCTCGAAGCAGCGGTTCTTGCCCTGGGCGAGGATGATCCGCGCACGCGGCATCCAGTCGGTTTCCTCGCCGTCGATCAAATGACCGATGTTGTCGAACGGGCTGAAGGTGTCCGGACCCTCCGTGCCGCGCGCCCACTCCTGGCTGACATTCTGCAGCAGCGCGCGCAGCGTACCGGGCGTGCGTTCGAGAACCTCGGTCGCCAGCGCGAGATCGAAGTCCACGTCAGCGCGGCCCACCTTCGAAATGGAACAGGTGCGCGATGCGGTGAATCACCGGCACGAGCAAGAGTCCCGCCACAACCAGGAAGACCATGCCCGCGTACAGGGCGAAGATCCCGGCAAATACTTTACCGCCGTTACTGTGTAGCGGATCTACAGGCCCCATCCCTCCCAGCAGCATCGCGGTGTTCAAAAACGCGTCGCGCCAGAGAAGGTGTTCGTAGTGCTCGTAGCCCCACATCCCGACCAGCAGCGACAAGGCAATCAATCCCGCGGCCACGGCGACGTGGTTTGCCATACGCCGCGCGAAGCGTCTGGGGGGGAGAGGCGGGGTGCGGCGGTCTTCGTACATCGTCGTTCACCGGTCCGTTTCAGCCATGCGCGCTTTGACCAGTTTCTTGACGAGCCCCACTGGTATTGGTTTCGCGAGCGGTAGCCGGACTGTCCCCTTCGACATCTCGAATCCCTTCAGGTCCCTGGCCAGCTTCCGCCGGATCGCACCGGTCATCGGATACAGACTGCAGTGGGCCTTGAACGCGGCATACCACACGAGCATGCGGCCATTGAGTTTGAAGGCGGGAATCTGGTAACTGAACGCCTCCTCAGCGCGCGGCGCGACCGAGCGAATGGCGGCCCGGATCTGTTTGAGGGCTGCGCGTGCCTTGGGAGGCGTCGAGGTGAAGTAGCTACGCACCTTCGGGATCATCGTGCGGGGAATGTTACCTCCATAGTCGCGCCCACCGGTAGCGCGTGCCAACGAGCCTCCAATGTGCTCCGCAACTCACGCACTTGGGAGACCTGGGCGTCGGTAAGCGGTTGGAACGTATCGCGCTGGAGCGGCGGCAGGCTCGCGAACACCGTCTCGTTGAATTCCGTAACGGTCAGCGGCGTTGGCAGCGCGCGCTCGCGATCGAACACACTCACGACGTGCTCCGCAACGATCGCCTGGAACGGCATGGTCCTGCTTGCGCGCGGTTTGGCGAAGTCGTCGATGTCCCACCCCGTCGCGATCAACCCGAAGAACGCTTGCTCGAAGCCGAGCACGCTTTCAACGGCGCAATGGGTGATGTCGTGTACGGGGAAGAAGGGATGCTCCTTGCCCCAGGTGCGCGTCCCATCGACCCTGACGCAGGCGAGTGTTGCTGGGCCGTCGCGGCCTTTCTTGAGCTGAATGACCATCCCGCCTCTACGGCAGACTGTACGCCACATAGGTATCACTCGACTTCGATCCCAATTTACCGCCGCCTGCCGCCACGACGACAAACTGCTTGCCGCCGACTGCGAACGTGCACGGCGTCGCGTAGCCCGGCGCCGGCAGCGTGGCCTCCCAGAGCAGCCGGCCCGTGTTCCTGTCGAACGCGCGAAACTTCGCATCCTGCGTCGCGGCGATGAATAGCAGCCCGCCGCGCGTCGCGATCGGCCCGCCATACTGCTCCGTTCCCGTGATCGGCATGCCGCGCGCGGTGAGCGCGGCGAACTCGCCGAGCGGGATGCGCCAGCGGTATTCCCCGGTGTTGAGATCAATGGCGCTGAGCGTGCCCCACGGCGGCCTGATGGCCGGATACCCGCTCGTGTCGCGCCAGCGCTCGTAGCCAACGAATTCGTAGGGAGACGCCGCCTTGCGCGGCGATCTCCATCCCGCCGTGTCCGCCGCGGCGACCGCATATCCCAGGTATTCGAGCAGAGCCGCCTTGTCGACCAACGGCAGACTGGCGAAGGACGGCATGAACCCACGGCCCCAGTCCAGAATCAGGCGCACGTCCCGCTGCGACAGACGCCCGCTGAGACCGATGAGCGACGGCGCTCGGTCACGACCGCCGCGATCGGCACCGTGGCACGCCGCGCAGGCGGCGGCGTATACGGCGGGACCGGGTCGTGGAGCGCCGGGATTCGGCGGCAGCTGCGCTGGCTCACGCATAGTCGCGATCCACGGCACGTCGCTCCCATTCACGTATAGCGTGGCCGTTTCCGGATCCACCGCCGCCCCGCCCCACTCACCGCCGCCGTCGAAGCCGGGCAGCACGATGCTCCCTCGCCGGCTGGGCGGCGCGAAAAAGGTGCTGCGCAACGTCCGGAAGCGTTGCTGCTGCTCGGTGACACCCGCAGCCGTGATTGTTTGGCGCGCGAATGGAGCCGGTTTCAGCGGGAACGGCTGAGTCGGCCACGCGCGCTCCCCGCGCAGATCGGAGGCGGGAACGGCATGCTCTGCGACGTCGAACAGGGTTTTGCCCGACTGTCGATCGAACAGGAAGACGAACCCGCTCTTGGCGATCTGCGCGACGGCATCCACGCGCAAACCGCCGCGCGTGACGGTCACGAAATTCGGTGCGGCCGGAAGGTCACGGTCCCACAGGTCGTGATGCACGGTTTGGAAATGCCACAGCCGCTTCCCCGTCGCGGCATCCAGCGCGAGGAGCGAGTTCGCGAACAGGTTCGCCCCGATGCGCGCGCCGCCGTAGAAATCGGGCGTCGCCGAGCCCGTCGGCACGTAGACGATGCCTCGCGCCGTGTCGAGGGACAGGCCGGCCCAGCTGTTCGCACCGCCGGCCGTCTGCCAGGCGCCGGCGGGCCAGGTCTCGTACCCGAACTCGCCGGGATGCGGAATCGTGTGAAACGTCCAGCGGATGGCGCCCGTGTGGACGTCGTATGCCCGCAGGTCGCCCGGCGCGGAGCCTTCTTCCTCCCCGACCCGGATGCCCTGGATGAGGAGATCCTGGTAAATGGCGCCGGGACTCGTTGCGACGAGATAGGCATCGCCGATCGCGCGCGACAAGCCGGCGGCGAGATCCACGGAGCCTGAATCGCCAAACGTCGGAATGGGCCGGCCGGTGCGGGCGTCGAGACCGTATAACTTGCGGCCGGCGGTGAAAAAGATGCGCCGGTCCCTGGAATCGGCCCAGTAGACCACACCGCGGTTGACGTGGGAAAAGTCCGTGCGCCGTGCGTCGTGCGTGGTGCGTGGGTCGAACCGCCAAAGCAGGGTGCCGCTTGCGGCACGCAGCGCGATGGCGGCGAGCGCGGGCGTCGTGGCGTACAGGACGCCATCGACGACGATCGGCGTTGCCTGGATTTCCCCGTGCTGGTCCGGTGCGAGATCGCCGGTGTGGTAAACCCACGCCACCCGCAGCCGCGCCACGTTCGTCGTATTGATCTGATCGAGCGGAGAAAAGCGCGTGTTCCCGGGATCGCCGCCGGTGACACGCCAGTCGGTGTCCGGTCCCTGACTCGCGCATCCGGCGGCGAATAGCAGCAGCGCGATGGCGCGCAATTACGGATTCTTCCAGAGATCGATCGGCTTCTGCACTCCTTTCGGCCGGAACGGCAGCATAACCTTGCGACCCTGTCCGGCCGACGCGTATGCGGCGTAGAGCACTTCCTGCACCACGCGCCCAGTCTCGCCGTCCGCAATCGGTGTCTCCGTGCCGCGCACGCACCGGGCGAAGTGCCGCATCTCTTGAGGAAACCCGTAATTCCAGTGCTCCTCGAACACCGGGTACGACCAACCTTTGGTGGTCGCTGCCTTCTCGACCGCGTAGCCGAAACCCACTTCCGAGTACGTCGGAAGGGCGTTGCCCATCAGCATATCTGCGTAGGTCTGGCCCTTGTCGCCGAAGACCTCGATGCTGTCGTCCATGCCTCCGGGCCGGTTCCAGCTGCTCTCGACCATGCCGACGGCGCCATTCTCGAATTCGATGATCGTGATGGCTTCATCCTCGCCTTGCGTGCGATCGCGATGGACCTGCGTAGCCATCTGCGAGTAGACGCTCTTGACCTTAGGCTTGCCGAGAAACCACCAGCAAAAGGCGATGCCGTGGCAGCCGAGGTCCATGACCGCGCCACCGCCCGACTGCGCGACGTCCCAGAACCAGGGCGAATGCGGGCCCGAATGCTTCTCGCCCTGTTTCACGAGGTGCACTCGGCCAAACGCGCCCTCGTCCGCCAGCTGCTTCGCCTTCACGTATTTCGGCGCGAAAAACAGCTCCTCGGCGTAGAGCAACAAGACGCCCGCCGTGTGGCAGGCGTCGATCATTGCGTCGGCTTCCTCGAGTGTGATGCACAGCGGCTTTTCGCATACGACGTGCTTGCCGGCTTTCGCGGCGTCGGTCGTGATCTGGGCGTGCAGACGGTTGGGCGCGGTGATCGAGATCAGCTCGACCTGCGGATCGCGCAGCAGATCGTGATAATCGCTGTACGTGTTCGGGATGCCGTGGCGCTTGGCAAAATCGGCGGCGTGGCCTTTGGTCGGCGACGCGACCGCCACGAGCTCGGCTTCTTCCGGAATCGCTTTCACGGCGCCCGCGATGCAGTCGGCCTGAAAGCGGGAGCCGACGATGCCGACTTTGACTTTGGACATGGGAGAGGGCGCCAAAATACCTGCGGTCGCGGAAGTTGGACAGGGTCGCAGTCGCCTCGTGACCGGCACCACATCCACGCGGCATGATCTGGTTGAGTTTGGGGGCATGAGACGCTGTTTCGCCGCCACGCTGGCGCTGGGGCTGGCCTGTCGCGCCACAACGAGCCCCCCCGCATCCCCGGCCCCGCCGCCACCGCTGCCCGCGCGTTCGGTGTTTCCCGCCGACAATGCGTGGAATCGCGACATCTCGGCCGATTCGGTCGATCCGAAGTCCGACAGTCTGATCGCGCGCTGCGGCGGTTCGGCGAGCCTGCATCCTGACTTCGGCACCGTCTACGGTGGCGCGCCGTGGGGCATTCCGTTCATCACAGTCTCGGGATCGGAACAACGCGTGCCGGTATCGTTTGCCTACGCGGACGAGAGCGATCCGGGGCCTTACCCCATTCCTCCCGATGCGCCGATCGAGGGCGGCCCGTCCGCGAGCGGCGACCGGCATGTGCTGGTGGTGGACGTGGACAACTGGAAGCTGTACGAGTTGTTCGATGCCCACCCCGTCACCGGTGGTGCATGGACGGCGGGTTCGGGCGCGATTTTCGACCTTGCGTCGAACGCGCTCCGGCCCGACGGCTGGACGTCGGCGGATGCTGCGGGGCTACCCATCTTCCCAGGTCTCGCGCGCTACGCTGAAGTCGCGGCGGGACGGATCGCCCACGCGCTCCGCTTCACCTGCCCCGTCACCCGCCGCGCGTACGTGCCGCCCGCGCGGCATTTCGCGAGCACGCAAACTGATTCATTTCTACCTCCAATGGGGATGCGCGCGCGGCTGAAGGCCGGCGTCGACATTTCGGGCTTCCCCGCCGACGTCCAGGTGATCCTGACGGCGCTGAAGACGTACGGCATGATGCTCGCGGACAATGGCGGCCCGTTCTTCGTGAGTGGCGCCCCGGACCCGGGCTGGAACGATGCCAACATCGATACGATGAAGCGGCTGCACGGGACGGACTTTGAGGTCGTCAGGATGACCGGGGTGGTTGTGCGGTAGTCCTTACGGATTCCACACAGCGACTCCGACGCGTGAATCGGCCGTGCCGTAATAGAGGAACCAGCGGCCCTTGAAGGGCACGAGTCCCTCGACGAAGGTCGTGCCTGAGGTGTACTGCCCCGTGCGCTCGTAGCTCTCGGTCGGCTTGATGAAAGCACTGTCCGACCGCGCAATCAGTTTCGTGGGATCGCGCGCATCGAACAGCGCCTGGCCAGCGGAATAGGTGCGAGAGGGGAGGCTTCCCGCATTGTAGAGCACGAGGATGCCCGCCGGCGTGAGGAACGCGGGCGGCCCCGCCTCAACCAGCCAGGAATCGAAGTAGCCGGGACGCGCCGAAAGCACTTTGACCGCCTGCCCACTCGAGTCTTCCACGGGCGTCCAATCCAGCAAGTTCTCGGAGGTTGCGATCCGGAGATCGGGAACGCCGAAGTACATCCAGTACCTGCCGTTCACCCGGGTGGCGATCAGCCGATCGCCTGCGATGCGACTGAGAATCGCGCCTGACTTCGACTCCGTGCGCAAATACTTCCCACCTGCCGCGCGCGCGAAGGCAGGACCGTGCTTGCTCCAGGTGATGAGATCTCGCGACGTCGCAACCGCCAGGCGCGGCACGTCGCGATTCCATTGTGTGTACGTGAGCACGTATGTGCTGTCGTCAGCCTGCACGATCCGCGGGTCCTCGACCCCCCCGGGCCACTCATTCGGTCGTTGCGCGTCGGTGTCTGGGTAGAGCACCGGGGTCGCGCGGCGCGTGAAGTGCAGGCCGTCCGCGCTCTCCGCGAGGCCGAGGCGTGAGGTATGGCCGCCGATCTGCTGCTGCCCGCTTGCGTCCTCCGCGCGGTAAAGGAGAAGGATCTTGCCGTCGCGCACAACCGCGGCGGGGTTGAACGTGGCGTACTCCTCCCACGCCACGACGCTGTCGCTGATGGGAGAGCGAAAGCGCGAAGTCGCATGGGGCGTAATGACCGGGTTCGGCTGCGCCGGTTTTACGAACGGACCAAACATCCACGACTGTTGCCGTGGCGACCCACTGGCGACGGCGATCAGGATGCAGCTACAGGCGAATCTCATCGTTCGACCGGCGGGGGAGAGTCTCGCCTGCGGGACGCAAAACCGGCGGCCGCAATACCCAGCAGGAACAGCCACGACACAATGGGAACGAGGACATAGACGACGGCACGCCGCGGCGGGGGCTGCAGCGCGTCGCGCGCGTAGATCCCGAGCGCGGCCGCAGCCATGACCACGATCACGACATCGAGGGCGGTTCGCGCGGCCGGCGACCAGCGCGCCGAGAACTTGCTGGCGAGCGCGAAGCCAAAAAACGGCGCAAACACCCACCCAGCCATCAGCACCATGAGGAACGGCAAGTTGTTGCTGCGCCCGGCGTAGAGCGTCAACGCCACTGACCCTACGGCGCCGATGACTGCCGCGACTCGGGCCGTGGTATGGAGGCTCTTCACTGCACCCCGAGCACGCGCAGGGCCAACCCGGCGAGGACACCGCCCAGGAGGGGGCCGACGACCGGGATCGAGGCGTAGTTCCAGTCCGAGGAGGCTTTGCCGGCGACCGGCAGTAGCGCATGCGCAATGCGCGGTCCCAGGTCGCGAGCCGGGTTGATCGCGTACCCGGTTGTTCCTCCGAGCGAGAGCCCGATGCCCCAGACGAGACTCCCGACGAGATAGGCGCCGAGGCCGGCGGCCGGTCCGGTCGTCGCGACGGTCTTCGAGAAGATCGCGCCAACGACAAAGACGAGCACAAACGTCCCAATCACTTCACTCACCAAATTCGGGATGAACTGACGGATTGCGGGCGCGGTGCAGAAACAGGCGCGTTTGAGAGCGCCATCCGGAGTCGCCTTCCAATGGGGCAGATAGTGGAGCCACACGAGCGCCGCGCCGGCGATCGCTCCGAGGAGCTGCGCGACGAAATAGGGAGCGAATTTCGAGAGGTCGCCGGCTCGCGCCGCGAATCCCAGCGTCACGGCGGGATTCAAGTGCGCGTCGCTGCTGCCGCACGCGATCGACGTGAACACACCCGCCATCACGGCGAACGCCCAGCCGGCCGTGATGACGATCCACCCGCTCCCCTCGGCCTTCGTGCCCTTGAGCAGCACGCCGGCGACGACACCATTGCCCAGGAGGATCAGAACCATCGTGCCGAGGAATTCGCCGAGCAGCGGTGACGTCATGGGGTGCTCCGAGGCTGCGTTAGAGGTGCCTGACTGCCCGTCAAGGAAGGGGACTCATTCGCAGAGTCGAAACGCTCCGATGCGTGTCGAGTACGTCAGAGCGCCTTTCTTGAGATAGTCACCCACATACCAGATGGTGCAGTCGTCACTCGGATCGATCGCGGTCTGGGTGTAATCCTCCCAGCGCATCGTGTTCGTTTGCGGGGCTTCTCCCTCGGCAAGAACTGTCTCATGCAAGGTGAGCTGACCCAGACGGTCACCGGCGAGACGAGCGGCGAATCGCTGCCCGGCAAAGTGCGGTGAGCCACCGAACGAATACCCGATTCCGATGTTGCCGTTGCGATCGATCGCGGGACTCGCCATCCAGCGATACAGGCTGTCTGGGGCATACGTGCCTTGCTGGCGCAACTGCAGGCTCCGGTCTTTCTCAACCGTAAACTCGTACCACCGCACACCGCCCCCACCGGCCCTCGTGGCCACCGAATGCACTGCGACGACGGACTCGCGACCCTTAATATTTCGATACACCACGCGCGCCATGATCTTGTCGCCCTGTGCATCGAGGTGCTGGTCGGTGCCCGGCTGGCGGACGCACGTCGTGAGCTGACCATCGCACAAGTAGTGATACGGCGCGACGGCAATCTTCTGGAGGCCGCTCACGCGGGTCTGTGACGGGTCCGTCCAGTTCACAGAGAACTGCCATGCGGAGATGCCGTCAGCGTCGAAGTCGCCGTGCAGCTGCGCGCCGCCCGCGGCGAGAATCACGTTGGGTGCCCCCTCTGGTGGCAGTCCCTGCCCGTCGAGATCGGCGTTATTGAGAAAGTTCACGCCGTCGATGACGACGCATTGCTCTGTGGCGGGTTCCCCCAACAGCATGTGGCGACGATCCGCGACGCACGCGTGCTTCTGGATCACCTCGTCGCCCGTGCTCGTCGGGACGTAGTAGCCGTCGGGCCACACCGCGGGTCGGGGGTAATCGGGGAACAGCGGTCGCAGAAACTCGTAGCGGTAGTACGAGCCGAGAGGATCGGCGCTCGTACTCACGGCATAGCACATCGAGTACGGCCCCTTTTCTTCCGGTGGCCGCGGCGGCCGGACGCGACGGGCGGTGTCGGGCGGCTCGGGCGGCGCCGGCGGCACGGTGGGTGGAACGAAGAGCGGCGCCGCGGGGCCCGGTTGGCCGGCCACTCCAGGCGGACTCACGTACGCCCCGCCCTGCGGCTGCGCCTGCCACATGCCCGGCTGATCGGGGCGCTCGGGGCTGCGCGTGAAGACCGGCATCACGATGAGCCAGCGATTCGCGAGCTGATCGTAGCGCACGACGGCGTCGCCGTTGTTGTGCGCTTCGCACGCTCCACCGAACCCCTTGAAGAGCGAATTCGTGGGGACAGGACCGTATACGATCGCGCCGTTCTTGCGAAAGATCGCTATGCGCGTGTTGACGATCTGGACCACGTAGTCCGGCCCCACGGCCAGCGAGTTATCGGAAGGGTTGCGTCCTTCCCAGCGGCCGTGCGGCCCCTGCAGCCCCACACCAAGACCATCGAAGCTCGCGACGAGTGTGGCTGGGGGACGCCGTCCCTGTTCCGTCTGCTCGACCGGGGCGCTGGAGGGAATAACCAAGCGGGTGGTCAGCAGCACTCCCAGGACCACCGGTGCGGGAGCCCCACGCATTCTTTGTCGCAACGTCCGCATCATCCTGATGGCCGGCTTATGAATCTCACCTTTTGTCAGCCAGGATACGGCGAACGCAATGATGGCGATGGACTCCGGCCAAAAGATGGCCGCATGCGTCACGACGGAGCTGGCGGCCCAGAGCACACTCACGATCATGACTATCCCACACGCGAGACAGATGTCGTCCCGGCGGCGCTTCTCGAGCGGCCGGTCGCCACGGCGCGGAACATTGGATTTCCGAAACAGCCAGATCGCGAAGAGAATGAAGGAAACGAACAACGTCACTGCCGATGCATAGTGCAGGACCGCCATCCACCGACTCCACCACGAGGGTCCCACGAGGCCGCGCGGCGCGGTCGTGGGAAACAGCGCGACGAGTAGAGCGGCCGAACCGCCCACGAACCCCAGCACGCGGTCGGCGATGACGCCCTTGTACCCGCGATAGGTGAGCAGGAAGAGCGCCAGGGCAAACAGTACGCCGATAAAAACCGCCACGCCGCCCGTGTAGTAATACGCGCTGACGGAACTCAGGACCCTCCAGGACGGCAATCCCGCGGTGGGAAGAAGGCCCGCGAAGATGTAGAGCAGGATCGGAAGGCAAAATCCCAGCACCCCGATGAGCCGGCGATGCGCCTGTTGCGAAAGATTCTCCGCCGCCGGGTCCGAGTCTTCGCCGCGAGGCAAACCCATGTGTCTAAGCTACGGCTGCAGGGTCCTGCTGGTAGAGGCTCCGGAGCTGTGCGTAGAGGTCCGGGTCCTCCCGAGCGAGCTGTACCGGCTTCTCGAAGAACGTCTCCGTCGCCACGGCAAAGAACTCGGCGATATTCGTTCCGCCGTACTCGTTCAGGGCGCTCGCTGTGTGGGCCGCGATTCTTTCGGAAAGGCGTTCGTAGCTCGCCTGAATGACACGTCGCCATTCCTCCGGATCGGGCACGCTGGGCACCATGGTGGCGGCGGCGCCGTCCACAAACTCGGCGAGCTCGAGCCCGGCCGTGAGATGGCGCTCGTAGTCGAGCTCATGCGCGAATTCGTGGAGGACGACGTTGCTCCCGTCGCCGGGATTGCGAGCGCCCTCGCGGACTGCCTCCCACGAGAGCACCATGACGCCGTTGCCCCATGCTTCTCCTTCCAACGGGAGCGGGCGCTGGGGTTCGCTGGCCTGGAGCCACTTCCGTGGGTCGCACACGTGGCGCGGGACGAACGTGCGGGGATACACGAGAATCTCGCGCACACCGGGGAAGGGCTCACCCGGCATTGCGAGGGTGAGGAGACACGCCTGAGCGGCGATCGTTAGCTGGATCACTTCGGTCAGTATGAGTCCTCCGGATCCCTCCCACCGGCGCGTGCGAATCAGGTCACGGCTGGACCGCAAGAGTTGCACGCGCTGCTCATCGGTAAGATGCCGCGTTGCCGGGATGGATTGATGAAGGAGCGCTACCCACTGCCGTGGCAGTGGCTGGGATGCTTTCCGGAGTGCATCCCGCTGGCTCAGCCGCAGGAGGATCGGGCGGAGCGTGAAGATCGCCGCGAGAATGACGACTCCGCTTACCAATAAGACAAGGAGGCGATCCAAGAACTGTATCCGACTCCAAACTGGCGCACATGATGATCAGAGACGGACGGCCTACTCCAACTTACGAGGACCCCAATTTCTGGCGATCCCGCAGTTGCGCCAGCATGCGCTCCGCAAAGTCCACGCGTTCCTGCAGCTCGGCGAGCTGCGCCCCCTGATTGGCCAACAGGGTCTGAGCGTCCTCGAGCGCAGTGGCCTGCTCGTCAAATTGCTGTTGCATGCGCGCGATGTCACCTCCGCCTGATCGCCCACCGCCGAGACGTTGCGCCGCAAACCCGAACGCCAGGGCGAGCGAGACGTGAATGCCGGCGTGCCATCCCTCACCGGAGGCAATCGCGAACCCGGCGCCCGCGACGTTAAACACGCTCAGGGCAATCGCTAGGCGCCGCCACGACATTGGCTTCATGGAACCTGCACACCCTTCACTAGGAGCCACAGCGTCAACGAGCCTTCTCCCAGAATAGCCACCGGCACGATGAAAGGCGACAGGTGCGCGAGTCTCGCCGTCCGACGTGCGTCGTTCATTGGGTCTCTCCCGGCGGCGCCGCGGCGCCCTTGACGATCAGCCAGACCGCGAGCACGAGCTCGAAGACGGCAACCGGTATCCAGATAAGCTGAGTCGGCAGTCCTCCCAAGACGTCGAGGAGCTCCAGCGGCAGGCCGACAGCGATCAGGGCGGATCCAATCACACCAAGCCAGGCCAGCCAGACGGGGACCATGCGGCCGCGCAGGAGGAGCCACGAAAAGATGGTACTGCCGACCGCAAAGAACGTTGCGCCGATGAGCCAGGGCTGGTTCAAGACGAAAGCTGTGACCGCCTCCGCGGCCGCTGCGTTCGGTGCGTTGGCGCCGGTTGCCGTTGCGAGCGAGAGTAGTCCGAGCATTAGCGGCAAAGACGCGGCGCCGGTCGCGCCTTCGGTCACGCGGCAGGCGAACCCGAGCATGGCGAGATCGCGATCCTGATCGCGCGTGATGGCGTACAGCGTCACGGCCAGCGCGAGCGCACACATGCCGCCGAGCATCGAGAGCACGACCGCAAGGCGAACGTCGGCGGCGTGCTGCGCGATGCTGGCGAGTTTCGCCGCCATCGAGGCCCCGGCGGTCGCCCGATTGGAGAGCACCATGCTGGGGTACGCGACGGCGATGTAGAGGAGATACGCCACGCCGGCGATCCGCGCGTTGGTCGTGCGAGTCATGTTGGCTCCGCCGAGGGTGTGTAGGCCATACGGTGGGCGATGTTGCGGGATTCAACACAATGCCGCCAAACTAGAGCCGTGAACGACGCGGACCTCAGCCGCCGGAGCTTCGTCGAACGCTCCGCCGCCGTGGCGGCGGGTGCACTACCATCGCTCGGGCCGGCCACGCCTGACTCGGCCCCTCTGAAAGTCGTCTGCGTCGGCGGGCACCCCGACGATCCGGAGTCGGGCTGCGGTGGTACGCTGGCCCGCTACGCGGCCCGCGGCCACGCCGTAACCATCGTCTATCTCACGCGCGGCGAGCGCGGCATCGCCGGCAAGTCGTTGGACGAAACGGCGCGGATCCGGTCGGCAGAGTGCGAGTCGGCCTGCCGCATCATCGGTGCCAGTCCCAAGTTCTTCGGTCAAATCGATGGCGCCACGGAGCTGACACACGGGCACGTAGACGCGATGACGCGTCTCCTCACCGCCGAGAACCCAGACATCGTGTTCACGCACTGGCCGGTCGATACCCACATGGATCATCAGGTCGCGAGCATTCTCACGATCCGGGCGTGGCTGACGCTCACCACGGCGAGGCTGTACTTCTTTGAAGTCGATCTTGGCAGTCAGACGGAAGGCTTCCTACCAAACACATACGTGGACATCTCGTCCGTCGTCGAGCGGAAGAAGGCGGCGTTGTTCGCACACGTCAGCCAGGACGGAAAGGGCATTTGGCACGAGCACCATGAGATCATGGCGCAGTGGCGCGGGCGAGAAATCGGGGTACCCGCTGCCGAAGCCTTCATCCACCTGAATCGTGACAATCAGAACCTCCCAAGCTTGTAAGCTCGCGCTCTGCTTGTTCACGAGTCTCGCCGCACAGGATCGGAGACCGGGCGTGCTTGTGTGGGGGGGAGATGCGGAAGGGGGTGCCCCCTTCGTCGAAGCCGACCCCGCGAATCCCGCGCGGGTCCGCGGCTTTGACGTGGAGGTCGCCGAGCGCATCGCGCGCGGACTCGGCGGTGGAACGATGGGAGCCAGGTTCGTGCAGGTGCAGTGGTCGAACATCGACCAATCGGTCGAACGTGGGGATTTCGCGCTCGGCCTCTCCGGCGTCGAGGACACGCCGGCGCGTCGCGCGCAACACGCCGTCACGATCCCCTATTTCGAATTCCGCGAAGTGCTGGCCGTACGGCCAGAGGACGCGAGCCGCATCCACGGTCTGGCGGATCTGCGCGGCCGGCGCGTCGCGACGCTCGGCTCAACGATCGCCTACGATCTGCTCCTCGCGGCGCGCGACTCGACCGGCATCATCCCGATTTCCTACGACGACGACGTCCATCCCTACGCCGACCTCGTGCACGGCCGGATGGATGCGGTGTTGCTGGATCACATCATCGCGCAGCGAGCCCTGCGCCGGCGGGGAGGCACCGGCTTTATTATCCTGCCGCAGCCGGTCGCCATCGGCCACTACGTTGGCGTGCTCGCGCGAGCGGACTCCGCGCTGCGCGACTCGGTGGACGCAGTCCTGCGGGAAGCGATGCGCGACGGCACGCTGGAGCAGATCTTCCGCCGCTGGAACGTGTGGGATGACAGCCAGGGCGTACTGTTCGACCGGGTTCTGCGTGCAAAGACCCCACTGACGGCAGGAGCGGCGCGGACGACAGGGCTGGGTCAAGCAATCGCCTATCTCCCGTCACTCGCGCGCGCCGCGGTCGTGACGCTGCTCGTCTCGGTGTTGTCGATGGCCTTGGCAGTCATTGTCGGACTCGCGCTGGCATCCGGCCGTCTATACGGACCCGTGTGGCTGCGCATGCTGACGACTGTCTACATCGAGATCATTCGCGGCACGCCGCTGCTCTTACAACTCTTCGTCATCTACTACGGATTGGTGGGTGTCGTGCGGCTGCCGGCGTTCCTCGCCGCCGTTCTCGCGCTCGGGCTGAACTACGCCGCGTATGAGGCGGAGATCTACCGTGGCGCGCTGGAGGCGGTCCCCCGTGGGCAGCTCGAAGCCGGACGCACCCTCGGATTCTCCGAGATGCAGATCCTCCGCCTCGTGCGCGGGCCGCAAGCGCTGCGCTACGCGCTCGCGCCGATGACGAACGACTTCGTCGCCCTGCTCAAGGATTCCGCGCTGGTCTCGGTCATCACGGTCGTCGAGCTAACAAAGGAGACGGCGATCTACGCGACCAACGTGGGGAGCTGGCTCGTGCCTGGGGTGCTGTGCGCCGCGGTGTACCTCGCGATGTCGCTTCCGCTGGCGCGGCTGGCGCGACGGTTGGAACGGCGCTGGCGGGTGGCATGACCGGAGGGAGACGGGCGCTGCTCGCGATCGACCGGCTTCGGGTCCGCTACGATAGTCGAGACGTGTTGCAGGCGCTGACACTGGAGGTCGCTCGCGGCGAAATCGTCGCGCTGATGGGTCCGTCGGGGGTCGGCAAGACCACGGCGCTACGCGCGGTGGCCGCGCTTCAACCGTTCGATGCTGGAGCGATCATCGTCGACGGGTTCGCGCTGGGTCCGGGCCCCGTGCCGCCCGAGTCACGGCTCGTGCCACTGCGGCGGCGCGTGGGGTTCGTGTTCCAGGGCCATGCGTTGTTCGAGCACCTCACGGCGCGCGACAATGTTACCCTGGCGCTGCGGCACGTGATGGGAAAGACGCGCGCCGAGTCGGATGCGATCGCCACGACGCTGCTTGCGTCGCTCGACGTTGGCGCGCGGGCGGGCGCCAAGCCGAGCCAACTGTCAGGCGGTGAAGCCCAGCGCGTCGCGATCGCCCGTGCGCTGGCACCGGATCCCGCACTGCTGCTGATGGATGAGCCGACCGCGGCGCTCGATCCGGCGCGTCGTACTGCACTTGCAGCCACGCTGCGCCGGTTATGTGATCAGGGACGCAGTCTCCTCGTCGCCACACACGACGCGGAGTTTGCGGCGCAGGCTGATCGTGTTGTTACGCTAGCGTAAGGACGAGTGCGTCGGACGCGCTCCGCACGCGCAGGTTGCTGAAATCACTGATCGCGATTTCGCAGTCCCCCAGCTCCGCTGCGAGATGCGTGGTGTGCAGCGCAACGACGCGGGCACCCGCGGCGCGAGCCGCTTCAACCCCCGGCGGGGCATCCTCGAACACGATGCAATCGGTCGGGTCGTAACCGAGTCGCTTGGCACCCAAGCGGTATCCGTCCGGTGCCGGCTTCCCCCGCCGGACGTCTTCACTGACCACGATCATGGCCGGAACGGCAAATCCGACGGCAGTCAGGCGCAGCTGCGCGAGCGGACGACTGCAGGAAGTGACAATCCCCCACCGCTCGGGAGGCAGGCTCGCGAGAAAGTCGCGAGCACGCGGCACGGCCCGCAGTCCATCGACATCCTCGAGCTCGGCGGCATCGAGCCACGCGACCTCGGCGTCGGTCGCCAGGTGCGGCACGATCGCGCGCAACGTATCGCGCGCACGCCGGCCATGGGCGATCCGCAGCAGTGGTTGGACATCCAGTTGATGAAGCTGCCCCCAGCGGCGCCAGGTGCGTTCGACGACGTCACGGGAGTCGACGAGCACGCCATCGAGATCAAACAGGCATGCCTTGCAGCGAAGCTCCACTAATAGATGAAGGGAATGAGCCGGCGCCGCGTGCGCATGAACTCCTGATAGGGCTGGCCGAGAACCGCGAGCAGCGTCCGTTCTTCGACGGCGATGCGATAGCGGTACACCGCGAATGACGCGAGCCCCAGGAGGATCGCACTCGCCCAACTGCCCAACGCGAGACCCAACCCGACGTTCATCAGAATTCCGGCGCTATAGGACGGATGACGGAGCACGGCGTACGCGCCAGTCGTGACGATGCGCTGTTCCGCGGTCGCCCGCACGTCGCCGGTGAACGAAGCACCGAGCTGTCGGAAACAATGTCGCCGCAGCAGGCTGCCGCCGATCAGCGTGGCGACGCCGAGGGCGAATATGACGGGTGCGAGGGGAGCGGGAAAGCGGAGCGCGGACACCCAGGCCATCGGAAATGCGATAAGGGTCGCGAGCCCCATGCCGAAGACGATGGCCCGATAGGAGCCCGCGTCCCGCGAATCGGATTGCACCGCCGGTTTCCGCGCCTTCCTGACGATCTGGGACTCCGGTAGGAAGGCCCACGCAAAGACCGCCCAGAAGGGCAGCCAGTATGGCCAGACGAAGGGTAACGGCGTCACTTCAGATCTTCGTAATCGGCGGCTTGGGTGGTTCCGGCGAACGCGGGATCTTGGCTGGTTCCCACGGCTCGGGTGGTTGAGGCTTTGGCGGCACGGGAATCTTGGGCGGCTTGTCAGGCGTCGGTTTCATGTACCCTCCTTCCTTTAATGTACGTACACCCCAAACGCCCAGTGCCGCGGTCGTGGAAAGCGTGGACCCATCCAGCCCGTAGTGCGGAGCTGACCCGCGATCAGGATGTTCATGAGCCCATGACCGATGAGCGCCACGGTCCCGTGAGCCTCGGCGCGGGAAACCAGGATGCGCGCGGCTTCCGCGGCACGTTTCCGCGCGGCCTTGAAAGTCTCGACACCGGCCGACCAGCCACAGAACCAGGCGCAACGCGCGAGCCAGGTCCAGATGCCGGGACGGAGGCGCAGGGGCGACTGAATGTCGCAGGGCAGCGGCGGCTCGCGAAACTGCTCGTCGATCAGCGGCACGACGGCCGGGGCGATGAGGCTCGCGGACTCGATCGACCGTCGCAAGGGGCTCACGATCACACAGCTCGCACTGCGCACGAGCTGGGCGAGCTCGGCGCTGGGGCGCTGGATTGGCTGGAGCGCGGCATCGCGCTCGCCTTCCAGCCAGTTGGCGAGGTCGCGGCCCGAAATTGGGGTGGTGAAGTCCCAGGCGGGCGTGCCGTGCCGCGCCAGAATGATCTTAGGCAGACTCAACTCGGCGACGCAGACCGAGCCACGCCAGCACTACGGCGGGCAGGAAGACGACCAGAGCCTCTTGCACGAGCTGGCCGAATATCTGGCCGTTCGGGCGTCCGAGGGGCGTCCACACAAACCGAAATCGGTGTTGCGAGAAGGGAGCCAAGAACTCGACGCCCCACGAGTACTGGGAAAGGGCATCGAGACAACTGTGGGAGAGCAGAGCCACAAGAAGAGTGAGGGCGATCTGGACCCGCGTCCGACGTGCCAGCGGCTCACGGAAGAGCAGAAGTGTGGCGACCAGGGCAGCGACAACAGCGAACGTCAACGAATGCGTAATGCCGCGATGGGCAGTGAATCCGATCACATCGATGTCGGGCAGGGCGGCGCAAGCTGCCGCGGCCAGGCACACGCGTTGGGTGGATGGCGGTACGTCATGCGGGGACCAGGCGCCGATGGCGTAACCAACAGCGGCATGAGAGAGTGGTGTGGGCACCGCGTGGTCAGGTCGTCAATGCTCAGCTATGAGTCCAGGAGGGGGATGGAGCCTTCGTGCCCCTTCACTCCGCGCAGCCGTACGAAGACAGGCTCATTCGCTCTTGCGATGCCCCAGTATCTCATGACCAGATTGCTTTGGCCTTGCTCTTGAAAGGCACAGGCATGCGGTTCAAGCTGCTCGGCGGGCGGAAAAGCGCAACAGCCAGATGATGCCCCACGCGACCAGCACGCTCGCCACACCGGCCACGACGCCGACGGCAACGCCGGAGTCGCCCCACACGACGGGCGCCATTCCGCCCGCCAGCCCCAGACTCAGCGCCCACGCGATGAGAACCGGATTACTCCAGCGGCGCACACCGAACCATGCCGCAATGCTGAGCAGACTCAGTCCGCCGTAGACCAGTTGCGCGACACTTTTCAATGCGCTGGGCAGATGTCGGGTGCTGAGAGAGTTGCGCCAGTCCGCCGCTGATGCCTGTCCACGCGGCGAGCAAAAAAAGCACGACCGCTAACCCGGCAAGCAGTATTGAAATGGCCCGGCTCACGCCCGCGCTGTGACCGTCCGGCCGTCAGACCGTCCGGCCGCCCGTCGCAGATCCAAGAACAGCGCCACCGGGCCGACGAACGCCAGCGCCAGGATTGGGGGCGACACATACAGCGGGCGCAGCAACGCCAGCTGATAGTCGCCGGCCAGGCGGATCAAGGTTTCGACGAGCGCCACGATGGCCACCACGACCATCCGGCCGCGCTTAGTGCTCACGGTGGTGCGGGGATCGGTGACCATGAAGAAGACGAACAGCTGATACATCGGCCCCGTGATCGGCGCGAGCTCAGCGACCAGCGGCCCACCGACGATGAAATGCCGCAGCACAGCGAACACGCTGAAGCAGGCAACGTACGTCAGCGTCACATGCAACACTCGCGCGCGCCACGCGATTACGAGACCGAACGCCCAAATCACGAGGTTGGTGCCGAGGTCGTTGCCCCACTGGTGACTGAGAATCGCGACGGAATCGGACGCCACGAGGACGAGCAGCGCAATCGCGAAGTTGCTGGGATTCCACAGGTGACGGCCGCGATAGGTGAGCACGTACTTCGACGCAATCGCCAGAAACGCGCCAAGCGCAAACGGCCAGAGGATATTGGCCTGCGGCTTGATCAGCAGCGCGAGACTGATTCCCGTGATGTAGGCGCTCGCCACATTCACCACGCGACCGCGCAGCCACCACGCCAGCAACAGCTCGGTGGCGACGCTGACGCCCAGCGTCGTGGCGAGGCGCTGGTAGCCGCCGAGGATGCCGTAGCGCGCTTCGCCGACCACCAGCACCAGCGTGATGAGAAAGACGATCAGGTACTTCGGGTCGAGCGCGATGCCGACGAGCGGCCGCGCCGGCGCCTGCGCCGGAGCGGTCGTCATTGGGGCTCCGTGATCACGTGCAGCTGGTCGATCGCGAGGCCGCTCAAGATCTGCTGCGTGCCGGACGGCCACCGAATCGTGACCTGGCCGAGGCGTTGATCACCCAGCCCGAAATGCAGCCGTCGATCGTTCTGGCTACAGAATCCCATCCCGCCATCCACCACCTGGCGCTGGCGCCCGTTGCCGAACGCTACGGTCACTTCGGCGCCGATGGCGCTGCGATTGCTCCGCGTGCCGACGAGCTTGAATTCGATCCAGTGAGCCGTGTTCCCTGTGTTGCGATAGAGCAGCGCCCTGCCTTGCTCGTTCGCCACGACGACGTCGAGCAGCCCGCGGTTGAAGAGATCGGCCATCGCCACGGCGCGCCCATCGAGCCGGTCCGTGACGCCCGCCTGCTGCGCCACGTCGACGAACCCCGCCTGGCCGCGATTGAGCAGCACGCGTGAGCGCTCGTAACCGGACAGGCTCGCGTTTCCGATGGGGGGCCAATTCTTCGCGTCCTCGAAGATGTTGCCCTGTGCGCCGGCGATCTTCGACATCGCATACCAGTAGTCGTGCGTCGAGTCCGCCGAAATGAAGCCGTTGGCGACGAACAGGTCGAGCAGGCCGTCGTTGTTCAGGTCACCGAATTGCGCACCCCAAGCCCAGCCGGCATCCGCCACCACCCCGGTCGCGACTTCGTCAAAGCGGCCCAACTCGTTGAGAAAATTGAGTCGCAGGTTGTTGCCCTGGAACAGAAACCCCTTTTCCGAGATGTTCGTGACGAACACGTCGTGCTCGCCGCGGTTGTACACGTCGCCGACCGCGACCGCCATGCCGCTCTTCGAGTCGTCGGCGAGGCCGGCGCTGGCCAGCTCGAACTTCTTTCCGCCGCGATTCAAGTACAACTCTTCCGGCCCGTAATCGTTGGCGAGATAGAGGTCGGGCCACCCGTCGTCGTTGAAGTCGGCCGCTGCGGCCGCGAGCGTCCAGCGCGTGCTGCCGACGCCCAGCGAGTCGGTAACGTCCTTGAAGCGCCCGTCACCCATGTTCTTGAACAGCAGATTCTTGCCGCCGTTGGTCGCGAACTCCCAGCTGTGCTGCATGATGCGTGTGGTCTTGAGATGCCAGAAGTCGATGTCGGAGCGGAAGTAGCCGGTGATGTAGAGATCGAGCAGGCCGTCACGATCGAAGTCGAGCCAGACCGCACCGTTGGAATTCATCCACTGGCGGAGGCCCGCCTTCGCGGTGACGTCCTCAAAACGCCCGTTGCCGAGATTGTGGAACAGCTGCGGGTAGCCCCACTTGTAGACGAGCAGGTCCTCGTTGCCGTCGTTGTCGTAGTCGCCCCACACGGCGCCCATCGACACACCCTCGCCTGGACGGTTCACGTCGGCGACGCCCGCTTCCGCGGCGACGTCGCGGAAGGTCCCGTCCTTCTGGTTCAGGTACAGGGCGTTCTGCGCACCGAAGCGTGACGTGGTGAAGTACAGATCGGGCCAGCCGTCACTGTTGAAATCAGCGACAGACACGCAGGCGCCGAGCGCGCCGATGTGGGGCGCGATGTTGGCGATCTTGGGATCGAGCGTCGGCGCTTGATGCGAGAAGTCGATTCCACTCGCCTGCGCCACCTCGTTGAGGTGGATCGTTTCACTCGCCGTTGCCACACTGCCGGCCGCGCGGGCGTTCAACACGATGACGGTAACGATGGCCGCCACGAATGCCGCAATCACAATGGAACGGCGCCACGAAATCATGGCGTAAACGATATCCCCCGCGGCAAGAGGGGGTTGGTCGGCTGGAGCGGCTTAGTGCGATCCCTTTGTCTTGATAATCACGACACCGTTGGCGCCGCGTACGCCGTAAATCGCCGTGGTGCTCGGATCCTTGAGCACGGTGATCGATTCGACGTCATGCGGATTGAGCCAATTCAGCGTGCCATTGAAGACACGTTCGATGGGAACGCCATCGACGATGAAGAGCGGGTCCTCGTTGGAGTAGAAGGACTTTGGTCCGCCGATGCGCACCACAATCCCGCCACCGGGTGCAGGAGTCACGGTGACCCCGGAGATCCGCCCCGCCAACAACTGTTCGAGTGAGGTGGCAGGCTGACGCGCCTGCTCGTCGGACGTGACGGTAGAAGGCGCCGGCGGCGAAGCGATCGAGTCTGGCCCCGGGTTCAACTGGCTGGTGTCGCGCCGATGTGTGCACGCGAGCAACAAGCCGCTGAGCATGGCGACCGACGGCAGGAAGCGTGTTGGGTACCAGGTCATTGGGCACCCCCTTGTAGGAGGGGAATATACTGCACAAACACGCAATGGGGGTCCGTCAATCAAGTGATTGCCTGCAATGCCCCGAGTTACCGCTTTGCGCCGACGTTCTCGAACAGCAGTACCGCAGCCGGCTCGCGCCCCGTTCCGCTGGACGTCTCCGAAATCCGCGTGATGCTCTGGAGTCGCATGGCGCCAATGAGCACGTCCGGCCGGCCATCTCTGTTGATATCGACGCTTGCCATCACGTTCCACTGGGATCCCGCCGCGACGCTGAAGGCATAGGGCCGGAACTCGTACCGGCCGACATTCTCCAGGTATACGATCCCCCGCTCAGGATGTCGCAGCGAGTCGGCAAAATTGCTCGTCACCAGAATGTCGGGATCGCCATCGTGATCAAAGTCGGCGACAATCGCGTGCGCCGCCCCATACATCGGAAAGAAATAGCGCTCGGTGAAGTTGTTCCGCCCGTCGTTTTCCAGAATCCGCACACCATGGTAGGGCTTCAAAACGCGCGAGTAGTCGAAGTTGTCACCGTTGACGTAGAGAATGTCTGGTTTGCCGTCGCCGTTGAAATCGGCGAGGGTGAAATACATCGAGCCATAGACCGGCGGGAACCGGGCCAACACGCGCTGCCGCCCGCCGAACCGTCCGGCGCCGTCATTCTCGAACAGCACAATGCGCTCATCCGCCTGCGCGAATAGCGCCACGATGTCCGGCGCTCCATCACCCGTCATGTCGCGGATCTCGAACCGGATCGCGCCGGGGCTCGCGTCGAGGACTTGCCGCTGGTATCTGGAACCGCCGGTCGCACCGGCGCGATACAACGCGAGCCGGCCGCGGTTGTTGCCGAATTCGCAAATCACATATTCCGGACGACCGTCCCCATCGAAGTCGTATCGTTCCACAAACACCGGCCTGAACAGCGAATCGATCACGGTGACGGGGCGTCGCAGCGACCCATCTCCGGCGAGCTGGTACGCCACGAGCGAGCCACTGGGTTCGTCGTTCGGCGCGAGGTTCCCCGATTCCAACACGAGGATGCGGTCTTTGTCGGAGATCACGTCGGTTGGCGCGCTGCCGAGTCGCAGCGTCGATTTCAGGTGACGATTGAAGTCGAAGATGCGAAGCGTATTGCTGACCGCTTCGCCCACGAAGATCCGATCGTTGACGGAGTCGGCCTTCAGCAGGGTGATAATGGCGCTGCTTTGGAGCCCAGGAATGAAGGGACCCGTCGTGAAGAATGGCGGATCGAGCTGTGGCTCGGCCGGCAGCGACTGCTCCGATAATACCACGGGCGCGCGTTCCTCGTAGAACCGGACGATGGCTTGCCAGTCCGTTTGGGATACCGGCCGGGATAGCACGGTTACATATGGATTGCGAGACGTCTCTTCGTACAATGACCCCGCGGGCAATCCGAGTCGCGGAGCCATTTGGGGCAGGACGCCGCTCACCCACGTCTTCTTGTCCAGAAGCTGCGGATCGGGAAACATGTGACAGACCGCGCAGTTGGCCTGCGCGAGCTTTTCACCAGCGGTCTGGGAGGACCTTCCACAGCTCGCCAGCGTGATGCACACGAGCGTGAGCACCACACGACACCACACCACTGACGACGGTGCAAACATGGACTCAACGATATCCGGCTCTTGGTGCGAGCGATAGTTTTCTCTGCCCCCTATGCCCAGTGTGTGGATTCGCGCGATCGGCGCCCTCATCGCGATCACGCTCTTACTGAGTTGCGGCCGTGCATCGGCCCCGCCCCCGTCCGCGCCGCTCTTCAGGCGGCTGACGCCAGCGCAAACGGGCGTCACGTTCGCCAACTCCATCAGCACCAGCGATTCGCTCAATGCGCTCACCGATCCGTACATCTACAACGGCGCCGGCGTGGCGGTGGGGGACATCGATAATGACGGTCTGCCGGACATCTTCTTTGCCGGCAACATGGTGTCGAGCCGGCTGTACCTGAATCAGGGCCACATGCAGTTCGCAGACATCACCGCGTCCGCGGGCGTGACGACGCACACCTGGGCAACCGGCGTCAGCCTGGTCGACATCAACAACGACGGATTTCTCGACATCTACGTGTGCGTTTCCGGACCTGCGTGGTCCACGCCCGCCCAGCGCCGCAATCTGCTGTTCGTCAATAACGGGAACCGCACCTTCACCGAGGCGGCGGCGCAGTACGGCATTGCGGACACCGGATTCTGCACGCAGGCCGTGTGGCTCGACTATGACGGCGACGGCGATCTCGATCTCTTTCTGCTCAACAATTCTCCTCGAGACTTCCAGCGTGCGCTCAACGTGAGCCCGTCCGGAGGACACGACTCCACGCCCGAGAGCTACAACCGACTCTATCGCAACAATGGCGACGGCACGTTCACCGACGTGTCCGATCAGGCGGGCATCCTGCGCGATGTCGGCTACGGCCTGGGTGTGGCCGTCGCCGATCTCACCGGCAACGGCCGGCCGGACATCTACGTCTCCAACGACATTACGCCGAACGACGTGCTGTACGTGAACAACGGTAACGGCACGTTCACCGACCGAGCGGGAGCCTGGCTCAAGCACACGAGCTTTGCCGGGATGGGGGTCGACATCGCGGATTTCAACAACGACGGTCGGCCCGACATCGTCCAGGCCGACATGATGCCGCCGGCCTTGAGCGGGCAAAAACGCATGAGCGGATTCCAGACCTACGGCACGGCGGACGAGCTGCGCCGGCGAGGATTTCGCATCGACTACGACATCAACGCGCTTCAGTTGAACAACGGTGCGCGCGGTCCGGACCTTACCTTCAGCGAGATCAGCCGGTTGGCGGGCATCGCCTACACCGATTGGAGCTGGAGCGCGCTCTTCGCGGATCTCGATAACGACGGCTACAAGGACATCTTCATTACCAGTGGTTACCCCAAAGCGGTCAACGATTTCGACTATACGACAGCGGTTTCGGCCGCGTATCGTGCCGGCGACAGCGTGCGTGCGTTGCAGCGGCTGCGAGCGCTGGGTGGCTACAAAGTTCCGAGCTACGCCTTTCGCAATAATGGCGACCTGACCTTTACCGATCAGAGCAAGGCCTGGGGCCTAGACCAGCCCGGTTTCTCATACGGCGCGGCTTATGCGGATCTGAATAATGACGGGCGCCTCGATCTCGTGACGAACAACATCGACGCGCCGGCGTCCATTTACGAAAACGTGCAGGCGGATACGGCGACACATCACTACTTGCAGGTGATCCTGCGGGGCCAGCCCCCCAACATCCGGGGAATCGGTGCCAGTGTGGTCGCGCAGGCCGGTGCCATCAAACAATACCTCTACCAATCGCCCTACCGCGGGTACATGTCCACCGTCGATGACCGGCTGCATTTCGGGCTGGGAGCTGCGACGCGCGTGGACACGCTGACGGTGCGCTGGCCAGACGGACGTTCGCAGGTGCTCACGGATGTCTCGGTCAATCGCGTGCTCACGGTGGACCAACGCGACGTCCACCACCCGCAGTCCAGCCCCGCGCCGGTATCGCCGCATCACACACTATTCGAGGCGCTGGACCCGAGGCATGCGATCCCGTACCGGTCGCCGCCCATCACCAGTCCCGATTACACCGTCCAGCCGCTCTTGCCGCACGACATTGTGCGGCGACGGCCCGTCGTCGCGGTCGGTGACGTGAACGGCGATGGGTTGGACGATGTGTTCATCGGCGGCAGCCCCGGCGCGCCGGCCAGGCTATTCGTGCAACGCAGGGACGGCAGCTTCGTGGAGTCCTCACAGCCGTACCCGTGGACCAATCAGCGCTATGAGGACTGGGGAGCGCAATTCTTCGACGCGAACGGGGACGGGCGGCTCGACCTGTACGTCGCGAGCGGCGGCTATCAGCTGGCGCCCGTCTCAGCGCTGTTACAGGATCGGTTGTACATCAATCAGGGGAACGGACGTTTCGTCCGAGACAGCGCGGCGCTGCCTCCGATGCTCACCAGCACCGCGGCGATCGCGGTCGGCGACTTCAACGGCGATGGCCGCCCCGATCTTTTTGTCGGCGGCCGTGTAACGCCCAGGAATTATCCCTATCCCGCGCGGAGCTATCTGCTGCGGAACGACGGCGGGCACTTCACCGACGTCACGGAGCAGGTGTGCCCGGAGCTCGCGCACTCGTACGGTATGGTCACGGATGCGGTTTGGATCGATTTCGATGGAGATGGTCGCCTCGATCTCGTTACCGCCGGCGAATGGATGGGGCTCGAATTCTTCAAGAATGACGGCACGCGGCTGCGCAACGTCACCGCAGCGATGGGCCTGCCACCGCTGCGTGGCTGGTGGTTCAGCCTGGCGGCGGGCGACTTCAACCATGACGGGCACATCGATCTGGTGGCCGGCAACCTTGGACTCAACCACACGTACACGACTTCAGCCACCGGCAAACTCGGCGTGTATGCCGGATCGTTCACCGATGCGCGCACGACCGATGTCGTGCTCACGAAGACCATTGAGGGTCGCGAGTATCCCATCGCAGGTTTGCCGGCGCTGAGCGGCGCGATCTACACGGTCGGCATACAGTTCCCCACCTACGCCGCCTACTCGACCGCGACTGTGCAACAACTCTTCAGCGCCACCGCGCTGCAGCGCGCTTTGCATTATCAGGTGGATACTTTGGCAAGCGTCTATTTGCAGAACGACGGCCACGGGCGCTTCACGATGACCGCACTGCCGAATCTCGCGCAGATCGCTCCGGTCCGAGGGATCATCGCGTATGATGTCGACGGCGACGGCAACCTCGATCTCATGGTGGTGGGAAACCTCTACGACGAAGAGCCGAACACTCCGCGGGCCGATGCCGGCGAGGGTCTGTGGCTCCGCGGCGACGGCCATGGACATTTCACGCCGGTGCCCGCCGCAGAGAGCGGCTTCCGAGCTGACGGGGATGTCACGGGGATCGCACTCGTAAAAACGCCTGCAGGGACTGCCGTGCTGGTGGCCAACAACGGCGATTCCCTGCAGGCGTTTCGAATTCCGCACCGCTAAGCGCGGTTTACGCTACCACCCCGTGTTTTGCGTCAGCGTAGACGGCTGTCCAGAGAGCTTGCTCAAGTCGATCTCCACCTGCGGAATCGGATAGAAATCGTTCTTCGACGCGTACGGCAACTGGGCCGCCTTGTAGGCCCGACGCAGGGCTCCCTTTTCGACGGTGAGGTAGTCCGTCATGACTTGCGTTGCCACAGCGGTGCCGTAGCGATGCAGGTCGAACAACCTCTGGCCCTCCATGCCCAGCTCGAGCCGGCGCTCGATCGCGACCGCGTTGCGCGCATCCGCCTGGGTCGCGAACGCCGGATACGGGTTGACCATGTATGTCGCCCAGCGGATCTTGGGATCGTTGAGCGGCACCGCCATCCGATCGTCGCCCGCGCATGTCGGATACTTCGCCACGAGCGCGGCATCCGTGCTGCCGTCACCACACCCCTGCGCCGTAACTGCTGCGCGAGCCCTCACCTGATTCACGAGCGTCAGCGCGCCGACGAGGTCGTTGGTCTCGACCTTCGCTTCCGCGTCGAGCAGCAACAGATCGGCGTAGCGGAAGACGTGGATGTGGACGCCGTTCTCCTGCTCCGGCTGCCATCCGACCTTGCTCACCGCGCCGCTCGCTTTTTCTTGGGCGTTCTTCTTGGGGCTATACGGCCCGCCGTAGCCGGGCGCCCGGATCCAGGACGGGAGATGCATGCCCCAATCCTTGTAGGGCACGGAATCGCGCCCGATCGTCCAGTCCAGCCGCGGATCGACGGTGTCGGCGATGGACGCCTTCCACACCGCATCCCGGCTGTTCCAGGTCGTCGGACTGGTAAACGCTTTGGGCAGTCCCGTCGCATTGTCGACGGCGAACGCGTTGGCCATGTTCTGGGATGGCTGGTGGAAGCCGCAGCATTTGAACGGACTTCCCGAATGCGGGAGATTGAGGCGCTCGCCGTAGTTCGCGTTGTTGCCGTTGGGCTCGCCGTCGTTCACCGAGGCATTGAAGGCGAGAATCGTTTCCTTGCCCCAGTTCGCCTTGAATCCGCTCCACACCTTGTCGAAGCTGGCTTCGAGGGCATACGTTCCGCTGGCGATGACGCTGTCGAAGACCACGACGGCGGCCGCGTACTGATGCATGTAGATGAGCACGCGCCCCTTGTAGGCCCGGGCCGTCCACTTGGTCACGCGACCCGCCTGCCCGTTGCGCGGCGTCGCCGCCAGCAGGCCGATGGCCGTGTTGAGGTCCGCGATGATCTTGGTCCCCACCGCGGTGGTGCCAGCCGGCGGGCTGGGGTCGTTCGCTTTCCGGAAATCGAGCGTGTCAGTCTCGGCGTAGTACGGGACGTTGCCCCACATCCGCCACAGTTCGAAGTGGAAATGCGCGCGGAGGAATATGGCTTCACCCGCGATTCCCGCTGAATCGGTCCGGCTGATTTCACCCGGTTTCGCGGCGCTGACCTTAGCGAGGAGCCGCAAGGTGGCGTTGGCGCGACTGATGCCTTCGTACATGCTCGCCCACTTGCGGTCCAGATAGTCTTGCGCTTTGTCGCTGCTCCAGGCGTACAGCTCGATGTCGGTGGCCTGCGGTTGATCGGTCGCCTCCGACCCTTTGTACGCTTCGTCGCTCGTGATGCTGCTGAACGGCCAGTTGCTCGCCGCGCACCCCCAATTGCCGTTGGTGGCGTTGTTGCAATCGAGCGAGCGGTAGGTTGCGATCAGCGCTCCCTCGACACCGATCTTACTCGTCAACGCGTTCACATCCAACGTGCCTTGCGCCGGGGTGTCGAGGAAACCTTTGCACGCGTATGCAGCCGCGCCGAGGACAACGACGGCCGCCGCCGCCCCCAGCATCAGCCGAGATCTTAGCGATGTTTTCATCGTTCCAGGTCCCTTGCCTTAGAAGGTGGTGCTGATGCCGACGGTGAACGTTCTATTGCTCGGATAAATCCCGACGTCGACATTGCGGAACTGGTCACGGATGTCACCCGATGCGCCGACGAACGCACGCGCGGGCAGCGACGGATCGAGTCCTTCATATCCAGTGATGGTCACGAGGTTTTCCGCCTGCACGTACACGCGACCCGAGGGCAGCCAATGGATCAGGTTCGGGGGGAGCGTCCACGCGATCTGTAGATTGCGGAGTCTGACGTACGTCCCACTCTCCACGAAGTAGCTGCTGATCGACCCGCTGGTATTGTCGTTTTGGTTGAGGCGCGGGTACTTGGCATTGGGATCGCCGGGATGCGTGCACCCTTCGTCGCCGGTGACGCAGAACGAGTTCGTGAGCCGGTCCTTCATGACGTTGGTCGAGAAGTCGCGGAACACGTAGAAGTCTTTCTGCGCGTCGTAAATCTGGGCGCCGAACGAGCCGAAGAGCGTCGCGCTGAAATCCCACGCCCCAAACCGCAGTCCGAGATCCAGTCCGCCGGTGAAATCGGGGTGCGGGCTGCCGATGATGGTGCGATCCGCGGAGGTGATGCGGCCGTTGCCGTCCACGTCCACGAACTTGATGCGGCCAACCTCGGCGCCATCCTGACACGGCGCCGTGGTGCAGGTCCCGCTGACACTCGTGCGGTGCGCGGCGGCATCGGCCGCGGTCAAGAAGTAGCCGTTCGCGACCAATCCGTAGAAGGAGCCCATCGGCTGGCCGACCTGATTGATGATCGGGTTCCCGATGCGCGTGATCTGCGGGCCGCCCGGGCCGACGAACGAATTGATCTGGCCGTCGATCCGCAGGATCTTGTTCTTGTAGTGACTGCCGTTGAAGCCCACGCTCCACACCTTCCCGCCCGCGATGGTACCGCTGTACGAGGCCGCGAAGTCAAACCCCTTGTTGCTCATCTTGCCGACGTTTTGAATCGCCGGGCTGGCAGCGCCGGCGGTGGAGGGTGTACGCGGATCGAACAGCAAATCCTCCGTGGTGCGCGAGTATATGTCGAAGGTGAACGTGCCGCGGCCGTGCAAGAACTCGAGATCCGCGCCGCTGTTCACGGAGCGGTTTGTCTCCCATTTCAGGTTGTTATTGCCCAGTGCAATCTGTCGAAATCCGGCCACGATGCTGGTGCCAGAACCGTTGATGTCATAGAACGTGTCGCCGGTGCCGCCGCCGAACTTCGCGACGATGCGTCCGCCCGGAATCTGCTGATTGCCGGTCACGCCGTACCCTACCCGGAGCATCACGTTCGAGAAGAATCCGTCCTGCGGGAAGAAGGACTCGCGCGAGAGTCTCCAGCCCACGTTGAACGCGGGGAAGGTCCCCCACCGATTGTCCACGGCGAACTTGGAAGAGCCGTCCCGCCGCACCGTCACGCTGGCGTAGTACTTCTCGGCATAGTTGTAGTCGGCCTTCCCAAAGTAGGAGAGCAGCCGGTCGAAGAATCCGGTGCTGTTGACGGTCTTGCTGGCCGCCGAACCCAGCGCGTCGTCGATGTAGCGACTCTGGGGAGCGTCGTTCAGCAGTCCCGAGATCCCTCCGGCCATGAAGCGCCCGTTGCTGGAATTCGCCTCCTGGCCGATGAGCACCGCGACGCTGTGACGGTTGAACACCTTCCCGTAATTCAGTGTGTTCGTGATCGTCCAGCTCGTCGTACGGTTATCGTTTTGGGCGATCGAGTTCACCGCGTTCGCCTCGGAGTTTTCGAACGTCGTCGGCGTGAAGCCGGTGAACTGACTCTGGAAAAGGTTGAAGGAGAACTGGCTGCGGATCGAAAGGGTCGGCATCACGGCGAAGCGGCCAAACACATTGCCGATCCCGCGGTCGTTGGTGTTGCGGTCGAACCGGCGCGCCCACGCATACTTGAGGGGATTCGTGTTGTTGCCGAGTCCCGTCGCCTTGCCCGACGCGAAGTTGCCGCCGACGTCGTAGATCGGCACGACGGGCTGCATCAGGATGTTCTTCCCGACGATGTTGCCCTCGCCGAGGGCGTTGTCGTCGAGACCGCCGTAGCCCTGATCCCGTGACACTGCGATGTTTTCGCCGAGCGTCAGCTTGTTGATGTTGAACGCCGTGTTGACGCGGAGCGAGCCGCGCTGCAACTGATTGTACGCCGCCGTGCCGTCTTGCCGCAGGTAGTTGAACGACACGTTGTACGAGTTGTCCAAGCCGCCACCCGATACCGACAGATTCGCGTCGGTCGTCTGCGCCGGGCTGAACACCGCTTTCCACCAGTTCGTGCCCGCGCTGCCGGGCATGATCAACGCGTTGGGATACGAGTACGCCGATTGATCGACGGTCGCCGGACGACCGAACGCGTCGGTCGTGAGGACCGTCACGCTCGGAGCGACGTAGGTGTATGCCGGGACCGTCGGGTTCGCCGTATCGCCGTAAACCGCGATGACCTCCGGAGGGATCTTGAGTCCGGCATTGTGATAGGCCGCCGAGATCACGTGGTAATACTGTAACGCATCGGTCATGACGAGATCGTCATAACCACGAGTGGGCGTGGCGACACCCGTGCGCACTTCGAGTGACGCGGTGCGGCCACCGGGCCGCCCCTTCCTCGTCTCGATGATGACGACGCCGTTGCTCGCCCGCGATCCGTAAATCGACGCCGACGATGCGTCCTTCAGGACTTGGACTTCGGCGACATCGTTGGGATTGAGGAAGTTGAGATAGGAGTCCTGCACCGGCGTGCCGTCAATGATGTACAGCGGATCGTTATCATGGAACGAGCTCACGCCGCGGATGCGGATCGTGGAACGGGAGCCCGGCGAACCGCTCGAATTGACCGTGAGTCCAGGCACCCGCCCGTCGAGCCGTTGCAGCATGCTCGTCGACGTCTGCCGGTTCGCGCTCTCCAGATTCACGCTGGAGACCGCGCCCGTGATGTCCGCGCGCCGCTGGGCCTGATAGCCGGTGACGACCACCTCTTCCAACATGGTCGGCGCCTGCTCCAATGTGACGTCGATGGTCGATTGGCCGCTGACCGGCTGGTCTTTGCCTCGATAGCCGATCATCGCGTAGGTGAGCACCGCATCGGACGGCGCGACCAGCGCGTACCGACCTTGCTGATTGGTGACCGTCTGGGTCTGTGTCCCTTTCACGCGTACGGTGGCACCCCACAACTTCTCACCCGTTGTCGCGGAGGTCACCGTACCTGAGACCTGTGCGCCTTGTGCCGCCGCACTCGCGGCCAGCGCCACAAGGAACACGACGCCCATCCCCATTCCCCGAACTAATCTTTGCATGGAATCCATCTCCTGAGCCTACGGCTCCGCGGAGGGTACGCGCGTAGATACATACGCGGCCAAACCATACACGAGCGGCCTAGCCCGACAAGACCCCCAGTGCGGGTCACCCGATCAGGCTACACCGTACGACTAGCGACGACTGTTGTGACTGAGGGAAGGACGCTTCGGCAATCCACGGAATTCTGCGAACACGCGCACAAGCAGCTCTTCACGACTCTGTACCTGCAGCTTGCGATAGATGCGCCACAGGTAGGTATGGACCGTATGCGGGGACAGTCCCAGTCGTTCGGCGATCCGCCTCTCCGAGTCGCCGTCGAAGACGCCGCGCACGATGCCACATTCGCGTGGCGAGAGACCGAGACCGGACGAGAGCGAGCGCCACTCCGATGGAATGAAGATGGCGTGTCCGGCCACGCGGATCGTTGGGGCGGGCGCGCTCATACGGGTCGAATATGCCCCGTGGATTAGCGGACGGCTAGTTACTCAGGGCGCCCACTGAGCTGCGGGCTTCGCTCCCACCGCCAGACCGGCCCATCCTCGGGGTCAACGACCTCACCGATCTGCACGAAGCCGCATTTGGTCAGGACGCGGGTTGACGCGTTCGCTTCCGGCCGGGTGTGCGCGCGGATCAGTCGCACGCGCGGATCATGCCCGGCGAAGTGAATCAGCGCGCGCGCCGCCTCCGTGGCATATCCCCGGCCTTCGCGAGACGGGACGATCCCGTAGGCAATCTCGACCATACCCGCGGCGTCGGGAGCCCCCTTGAACCCCGCCCCACCGACGATCTGACCGGTTTCCTTCTCGACGACCCAGAAGCCATGACGCCAGGCGTTCGGTCCGTGCCCCACGGAGGCGCGCAGCGCGTCGAGCCAGTGCGGCGAGACTTCTCCGGAAACGTAAAACCCCCGCAGTCCATCCGCGGGGGTGAGGGCGGCGACCTCCTCAAAGCGCTCGGGATGCTCGATCAGCGCCAGCAGCTGCTCCGGGGTGTACGCGACCAACGTGAGCCGTGGCGTGTCGAGCTCCGTTGTCTCATGTGGCATCGTAGCCCGCGTACTCCCCCGGCTGAATGACGTTGCCTTTGTACCGCTGGTCGTCATGAATCCCGATCTTCGAGCTGTAATACGTCCGAATGGTGGCGCCTTTGATCTGCCCGAAGAATTTCTCGGCAGGGGTCTTCGGGTCCGATTCCGCGGCGGCGATGCGCGTGAGCAAGGCCAGCCGCTGCTCGGGCGTGGATCCCATGAAGGTCTTGGCATGCATCTCCTGCGACAGCGCTTCCACCGCCTGGATCCCCGCGCGCCACCGCTGCGGTTCGTCCTTCTCGAACGCCTCCGCGAGACGGCCGTCGATGAACGCCGCCACCCCCGCGGCGCGCGCGCCGCCCGACTGCGCGTCGGTCGGGATGATCATGTCGCTCAGCTCATCCACCAGCGCGAATTCGGCGGCGGTGAAAAATTTGGGCTTAGGGGCTTGGGACTCGGGACTCGGAACGACGTTCGCCAGTGGCAGCGACGCAGCCGCTGCTGCGGCGGCCGTTGCCTGGATCATCTCGCGACGCGAGATCGTCATACGTTCCCCCGCTTGAACTCGTCCGCCAGATGCTCGCACGACCGCCAGGCCAGCGCCATGATCGTCCACGTCGGGTTCTGGCACGACGCGCTCACGTGACTCGAGCCGTCCACGACGAACAGATTCTTGACGTCGTGTGACTGCTGGAACTGGTTCAGCACCGACGTCTTGGGATCGGTGCCCATCCGCGCGGTGCCGAGCTCGTGGATCGACCAGCCTTCGGTCAGGATGTTCTTGTCCACGCCGACGACTTCGATGCCCGCCGCCTCGAACATCTCCTTGCCGGCGTTCGTCATGTCCTCGCACATCTTTTTCTCGTTGTCGCTGAACTGATAGTGGAAGCGCAGCACTGGGATCCCCCACGCGTCCTTCACGGCGGGATCGAGGTCGACGTAGTTCTCGTAGCGGGCCAGCACCTCACCGAAACCGCCCATACTAATGAAGGCGCCGGCGTGGTCGCGCACCGATTTCTTGAACTGGCCGCCAAACCCGGGGGTGTTCCACGCGCTGTCGGGGAAGATGGAAAAGCCGGCCCCACCTTCGAAGCCGTAACCACGCACGAAGCCCGGCTGCTTGTCCTGCAGATTGCGGAACCGCGGCACGTAGAAGCCGCCCGGCTTGCCGTCGTCGAGCGTGGGCTCCGCGCCGACGAGCTCCTTGACGAGGCCCGTCAGCCCCGGGCCCATCACGTGCTCGCAGAAGTTATGACCGACGTGACCGCTCGCGTTGCCGATGCCGTTCGGATATTGTCTGGACTTCGACAACAACAACAACCTGGCGCTCTCCAGGGTCGATGCCGCCAGGATCACCACCTTGGCCTTCGCTTCGTACGTCTTGTGGTTCTGCGCATCGACGAACGAAATCCCGCGCGCCTTCCCCGTGTTCGGATCCACCAGCACTTCGTGCGCGACCGAGTTGGTCCGCAGCGTGAGATTGCCGGTGTCCATCGCGGGATAGATCAGACCCGTCGGGGAGTCGAACGCGGCGTGAATGTCGCATCCCCCCGGACGCCGGCCGCACGCGCCACGTCCGAAGCACTTGCTGCGGTAACGGTTCTTCACGCCGTCCGTCGTCACCCCGGCGCGATACGGCGTGAGCGTGCGCCCCATGGTGGCGAGACTTTTGCGCAACGTCACTTCGGCCGCGGTCAGCTTGTTGGGGCGCTGGAACAGGCTGTCGGGCAGATGCGGCAGGTTCTCCCTGTGGCCGGAGATGCCGAGGTACAGGTCGACCTTGTCGTAGTACGGCTCGATATCCGCATAGGAGATCGGCCAATCTTCGCCGTAACCGTCGTGCGTCTTCCCCTTGAAGTCGTAATCGGAGAGGCGGAGCGCCAGGCGGCCCCAGATGTTCGTCTTGCCGCCCAGCAGTCGGGCGCGCACCCACGCGTAGCGAGTCCCGGTGTAGGGGTGGTCCTTCTCGTCAACCAGAATGTTCTTGACGTAGTCCGAACCACCCCAGCCGCCGACGTACGAGAACACGTGCTTGAATGCGGATTTCGTCGCATACGGCGGTTGTCGAACGTTGTACTCGTTGTAGCGGATGGCGTGATAGCCGGGCGGCGCTGCGCCGCGGCGCGGATGGTCGTACGGCCACTCCATCGAGCGCAGCTCTTGCTCGATCGGGATTTTCTTCCCCGCTTCGAGCAGCAGCACCTTCATCCCCTGCGACGTGAGCACGTGGGCGGCCATGCCGCCCGCCGCGCCGGATCCCACAACGACGGCGTCGTACGTCCGGGACAGATCCACATCCTGGTCCTGGGACGCTCTGAATCGAATCACGGTCATTGCGCTTTCCTTATTAATGCGGCGGTTCGGTAACATGCACTCTTTCGTACGAAACAAACGCCACGCGGCGGCTATCGGGTGACCAGCTTGGAACGTTGATCGTCCCCTGCCCCCCGAAGAACTCCGGCGTGAGATCGCGCACCGAGCGATCGCGCAAATCCATCAGCCGCAGCTTCACCTGCCTCCCGAAAGGATGATCCTGGCCCTGGTCCGCGATGAACGACAGGAACACGATCCAGCGCCCGTCGGGCGAGGGATGCGGAAACCAATTGGCATACGCGTCGTTGGTCAGCTGCTCGGGCTGGCTGCCGTCGGGCCGCATGCGCCAGATCTGCATGCGACCGCTGCAAAACGAGTTGTAGTAGATGAAGGCGCCGTCAGGGGAATAGTCGGGTCCGTCGTCGAGCCCCTTGCACGTCGTGATGCGGCGTTCGTCGCCGCCCGTCACCGGAATCGTGTAGATGTCGAACTCGCCGTCACGCCGGCCGACGAACGCGAGCGTTTTCCCGTCCGGCGACCAACCATGCCAAAAGCTGGGCGCCTTCGTCGTAATCTGCTTCGGCGTGCCGCCGGCGATCGGCAGCAGGTACACGCTCGACGTCAGCCAGTCCTCGGTGGGCTCGTGGCTCACGACGAGCCAGTTGCCGTCCGGCGAGATGCCGTGATCGTTGTTGATCCGGGGAATCACGAAATCGGTCCGGACTTCCTCGAGCTGGCTCCCACCGACGGGGAGCCGGTAGAGCCGGCCATCGCTGTTGATCAGGAAGGAGCGTCCGTCGCGTGACCAATTGGGGGCTTCGAAGCGACGGTCGGCGCGATAGACCGTCTCGATCCGGCTGCTCGAAATCTCGACCGTTTTGAGGACGCTGCGGATCGTGGTGTCCTGCCAAAAACCGGACGCGACGACAACCGCGCAGAGAATCACGGGACGCGTTCCGGGAGCGCGACCACGGTCAACCGCATCAGAACTCTAGCGCGTGCAGGTACTCGAAATTCGCGCGCGCGTCCGCGAGATCGCCTGCGGCATCCTTGGCGGTCTCCTGCTCGACGTATGCCGGTTTCTGCTCGAGCGCCGGCACGGACGCCAAGAACTTCTTGAAATCGAAGATGCCCTTCCCCAATCCGGTGTCGTGGGAGCGATCGGGCACCGCGTCCTTCAGATGGAAGAGCCAGAAGCGGTCGGGATACTTCTGCAGATACTGCATGGGGTCGCCGCCGCCCACCAGCATGTTGCCGACGTCGAGCTGGAGTCGCGTGACGGACGGATCGAGCCGACTGATGAACACATCGAAGGGAATCTGGCCGTCGATCGGCTTCTGGTGATAGGCCTCGTTGTGGAAGGCGAGCCAGATGCCCCCCCGCCGCGCGACCGCTCCCGCGGCGTTGAAGCGATCGGCCCACTCCCGCCAGTCGTCGAGGGTTCGCTTGGTCCAGTCCTCGAAGTCAGGCACGACCAGGTACTCGTGACCGAGCACCTTCGCGATCTCGAGGCTACGCTCCCATCCGACGAAGATGGTCTCGGCGGACATGTGACACGACGGAGCGCGCAGTCCTTCGTTCTTGAGCGTCGCGGCCACCTGCGCGGGCGTGCGACCGAAGAGATTGAACGACCACAGCAGCTCGACATCGGTGTAGCCGATCGCCCGCACCGCCGCGAGGGTGCGCTCCGGATTCTCCGCCATCGCGTGCCGGACGGCGTACGTCTCGAGCCCGATGCGATCCAGCTTCTTCGCCGCGCTCGATGGTGAGCGGGCAAGGAGGCCACCAGCGGCTGCCGCGCCCATCGTCTGTATGAAGTCGCGTCGTTTCATGCCCGGTAAAATACCGGTCGCTGAACATCTCGGCGAGCGATATGATAGCGGTATGATCACCCTTCTCACGTGCGTCGCACTCGTCGCCGGTGTCCAGGACACGGCGCTCTCGGTCATCCCGCGACCGGTCCACCTGACGCGCGGCAGGGGAACATTCGTCCTCACCGCGCGCACCGCGATCGTTACCGATCGCGCCACGCGGGATATCGGGTATCAACTGGCCGACTGGATACGACCGGCGACCGGGTATCGGCTGGCCGTGGGCGCAGCGCCGGAGGCAGGAGCCGAGGCGATTTCAATCCGCATCGATCCCACCCTGGCGCGGCTCGGCGACGAGGGGTACGGGCTGTCGGTCACGCCGGCCCGGATCGCGATTCGCGCATTCCGGCCCGCTGGCGCATTCTACGCGGTCGAAACGCTACGGCAGCTCTTGCCGCCGGACATCTTTCGCGCCGCTCCCGTGGCGGGTGTCTCCTGGGTCGTGCCGGCCGTGGAGATCGAGGACTGGCCACGATTTTCGTGGCGCGGCGCGCACCTCGACGTGTCGCGCTCGTTCATGCCCAAGGAATTCGTCAAGAAATACATCGATCTCCTCGCGCTGCATAAGCTGAACCGCTTCCACTGGCACCTCACCGACGATCAGGGCTGGCGGATCGAGATCAAGAAGTATCCGCTGCTCACGTCGATTGGAGGGTGGCGCCGCCAGTCGCTCGTCGGAGTGCAGCGTGCCTATCGCGACACGACGCAATGGGTCTACGACAACATTCCGCACGGCGGGTTCTACACGCAGGACGACGTGCGCGAGATCGTCGCGTACGCGCAGGCGCGCTTCATCACCGTCGTGCCGGAAATCGAGATGCCTGGGCACGCGCAGGCCGCCATCGCGGCCTATCCCTGGCTCGGCAACACCGGCCAGCAGCTCGAGGTCCTCACACACTGGGGCGTCGACGCCAACATCCTGAACCCTTCGGACTCGGCCATCCATTTCATGCAGGACGTGTTGACCGAGGTGCTGGCGCTCTTCCCCAGTCACTGGATTCACACCGGTGGCGACGAGGCCGTCAAAGATCAATGGAAGACGAGCCCGCTGGCGCAGACGCGCATCCGCGAGCTCGGCCTGCGCGACGAGAACCACCTGCAGAGCTGGATGACCGCGCGGATGAGCGAGTGGCTCGCGGCGCACGGCCGCGCGCTGATCGGCTGGGACGAAATCCTCGAAGGCGGAACCGAAGGGCTGGCGCCGAATGCGGTGGTGATGTCGTGGCGCGGCATCGATGGCGGCGTCGCGGCGGCGCAGGCCGGCCACGACGTGGTCATGACCCCGACGTCGAACACGTATTTCGATTATTACCAGTCACAGGACGCCGCGCGCGAGCCGCTCGCGATCGGCGGCTTCCTGCCGCTCGAGACTGTGTACGGCTACGAGCCGATCCCGCCGGCGCTCGACTCCCTGCAGGCCAGGCACGTGCTCGGCACACAGGGGCAGATTTGGACCGAGTACCAGCGAACGCCCAAGAACGTCGAGTTCATGGTGTTTCCACGGCTGGTGGCGCTGGCCGAAGTGGCGTGGACGCCGCGAGAGCAAAAGAATCTCGCCGACTTCAGCACGCGGCTATCGAAACACCTCAGTCGGCTGGACGTGCTCGACGTCACCTACCGGCGACCGGCGGGGGGGCCCTAACCTCCCCGTCTAAAGACGCGAACGTAGTCAACCTGCATCGTCGCAGGAAAGATGGCGTCCGACTGCGGGTCGTGATCGAAGTTGCCGCCGACGGCGAGATTGAGAATCACGAAGAACTGCTGATTGTACACCCAATTGCCGTACTGCTGTACGGCGCTCCGCCCGACGAAGTAATGCAGAACGCTATCGACAAAGAAGCTTATACCGAGGGAGTCCCACTCGACCGCGTAGATATGGAAGTCGGTCGTGCTCCCCGGGGAGAAGTGCTGCACGTGCACGAACGGCGTATTGCCTGAGTATCCCGGTCCGTGCACCGCCGAGCTCATGGATGTCGTGTCGCTGCCGTGGTTTTCCATGATGTCGAGCTCGCCACAGGTCGGCCAGCCGACGGTGCCGATGTTTTTGCCCAGCATCCAGAACGCGGGCCACAGTCCCTGCCCCCGCGCAAGCTTGATGCGTGCTTCGATGCGACCTTGATCGGCGAACATCTTGCCATTTGTGGTGATCTTTGCGGACGTGTAGCGGCATGGCCCGTAGTAACAGGTGAGACCGGCCGGCGCGACGCGGGCGACGATCTGAAGCTGTCCCTGACCGTTCAGCGCGATGTTCGAAGTGTCGGAGCGGTAATACTCCTTCTCATTGTTCCCCCACCCACAAACGCCTGGGCATCCGTCGCCGATATCGTAGTGCCACTTGGTGGTATCGATGCCGGCGTCGGCCGGTCCGTCAAATTCGTCGCTCCAGACCTGAACCCACGGCGGCGGCGGCGGCGGGGGTGGCGGTGGGGGAGGCGGAGGGGCAGGAGGCGGGGAAACGGTCGCGGCGCCCGACGCGCACGCCAGTGCCGCCCCAACAAGCGCGAAAGCCAGCCTCCGTCTAGAGATGGGCGGCACGACGCCAGTGCTCGGCGATGACCGCGTGTCCCGCCGGCGTGGGATGCACGCCGTCGGCAGCCCAGTACGCGGGCGGCGCGGTGCGGATGCGCTGATCGAAGATCGACTGCAACGGCACGAACGTGGCACGGGCATGCGACGCAACCCGCGCCGCGGCGGCGCGACGCTGATCGAATTCCGGGAACCAGCGCGCGTCTACCGCTCCGGTGCGGAGCACGAACGGCTCGAGCACGATGACCTGGACGCGGGGCAGCGCACGGCGCGTGTCGTCGAGCAGCGCCGTGTACTGCTGCTCGTAGTCCTGCACCGTGCCCGTGTAGCCGTGCGTGAGCGTGTGCCAGAAGTCGTTCACACCGATCAGGATGCTCATGACGTCCGGCTTCAGATCGAGCGTATCGGTGATCCAGCGCTGCTGCAGGTCGGGCACTTTGTTGCCGCTGACGCCGCGATTGTAGAACTGGAGCTCGCGCGTCGCGCGCTCGGCCAGCACCGCGGAGGCGACCAGCAGGGGGTAGCCGCTCCCGAGCCCGCCTGCCGTGTTCGGCTCTGTCGCCGTGCGATTGCGGCCGCTGTCGGTGATCGAGTCGCCCTGAAACAGCACCACGGTGCCTTTCTTGGCCGGCCCTTGCGGCGGGTCCGTTATCGCACCGATGGGCGCTTGCGAAGCCGCCGCGATGAGCGCGGTCGCTGTGAGAAAATCACGCCGGCTGATGTCGTTCGTCACGATACCTCCGGAACTCGAGCTTCGAACGGCCAGGTCCTTCCCCGCCACGACCAGGCCGCAAAACAGAGAACTCCGAGCAGCAGCGCACCCAAGCCGAACGCGATGACCGTGGTCGGTGTAGTGGCAAAAATGAAGATCCAACCGAGAAGCGCAACCAGGCTCGGCAACGGATACAGCCACATGCGATAGGGCCGCGGCATGTCGGGCGCCCGCCGCCGCAGCAACGTGACGGCGCCGATCTGCCCGATGAACTGTACCAGAATACGCATCGTGATGAGCGCGTCGATCACGGTGCCGAGGGACACGAACCCCGCGAGAATGGCGATGACGCCCAGCACGACGAGCGAGACGTACGGGAATCCCTGCGATGGATGCAGGCGGGCGAACACCTGAAAGAAGTAGCCGTCTCGGGCCGCCGCATACGGCACACGCGAGTACCCCAGGAGCAGCGCGAAGACGGAGCCAAACGCGGTCCACAGGATCATCGCGGTGAAGACCGTCGCGACCTTCCCGCCGTAGATCCGCTCCATGAAGATCGAAACGACGAAATTGGACTGGGGATGCGATGCGGCGGGAACGAACTCGCGCCACGGCACGACCCCGATGATCGAGAAATTGATGGCGACGTAGATCAGCGCGACAAGAGCGGTGCTCAGCAGGATCGACCGCGGGATCACGCGACCGGGATTCTGCACTTCGTCGCCGATGTAGCAGACATCGTAATAGCCGAGGTAGTCGTACACGCCAATCCGCGACGCCGCCCCCAGTCCCAGCAAGAAGCCGAGGGAGAAGGTGAACGCACCGGGCGGGAAGTCGAACGCGACACGCGGGTCGAAGTGCAGCGCGCCGGTCACGATCACGACGACGACCGTGAGAATCGTGCCGACCCAGAGCGTCAGCGTGATCGCGGCGATGGAGGTGATGCGCCGATACAGCAAGACGATATTGACGAGGCCGATTGCCGCGACGACGAGGATCATCTGCCGAGCGGTGATGCCTTTCCAGATGTAGCCGAGGTACTGCGAGAAGCCGATGTAGCCAGACGCGATTTCGAGCGGGCCGCTCAGCACGAATTGCCAGACGAACAGGAAGCCCATCAGGCGTCCGATCTTCGCGGCGCCATAGCCGTGGCGCAGATAGCCGAATGAGCCCCCGGAGCCGGGCAAGGCCGCGCCCAGCTCGCTCCAGACCATGCCGTCGCAGAAGACCACGATGAGGGCCACGGCCCAGCCGAGCATCGCCTGTGGGCCGCCGAGCGCGGACATGAGTAGCGGGATCGTGATGAAGGGTCCGATCCCGATCATGTTCGTCATGTTGAGCGCCGTGGCGTGCAGCAGGCCGAAACGGCGGACCAACGAGGGGGGCGTCACCCCTAACGCCAGAACCGGATCACCACGAACACCACGAGCGTGTCGGGCACCAAGTAACCGACCTGCTCCCACAGGATAAGATGAAAGGGATCTCGACTGACAGGCGGAGCCGGCTTGCCATACCGCCGCCGCAGCGCCGTGACTACCGGACGCAGCGAGGCATAGCGGGCTGCTTTCATTTGTGGCGTTGGAGCCGCAGCTCGAGATGGCGCCGCACGTCCGGCCACTCAGCCGCGAGAATACTGTACATCACGACGTCGCGCGCGCTGCCGTCGCGGCGGATGCCGAAGTGCCGGATCACGCCGTCCTTCTTCGCGCCGAGCGCTTCGATGGCCCGCTGCGACCGGAAGTTGAAGTTGTCCGTCCGCAGGCCCACCACCTTGCAACCCAGCGTGTCGAACGCGTGACCCAGGAGCACCAGCTTGCACGTGGTGTTGACGTGCGTGCGCTGGCGACTGCGCCCGTACCACGTATGGCCGATTTCCAATCGATCGATCGCGGGCGCGATGTCGTGATAGCGCGTCGACCCGATGATGTCGCCGCTCGGTACATCGCGAACGATCCACGGCAGCATGTGCCCGTCGCGCTGGCCCTGCAATGCATCGGCAACGTACGTCCGCATCCCTTCGGGCGGCGGCACTGCCACGAACCACAACTCCCACAGCCGCCCGTCACTTGCGGCCGCCACCAGCGCATCGCGATGCGATTCGGTCAACGGTTCGAGGCGTATGCCGTGACCCTCGAGCACGACCGGTTGCGGAGTAATCACGGCAAGGAAGCTACACCGGCCTAGCGTGAGGGGGCGACATAATCCTGCGCGGCCACAGTACCATAGAGTCGTTGCGCGCCGCCACGACATCCGATCCCGCAACGACCGAGTTCAGGACCGCCGTGCGGTCCAACATCTGATCGTTCTCGGTGGAGACAAAGCCGTCGGCCAAGAGCCGCTCGAACACGACGCGGTCGCGCGTTCACTCCCCCAGAACTTTGATGATGACCCGTTTCTTGCGCTGTCCGTCCCACTCGCCATAAAAGACGCGCTGCCACGGCCCGAAGTCGAGCTTTCCCGCCGTGATCGGCACGATGACCTCATGCCCGATAGTGAGGCTCCGCAAATGCGCGGCGGCGTTGTCTTCGCCGGTCTCGTTGTGCCGGTACCGCGGCGGATCCCACGGCGCGATCGTCCCTTCGAGCCACTTCAGGATGTCGTCCCACAACCCGGACTCGTGATCGTTCACGAAGACTGAAGCCGAGATGTGCATCGCGCTCACGAGGACCAACCCCTCACGGACCTCGCTCGCCTCGACCTGTTTTGAAACCTCGTCGGTGATATCGATGATCTCCTGACGCCGCTTCGTGTTGAACCAGAGATAGTGGGTGCGCGCCTTCATCAATCCCCCGTGTCGAATTGTCACAGCCAAACCGACTCCCTAAATTGGCCCCAAATATGGCTCTGCCCTTCAGGCGGCGAATCTTCGTCGTCCTCGTTGTCATGACCGTGGTGCCGACGGTTCTCGCAGTTGCCGGCTGGGTGCTGTCGGTCCGGCGGCTGCTCCCCGCCGCCGGAGCGCGGGCTTCGACTGAGCGCGTCGCCTCCACGGCGCGCATGCTGCTCGACGGCGTGGACACGCTGCACCTCACGCTCCGCGAGCGTGCGCTGCTCCGTCACCACTTGAACGAAGTGTCGGCGTCCGTCAGCCTCGCCCGTCGCGCGGAAACGTTCCTGCGCTATTACACGGCCGGCTTCGCGGTGGTGATCGTCCTGCTCGGTGCTGGCGTCCTGTACGCGTCGGTGAACGTGGCCGGCCACCTGTCCCGCCAGCTCTCCCGTCCGATCGATGAGCTGGTCGGATGGACCCAGCTCATCCGTCGCCACGAGCCGCTACCAACCGGGCTTGCGACCCGCGGGGCGCCGGAGTTCGAGGCGCTGCGGCAGGCGCTGCGTGAGCTGGCCGCAGCGTTGGACGCGGCCCGCGAGCGCGAGCTCGAGGCCGAGCGTCTGCGCGCGTTCCGCGAAGTGGCGCGGCGCGTGGCCCACGAGATCAAGAATCCATTGACGTCGATGCGGATCGCGGTGGATCAGATGCGGCGGACCGTCGGTCCCTTGGACAGCCGGACGGAAATTGCGGTCCAGGTTCTCGAGGCCGAGACCGACCGGCTCGAGCGGCTCGCGAAAGAGTTCTCCGAGTTCGGCCGACTGCCCGAGGGACCGCAAAGCGAAGTCGATCTGCCCGAGCTGCTCGAAGAGCTGGGGCGCACAGGCGTTCCGGAAGGAGTCCGGGTCACCGTGTACGCGAACGGCGGGCCGCGCTCGCTGCTGGGCCATTACGAACCACTGCGGCGGGCGTTCGCCAATCTGTATCGCAACGCCGCTGAGGCGATGAAAGGCCGGGGGGCAATCGACGTGACGGTCACGGGAGACGGCGCCGGCCTGGCGATCACGATCGCCGATCACGGGCCCGGCATCCCCGCCGAGCTGCGGCTGCGCGTCTTCGAGCCGTACTTCACGACGAAAGACGACGGCACCGGCCTCGGCCTCGCCCTCGTGCGCGTCACGCTCGAAGCTCACCGCGGCACGATCTCCGTGAGCGAGACGCCAGGTGGCGGCGCCACATTCGCGATCGTCTTTCCGCCGGCGGGGACGTCATGAGCCCGCGCGTGCTGCTCGTCGACGACGAGGCCAACATCCGGCGCATGGTCGGCGCGCTGCTGCAATCGGATGGTTTCGAAACCGTCGAAGCACCTGACGGGAACGCGGCGATGGTCCGGCTGGCGGAAGACGCGCCGGACGTGGTACTGCTCGACCTGATGATGCCGCCCGGCCCGGACGGTCTCGCGACGCTCGAGCAGATCCGCAAGCGCGCGCCGCACGTTCCGGTCGTCATGATGAGCGGCAAAGCGAACCTCGCGGACGCCGTCCGCGCGACCAAGCTCGGCGCGTTCCAGTTTCTCGAGAAGCCGCTCACACCGGAGGGCGTGCTGGTGGCGCTCCGCAGCGCGCTGGAGCTGGGGCGCACCCTGGCCGAAAACAAACGCCTGCACGAGCAGCTCGGCCACGCCGACCCGCTCGTCGGCAGCAGTACGGCCATGGAGGACTTGCGCGCGCTGATCGCCCGGGTCGCCCCGACCGAGTCGCGCGTGCTCATCACCGGTGAGTCGGGCACCGGGAAGGAGCTCGTCGCCTCCGCCATCCATCGCCTGAGCGCCCGCGGCAACAAGCCGTTCGTCACGGTCAACAGCGCGGCCCTCCCGCGCGATCTCGTCGAATCGGAGATGTTCGGACACGAGCGCGGCGCTTTCACCGGCGCGACGGAGCGCCGCCAGGGCCGCTTCGAGCTGGCCGACGGCGGCACGCTGTTTCTGGACGAGGTCGGGGATCTGGGAAACGAGGCGCAGGCGAAGCTGCTGCGCGTGCTGGAAAGCGGCGTGGTGGAGCGCGTCGGTGGCGAGCGGCCCTTCGCGGTGAACGTGCGCGTGATCGCCGCCACCAACAAGGATCTGCAGCAGGGGGTGAAACAGCGACTGTTCCGCGAGGACCTGTGGTTCCGGCTGAACGTCCTGCCGATTCACATCCCGCCGCTGCGGGAGCGGCCCGAGGACATCGCCCCGCTGGTACGCCATTTCGCCGAACGCTGTGCGGCGCGCCTGCGCCGCCCCGTGAACTTCGACGCGGGGGCGGTGCCGCTGCTCGCGGCGTATTCTTGGCCGGGAAATGCGCGCGAGCTCGCCAACATCGTGGAACGGTTGGCGATTCTTGCGACATCGGACCTCATCGCCGCGGCCGACGTCGCTCGCGTCCTTCCGAACGGCGGCGGAGTGGTCGCCACCGCGCAAGCCGGTGAGGTGCCCTGGCGCGACATCGCGCTCAGTGAAACGCTCGATCAGTACGAGCGCGAGTTGATCGCGAAGGCGCTGTCCGCGGCGCGCGGCAACGTCGCCGAGGCCGCGCGCCGGCTGCAAACCGACCGCGCCAATCTGTATCGCCGCATGCGACGTCTGGGTATCGAGCCTCCACTGCGAGCCGATCTATGATCACACTGCTGTTAGCGCTGGCCACGGTGCAAGACACCACCATCGTCATCCATGCGGAAAGCTCCAGCGCGACGCTCGAGGCACGCGCGCTGCCGCGAGTCGTGTCCGAGGAAATCATCCGGTTCTACAATGCGCCCGGAACCACCCGTCTGGTGGGGCGCACGCGGCTGCCGCGCGGCAACGAGTGGCGCGGGAACGTGGCCGTGCGCAACGGGCCGGTGCTCGTCGCCGGGCGGGTCCAGGGCTCGCTCGTCGTCATCAATGGCGATCTGGTGTTCGATACCGGCGCCGAGGTCACCGGCGACGTGATCGTGGTCGGGGGAGTCGTGGACGACTCCGCCAAGGCGCGCATCGGGGGCGAGGTGCGCCAGTATCGCGAGCCGCTGCTGTATCGCCTGCGCAAGGACGGTGACGAGCTGGTGTACGCGCCGAATCTCCGGGTTCGGCTCTGGAATCCCGGCGCGCAAGTCTCCTGGGGGACGGCGGACTCGCGCTCAGCCCTGACGATCGCGACCGGCGGCACATTCAACCGGGTCGAGGGACTCCCGGTCGTGTTCGGCCCGCTATTCGACTGGAAGCTCCAGCGGAATTTCCGGATGCGCGTCGACGCGCTGGGCGTGTTCCGGTCCGCCGGCGACCTGTCCGACCGGCGGAGCGATCTCGGCTACATGTTCCGCAGTGAGCTGCGCGCTGGAGACGTGCGGCCCGTCGGTCTTGCGTTGCGCGCATTCGACGTCGTCTCGCCGGTCGAAGACTGGGGTCTCCACAGCGCGGAGATCGGCTGGAGCGCGTTCCTCTTCGGGCGCGATTACCGCGATTACTACCTGAACAAGGGTTGGGCGGCGCGCGCCTTCGCGCAACCGGAGCGGCAAATCTCGCTGGCCGTCGAGCTGCGACGTGAGTGGCAGACGAGCGTCGCCACTCAGGATCCCTGGACGGTGTTTCGCAATTCCGACAAATGGCGCCCGAACCCGCCGATCGACGAGGGGCATTTCACCACGATCGCCACCAGCGCGGTGCTCGACGCCCGCAACGATCCCGAAGAACCGACGTCGGGGTGGCTGATCCGGGCGTCGCTCGAGAATTCCCGAAGCACCGACGTCGTGCCGAACCCGGGCGTACCCACGGCGGTGCGCGATCCGATTCCCAACCGCTATCGGTTCGACCGCGTGTTTGTCGACGTCAGGAATTACTCCCGCATCAGCCCGGGAGGCCGCGTCAACGTCCGGTTCACCGGTGGCGGGTGGATCGGCGGCGATCCGCTGCCCGTGCAGCGCCGCCTCTCGCTCGGCGGCCCCGATCCGATGCCCGGCCATCCGTTCCGCACCGCGGCCTGCAACAACGCGTTCACCGATCCCACGTTCACGGAAGCGAACGTCGCGGCGTGCGATCGCGTGATCGCGCTCCAGACCGAATACCGCGGTCATGTGAAGCTCAATTGGAGCTACAACCCCTCGAAGGACGACAAGGCCGAGCGCGTGGAAGGCGGCGGACCCTCGTTCTTCTGGCTCGAAGGTCTCGACGTCGTGGTCTTCGCGGATGCGGGCCAGGCGTGGCTCGTGGGGAACGGACCGGGACACGTCCCGGCCGGAAAGCTTCCCGCGTTCTCGAGCTGGCTCGTCGATGCGGGATTGGGGGTGGATTGGGGTGGATTCGGGGTCTACATAGCCAAGGCGGTCACCACCGGCGAACGGCTGCACTTCACGGTCCGGCTCGATCATCGGTTCTAGAGTGCGTCTTCTGCTGCACTCGTGGGCAGGGCTCGGGCTGATCACCCTGGCCATTGCCGCCCGGCCGCAGCTCGGAGCCGCGCAGTCTCCCACGCTTACCGTCACCCTGCAGAACAATCTGCCGCGCGTGCGCAGCACGGGGTTACTCGCCGACGGGAAGTTCGTTGGGTTGATGCGCTCGGGTTTTCCGCTCCGGCTCCACTACCGACTCGAGCTGTGGCGCGAGCGCTCCAGCTGGTTCGATCAATTCGTACGCGAAGTGACGTGGGACGCTGTCGCCCGCAACGACCCTCTCGCCGACGACTTCGTGCTCATCCGCCAAGGCGGCGCGGTGAGCCGCTACGCCACCCCCGAGCAGCTCGCGGTGGCGCTCGAAATCCCCTACACCGTCACGCTGCGCCCGAGCTCGAGCGCGGGTGGACGGTACTACTTCGTCGCGCGGCTCGAGGTGACGACGTTGAACGATACCGATCTGCAGGAGTTGTCGCGCTGGCTCTCGGGCGACGTAGGGCCCGCGGTATCAGGCGAGGGGAACATCGGTGCGGCGCTGGCGCGTGGAGCGCAACGCGTGCTGGTCCGGCTTGCGGGATTGCCGCGGCAGCGGCTGGAGGCCCGGAGTCCTACGTTCCGAACTGGCGGTCAATAGCGGCGCGGATGTCCAGCAGCGACTGACCGCGCCCCGCCATTTCGCTGGCGAGCCGCGCTTCACCCATGCAGATGTCGCAGGAGGCACCGTGATCGGACTCGAAACAGGTCAGCAACGAGCGATGCCCCGCGTGCTTCGAGCAGTCGCAATGGCAGTACACACCGTCCAGCGTTCCCGGAGCGCGCCGTGCGGCGGCGTACGCCTCCAGCGCACCCGGATTCCTCGGAATCGCAAAGTCGGGAAGGATCTTGTCGGCCGTGATGCCCGGCCGCGGGGTCGGATGACCGGACCCTGTGGCCGGCTGGGTGAGAAACACCACCCCGGCGAGCGCGACCGCGGCCGCGCCCGTCACCACCCATGGGGTCTTCGCCATTAGAGGGCCTCGAGAGTCGCCAGCACATCGGCTCCGTAAAAGAGCCGGATGTACTTCGCCTGCGTCCGCGTGAGGCGGCGCACGGCCCACGAGAGATGCACGAAATGCGGCTCATGGGGGGCGCGGAGCGGATGCATACCGACTTCCTCGGGCAGCAGGTTCCCCTTGCGGGTGTTGCAGCTCGAGCAGGCGGTGAGGACGTTGGTCCAGGCGTTCGTGCCGCCGCGGGACAGCGGCACGAGATGATCGCGGGTCAGACACTCACGCTGCCGCAACTCCTGCTGCGAGCGGCCGCAGAACTGGCAGCGGTAGTTATCGCGGGCAAACAGGAATGTGTTGGTGACTTGGCGACGGAAGCGGCGAGGGACGTGGACGAATCGAACCAGGCGGATGACGGCAGGTCGTGGTACCGCCAATCGTTCGCTATGGACCGGCGTTCCCTCGGCCTCGACGACCTCGGCCTTGCCGTCGATGACCAGCCGCAGCGCCCGGCGCACGGGCACCATCGTGAGCGGCTCGAACGAAGCATTGAGGGCCAGGCAACGCACCACGCGTCTCCTCGAAAAAAGACCGTCTCGACTAATATACGAGGCGGCCCCATATGCTATACCGACGGCCAACTTGCGGCAAGTGTTGCGTTTACGGATGCGGAACAGTGGGCGTTCGGCCTCGGCGTCAACAACGGTTCAAGCGGAGTGAAAAAGCGTGCGGAGTTCTTCGACCTGTTCTTCGACTGATTTGCGGGATGCTCCGCCGGGGGTCGCGCGGCTCTCCACGCTGTCCTCCCAGCTGCCGAGCTGCGCCAAGGCAGGGCCCAAGGCGGGATGGATTGCACTCGCGGTCTGTGCCGGCACCTGGTCGAGCGGCACCCCCGCCTGTTCGGCGGCGCGGACCAACCTGCCGATCAATCCGTGACTCTCCCGGAAGGGCACGCCGGCCTGGACAAGGAGGTCCGCGAGATCCGTGGCTCGCATGGCGGGATCGAGCGCGGCGGCCATGCGATCAGCATTGACGGTGAGCGTCTCGATCGCGCCGGTCACCGCCGGCAACACCGTCGCCAGCGTGTCGCACGCATCGAATAGCAGCGCCTTGTCCTCCTGCAGGTCCTTCTGATAGCCGGCGGGAATTCCCTTGAGCGTCGTGAGCAGCGCGACAAAATCGCCCAGCAAGCGTCCTGCCTTGCCGCGCGCGAGCTCGAAGACGTCGGGATTGCGTTTCTGCGGCATCAGGCTCGAGCCGGTGCTGAAGCTATCGGCGAGGGTGACGAATCCGAACTCGCCGCTGGCGTACGTGATGAGCTCCGCGCCGAGGCGCGAGAGGTGCGCGCCGGTGAGGGCGATCGCGAACAGCACGTCGGCGACGAAGTCGCGATCGCCGGTCGCATCGAGTGCGTTCGCCGAGATCGCGCGGAAGCCGAGCGCTTCTTTCAACAGGACGCGGTCGACGGGAAACCCGGAGCCGGCGAGCGCGCCGGATCCGAGCGGCATCTCCGCTGTGCGGCGCCGCGCGTCAGCCAGGCGTTGGCGATCGCGCACGAGCGGCCAGGCGTGGGCGAGCAGCACATACGCCCAGCGCACCGGCTGCGCGCGCTGGCCGTGCGTGTAGCCGGGGAGTATCGCAGCGAGGCCGTCTTTCGCTTTCGCGACGAGCGCGCGGCCGAGCGCGGCGATGGCGGCGTCGAGCTCATCAATCGCGTCGAGGGTCCAGAGCCGAAGATCGGTTGCGACCTGGTCGTTGCGCGAGCGGCCGGTGTGCAGCTTGCCGGCGACCGCGCCGACCTCGGCATAGAGCAGCCGCTCGACGAGCGTGTGGACGTCTTCATCGGGTGCACCGACGGCGGCGCCGTCGGCGAGCTTGTCGGCGACGCGATCGAGACCGCTCAGGAGCTGCGCTTCCTCAGCGGCAGTCACAACCCCCGCCTGACAGAGCGCGTGCACCCACGCTTTGCTCGCGGCGACGTCTTGCGGCCAGAGCCGGTGATCGACGGGAAGGGAGCGGTTTAACGCATCGAGCGCTTCGCTCGGACCTAGCGCGAAGCGCCCACCCCACATTTTATGCGTGTCAGCTTGCCGGGACATCCGTGCGTTCGGCCTGGAGACCCGCGGCGATCCTGCTGGCGAGCCCGTAGAGCCGGATGAAGCCCTCGGCGTCCTTCTGGTTGTAGACGTTGTCCTTGCCGAATGTCGCGTACGACGGCTGGTACAGCGCGTACGGGCTTTCGCGGCCGGCGACGATCACGTTCCCCTTGAACAGCTTCAACCGTACCGTGCCCGTGACGTTCTGCTGCGTCGCGGTGACGAGTGCGTCGAGCGCCTCGCGCTCCGGCGTCCACCAGCGGCCGTCGTAGACGAGATCGGCGTAGCGCAGCGCGAGCTCGTCTTTCATTCTGAGTGTGCGACGATCGAGGACCATCTGCTCCAGCTCGCGGTGCGCGGCATAGAGCACCGTGCCGCCCGGCGTCTCGTACACGCCGCGCGACTTCATGCCGACGAGACGATCCTCGACGACGTCGGCGCGACCGACGCCGTGCTCGCCCGCGACTTCGTTCAGCTGCTCGAGCAGCTCGACGGGACCGAGCGGCACCGCGTCGACGCTGACGGGATTGCCCTCTTCGAACCCGATCGTCACGACGACCGGCTCGTCGGGAGCCTCGAGCGGATTCTTCGTCATGACGAAGATGTGCTCGGGCGCCTCCTGCGACGGATCCTCGAGGATGCCGCCCTCGTGCGAGCAGTGCCACAGGTTGCGGTCGGTGGAGTACGGCTTTTCAGCGGTCGCCTGCACCGGCACGCCCTTCGCGTGCACGTAGGCGATGAGATCCTCACGGCCCTGGAACTTCCATTCGCGCCACGGCGCGATCACCTGCAGCTCGGGCGCGAGCGCGGCGTAGGTCAGCTCGAAGCGGACTTGATCGTTGCCTTTGCCGGTGCAGCCGTGCGCCACGGCGTCGGCCCCGATGCGCTGTGCCACCGCGACCTGATGTGCCGCGGTGAGCGGGCGTGCCATCGACGTGCCGAGGAGATAGGTGCGGGCGTAGATCGCACCGGCGCGCAGCGTGGGGAAGACGAAATCGCGCACGAATGCTTCGCGCAGGTCTTCGATGATGCAGTCTTCGGCGCCCGACCGCTTGGCTTTCGCGATCAGCCCGTCGAGCTCGGCGAGGCCCTGCCCCACATCGGCGGCAAAGCACACGACGCGCGCGCCGTACTGCTCGCGCAGCCAGGGAACGATGGCAGAGGTATCGAGCCCACCCGAATAGGCGAGCACCACGAGCGGGCCGGTTTGGCCGTTGTGTTGTTTATGCATAGGTGTGAATAAAAATACAGGAGGCTGGCATCGGTTCGCAAGGGTAGGTGTCAGGTGTCTGGTTTCAGGTCAGCCCAGACACCTGGCACCAGACACCTATCCTACCATCCCCATCCAGTGCGATAGCGCGGTTTGACGTACTCCTCCGGGATGCCGGGCGTCAGCACCGCGCCCGTCTGCGGATTGACGTCGATTGGCTGCGCCGTCCGCACCGCGAGATTGCCGAGCAGCACCATCTCCGTGAGCGGCCCGGAGTGGTCCGGAATGTTCGAGCCTGCCGGCTTCCCACCCTTGCAGGCGGCGATCCACTCGGCGTAGACGCCCTCGGTCCGGGGATACTTTTGTGGCACCGGATGCGCGGTGACTTCAGCCTGCTTGGCGCTATCCAGGAGCCGCGGATTCTCGCCGTAAATGCCCGCGATCAGTTTGCCCGAATCTCCGATCCACAATTGCCCGCTGCTGTCGAACGGCCAGGCGGCCGGATCGGTGATCTCCTTCGGCCGGGGCGGATAGAGGCTGCCGTCGCGCCACACCACGGTCACGGGCGGACGACTGCCCTTCGCCGCGAATGAGTACGTGATGCGGGAGCAGGCGGGCGCGGTCTCGGGATACAGTTTGGTCGACTCCGCCTCGATGCGCGTCGGGTAGCCGAGATCGAGCGTCCAGAACGACGCGTCCATCGAGTGGCACGCGATGTCGCCCAACGCGCCGGTGCCGAAATCCCACCAGCCGCGCCATTTGAACGGCGCATAAGCGGGATTGTAGGGCCGCTCCGGGGCGGGACCGAGCCAGAGATCCCAATCGAGTGTCGGGGGCGTGGAGTACTGCTCGAGCGGGCGGTCGATCGCCTGCGGCCAGATCGGCCGGTTGGTCCAGAGCTCCACCTCCCGCACTGTCCCGATCAGGCCCGCCTCCACCCATTCGCGAATCAGGCGCGTGCCTTCTTCGGCGTGACCCTGATTGCCCATCTGCGTCGCGACCTTCGACTTGCGCGCCATGTCCTCGAGCTGCTTCACTTCCCAGAGCGTGCGGGCCAGCGGCTTCTGGATGCGGGTGTGCTTGCCGAGCTTCAGCGCCGTCATGCCGGCGACGGTGTGGGTGTGGTCCGGCGTGGAGACAGTGACGGCGTCGATGTTCTTTCCTTCTTTATCGAGCAACACCCGAAAATCCTTGAACCGTTTCGCCAGCGGGAACGCCGTGAACGACTGCGCCCCCTGCCGCTCGTCGACGTCGCACAGCGCGTAGATGTTCTCGGTCTTCCCCACGCCGCGCACGTCGTTCGCGCCCATCCCGCCCACCCCGATGCACGCGATGTTCAGCTTGTCGCTCGGCGCGAGGCGGGTGCGCCCCCGCGCGCCGAGGACGTGCGGCGGCACGATCGTGAACGCCAATCCGGTGGCGACGTCACCCACAAACTCGCGCCGCGAAATGGGGTGGGAGTGTAGGGGCGCAGCATGCTGCGCCCCTACTTTTGGGCCTCTGCGGGACTGTTTGCTCATGGCAGCACTCGAATCTTGATGTTCCGGAAGGCGACCAGATTGCCGTGATCCTGCAAGCCGATGTGACCCTGTTTGTTTTTTCCAAAGTGCTGGTGCGGTGCAAACTTGCTCGCCGCAACCTTTGCATCCCAGTCGCGGCTGCCGAACGCGTACTCGACCACTTTCACGCCGTTGAGCCACTGCTCCACGTGATTCCCGTTCACCACAAGGCGCACGGCATTCCACTCGTTGGCGGGCTTCACAATGCCGGCCGGTGACGGATAGAGATCGTAGGCCGCTCCCGCCGCCGTGAGCCGCGACAGCCCGTCCGGATGCTTGGCGTCATCCAGCACTTGCATCTCGGGCGCGTTCCAGTAGATCGCATCGGTATCTTCGCTGGCGCGATAGAAGATGCCGCTGTTGCCCGCCGGCTCGATCTTCCATTCCAGCGACAGCTCGAAGTTGCCGAACTGGTCGGTCGTGATGATGTCGCCCCCGGCGCCGACACGCGTCAGCGCGCCATCCTGCGCTTTCCATCCGTCGGAGATGGCCGGCTTGCCGTAGTTCCGCCACCCGGCGGTGGTCTTGCCGTCGAACAGCAGACGCCAGCCTGCGGCTTTCTCCGCATTGGTAAGAGTGTTCTGCGGTGAAGCGTTGGGGGAGGATGGTGGAGGTTGTGATTGGGCTTTGCAGGCGTCCGGGAGAACAAGCACGGCGAGAAGCGTGAGCAACGGTTTCATGCGGGGAGTCCTGCGAGCTCCTGCAGCCGTACCTGGACGGCGCGGCGGCTTCGCTCGCTGCGAGTGATGACCAGAATGGCATCGTCACCAGCGATGGTGCCGATGATTTCATTCCACCCCGCGCCGTCCAGCGCGAGGGCGAGCGCCTGCGCCCCACCGGTCGTCGTCTTCAACACGAGCAGGGGTCCGACGCCCTCGGCGGAGACGAGCATGGTGGGGAGTAGCTGCTCGAGGTGCGGGCGAACGCCCGCACCCCCGCCCTCGGGCGCGGCCGCGTAGTGCGAGCCCCCGTCGGGGGCGGCGACCTTCGCCAATCCCAGCTCGCGGATGTCGCGCGACAGCGTCGCCTGCGTCACGTTGAAGCCTTCCGCCTTGAGACGCTCCCGCAGCTGTTCCTGGCTGCCGACAGTCTCCCCACGCACGATCCGCAAGATGGCCGCGTGACGCTGCGTTTTCATGTGGCGGAAATCTGATGCACGATCCGGCCGCTGACTACTGTTAACTGAGCGGCGGGGGGCGGCGAGGGGCGGCGAGGGGCGGCGAGGGAAAAAACCGCGAGATCTGCGGCCTTCCCCATTTCCAGAGAGCCGATCTCGGACTCCCAGCTGAGAGCTCGCGCGCCTTCTATTGTAAGCGCACGAAGCGCGTCCTCACCTGCCAACCCCGCGGCTTCCGCTTCGGCCCACAAATCGAGATCGCCGACGCTCACCACAGAATCGGTGCCGATGCCGAGCGGCACGCCGGCCTTGCGGAACAGCTCGAGCGGCATGCGGCCATGGCGATGCGCGCTGTTGGATCGCGGACAGTGGGCAACCGTCGCGCCGACCTCGCGCAACAACTCCACATCCGCCGGACTCACCTGGACGCAGTGAATGCAGAGAGCGCCACGTTGCAGGACGCCAAGCCCCATGAGATACGCAACCGGCGAGGCGTGCCGGGGCTCGATCGAGATCCCTCGCGCGCGCAATGCGTCCGCAAACGGACCCTCGGCATTTTGGATCAGGGCCGTCTCTTCCCGGGACTCCGCCACGTGCACCGCGATGGGCAGGTTTTCCTGACGCGCAAATTCGGCGACCGCTTGGTACAGCGACGGGCTCACCGTGTACGGGGCGTGAGGAGAAGCTCCCAATCGCAGCTGCGCGGTTTCCAGAGTGCGCAGCCAACCGACAGCGGTCTTCAGCTGAAACATGCTCACGGGGCCCGCTGCCGGATCGGGTCCGAAGACTTCCTGATACACGATGCCCCGTCCGCCGAGGTCGTGCAGCGCGCGCATCACCGCGCCGGTGCTTCCGGTTTCAGCGATGCACGTGACCCCCCGCGTCCAACAATCGCGGATCCCGGCCACAGCCGCCTCGTAGAACGCCTCGGCGCTGGTCGTCTCCTTCAGCTCGCGGATGCGCCGGATCCACTGGACGAACTCCGGCTCGGCGTGCTGGGCGCCGCCGCCCAGATGCGTCAGCTCGAGGTGGGTGTGACAGTTGACGAGCCCCGGCGTGAGCTCGGCATCCGGGAAATGCAGCGCGCGTACTGCGCGCGGCGCCGGCACTTCGGCGTTCCGGCCGATGGCGGATATTCGTCCGGCCGCATCAGTAAGAACGGCGCCGTCCTCGAAGGACGGCGCCGTGACCGGATGCACTCGACCAGCTCGAATGCGGAGCAAGGCCTTAGGGAGTGACTCCGACACCGAAGGGTGAGTGGACCTGGCACACCTGCGTGGGCTCGGTCCCCGGATAGAACCATTCCCAGCGCCGCACTTCGAGCGGACAGAACGGCGTCGCCAGGAAACCGTTGGACCAGTCGACCTCGCGCGTGACGAGCGCATCCGGCCGGCCCCAGTCGCCGGGGGACGGGCGGCGCTCGTACACGTCGCGCATGAACTTCGTCCACGCCGGCGCGACGATGCGGCCGCCGCCGGCGTTGTTCATGATGCGCCGCTGCAGATCGTAGCCGACCCAGATACCCGTGACGATTTCCGGCGTGAAGCCGACAAACCATGCGTCGGTATAATCGTCCGTCGTCCCGGTCTTGCCGGCCATTGGGATGCGCAGCCCGCCGACGGCGCCCGCCGCCGTGCCGCAGCGATGCGGACCGGTGCCCGGCTGGCAACGCATGACGTCGCGCATCATGTCGAGCATCAGCCAGTTGTGCTCGGGGTCGAGCACCGCTTCGCGCTTGACCGTGGACTGGTAGAGGATGTTGCCTTGCTTGTCTTCGATCCGCTGGATCCCGATCGGCTCGACGCGGGTCCCGTTATTCGCGAACGCGGTGTACGCGGCGATCAGCTCCATCGGGACCGCCTCGCGCGCGCCGATGTGAATCGACGGATAGGGCGGCAGCGGCGTGGTGATGCCGTAGCGCCGTGCTTCCCCGATCACCGTCTGCTCGCCCAGGGCCATGCCGAGCTTGATGGTGGACAGGTTGCGCGAGAGGTACAGCGACTGCCGCATCGGGACCAGGCCGAGCGTGGTGTCGTCGTAGTCCTTGGGCTGCCACAGCGAGCTGTCGAGCTGAATCACCGGCGGATTGAGCGGTGTATCGTCGAGCATCTCCGTGACGGGATGTCCCGCGCGAATCGCCGCCGAGTACACGAACGGCTTGAACGTGGACCCCGGCGGCCGCCGGGACTGGGTGACGTGATTCCACTTCGAGTCGACGAAGTCGCGGCCGCCCACCATCGCGAGGATGTTGCCGGTCCTGGCGTCGAGCGCGAGCAGCGCGCCCTGCAGATACTGCGCGTACGGGTTCTGCTCGTCGGGCGTCGCCCGGCCCTGCTCGATGTATTCGCGGTACGGCGTCCCCTCGAACTTCCCGTTGGAATAGACGCCAGACTCGATCTCGTCGAGCTGCGACTCGAGCGCCTGCTCGGCCGCTTCCTGCATGTCGAGGTCGAGCGTCGTGTAGATCCGCAGCCCCTTGTCGTAGAGATCGCGCCCGAAGCGCGGCTCGAGGAACGACGTCCGCAGCCATTCGACGAAATAGGGGGCGACGTCGCCGTAGCTCGTCCGGCGGGTGGTGAGCACGAGCGGATACGCTTTCCAGTATTCCGCGTCCTCCTCGCTGATGAATCCCTGGTCGCGCATCAGCGACAGGACGGCGTTGCGACGGCGGACCGCGCGATCGGGATGCGTGCGCGGGTTGTACGTGCCGGGGGCCTTGGGCAGCGCGGCGAGGGTCGCCGCCTCCGCGACGTTCAAATCGCGCGCCGATTTTCCGAAGAACACTTGCGAGGCCGCTTCGACGCCCGCGACGTTGGGGCCGAGGCTGATCTGATTGAGGTAGAGCTCGAGGATCGTGTCCTTGGGAAAATTGCGCTCCAGCTCCACCGCGACGCGCGCTTCGCGCAATTTGCGCGTGAGCCGCTTCTCGCGCCCCAGGTGCTCCGGGAACACGTTGCGCGCGAGCTGCATCGTGATGGTGGAGAATCCTTGCGCCCAGGACAGGGACATCACGTCCGCTTTGATCGCGCCCAGAATGCGCCAGTAGTCGATCCCGTGGTGCGCGTAGAATCGCTTGTCCTCCACGGCGATGAACGCCTGGCGTACGTACAGGGGGATCTGTTCGAGCGGCAGCACGGTGCGGCGCTCGATGCCCAGCTCGGTGATCAGCCGGCCATCGGCGGCGTACACCTTGGAGGTCTGGAGCTGGACATTGTGCCCCGTATGGGGATCGATCCGGGTGATACTGGGGCAGCGCTCGGCGGCGCACACGCGCGTCCACGAGCCGTAGGCCAGGCCACTGGCGTAGAGCAGCGCTAGTACGGTCGCGATGATCACGCGCCGCCGCTGGACGGGATCGTACCACCAGCGCGTGAAAAACGGGCGGCGTGATACGGCGGCGGTGGAGGGCGGCGAAACGAGCGTCAATGCGGCCATCTGTGTTACAAGCTAGTAAGGCGATAGATTCGCCGCCATGACGACGTCTAACGTGTTGCAGGAACTCGACTGGCGCGGCTTCGTGCAGCAGGCGACGCCCGGACTCGCCGCACACTTCGCCAAGGGGCCGGTGACCGCGTACTGCGGCTTCGATCCCACCGCCCCGTCACTGCAGCTCGGCAATCTCATGCCGTTGATGTTGCTCGCCAATCTGCAACGCGCGGGCCATCGACCCATCGTGTTGATGGGCGGCGGCACGGGTCTGATCGGCGATCCGTCCGGGAAATCGAGCGAGCGACCGCTCCTCTCCAAGGAGCAGATCCGCGAGAACGTCCGTCGCCAGCGCGACCAATCGGCGCGCTTCCTGGATTTTGGCACGGGCCCAACCGCCGCCCTCCTACTCGACAACGCCAAGTGGCTGGGGGAGCAGCGGCTGATCGATTTTCTCCGCGACGTCGGGAAGCACTTCACGGTCAATGTCATGATGCAGAAGGAGTCAGTAAAGACGCGGATGGAGAGTGGGCTGTCGTTCACGGAATTCAGCTACATGCTGCTCCAGGCCTACGACTTCTTGCACCTGTATCGCGAGCGCCAGTGCACGCTCCAGGTCGCCGGCAGCGACCAGTGGGGGAACATCACCGCCGGGGTGGAGCTGATCCGCCGCGTCGAGAATGCCGAGGTGCACGCACTCGTCGCGCCTCTGGTCACCCGGGCATCAGGCCAGAAATTCGGCAAGACCGAATCGGGCGCCGTCTATCTCGATCCGGAAATGACGTCGCCGTACAAGTTCTACCAGTTCTGGATCAACGTGGACGACCGTGACGTCGAGAATTACCTGAAGCTGTTCACGTTGAAGTCACGGCAGGAGATCGACGGGCTCATCGCCGAGCAGACGCGCAATCCCGCGACGCGACCGGCGCAGCGTGCCCTCGCCGCCGACGTCACGACGCGCGTCCACGGCGCCGAGGTGCTTTCCGGAGTTCAGGCGGCCTCGGCGATTCTGTTCGGGGAGGAGCAGGCGGAAGTGCACCCCCAGGTGTTCGACATCCTGGCGGGCGAGATCCCCACGATTGTCGAAAACGGATCCGAGAATATCACGTTGGTCGATCTCGTCGTGCGAGCTGGCCTCGCGAAGTCCAAGAGCGAGGCACGGCGGAGCATCGAGCAGGGGGGGATCTATGTGAACCAACAGCGGATCGACGACGTCGGCCGAACCATCGCTTCCCACGACTGGATCGCCGGCCGCAGTCTCCTGCTGCGCAAAGGTAAGAAGGAATACGCGCTGCTGAGACGCGAGGGCTGACCCGTCGACGCGCGCGTGCGGCTATTGCTCGAGGTCTTCGATCAGGCCTACACCGCCCCCTCCTGGCACGGCACGCCGCTCAAAGGCACGATCCGCGGCGTCAGCGCGCGGCAGGCGCTGTGGCGGCCTGGGCCGCGGCGGCATTGCATCTGGGACCTCATCCTGCACACCGCCTACTGGAAATGCATGGTGCGGCGTCGCCTGCTGCGCGACCCCGGCATTGCCTTTCCGCGGGACGGCGCGAATTGGCCGGCGCTCCCGGACGAGAAGAGCAACGCTGCCTGGCAGCGTGATCGCGCGTTGTTGAGCCAACAGCACCGGTTGCTCCGCCGTGCGATCGCGGGGTTGCAACCCATCGAGCTCGGTCGTCGCGCCTGGCACTCGAAGTGGCCGATCCAAGCCGAGGTGTACGGCATCGCGTCACACGATCTCTATCACGCGGGGCAGGTCCAGATTCTCAAACGCCTCATGAGGAGATAGCCGAAATGTTCATCGGCCATTACGCGTTGGCTTTGGCGGCGAAGCGTGCCGCGCCGCGCACGAGCCTCGGTACGCTGTTCGTCGCGCCGACGCTCGCGGATCTGCTGTGGCCCGTGTTCCTCCTGCTCGGCTGGGAGCGCGCGCACGTGGTTCCCGGACCCAATCCGTTCCTGACGCTCTGGCTCGACGACTACCCGTACTCACACAGCCTGCTCGCGCTTGTCGTTTGGGGAGCGCTGTTCGGCTACCTCTACAAGACAAAGACAGGAGACAAGCGCGCGGCGCTCGTGATCGGGTTGCTGGTGGTGAGCCATTGGGTACTCGACTTCGTCACGCATCGGCCCGACATCCAGCTCTATCCTGGCGGAGCGAAGCTTGGACTCGGACTGTGGAATTCCCCGGCGGCGACCGTGATCGTCGAGAGCGTGATGCTCATCGCCGGCGTCGCGATCTACGCGCGGGTCACACGCGCGCGGGACGGCATCGGCCGCTGGGGACTGTGGGGACTGGTCGTGCTGCTCGCTGGCTCGTACTACAGCACGCTGTTCACGCCGGCGCCGACCGACATGCGTGCGACGGCCATTTTCGGCATCATCTTCGAGTGGCTGTTCGTCCTGATGGCGTGGTGGGTGGATCGGCACCGCGACATCACATCAGGTCATCCAGCACCTCTATAACCTTCTCCATCTCTTCGACCGTGTTGTAGCAATGCGGCGAGAGCCGGATCGAGCCTTCCCGCAAGCTGCATACGACCCGCGCGCGCTTCATGCCGTGATAGGCTTCGACCGGCTTCGACGGCGCGATGCAGAGTATGGCGGAACGGTGGCCGTTCTCGGTCGGCGATGTGATCCGCACACCATTCTCTTGCGCCCACCGCACGACGGGCTCGTGAGTCGCCCGCGTGACTTCGGCAACATCGCGGACCCCGACCTCGAGCAACAGTTGCAGCGACGCCGTCATTCCGACGAAGTCCTGGTAGGGGAGCGTGATCATCTCAAAGCGGCGGGCGTCGGAGCGAAACGTCGGGTTGTACTCGGTGAGCCGCGAGAAGTCGTCCGTCCCCTCGAACGCCATCCAGCTCGTGATCGCGGGCTCGAGTTGGGGGATCAGCTCCTTCCGCACGTACACGAATCCCGACCCCCACGGCGACAACAGCCACTTCTGACCACCGCACGCCAGGATATCGACGGGGGTCTGGGTCACGTCGAGCACCGAATTGCCGATGCCTTGAATCCCGTCCACGACGAGGTACGTGCCGTTGGCCCGGCAGGCGGCGCTCAATTTCTGCAGATCGGCGCGATAGCCGTTGGAAAACTGCACGAACGACACGGCGAGCACCCGGACCCGGGGATCGCTCAGCCGCTGCAGCAGGTACTCTTCGTCGGGCCACCCTTCGGGGCGGCAGCGCGCGATCTCGACCGTGATCCCCTGATCCCGCAGGAGCAACCACGGGTACACGTTGGCCGGGAATTCCTTGTCGGAGAGCAGCACCACATCGCCCGGCTTCAGCGGCAGCGCGCGCGCCGCGAGGTTGAGCCCATAGCCGGTGTTGGTTGCGAGCGCGACCTCGGACGGGTCACAGTTGATGAGCTGCGCAATTCCGAGACGGGCGGCGGCAAGTCCGGCGAACAGCTCACGATCCGGGAGCAGGTGCGGGGCGGTGCGTTTGGCGGTGAATTCGTCGAGTGCGCGACGAGTCCGCTCCGGGATCGGCCCGATCGAGGCGTTGTTCAGGTAGATGGTATCGGCCGTCCACGGGAATTCCGCCGTGCGCAGCGCCTTGAACGTCTCGCGCAGCGCACGTACGTGGGTCGGGTGATAGGCGATTTCCGTCATGCGGGGCGGCCCAATCCGTGCACATCGAGGGCGTCACGCAGGCCGTCGCCGAGGAGGTTGAGTCCCAACACCGCGAGTCCGATCGCCACACCGGGTGCAATCGACACCCACGGGGCGACGCGCAGCAGGTCGCGGCCCTCGGCGACCATCGCGCCCCACGACGGGGTCGGCGGCTGCGCGCCGAGTCCGATGAACGACAGCGCCGCCTCGGCCATGATCGCGCCGCCGACGCCGAGGGTGGCCGCAACAATCACCGGCGCGATCACGTTGGGCAGCAGATGCCGCGTGATGATCCGCGTATCCGACGCGCCGAGCGCCCGCGCCGCCTGCACATATTCGAGCCCGCGTGCGAGCAGAACCTGGCCGCGAACGATGCGGGCCATGCCGGCCCAGCCGACGATGCCGATGACCACGAACACGACTGGTAGCGACGGCTTTACGGCGGCGGCGATGGCGATCAACAGCAGGAGTGAAGGAAAGGCGAGGGTGACGTCGGCGACGCGCATGATCACCCCGTCGATCCAGCGGCCGTAGAAACCGGCGATGAGGCCGAGCGTCAGGCCGAGCAGCAGCGCGATGCTCTGGCTGATGAGCCCAACGGCGAGCGACAGCCGGGCGCCATAGAGGACGCGTGACAGCACGTCACGGCCTTGCGCATCACTTCCAAACAGAAAGGTATGAGATGGGGGACGGAGACTCGCGGCGAGATCGCCGCGAAAGGGATCGCCCGGCGCGAGCGCGGGGGCCAGTAACGCGAGTACGGCGAGGATTCCCACGACCCCCAGGCCGAAGCGGGCCCAGGGATCCCGCGCGAGTCGAGTCCAAAAGAGTGGCGCCGGCATGGGGGTCTCGACTACGTTACTCGGGACTCAACCCCCCGGGCAAGCGGATAAGGCTGTGAAACGCGATACACCGTTCACCCTCGTACTGGGCGGCGGCGGGATGAAGGGGCTCGCCCATATCGGCGTGATTCAAGCGCTCCTCGAGCGCGGCCATCGCCCCACCCGGATCGTCGGGTCGAGCGTGGGCGCGCTCGTCGGCGCGGCCTGGGCAGGCGGGATGGGGATCGCCAAGCTGCGCGAGATCGCCCTCGGCCTGAGGCGCAAAGACGTGTTTGCCGTCGCGCACGCCGACATGGCCTTCAAGCGCATGCGCTCGCCCGCCCTGTTCCGGCGCGAGCCGCTCGAGCAGCTCATCGCCCGCACCGTCGGCGATCTCACGTTCCAGCAGCTCGATCCGCCCGTCATCGTGAACACGGTTGATTTGAACTCCGGGATGGAGGTGTTCTGGGGGCTGCCCGGCCTCGACGACATCCGCGTGGCGGACGCCGTCTTCGCCTCTTGCGCGCTGCCCGGCTATTTCCCGCCGCACGAGATCGGCGGCCGCTTCTACGTCGACGGCGCGGTCGTGGCGAACGTCCCATTCGACGCCGCCCGCGCCTTGGGCCCCGAGCTGATCGTTGCGGTGGACGTCTCCGCCTCGAGCGTGCTGACCGCCGACGCGCAGGACGAAGGCTTCGCGGAGGTGTTCGCGCGCGCGACCGAGATCCTGATGACGACACTGCTCGAGCAACGCGTGCGCACCTGGACCACGCCGCCGGTCTACTATATCCAACCGCGCGTCGAGCATGTGACGATGTTTTCGTTCGATCACCTCCGCGAGGAAGTCGAGGAGGGCTATCGCGCGACGAGCGCGGCGCTCGACCGCGCCGACGAATGGCCCGAGCCCGGCGACGTGGGGATTTTCCCCAAGCGGCGCGTGATCGTGCGGGTGGAGCGGGAGCGTTGCATCGGCTGTGGGGCGTGCCTGGTGCACGGCCCACAGGGAATGTTCGTGCTGGACTCGGATCGCAAGGCGGTGGTGACGCAGCCGGATCAGGAATGGTCGCCGATGGACGGCGGCTACATCCGGCACTGCCCGACTTACGCGATCATCGCGCGGCCGGCGGGTCAGGCAAAAGAGATGCGGAGATCAGGCTGAGCGATTGAAGGCTAAGAGGAGACTTGTGATTCGATGTCCCGCAGGTCGCGGATCACACGGTCCCAGTTGTAATAGGTCTCGATTGCCTTGCGGCCCGCCTGGCCGAGCCGGCGTGCGAACAGCTGATCGCCGAACAAGCGTTTGAGCGCCGCCACGACCGCGACGGGCTCATCAGGATCGACGACGAGCCCCGTTTCCCCGTCGTTCACCGCCTCGGCCAGGCCCCCGGATTGACCCGCGATTACCGGCAGCCCGCACGCGCTGGCCTCGGCGAGCGCGACGCCGAAGCCCTCCACGCGCGAACCGTCGGCGCGGCGCGATACGCCGACGTAGACATTGGCGATGTTGAAGACCGCGGGCAGCTCCGCCTCCGGCACGTTCCCGACAAAACGGACGTGGTTGCCAAGGTTCAGCTCTGCGGCGAGCCGCTGATACTCTTTGCGTTTCTTGCCGTTGCCTACCACCAGATAGTTCACGTCCATTCCATCGTTGCGGCATTGCGCCACCGCGCGGAGGGCGGTGTCGACACCCTTGTACGGTTCGAGTCGAGCGACGGTGAGCGCCCACGTTCCGCCGTTCACGCCATAGCGCTCCCGCACTGCGTGCGTGTCGATCCCAGGCCGGAACTGCTCGGGATCGGTGCCGAGCGGCACGAGTCGCACGCGCTCGGCGAGGGGATCGAGTCCCAACTCGCGCAACACCTTCTGCGCCTGCTCACGGGTCCATTGGCTGTTTGCGACTACGGCGTCGGCGGAGCCCAACAGGGCCTTTGCGGTCTTCCGCGCGAAGCGCGAGTGATGGATCGCATGCAGCTCCTTCAGCAGATCACCGCCGTGCACGAACACGCCGTACTTCGTCCCGACGCGTTCGTGCATCCATTTCGCGGGATACGTGCAGGGGCGGATCGAGTCGCACCAGGCGAAGCGCGGCTTGTGCTGCCGCGCGAGCGAGGCGACCCGCCGCGACCAGAACAACAGCCCCGCGAGATTGCGCAGCGCCTTGCTCGGCACCGGGAGCCGGTCCACAACCGCGCCGCTGAAGCGCACATCCGAGTCCTGTGAGTCCCGATGCTGGCCGGTGGAGACGAGCAACTCACCGCGCGGATAGCGGCGCGTGACTTCGCCCATCATCCGCGCGATGCCGGTCGGCATCGGGGGGAACTCGGCCGTCAGTAAGAAAGTCCTAGCCATCGGCTGTGTGTTGGAGCGGAGTCACCGCGGTCACCGGAGGGGGCATGTTCGAATGTTAACGAAACGGTTCCCCGCTGAGCAATCGCTCGGCGCCATAAAGCGAAGCTAGTTATACTGGGACTTCGATGCACGTCGTGGTCGCATCCCATCACCGGCTTCCGGTCGAAGGCTATGGCGGACCGCAACGCGTCGTCGTGGCGCTGGTCCAGGCGCTGGCGGCCCTGGGGCATCGCGTGACCGTACTCGCCCAGCCGGGCACCAAACTCCCCGCAGCCTCGCGCGTCGTCGAAGTCCCGCCTCGAGCCCTGAAGAGCAACGGCGGAGGCGCCGATCTCACACCGTTTCTGCCCGACAATGCCGACATTCTGCACGCTCATTTTCCCTTGAAGCAGGGCCCGAAATCCGTCCCCTTCGTGCAGACATTGCATGGCAACTGGAAGCCCGGAACGACTTTGCCCCCGCATACGATTTTTCTGTCGCGCGATCATGCCCGGCGCCACGGCAGCGACACCTTCGTCTACAACGGGCTCGATCCCGCGGACTTCATCTTCCGGCCGCGCAAGGAGCAGTGGGATCTCTTTCTCGGCAAGCTGCACAGCGATCGCGGCTACCACTGGGCGATCGAAGCGGCGAAACGCACCGGCCGCCGGCTGATCGTCGCCGGCGGCTGGCGGCCGAGCTTCACCGGCGACATCAAGTACGTCGGCGAGGTGGGGGGCAAGCGCAAGGCGGTGCTGCTCGCGCGCGCGCGGTGTCTCTGGATGCCGGCGCAATGGGACGAGCCCTTCGGGTTGCCCACGATCGAGGCGTTGTTCTCGGGAACGCCCGTGCTCGGCACCAAACGCGGCGCGCTGCCCGAAATCCTCACGCCGGACGTCGGTGCAGTGTGCGGCACACTCGACGAGATGATCGCAGCGGCGCAAAACATCGGCACGCGTGATCCCCGGGCCTGCCGCGCGCACGCGGAGCGCTGGTTCACCCATCTCGAGATGGCGGCCGAATACGTGCGGATGTATCAGGCCTTGATCGCCACTGGGTCGCTGCCGGGCGGCCGAGTGACACAGGCGACGGGAGGTCGCTAGTCCTGCACGTCGCGCTGCTGTCCCACCATCGCCTGCCGGTGCGGGGATATGGCGGGACAGAGCGCGTGGTCGCGGCGCTCGTGCAGGGACTTGCCGAGCTCGGTCATCGCGTGAGCCTGCTCGCGCCCGCGCAGACCAATCTCGCGGGCGCGACATGCATCGCAGTTCCGGAGAAGACGCTGCTCGGGCCGATGCCTGCACTCATGGCGTATCTGCCGAGCGGTGTCGACGTGGTACACGGGCACTACTCCATTGCACGTCCGCCCGACACGGTGCCGTTTCTACAGACGCTTCATGGAAATCATCGCTCCGGTGACTCACCGCCCCCGCACACCGTCTGTCTTTCATTCGATCATGCGCGGCGGCATGGCGTCACGAGCTTCGTGTACAACGGGCTCGAGCCGAACAGCTTCACGTTCCAGTCTAAAAAGGAGGACTACGATCTGTTCGTGGGTCGCCTGCACAGCGCGAAAGGATATCGCTGGGCGATAGCGGCGGCGAAGCGTACGGGACGCCGCTTGCTCGTTGCGGGTGGGTGGCGGCCCAGCTTTCGGCGCACGGTCCGCTATGTGGGCGAAGTGGACGGCGCGAGGAAGCGCGATCTGTTCGCCGGCGCCCGCTGTCTCTGGATGCCGGCGTTGTGGGACGAGCCGTTCGGCCTGACGCTGATCGAGGCTCTCTTTTCGGGAACGCCGGTGCTGGGTACCACGCGCGGCGCGTTGCCGGAGATCATCACGCCGGAGGTCGGGGCGTTGCGTGATAGCCTGGAGGACCTGATCGAAGCGTCGAGCACGATCGAGACGCGCTCACCCGAAGCGTGTCGCGCGCATGCTGCCCGGTACTTCTCGCACGTGGTCATGGCCGAAGAATACGTGCGCGTCTACCGGCATCTCCTCGCGCGCGGGGAGCTCCCGCCCGGCCGGCCGACGCCCTACACGACGACGTAGTTGCGAAACTCGAAGACGCGCGCGCCGGTCAACCGCTCGATCCAGTCAGAGATGTAGTAGCGCAAGTGCGCCGGCTTGAACCGCGGCGGGGCGACCTCGATCGGCGGCTGCTGCGCGCACGCCGCGATCCACTCGCGGGCGGCGGCCGGATGACTTCCCGTAAACGGCCGCAGTAAGGGGATCCATTCGAGGGTGTCTCGTTGCCGCTTGCGCTCCAGGCGCTCCGCGGCCCAGGGATACATGTTTTGGGTGATCTGAAACTTCTCGTTCATGTCGCGCGCCGGTCGAGCCCAGCCGTAGTGAAACATCTGCGCATCGGTCGGACGCGCCCGGACCTTCCGAAGCCCCGGACCCACGCGGAATCCTTGCGCGCCCTCGAAGGGAAGGATGTTCTTGCCGAGGCGGATGCAGCGCACTTCGCGACGATACCAGCGCCGGTTCGTCGCGACGCGGTCGAAGCCGCCGTAGAAATGCAGATAGTTCACGAGCAGTCCCTCAACGCGCTCGTCCCGATCCCATTCGGCCACCTTCTCCTTCAGGACGCGCGCTCCCGTTTCGTGCAGCACTTCATCGGCCTGGATGTAGATCCCCCACGAGCCGCGGCAGGCATCCATCGCGCGCTGCGTTTCGAGCGCCAGCGTGTCGTCCCCTTTGCTCATGTCCCACACGCTGTCGACGATGCGGACTCGCGGGTCGTCGATCCCGGCAACGACGTCGCGCGTAGCGTCGTCCGATTTCCCGACGTTCACGACGACTTCGTCGCACACCTCGAGCACCGAGCGAACGGTCGCCACGATGGGGAAGTTGAGGTTGATGGCGTTGCGAACGAGGGTGAACCCAGACAGCAAGTCAGCTCCGGAACTGCAGGTTATACAATCGGCGGTACAACCCGTCGGCGGAGAGCAAATCGGCATGCGTGCCGCGCTCCACGATCCGCCCTTCGGCGAGCACGACGATGAAGTCCGCGTGCTGCACCGTGGCGAGCCGGTGCGCGATGACGAAGACCGTGCGGTGCGCCATCAGTCGGTCGATCGCCTCCTGGACCAGCCGCTCGGATTCGGTGTCGAGCGCGCTGGTCGCCTCGTCGAGAATCAGGATGGGCGGATCGCGCAGCAGCGCGCGCGCGATCGCGATCCGCTGCCGCTGGCCGCCGCTCAGCCGCGTGCCGCGCTCGCCGAGCAGCGTGCCGTAGCCCTCCGGCAGTCGCATGATGAAGTCGTCCGCATTCGCCGCCCGCGCCGCGGCCCGCACGTGCTCCAGCGGCATGTCCTTCAAGCCGTAGGCGATGTTCGCGAGCACGCTGTCGTTGAGCAGCACCGTCTCCTGCGACACGATACCCATCAGCCGCCGCAAGGACCTGCGGGTGTAGGTCGTGAGCGGCACGCCGTCCATCAGGATCTCACCCCGCGTCGGCTCGTAGAAGCGCGGCAGCAGATCGACCAGCGTGGTTTTGCCGGCGCCCGACGGGCCGACGATCGCGACGACCTGGCCGCGCTGCACTTCGAGATCGACGTCGCGCAGGACCGACTCGGACGGCTCGTACTCGAACGACACGCCGCGGAATTCGATGCGCTCGCTGAACTCGGCCGTGGTCTCGCCGGGCCGGTCGCCTTCGGCCGACGGCAGGTCGAGGACTTCGTAGACGCGCTCCGCCGACGCGACGGCGCTCGCCATCACGGTCGGGTAATTCGAGACCGATTTGATCGGAGACATCAGCCGCAGGCTCACCGCCAGGAACGTGATCAGGACAGCGGGATCGAGGGTCGCCCCGAGCGCCAGCCGCGTTCCGACGACGAGGATCAGCACGATCATGAAGCCGCCGAACACCTCGCTGACCGGACTCGTGAGACTGGAGTAGCGCTGCGCCCGCAGCACGCGTTTGCGGTAGCGCTCGGCCAGCTCCGTGAACCGCGCCAGCTCGAACGCCTCGGCGACGTAGGCGCGCACCAGCTTCGCCGACGCGATCATCTCGCCCACCTGGCTCGTCACCTCGCCGCGCTCGGCCGCCAGCTCACGCGAGCGGCGCCGGAGGCGATTGATCATCGGCCGGATGATGAGCAACAGGACTGGCGCGAGCAGCAGGGACAGCAGCGTCAGTTTGACGGACAGGCCGAACAGAATGACGACGTAGACGAGGATGACCACGACGTTTTGCAGGAGCGACGCGAGCGCCGCGCTCACCGCCGTCTTGACCTGATCGGTGTCGCTGATGACGCGCGCGATGGTTTGACCAGCGCGGGTGCGCTGGAAGTAGCCGAGCGGCAGCGTCTGGAGGTGGTCGAACAGCCGGACGCGCAGGTCGCGCACCACCCCTTCCTGAATCGCCACGCTCCCCACCGACGCGAGGTACGACGTGAGATTCTTCAGGAGCAGCGCGACCAGCAGGATGATGACGACGTTGCGCAGCGCAATTTCCGGGGATCCGGCCTGCAGGAAGGGCCCCGCGATCTTGTTGAGCACCGCCTCGACCTTCGTACCACCTTCCGTCGGGAGTGCCGCGTTGCCGAACAGCGTTCGGAGGAACGGGATCAAGAGCACGAACGTGAAGCCGTCGAGCACAGACGAGATCACGGTCGCGACGATCGTCGCGCCGAATTGCAGCGAGTACGGCCGCAGCAGCCCGAGCAGCCGCCGCGACCGAGGCGGAGCGGGAGGGGGAGGAGTGGGAGGAGCGGAACTCATCACCGCGAGCGACGCGGTGTGAGCAGCGCCACCGGCAGGATCATCTCTTCAGGCGTCGCGCCGCCGTGCAGGAATGCGCCGCGATAGCGAGCCTGATATTCCCGCAGCTTGGTCGGATACACGAAGAAGCGGTCGCCGGTGGCGAGCAGCAGGCGGACACCCAGTCCTTTCGCGGGAAGACCGTAGGACTTGAGGTCCTCGACCATGATCGCGGCTTCTGGATCTTCGGCCCGCAGGTCCTCGCCGAACTTGTAGCGCAGGTTTGCGGTCGCATCGCGTTTGGCGAAGACCGTCGCGGGCGTATCGCAGTGAATCGCGCCGTGATCGGTCGTCAGCAGGACCGGGACATTGCGGCGCTCGGCCTCCTCGAGCGCGGCGAGCACGGGCGAGCGCTCGAACCACGTCTTCGTCAAGCCGCGCAACGCGTCGGCGTCACGCGCCACCTCGTAGAGGATCGCGTTCTCCGAGCGGCCGTGCGTCAGCTGATCGATGAAGTTGAACACCAGCGCCGTCACGCCCGACTGCGCGAGGTGCGCGGGCAAGCGGCGCAGGAGATCCGTGCCATCGGCCGCCGTGAACAACTTCTCGTAGCGCACCGGAATGGGCTCACCCACCAGCTCGCGCAGCTGCTCCGCCAGGAGCTCCGGCTCGTGGGCGTTGAGGCTCTCCTCGTCGGTCGGCGCGCCCCACCACTCCGGATGCCGGGCCGCGATTTCCATCGGAAACAGGCCGCTGAATATCGCATTGCGGGAGAACGGCGTGGCCGTGGGCAGAATGCTGTAGTAGTGCGACTCCTCGACGTCGAACAGCGGTGTGACCAAGTCGCGCAGCACTTCCCACTGGTCGAGTCGCAGGCAGTCGATCACGATGAACACGACGCGACCCGTGCGCTTCAGGGCGGGGACCAGGAATTCGGCGCCGACATCGACGGAGAGCGGCGGGCGGTCCCGTTCCGGATCGGCGAGCCAGCGGGGGTAGTTCCGGGTGATGAATCCCTGGAAGTCCTTGCGCAGGCTTTCCTGCAGCGTCCGCAACGCCTCGGAGAGGCCCGGCTCGGCGGCCGCGGCGAGCCGCACTTCCCAGCGCGCCAATTCGGCGACCAGCTCGCTCCATTCGCGCCACGCGAGCGCGGCCCCGCGCCTGCCTTCCAGCTCGCGAAACCGCGTGACGAAGTCGCGCGCCAGCCGCTGCTGGCGAATGCGGTCGCCCTCGAGGAGGCGCGTGACGACGGAGAGCACCTGCCGCGGGTGGACCGGCTTGACGAGATAGTCGTCGATCTCGATGCCGATGGCGTCGCGCAGCAGACCGTCATCTTCACTCTGCGTCACCATCACCACGGCCATGGCCGGGTCGATCGCGCGGATCTCCGGAATCAGCTCGATGCCGCGCCGTCCCGGCATCTGCTCGTCGAGCAACACGACGCTGTAGGGCTGGCGCCGCAACATCGCGAGGGCGTCATCGCCGTGCGCGGCCTGCGCCACCGCGAATCCTTGCTGCTCGAGAAAGCGGCGGTGCGCGGCCAGGCCGTCGACTTCGTCGTCAACCCAGAGAATGCTCTTCGGACGCGGCATCTTCCGTGACAAGCTAGTCCCGCTGGCGAAGCCGGGCAACGCGCGACTACATTGGCCGCGTGTTGCGTATTCTGTGCGTCCGGTTCAGCTCCATCGGCGACGTCCTCCTCACCACTCCCCTCGTGCGCGCACTGCACCGGCGCCATCCCGACGCCGAGCTGTACTTCGTGACGAAGCTGGCCATGGCGCCGCTGGTCGTCGAGAACCCGCACCTGACCCAGGTGATCGAGCTGGGAGCGAAGGAGCGCATCGCGGATCTCGCGCGCCGGCTCCGGGTCTTACGGCCGACGCACGCGCTCGATCTGCACGGCAGCCTCCGCAGCACTGCCTTACGTTGGCTCGTGCCCTGCCAGTGGTCGGGATACTCGAAACGCAAGTTTGCTCGCACGACGCTGATTGCGACGAAGATCAACGTTTACGGCAAGCCCGTGCCGGTGCCCGAGCGCTACTTCGAGGCCGCGCGGGATCTCGATGTGCAACCGGACGGCGGCCCGCCCGAGTTTTTTCTCGCGCCCGCGGCGCGCGCGCACATGACGCACTGGCTGGCTGAGGTCGGACTCGATCCCAAACCCTTTGCCGTGATCGCGCCGGGCGCCGCGCACGCGACCAAGCGCTGGCCGATCCCTCATTGGCAGGCGTTGACCGACCGATTGCGGCAGCTCGGGTACCGCGTCGTCGCCGTCGGCAGCCCGCAGGATCGGGAGCTGGTGGACGCGCTCGGCACCCGCGTGATCAATGTCGCCGGCGAATTCACCCTGCAAGAGACCGGTGCATGTCTCGCCCGCGCCGCCGTGCTCGTGTCCGGGGACACGGGCGTGATGCACATGGCGACCGGCGTGGGCACCCCGGTGGTCGCGCTGTTCGGTCCCACGGTCGAGCCGTTCGGATTCTTTCCGTACACGAAACGCGCGACGGTGCTGGAGCGGGATCTGAGCTGCCGGCCCTGTTCGGCGATGGGCACGGAACGCTGCCCACTCGGACACCACCGCTGCCTCGAGGACATTTTGCCGGATCAGGTGGCCGATGCGGTCCAGCGACTCGTGGCATGATGAGCACCCCGGCGGAGGAGCGGCTCGTGACGCTCATCGCCGAGTCGGCACGCGGCCCACGGCGGGAGGGGCTATTCGCGCTCTGGCTCGTGGTCCGCGCGGCGGAGGCGCTGCTGCCTCCCGCACCGGTGAGCGCGAAGAATCACCGCCGGCGCCTGCAGGCGCTCGAGACGCGGCTCGGCAGCCTGGCGTTGCCCGCGCCGCTCAAGCGGGCGCTCGCCGCCGCCCGGCAGCATCTCGAGACCGCCACGCCCAACGCCGCGGCCCTGGTGCTCAGCCAGCTCACCGCACCGGCGCGCGACGTGCTCGGCGCCGAGGCCGCCGACGCCGTCACCGTTGCCGCGCGCACCGCCAGATTGCATCTATAGACCATGCCATCTTCCGCACGCCGCTTCGAAAAACACCCGTCGCTGGACAACCTCGTCGAGCGCGTGGACGCGCAGCGGCCCGGCGAAATCACCGGCGACACCATCCCAACGGGATTTGGGTCGCTCGACAAACTCCTCGGTGGCGGGTTCCGCCGCCGCGACCTGATTCTCCTGGGCGGCGATATCGGCAGCGGGAAGTCCGCCCTCGCGCTCGGCATTGCGCTGCGCGTGGCGCAGCAATCGCTCGGCGTCGCCTATATGTCCGGTGAGATGAATGAAGAGCGCTTGATGGAGCGCGCCTTGGCCATCGAGGGGAAGGTCGCCGTGGACGAGCTTCGCGCCGCGAAGCTGAGCGATCACACGCGTGCGGGCGTTGGCGCGGCCGCCGTGCGCTTGCGCGGTTTTCCGCTTTCTCTCCTGCCGCTTGCAGGCGACGACTTTGAAACGGTCTTCGAGCGTCTCGATCCGCTGCGCCAGGTCGGTCTGGTCGTCGTGGATTATCTCCAGCTCGTGTCGCCTCCCAAGGCGCGCACGACTCAGGACGAGGACACGGCGCTGGTGCTGCGCCATCTCAAAGCCCTCGCGCTGGCGCGCCAGGTGGCGCTCCTCGTCGTCGCGCAGCTCCCCGGCTTTCAATCGGGGCGGGACGCCAAGCGGCCGACGCTCGACGACTACGGCGTGATGGGAGCGCCGAAACAGCACGCCGATGTCGTGCTCTCGATTTTCCGCGAGGAGATGTACAACCCGGGCGGCGGCGTGGACGGGGCCACCGAGCTGATCGTCGCCAAGAACCGGAACGGTCCAACCGGTTTCGTGGATCTGTATTTTTATCGACGCTGGATGCGGTTCGAGGATATGCTCGACCCGGACAGATGATGTAAGTTGCAGTGTGGAGGGAGTATGGCTGGTCACAGTAAGTGGAAGCAGATCAAACGGAAGAAAGCAGTCACCGATCAAAAGCGCGGCGCCGTCTTCACGCGCCTGATTCGCGAAATCACGATCGCGGCCAAGGCCGGCGGCGGCGATCCCGGCGGCAATCCGCGCCTGCGCACCGCGATCGACGCCGCCAAGGCCGAGAACATGCCGGCCGACAACATCGATCGCGCCATCAAGAAGGGCACCGGCGAACTCGAGGGCGTGATCTACGAAGAGGTCACGTATGAAGGATACGGTCCGGGCGGGGCCGCGCTGCTGATCCAGGTGACCACGGACAACGCCAACCGCACGGTTGCCGAGATCCGGAACGTGTTTCAGCGCCACGGCGCCAACCTGGCCGCGACCAACGCCGTCGCCTGGATGTTCGATCGCAAGGGTCAGATCGTGATCGACGCCAAGGCCAACGAGGACGCGACGATGGAAGCGGCGCTCGACGCCGGTGCGGACGACATGGAGAAAGAGGGCGACATCTACCTGATCACGACGCCGCCCGCTCAGCTCCACGCGATCGATCAGGCACTCCGCGCCAAGAAGGTGCCGGTGCAGAGCGCCGAGATTGCGATGGTCCCCAAGAACACGGTGAAGGTCGAGGGCAGCGATGCCAAGCGTCTGCTGCAGCTCGTCGAAAGCCTCGAGGAGATGGACGACGTCGCGAAGGTCTTTTCCAACTTCGACATCGACGCCGAGGCGATGGCGGCGGTGACGGGATGACGTGAAGGTCCTGGGCGTCGACCCCGGTACCGCGATCACCGGCTACGGCGTGATCGAAACGGGGGGGGGGAACGGCACTCCCGGTCTGGGCCGACTCATCGAATGCGGAGTCTTTCGCTTCGGACGCACCAATTCCCTGCCTCATCGGCTCGCCGAGCTCCACCACGCAATCGCACAGCTCATCAAGCGCCACCAACCCTCGGTGCTCGCGCTCGAGGATGCCTTCTATCATAAGAACGTGCGTACGACGCTCGTCCTCGGCCATGCACGAGGAGTCATCCTGCTGGCGGCGCAGCAGGCGAAGCTCGACATCGCCCAGTACGCTCCAGCGATGATCAAAAAGACCGTCGTCGGTGCCGGCGGAGCGAAGAAGAACCAGGTCGGCGCGATGGTGGCGCATCTGCTGCGGCTGAAGCATGCCCCGAAACCGGCTGATGCGGCCGATGGTGTAGCGGCCGCGTTGACCTTTATTCTGCGGTCATCACCCAGGATGGTACGTGTAGGGGCGCAGCATGCTGCGCCCCTACGCCGATTGACAATATGATCGCACATGTGAAGGGGCGTTTGGCCTCCAAATCCGCCGATCGCGTCGTCGTCGAGACGCCCGGCGGCGTCGGCTACGAAGTCGTCGTGCCGCTCGGTGTGATGGAGCGGCTGCCGACGGCGGGCGCCGACATCACGCTCGCGACCGAGCTGGTCGTGCGGGAGGACGGCTGGGCCCTGTACGGATTCCTCGACGAAGCCGAGCGGCGTTTTTTCCAACGGCTGACGAGTGTGACCGGCGTCGGGCCCAAGATCGGCATCGCACTCCTCTCGGCGCTCGGCGTCGAGCGTGGCGCACGGGCGCTCCGTGAGAAAAACATCGCGCTGCTGTCGTCCGTAAACGGGATCGGTAAGAAGACCGCCGAGCGCCTCGCGCTCGAATTGGGAGAGAAGGTCGAAGACTTCGCGGATGCGCCGTCCGTCAGCGTCCCCGAGGGCGCGGAAGCCGCCCTCAAAGCGCTCGAACGCCTGGGGTATGGGATCGCCGAAGCCGATCGGGCCGTTCGCCAGGTGCTCGCGGGGAACGGCAACGAGGAAACCGAAGCACTCGTACGACGGGCCCTCCAGATTCTCACAACACGATGACCGCCCTCCCCGCCGAAATCACCGCCGAATGGATCTGCACGCGCTGCGGATCGACGAACCGTCGTCTCGTGCCCGCCGGTGTCACACGCGCCGAGGATGTGTGCCTGCGCTGTCACACGCCGCACGAGATCGAGGCTGACAAGCGGCCGGTGCGCTGGCTCGCCCGAGCGAAGCGGAAGTAATGGCACGCAGCGAGATCACCACGCCCGAAGCCCTCGACAACGAGCGGCTGACCGACGCGGCGCTCCGGCCGTCCCGGCTCGATGAATTCGTCGGCCAGGCGAAAGTCAAAGAGTCCCTGCAGATCGCGATCGATGCGGCGAAGCAGCGCAGGGAGCCGCTCGATCACGCGCTCTTCTTCGGCCCGCCCGGACTCGGCAAAACCACGCTGGCGTTGCTGATGGCCAAAGAGCTCGACGTGAACATCCGCACGACGTCCGGCCCGGTGCTCGAGCGCCCGGGCGATCTCGTCGGCATGCTCACCGCGCTCAAAGAGGGCGATATCCTCTTTATAGATGAAGTGCACCGCCTGCGGCCCGCGCTCGAAGAGTTCCTCTATCCCGCGATGGAGGAGTTTCGTGTGGACGTGCGGATCGCCAACGGCCCGCACGCGCAAACGCTGCCGATGCAGCTCGAACGCTTCACCCTGATTGGGGCCACGACACGCTTTGGGTTGTTGACGCCCCCGCTGCGCGCGCGCTTCGGCCTGGTCGAGCGGCTCCACTACTATCCGCCCGACGATCTCGTCCAGATCATCACGCGCTCGGCCGGGATCCTGGGCGTTGCCGCCGATGCCGCCGGCGTCGCCGAAATCGCGCGCCGCAGCCGCGGCACCCCGCGCGTCGCGAACCGGCTGCTGAAACGCGTGCGCGACTACGCGCAGGTCCGCGCCGGCGGCAAGATCACCGCGGCGGTCGCGGCCGAGGCGCTGAAGCGCCTCGATGTGGACGAGTTCGGACTCGACGACATGGACGCCCGCATTCTCAAAGCCATCATCGAGATGTTCGATGGCGGTCCGGTCGGGGTGCAGACGGTTGCCGCCGCGGTCGGCGAAGATCCCGGGACGCTCGAGGAGGTGTACGAGCCGTTCCTCATGCAGCAAGGCTTCCTCGCGCGCACGCCGCGGGGACGGGTGGCGACCCCTGCGGCGTATCGACACTTCGGTTTTGTGCCACCCAAATCGGCGGAGCAGGCGACTATCTTCGACCGCTAGTGCACCGTCTCTCCGATTTCGACTACGATCTCCCCAGCTCGCAGATCGCCCAGCATCCATTGCCAGATCGCGCGGCGAGCCGGCTGCTCGTGCTCGACCGCGCGACCGGCGATATCCGGCACCGCTCCTTCCGGGATCTCCCCGAACTGATTCCTCCGCGCGACGTCCTCGTCATCAACACGTCGCGTGTGATACCTGCAAGGCTACGCGGGAAGAGGGAGGGGGGACGGGGGACGGGTACCGGCGGCGACGCCGAGATCCTCCTCGTCCGCGAGCTGCCCGACGACACATGGCTCGCGATGGGGCACCCTGGCGGCAAGCTCAAACCGGGCCGTCGCGTGGCGTTCGGAGCGGACAGCGTCGTCGAAGTCGTGGAGGTGTTGGGCGGTGGCCTGCGGCGCGTGCGGTTCACCGGCCCACTGGACGCGCGGGCGACGCTCACGAAGTACGGCGAGGTGCCGCTGCCGCCATACATTCGCCGAGCGCCGGAAGACGCGGATCGCGAGCGCTATCAAACGGTGTATGCCGCACACGACGGCAGCGTCGCCGCTCCAACCGCGGGCCTGCATTTCACGCCCGAGCTGCTCGCCGACCTCTACACGCGCCAGGTTCGCGTCGCCTCGATCGATCTGCACGTCGGGCCGGGCACGTTCAAACCGGTCGAATCGGAGGATATCAGCCAGCACACCATGCACGCTGAGCCATACGAAATCACGCCCGGCGCCGCCGAGTGGATCAATCACGCGTTAGAGCGAAAGCGCGGGGTGTGGGGTGTGGGCACGACGGTCGCCCGCGCGTTGGAATCGTCCGTGGATCCGGCTGGCCTGGTGCGCCCCGGCTCCGGCGAGACGGCGCTCTTTATCCGGCCGCCGTATGAGTTCAAGGTCGTGAAGCATCTGATCACCAACTTTCACCTGCCGCGCTCCACGTTGCTCATGCTGGTTTGCGCGTTTGGAGCATACGAGCGCGTGATGAACGCGTACCGCGAGGCGGTGAAAGCGGGCTACCGGTTCTATTCTTATGGCGACGCTATGGCGATCATCTGATGTTCGACTATTGGATCGATGGGCAATCGGGCGCCGCACGCTCAGGGTCGCTGACGCTGCCCCACGGCACGGTGGAGACGCCCGTCTTCATGCCCGTCGGCACGCAGGCGACGGTTCGCACGCTCTCGCCCGCCGATCTCAAGACCGTCGGGGCGCAGATCGTGCTCGCGAACACCTACCACCTCCACGTCCGGCCTGGCGAAGACGTCATCGCGCAGCTCGGCGGTCTGCACAAGTTCATGGCGTGGGAGCGCCCGCTGCTCACCGACTCGGGAGGCTTTCAGGTGTTCTCGCTGGAAGGCTTCCGTAAAGTCGACGAGGACGGCGTCGAGTTTCAGAGCCACGTGGATGGCGCGCGACGCCAGTTGACGCCGGAGCGCGCCATCGAGATCCAATGGACGCTCGGATCCGATATCGCGATGGCGTTCGACCATGTGGTCCCGGGAGGCGCGGATGAGGGAACTGCGCGCGATGCGCTCGACCGCACGTTGCGCTGGTTGGCACGATGCAGGAAACGACACGATGAGCTCCGCGGCGGTCCGACCGTCCGACCGTCCGACCGTCAGACTCTCTGGCCGATCATCCAGGGAGGGACTCTGGCCGCGCTGCGGACGGAGTCCCTCGATCGCATCCTGGAAATGGGGCCCTGGACGGGCATCGCGATCGGCGGGCTTTCGGTTGGCGAGCCCAAGGACAAGATGTACCAGACGATCGACGTCCTCGAGGCGCGGCTGCCACCTACACTGCCCCGTTATCTTATGGGCGTCGGGTTTCCCGCGGATCTGGTCGCGGCGGTCGAGCGTGGCGTGGATCTGTTCGATTGCGTGGCCCCGACGCGCGGGGGCCGCAATGGCTCGGCATTCACGCCGGAAGGCACGCTGAACATTCGCAACGCGGCATATCGCACGGACGACAGCCCGTTGGACCCGAGCTGTGACTGTGAGACGTGCACGACATATTCGCGCGGATACCTGCGGCATCTGTTCGTCGCCGGCGAGCTGCTCGGCCTGCGGCTGCTGTCGCTGCACAACGTACGGTACTTGATCCGCCTCGCGGCGGAGATGCGGGCCGCCATCCAGCGGGGCGGCGACACATTCACGGTCTGGGCCGATGACTGGCGGCGCCGCTATCAACACACGGGAGTGGCATGATCACGGGATCGTTGTCCCTGCTGCTGTTCGCCCCATCCGGCTCGGGTGGGCCGGGAGCGAGTGCGTTCATCATTCAGATCGGTCTGTTCATCGCGATCTTCTACTTCATTCTGATCCGCCCGCAGCGCCGCCAGCGCCAGGAACACGACGCACTCCTCAAGTCGCTGCAGCGCGGCGACAAGGTCCTGACCGCGAGCGGCATCGTGGGCGAGGTCGTGCACATCAAGGACGACGAAGTCACGATCCGCAGCGGCGAGGCCAAGTTCGTCATCATGCGGAGCGGGATCGCCAGCATCACGAACCGCACCGCCGTTGAGGCGAAGCCGGCGTGACGGTTCGGACGTTGCACTTGCTCGGCTCGCCTTTGCTGCGGCAGCAAGCGGCGCCGGCCGCGCGGGTGGATGACGCCGTACAGCAACTGGTCGACGATCTCCTCGAAACGATGCGCGCCGCGAAGGGGGTGGGCCTCGCGGCCAATCAGATCGGCGTCGCCCGGCGGGTCGCAGTCGTCGACATCGGCGAGGAGGACCCACCGCCGCTCGTGCTGATCAATCCCGCCATCCTGGAACGCAGCGACGAGCAGGAAACCGCGGAGGAGGGCTGCCTTTCCATCCCGGAGATCTTTGGGGACGTCGAACGGCATGCTCGGGTGGTTGTAGAGGCGTTGGACCGCGATGGGAAGAAGTTTCGCGCCGAGGCGCAGGGGTACAAGGCGCGAGCGATTCAACACGAGATCGATCACCTCGACGGCATTCTGTTCCTGGACCATCTCAGCGCGGTGAAGCGCAGCCTGCTGCTCGCCAAATGGAAGAAATCCCGCAAGGGTCAGACGGGTTATCTCAAGGAGGTCACGCCGGAGCCGGCGGGTGAGCTGTAAGTGCGTGTGGTCTTCTTTGGGACACCTGAATTCGCCGTGCCGTCGCTGCGCGCGCTGGTGGGAGAAGGATTCGACGTCGTCGCCGTCGTCACACAACCCGACGCAGCGCAAGGCCGCTCGCGCTCGAGGCTGATTCCGCCACCCGTGAAGGTCGCCGCCGAAGCAGAAGACCTGCTCGTCCTGCAGCCGCAGAAGCCAACCGATCCGGCGTTTCTCACGCAGTTGCGAGACCTGAAGCCCGACATCGGCGTCGTCGTGGCGTACGGCCACATCCTGAAGCCGGAGTTGCTGGCGCTGCCGCGGCGCGGCATGGTGAATGTGCATCCGTCTCTCTTGCCCGGACTGCGTGGCGCCGCCCCCGTGGAGTGGTCCATCATCCGCGGTCACACGACGACCGGCGTGACCATCATGCAGCTCGATGCCGGAATGGATTCCGGGCCGATCCTGCACCAGATCCCGCATCGCATCGGCGCCGAAGTGACGGGTGGCGAGTTATCGGCGCATCTCGCCGAGATGGGCGCGCAGGCGCTGGTGGAGACGCTCACGATGCTGGAGCAGAGCGACCCGCCGCCACAACCCGTACCGCAGAATGAGGATCGCGCGACGTACGCACCGAAGCTGACGCGCGAGATTGCGCGCATCGACTGGACGAAAGACGCGCGCGCGATCGCCTGCCTGATTCGCGGCCTGGACCCACGGCCTGGTGCGTGGACCGAGCAGAACGGCGTCGAAATCAAACTCTTCAATCCCAAAGTGATCGAACCGCCTCCCCCGTTTAAAGGCACCGGTGCGCCCGGAGAAGTGCTCTCGGCGGACGGCTCCCTGGTGATCGCGACTGGTCCGTTCAAAGACGCCGCCGTTGGTACGGTCGAAGTTTTCGAGGTGCAACCCGCCGGCAAGGCACGAATGACGACGGGCGACTGGCTGCACGGCGCGCGCATCGCCGCGGGCGCCAGGTTCACGTGAGGCCCGCACTGCCGCGGCTGCACGCGATCACCGACGAGCGCATCGCGCGGCGCGCGGATCTGCCGGAAATCGCCCGCGAGTTGGCAAAGGGAGGCGGATCGCAGCTCGCGTTTCACGCCCGTGGAAGGGCACTCAGCGGCCGCGAGCATTACGACCTAGCCGCCCGATTGTCCGACAGTCCGACCGCTCGCCTGTTCGTGAACGATCGTCTCGACATTGCGCTCGCGGTTCCCACGGCCGGAGTCCAGCTCGGCAATGGCAGTCTGCCCGTCAGCGCCGCCCGCGCACTCAATCCCCTCTGGTGGATCGGTAGGTCGGTGCATGACTTGGCGGAGGCGGAGGCCGCAAGGACGGAAGGGGCCGACTATCTTGTTGTAGGGCCCGTGTTCGCGACAGCGTCGCATCCCGGCCGCTCACCCCTGGGCCTCGCGAAGTTGCAGCAGATCGTGGCGGCGGCCGGTGATCTCCCCGTCATCGCCATTGGCGGTATAACCGCCGAGCGCGTGCGGGAGGTGCGGAGTAGTGGAGCGTACGGCGTGGCCGCGATTCGGGCCTTCTGGGACGATGTCGAGCCGGCGGACGCCGCGCGGAGGATGCGAGAATGGATGTCGTAATCAATGGCGAGCACAAACACATCAGAGGTGGCACGCTGCTCGAGGTGCTCGCAGAGTTAGAGCTCGACCCGCGCGCCGTCGTTGTCGAACACAATCGGAAAATCGTGCGCCGGCCCGCCTTGAGCGACGTGACGGTTTCTGCGGGAGACGCCATCGAAGTCGTGCATTTTGTGGGAGGCGGATGACTACTGCGGTCGAAACGATTCGCGATGAGCCGCTGACGATCGGCGGGCGCACGTTCCAGTCGCGCCTCATGGTGGGAACCGGGAAATATCCCGACATGGACACGATGGTGCGCGCGATCGAAGCGTCCGGCGCCGAGGTCGTGACCGTTGCCGTGCGCCGCGTGAATCTCGACCGCTCGAAGGAATCGAGCGTGCTGCACTTCCTCGATCCCAAAAGGATTTTCCTGCTCGCCAACACCGCCGGCTGCTACACGGCCGCCGACGCGATTCGGTACGCGCGACTGGCGCGCGAGGCAGGCTTCAATGACTTCGTCAAGCTCGAGGTCATCGGCGACGAAGAGACGTTGCTGCCCGACGTGGCGGGACTGCTCGAGGCAGCGAAAGTGCTGGTGCAGGAAGGCTTCAAGGTGCTCGCCTACACGAACGAGGATCTCGTGACGGCGCTGCGGCTCGAGGACGCGGGCTGCGCCGCCGTCATGCCCCTCGCCTCACCGATCGGCAGCGGGCTCGGCCTGCTCAATCCGTTCAGCGTCCGCACGATCAAGCGGCGGTTGCACGTGCCGGTGATCGTCGATGCCGGCGTGGGCACCGCGTCCGATGCGTGCGTGACCATGGAGCAGGGCGTGGACGGAATTCTGATGAACACGGCGATCGCGGCCGCGCAGGATCCGGTGGCGATGGCGCACGCGATGCGCCTGGCGACGATCGCGGGTCGCGCCGCTTTTCTGGCGGGCCGCATGCAGCGCCGCGAAGTCGCGATGCCGTCATCTCCGACCAAGGGGATGCTGGATTAAGGCTGCCCGCCCAACCGCCGCGCGTCGCGCGGCCCTCGAGATTCTCCGCGAAGTTCGCGCCGGCACACCACTCGCCGACGCGCGTGATCGTCACCTCCAGGGACTGGCCGAACGCGATCGCCGCCTCGCCTACGAGCTGTCCGCGGGCGTGCTGCGCCGCCAGCGCGAGCTGGACAGCACACTCGAGCTCGACCGCGCCGATCCCCGTCTCCACGACGTGCTGCGCCTCGGCGCTTATCAGTTGCGCTGGTTGACGAGAGTACCGTCGCATGCGGCGGTATCGACGTCAGTTGAGCTGGCCCGTGAGGCCGTGGGCGAGGGGAGCACGGGGTATGTCAACCGAGCTCTGCGGCACCTACATCGGGACGGGGGACGAGGGACGGGGGACGGGGCGGCGACACATCCGGATTGGCTCGTCAAACGTTGGACTGGCCGCTATGGAGAGCTCGAGACGCAGCAGCTCATCACCTGGAACGACACGCGGCCGCCATTGATCGTTCAACCAGCGCGCTGGAGCCTCGAACGTCTCGAACAGGAGTTGCAGAGCGTTGGGGTCGAGACGATGCGAGCACGTTTCGGCTCTGGACTTGAGGTCCTCGCCACCCGTCCCCCGTCCCGCGTCCCCCATCCCGCGAGCTTACCAGGTTACGAGGAGGGCGGGTTCGTCGTTCAGGACCCCGCCCACGCGCTCGTCGCGCGCTTCGCCGCGATCCCGTCGGGCGAACAGGTGTACGATGCCTGCGCCGCGCCCGGAGGCAAAGCCGTCGCCCTCGAAGCCGCCGGGGCGCGAGTCCTGGCCGGTGACACCCGCCACGAACGCATCGGTCGGCTCGCCGACACGACGCGCCGCGCGGGAGTGGCGATTCGGAGCGTCGCGGCCAATCTTGAGGCGGCGCCGCTGCGCCCGGCGAGTGTCGCCGCGGTGCTCGTCGACGCGCCCTGCACCGCGACCGGCACGATGCGACGCCATCCCGACGCGCGCTGGCGCTTGAATGCGACTGTTTTCGCGCGCATGGCCGAAAGACAAGAGCGGCTGCTCGCGGCGGCGGCACCGCTCGTACGGCCGGGCGGACTGCTCATCTACGCCACGTGCTCGCTCGAGCCGGAGGAGAACGAACAAGTCGTGGAGAGTTTTTTGAGCCGGCATCCCCAATTCTCGCGGACAGCGCCGAGTGAGGCGCTACCCGCCGAGCTGCTCACCAACGCGGGCGACTTTCAATCGCTGCCGCAGCGCCACGGCATCGACGGCGCCTACGCGGCACGCCTGATGCGAGCTCGCTGATGCGTATTCGCCGGCGTTTCGAGCCGTCGTTGGAGGATCTGAAGATCGACCGTCGCATGTGGAGATGGGTCGCCATTGGCGTCGGCGTGGTGCTCGCGGGCTATCTCACGGCGTATCTCGTCCTCTTCCCCGCACCCTTTCTGCCCGGCCACCAGGCGGTGCCTCGCGTACTCGGACTGACCGTCGCCGAGGCGCAAGCGGAGATCCAGAAAGCAAAGCTGCAGGTCACCGAGGGCGGCGCAGAGCCGCACCCGACCGCTGCGCAGGGCGTCGTGATCTGGCAGGATCCCCCGCCCGACGTCATCGCCGCCGAAGGCACGAAGGTCACCCTGGTGTCGAGCGCGGGGCCGCCCAAGATTCCAGTGCCGGATGTCGCGGGTCTCGACGCGTCGCTGGCGCAATCGATGGTCGCCGCAGCGGGCCTGGTGGTGAGCCAGGTCGAATCGGTGCAGGCCGCCGCGCCCACGGGGCTCGCGATGATGACCCGGCCGCCCGCGGGGACCGCGCTGGCAGCGGGTGCCGGCCTGACCGTCGTCGTCAGCCGTGGCGCGCCGACGATCCCGGTTCCCGACCTCCTCGGCATGGCGTCGGCGGACGCACGGACCAGACTCGAGACCGAAGGGCTGCAGCTCGGCACGGTCACTCGGCGGCGAACGACCGAGGGTTCGCCCGGAACTGTGGTGGCGCAGAGCCCCGCGGCTGGAACGCTGGCAGCGCCCGGCACAGTCGTCGATATCGTGGTGGCGCGGAGTCCGCAATGACGAACGGCATACGCATCGCCCCAAGCGTGCTGTCCGCCGACCTGGCGCGCTTGACGGACCAAGTGGCCCAGGTCCTCGAGGCGGGAGCCGATTGGCTGCATGTCGACGTGATGGACGGGCGCTTCGTCCCGAACATCACGTTCGGCGCCAGCATGATCGAGACGCTGCGCAAGCTCACCGACAAGCCGATCGACGTGCACCTGATGGTCGTCGAGCCGGAGCACTACATCGAATCCTTCGCCGGCGCGGGTGCGTCGGTGTTCACTTTGCATCCCGAGGCCACGATACACGTGCAACGCCAGCTCGACACCGTAAAAAAGCTGGGGATGATGGCGGGCCTGGCCCTGAATCCGGCCACACCGCTCGCCCATGCGGAAGAGGTGGTGCGCGATCTCGATTTGCTGCTCATTATGACCGTGAATCCGGGCTTCGGCGGGCAGAATTACCTTCCCGGATCAAGTGAGAAGATTCAGCGCGCCCGCGCACTGCTCACCGCGCACCGCGCCCAATGTTTTCTCGAGGTCGATGGCGGAATCAGTAGACAGACGATCGCGGCCGCGCATCAAGCGGGAGCCGACACGTTCGTGGCCGGAAATGCGATTTTCGCCAGCGCCAATCCCGGGCGCGAGGTGCAGGAGCTGCGCCGGCGCTGCATGGTGACGGTATGACGAACCGGCAACAGTGGACGCTGATTGCGGGGGTGGTGACGACCGCCGTGTTTGGCATCGCGCTCGCCATCAAGCTGCGGCCGCAGATCGATCTCCTCGAGATCGGATCGCAGGCGCCCACATTCAACGCCACGGATCTGCGGACCAACCGGCCGGCCGGCATCGCGGACTATCGCGGCAAGGTCGTCCTGCTCAACATTTGGGCGACGTGGTGCCCGCCGTGCCGCGCGGAAATGCCGTCCATGGAGCGGTTGCACAAGAAGCTCGCGGGGACCGATTTCCGCATTGCGGCGGTCAGTGTCGACGGTGATGCATTCTACAGCCAGGAACAGGCCGGGCCCAAGGAAATCATGGCATTTGCGAGCAACCTCGGCCTGACGTTCGACATCTTGCACGACCCGACCGGGGCCATCAGAAAGTCCTACGACATCTTCGGCGTGCCGGAGAGCTATCTCATCGATCGCGATGGGGTGATCGTGAAGCGCGTCATCGGCGCGGCCGACTGGGAGGACCCCGTCAACGAAATGCTGATTCGGCGGCTCCTGAATGCGCAGTAGCCTGGTGCAGCTGATCACCCGCAACTGGCCCATCAAGGGCGCGGCGCTGTTTCTCGCGCTGATGCTCTACGTCGCCGTGCAGCTGCAGCAGCCGGTCACGACCAGTTTCGATGTGACTCTCACCGTGCTGCTGCCACCCGGCCGCGCGCTGCTCCAGAAGCCACCCAAGGTGCGTGTGCAGATTTCGGGCAAGGGCAGTCAGATTCTCAAGCTCCGCTCGCTCGCCGGTGACATCACGCGCCGCGTGCCCGACACGCTGACCGCAACCAACTGGGCGATCCGTCTCGATCCCGACGAAGTCGAGCTCTCGCTCCCCAAGGGCGCCGATGTCCGCGTCATGGAGGTGCGGCCGAGCGAGATCACGCTGGCGCTGGACAGTGTGGCCCGTAAAGAGGTGCGGATCGTCTCGCTCGTGAGCGTGACCCCCGATTCCGGCCAGGTGCTGCACGGCGGCCTGTCGATGACGCCGACCAAGGTGCGGCTGGTCGGTCCCGAGAAGAGCCTCGCCGCGATCGACTCGGTGACAACCGTGCCGATGGAGATCACGAATGTGTCCGGCGAGTTTACTCGCACGGTGCCGATCGACACGATGCCGCTCGGGATCGTGCGCCTGTCGCCGAAGCAGGTGACCGTCACCGGCGATATGGGGCGCATCGCCGAGCGCTCGTTCGGCGGGATTCCGGTGGAGACGGGGGCCGGCGCGATCACGAGCTTCATCGTCACGCCCGCGCGTGTCTCGGTGGCGGTCCGTGGGCCGGAGGAGCGGGTGCAGGCGCTGACGCGCGACTCGCTGCGCGTCGTCGCGCATATCACCGGCTCCAGCGCCTCGGGCAGCGTCGCGCGGATCACGGTCATCGCGCCGCGCGGCATCACGGCCCGCGCGATTCCCGACTCGGTGACGTTGCGGCGCCGCACCACGCCCCCCGCCCCGCGCCGGCGTGGCTGACGCCGTCCTCGGCATCGAGACGTCGTGTGACGAAACATCGGCTGCCGTGCTGGTCGGTGGTGAGCTCGCCAGTCTCGTCATCCTCTCCCAGGACATTCACAAAGTCTTCGGTGGCGTCGTCCCCGAGCTGGCGAGCCGCGCGCATCTCACCGCGTTGCCCGCGGTCGTCGATCGCGCGCTCGCGGAAGCCGGTCTCGCGCCGAAGGCGATCGACGCCGTGGCGGTCACGGCCGGACCGGGGCTCGCGGGCGCATTGCTCGTGGGGGTCGTCTACGCCAAGGCGTTCGCCTTTGCCGGCGATCGTGCCCTCATCGGCGTGCACCACATGGAGGGCCACCTCTTCGCACCGGCGCTCGAGGATCGCGATCTCGCGCCGCCGTTCGTGGCGCTGCTCGTGTCGGGCGGGCACACCCTGTTGCTCGACGTCCCAGCCTGGGGTCGGTACCGCCTGCTCGGCGAAACCCGCGACGACGCGGCGGGCGAGGCGTTCGATAAAGTTGCCACGCTGCTCGGGCTGGGATATCCCGGCGGCCCCGCGATCGAAACGCTCGCCCGCGAAGGCGACCCGGCCCGCTTCAACTTTCCGCGTCCCATGATCCATGACGGATTCGAGTTTTCCTTCTCCGGACTGAAGACCGCGGTGCTGCATGCGGTGCGCGCGTCCGACGACCTGGATCGCGATCGCGGGTCGCTGGCGCGTGGATTCCAGGATGCCGTAATCGACGTGCTCGTCACCAAACTGGAGCGCGCCGTGCGCGCCACCGGCTACCCGACCGCCGTCCTCGGCGGCGGTGTCGCGTGCAGTAAGGCACTGGCGGCGCGTGCCGCCGATCAGCTCCAGGGACTCGCACGCGTAGCGGTCGCGAGTCCGCGTCTCAACGCCGACAACGCCGCGATGATCGCGCGCGCCGGCTGGCATCGTTTACGCCTTGGCGAGCGCAGCGACTGGACACTCGATGCCCGCGCCGACCTGCCCCTCCCCGGACTAGAGGTCGTCGAAACCACGCACGACGCACGACGCACGGACTTCCCATGACCGTTTATCCGTTCACGATTCACCTCGGGCCCCTGGAGCTCACCGGCTACGGGCTGATGATGATGGTCGCATTCCTGATGGCGGGATGGGCCATACAGCTCGACGTGCGCGACCGCGGGCTCGACGAGGACTACGCCGCCGACATCATCATCGCGGGCGTCGTCGGCGGATTGGTGGGGGCCAAGCTCTGGTACGTGTTCCTGACGGGCGAAGCCGACGCGCTCTTCCGCCGCGGGGGATTCGTCTGGTACGGCGGCTTCCTCGGCGCGACGGCCGCCATCCTGCTGAACGGCTGGCGCCGCCGTGTCCCGGCGCGCTTCACGGCCGAGATCTGCGCCGCCCCGCTCGCGCTCGGATACGGACTGGGACGCGTGGGGTGTTTCCTGGTCAACGATGACTACGGCGTTCCGACCAGCCTACCGTGGGGAATGAAATTCCCGAACGGCCTGCCGCCTACCACTGTACAGAATCTGCAGACGATGGGAGTCCACTTTCCCGCCGGCGCCAATCCCACGGAGGTCGTGGCGGTGCATCCGACCCAGATTTACGAGACGGTCCTCATGCTGCTCGTGTTCTGGTGGCTGTGGCGGCGGCGCAATCACGGCCACGCGATCGGCTGGCTGTTCGCCTGGTACCTCGTGTTTGCGGGAGCGGAACGGTTTCTCATCGAAATCGTCCGCGCCAAGGACGACCGGTTGCTGGGGCCGTTTACGCTGGCCCAGGCGACGAGCGTGCTGCTGGTGGTGGTGGGTGGGGCGTTGCTCTACAAGTGGCGCCAGCCGGCCGGGCCGCAGCCGCTGCCCGAATCACTGCGACCGAAGCAGGTCGCGCTCCGCACCTGAGGGTCTGACTTTCGGGCGCATGCCCCAGATCGCGGCCGCCACCGCCAGCGCCAAGAGGAGACCCTGGACCAGTAACGACTCGAGCGTCGGATAGATGCCGAGCACCGGGATGCGCGGCGCGCCCTCGATCACGGTCAGCGGGATGAGCTGCGCGCCCTGCAGCTCCGCGATTCCCTTCCCCGCGAAGACGAATGCCATGTAATACAGCATCGCGCCCGTGACGGCGAAGAACGGCTTCATCGCCACCCGCAGCCCCAGCTGATTGATGAGCACATACACCGCGACCAGCCCCACCGCACCGGCTGCGATGCCGGCCACCACCGAAACCCCGCTGGACCCCGCTGACGTGAACAACGCCTTGTAGAACAGGATCGTCTCGAATCCCTCGCGATAGACGGCCAGGAATGCAACGGCGCTCAGCGCGGCGCCGGAGCCCGACGACAGCGCGCTCTGCATCTTGCCGTGTACGAACGCCGTCCATTTCGCGGCTTCGATCTTGGACAGCAGCCAGTAGCTGACATAGAACAGCACGGCGGCAGCGAGCAGCATCGTGACGCCTTCCATCACCTCGCGCTGACCGGGCGTCACCTGAAGCAACAGCTCCACGAGCACCCAGGTGAGCAGACTCGCTGCAACGGCGATCCATGCGCCGCGCGCGACGTCGCGCCGCCGTTCCGGCGCGCCTGCCTTCGCGAGGAAGGTCATGAGGGCGGCCACGATCAGGATCGCCTCGAATCCCTCACGAATCAGCAGGAAGAACGAATTGACGAACAGGCTGGCCCCGGACGGGCGATCCGCGACGACCCGCTCCGCGCGCTCCAGGTCCGCAAGCAGCCGCTCGCGAATGGTATGCCGTTCCGCGTCATCGGCCTTGAGGGCGCGCGTCCGGAGCCAGGCGAAATTCCCTTCGACCTCGCTGGCGAGCCCGGGATTCTTGGCGCGAATCGCGGTCTCGACCTGCTCGAATGTCATGTAAGCATCGACGGCGATCTTGTCGGAGCGCTCCGCTAGTGCGGAATCGATCTGATGCCGGACGGCCGCGAAAATGGCGGCCGTTGCCGAGCCGCCGTACTGCATCGCCGCGACATACGACGCCGCCGCCCAGCGGTCTTCGGCGGAGAGGTCCTCGGCGAATTCCGGCATCGCGGTACCGGGAGTGCCGACGGCAATGCGACGGAAGATGTCGAGCAGCGACTTGTTGCCCATCACCGCCGGATCGGTCAGGTTCGCGGGCGGGGGGCCCTTCACCGATTTCGCTTTCGGTCCGTCACCGCGCCCCGATTCCCCGTGGCATGCCGCGCACCGCTCACGGTAAACAACGGCGCCGCGTTCGAGCGACGGAGGCTGGGTGGGCAACGGTTCAACGACCTTGGGGCCACCCGCCGCGGCGGTGATGAACGCGACCAGGCTATCGGTAACGCGGTTTACAGAATCCGGAGGGGCGAGCGAATCGAGGAGCTGCGCGATGCGCGTCAGAGTCTGTCGCGACCTGGCACGCGCGGCGTGCGGCAGCCCCGGAACATCGAACTGCGCCTGTTGAACGAAGAGCCTAGCCTCGTCCACTTCCTCCGGCTGGGTGATCTGACCGCCGGCCGGGACTACCCCGAGGGCGTACTCCTTGGCGGCGAGGGAGGCGGCGGCCACGACCCGCCGCGCCAGGGCCAAAGAATCAGTCGCCTGCCCCGCGAGTGGCTGAGCAAGGCAGGCGCTGAGAACCAGGGAGATGCTGCCGAACCGCACGGGAGGAAAGTAGAGTAATTTTGTCGGGAATTCAATCTGTTGACAGTACAGCGATTGCGATGGCCGCCTCGTGGGTATGGGAAAGGGACAGAAGGACACGTTTCACCCGGAGCTCCCGGGCACGATTGGCGGCCAGTCCGGTGAGCTCCACGTCCGGACGACCGTCGGGCGCCCGCGTCACCTCGATATCGCGCCAGCCAATCCCCCGGGCGGCATCACTGCCCTGTAGCGCCTTATAGACCGCTTCTTTGGCGGCGAGCCGCACGGCGACATGCTCGGCGGGATCGGGGCGTGAGCGGCAGTACTCGGCTTCCGCCGGCGTGAGCAATCGGTCGAAGACGTGCGCGCCCTTGTCGGCGAGCATCGCGCGAGCGCGCGACACCTCGACCAGATCGACGCCGACGCCGATCGCGCTCAGGGCGCCGGCCTCGCGACGAAGAGGCGGCGTCGGTAGCGGTGCCCAGCGACATCCACGACGATGATGTAGACGCCGTTCACGACCCTCCGCGATCCTCCGAGCATGAGATCCCAAACATATTCGTTGGTCGACGCGGGCACCGTCGTTGTGAACAGCTGCTCGCCGGTAAAGCTGAATACGAAGACCCGAGCGCTGCCCGTGGCCGCGGGCCAGGAGATTACGACCTGATTGCTGCGCACCGGGTTCTCAGAGACCTCCGCTCCCGCCCCCGGTGAGGCCTGCGCGGCTGCGGCGGACAAGCCGCAGAGCAACAGCACTAGAACCCCAGCTGCGCCGCGAGCCATGCGGGAGCGGGGAGATACCCGCCGAGGATCAGGCCGAGCCAGATGAGGAGCATCGCGAACGGCGTCCAGATCACGAAGATCGGCCACAGCGAAGGGCGCCACGCGGCGAGCGCATCGATCTCCGGCGTCCAGCGCGCGCGTTCCTCGTCCACCTCGGCCTCGAGCGCGAGCCAGGCGGCCTCCAGCCGCCGCGCGACCGTCCGCAGCGCTTCCTGCCATTCGACGTGGGCGTCCTTTTCGAGGACCGACGCGTCGGCGACACGGCCGCCGGCGGCTTCCAGTGCATCGAGCGCGGCGACGAACGTGGCGCCACCCGCCCCAAGCCGCGCCGCGATCGCCCGCTTCTCCGCGCTGGTCAGCAAATGCCGTCGCAGGCGGCGGCGCGCCAGTCGCACTTGCCGCGCGGTGCGCGTGATCTCGGCGTCGAGGGCATCGGCGACCCGAGCGCCCGCCCGGCGCACCGCATGCTCCCAGGCGGCGGCCCATGCGCGGCGGCCAGTTACCTCGAGAATGCGTCCGCGATCCTGGTTCCCTTCGGCTTCACGCGCCGCCGTGGCGCGCCCGTCGCCTCCCAGCTCGAGCACGCGCGTGGCCAGCTCCTCGCGGATGTCATCGAGCGGAACCCACGGATCGAACAGCCGGCGCGGCACGATGACGCGTCCGAGCGACGGCGCCAGCTCGGGGACGCGCAGCGGCATCAGCAGTTTCAGTGGCGGATTCATTCCGGTTTCGGTTCGGCGCGAGAAACCCGCGCGGTGCGACCAGTCCGTTTCTCGTACGCTTCCTTGAAGTATGGAAGCGACTCCGCCAGGAATAACTCGCGGGGCAGGCCGGTTACCGCGATGGCACGTTCGATTTCGTCTGGCGCGCCCTCGACTTCGAGCAGCACGTCCATCGCCGGATACCACTCCAGTCGCAGCGTCGCTTCGCCCAGTTTGTACTGCTCGATCGCGCGATCGATGCGCAGCACGATCTTGTAACCGAGCCGCCGCAGCACCACGAGCGCCGCCCTGGGGTCATCGACGCGCGACTCCCATTCCTCGCGATGGCGATACCCGTCGCGGTTCCCCACCGCCCCCTTCCAGCCGAGCACGCCCCATTCGCCGGAGCGATCGGCGGGGTGAAAGACGCGCAGCCGCACGACCTCATCGCGCTTTCTCAAGCGATCCTTGCGATCGAAACGGCGATCGAGCATCGCGCCGCGATAGACGAGCTCCGCACCTGCGGCCAGTATCGCACTTCGGACCGAGGTCGGGTCGTCCACGCGAGCCTTGAGCTCGAGCTCGTCCCGGACAACGGTCACGCGAACAGCGCCTCGAGGACGGCCCGCGTGTCGCTCAGGGTCTCGAAGACGTGCGTCGCCTCCGCCGCGCGCAAGGCCGCCGTGTCGAAGAATCCCGTCGCAACGGCGACCGTGCGCGCCCCCATCGGCCGCGCGCAGGCCACGTCGTCCGGCGTGTCGCCCACGATGACCAGATCGGCGCCGGTGAACCGGCGGCCGGTGCGCTCCGCCGCCCGCTTGGCGGCGACCGCCGGCAAGTCCGCCCGGGCGTGCGAGTCGGAGCCAAACGCGCCGATGGGAAAGCGCGCCGGATCGAGGCCCGCCGAGCGGAGCTTCAGCGCTGCGCCATGCTGCACGTTGCCGGTCAGCAGGCCCACGAGCGCGCGGCCGTCGGCTTCATAGGGCTCGAGCGCCGCGAGGAGATCCGTGATGCCGGGATACAGCCTGGTGGCCTGCGTCGGCTTCGCGAGCTCAGCGGTGAGCAGCTCGACATAGCGCCGGCACACCGCCGCGATGCGGTCCTCGGAATCACATTCGGGATGACCGGCCAGGGTGAGCAGCTCGCGCACGATCTGCGGATCGGTCTTGCCGTCGAAGCGATAGCCCTCGATCGGCCCAGCCGTCCCCGTCTCATCGAGCAGGGCGCGATGGATGGCGCGTCTGCCCGCACCATCGGTCCAGAGGAGAGTGCCGTCGATGTCGAAGAGGATCAGACGCATGACGCAAATATCAGGTGTCTGGTGTCGGGTGTCAGGGTCCTGGCACCCGACACCTATCCCGGTCTTCGAACCCCAACCAGGTTCTCGCGCAGTCTTGCCATGCGCGGTTCGTCGCCGAGCAGATTGTCCCCCCCCACGCCGCCGCGCGAGAGGGCCGCATGCACGATCCGTCCCGCGCCCGCCCACAGCGCCACGTGCGAGACACGCCCCCGTTCCGCAAAGAACAGCAGATCGCCCGCGTCGTAGCCGGCGCCGTCGGCGGACATCGCGATCTCCTGCCCTTCGCCAAACTGCTGATCGCTGTCCCGCGGTAGCTTGATGCCGCGCGCGCCGTAAACCGCCTGGACCAGCCCGGAGCAGTCGATGCCCCATTCCGTCCGCCCGCCCCAGAGATAGGGTGCGCCGGCGTACCACTTCTGCGCCAACTCGGGGAGCGCGAGATACCGTGCTTCGACACGGAGCTCCTGTTCGCGCCGCACGCTACCTCCCGCCACCGCCCCGCCCTGCCCATCGGCCAGCTCCACGACGCCACGTCGAAACGCGACCCGCGCACCCGTCGGCAGCCTGCGGCGACCATCCGACGTCACGATGTCGGCACTCAGCGAACGGGCGGTGGCGCGCTCCGCCCAGTCCTTGGCCCAGTCGGTGGGACCCGTGGCCACGTATCCCGCGTGGACCCAAGCGATATAGCCGTCGGGTGCGCGCACGCGCAGCCATTCCTCGCGCCGTTCCAGCACGTCGACGACTTCACCGTGCAGGACCTCCGTGACGCGCGGGGCCGAGGAACGCGGCTCGCCGAGGAGCGGCGCCAGCGCCGCGGTCGCGATCGCCGCCGGGTCGACGACGCCGTCGGCGGGGGGGATCAGCTCCACCTTCTCGACCAGTCCCGCCTCGCCGGCCAAGCGGCGCAGCGCATCGCGCGCGTCGCGGCTCGACGTCACTCCCCCGACTCCCTTCGGCAGCAACGAGATCTCGAAGACGCCGAGCCGTCCGTCCGGCACCCACTTGCGGCGGATGTCGTCGACCGCGCGTTCGACCTTATCCATGACGGACCGCGCGCTCGACGGCTTCGGGAACGACGAGCGAGGCGATCGCCTCGACCTGCAGAGGCGACTTCGCCGGCACGGCCCAGGTGCTCACGGCGAAGATCACATCGCCGTCGAACAACGTGCCGTAGGGCATGATGCGCCGGGCGAGGGCATCGCTGCCCGACTGCGCGAGAGCCTGCAGCTGCACGCGATCGAGGTCGGCGTTGGTGGCGATCACGGCGAGCGTCGTGTTGCGGTTCAGGCGGTCGGGATCGCCGAGCGGTGCGCCGCCCTCGGCGAGATAGCGCACGCTGTCGACCGTGCCGGCAATGAGCTCGCCGCGCGCGTTGCGCACGTCGCCGACCGCGTTCACCACCACGAGCGCCGACACGATCACATCGCCAAACCGCGCCGCCCAGGAGCCGATGCCGGCCGGGACCATCTTGTCGAGCCCGGCGGCCTTGCTGCACGTGGCCCCGCGGCCCACGCCGACCCGCCCTTCGGCGAAGTCGGCCGTCGCGTTGTCGCACGCGCGATAGGCGTCATCCGGACTCGGCCACCCGAGCGGCTTGCCGGCGTTCCCGAGATCGAAGATCACGGCGGAAGGCACGATGGGGATCGTTCCCTTGTCGCCAACCGGCAGGCCTCGGCCGCGCTCGCGCAACCAGCGCATGACCCCGTCGGCCGCGCCCAGGCCGAGTGCCGATCCACCCGTGAACAGAATGGCGTCGATCCGTTCGACGAGGTGGCGTGGATCCATGACATCGAGCTCGCGCGTGCCGGTCGCGCGGCCGCGCATGCACACCGCGGCTCGCAGTCCCGTCTCAGGGCCAAGCACGACGGTGCAGCCCGTGCCGTGCGTTTCAATCGTGGTATGACCGACACTGATGCCGGGGACGGCGGCGAGATTCGTACGCGCTGTGCTCATTGACGCGCCAAGATAACGTCAGCAACGTTGACGGCCATGACTCCTCCAAAAGTGCCCGCGGATCGCACGACCGTCCTCGTCGTGGACGATGAGGACGGCATCCGGCAAGCGCTCACACGCTTTCTCAGCCGGCTGGGCTATCACGTGGAGGCGGCTGCCAACGCGACGGAGGCGCTGCAGCAGCTATCGGCGCACCACCCGCAGGCGATGCTGTGCGACATCCGGATGCCCGAGACCAGTGGCGTGGAGCTGCTGCCCAAGGTCCTCGCCCAGGACCCCGATCTCGCGGTCCTGATGCTCACGGCGATCGACGAGCCTCGCACGGCGATCGAGTGCCTCAAGCTCGGCGCCTACGATTATCTCATCAAGCCGGTGGACCTCGAGGAGCTGGAGTTGTCGCTGCAACATGCGTTGCGGCAGCGGCAGCTCGAAGTGGACCGGCGCGAGCTGGAGCAGTGGCTGGCGCGCGAGGTGGCGGTGCGCACCCGCGATCTCGAAGAGCGGTCGGCGGCCATCGAAGACGTCGCGCTGGACGCGCTGGCGGCGGCGCGTGACTGGGAGGGGACCGAGGCGGCGCTGAGCAAGCTCGCCGAAGAGCTCGGCGCGCCGCGCGAGGAGCTCGTTGCCGAGCTGAAGCGGCGGCGGGGTTAGGCTTTGTTGGACTGCGCCTTCAGTTCGCAGGTCTTGCAGCGCGTGACGCCGCGGAAGGTGCAGATCAAGCAAATGAACGTCCCGCAGTCCGCGCAGGGGTAACCCTCGGACGCCCGCTCTTCGTTTCCGCACGAACGGCACACCATTCCGTCGTGTTCTTTGAGCTTGGGTTTATCCATCGCCTCAAGATAGCAGCCTAGAGGTGCAACGCGTAGGCTTTGATCTTGTTGATGAGCGTCGCGCGCGAAATCCCGAGCTCCAGCGCGGCGCGCGTGCGGTTGCCTCCATGATGGCGCAGCGTGCGCTCGATGTGTTGCCGCTCCATCTCCGACAACGACTGGGCCTGGTAGCGGCGGTCGGTGGGGGCGCGCTGCCGCAGGTCGGGCGGCAATTGCTCCCAACCGATCGTCGATTGCCCCCGCGCGAGGATCATGGCGCGCTCCAGCACATTGCGCATCTCCCGCACGTTGCCGGGCCACGGGGCCACCAGGAGGCGTTCGAGGACGTCGGTGGTGCACTCGGTCGGGCATCCCGGTAATTGCGTCTTGAGGTCCGTCAGGATTCGCGTGATCAGATCGAGCCGGTCCTCGCGGGTTCGATCGCGCACCGGCGGCAACGTCAACGGCATAACGTTCAACCGGTAGTAGAGGTCCTCCCGGAACCGCGACGTTTCCACTTCGCGGACCAGGTCGCGGTTCGTCGCCGTCACCAGACGCACGTCCACTTCCAGCTCGCGCGTCCCACCTAGGCGACGAAACTTCTTCGTCTCGAGCACGTGCAGCAGCTTGGGCTGCAGCTCGAGCGCCAGCTCGCCGATCTCGTCGAGGAAAATCGTTCCATGGTCGGCGAGCTCGAAGAGACCGGCTTTGCGCTCCTTCGCGTCCGTGAACGCCCCTTTCTCGTGGCCGAACAGCTCCGAGTCGAGGAAGGTGGCCGACAGACCACCGCAGTTGACTTCCACGAAGGGACCGCCGGACCGCGGTGACAGGTTGTGAATCACCCGCGCCACCCAGCCCTTCCCCGTGCCGCTCTCGCCCTGCAGCAACACGGTCGATCGCTCGCTCGCCGCGAGCAGCTCAATTTGCCGTGCCAGTGCCTGCATCGCGGGCGACGCCCCCAGCGATCCGACACCCTCGCCCTCATGGTCGAGGGCGCGCAGCCGCGCGTTTTGCCGCGACAGCCGCACCTTCTCGGCGACGCGCGCGATCGCCGCCGACAGATGCGTCATGTCCACCGGCTTGGTGAGAAAATTCTCGGCGCCGAGCTGCATCGCCTTGACGGCCGTCTCGATGTCGCCCTGCCCGGTCAGCAGGACCACCGCGGCGCCTTCGCGGCGCAGGCGCTCCAGCACCACCAGCCCGCTCGCGTCGGGGAGATGCAGATCGAGGAGCACGACATCGGGACGGACCCGCTGGTAGGTGTCGATCGCCTGCTCGCCCGTGCCGTCGCGCCACACTTCGTAGCCGATGCGCTCGAAGTAGTCACCGATCGCGCGCAGCACGGCGGCATCGTCGTCGACCAGTAGGAGCGTGTCAGCCATGATGCGCCTTGAATCGGGGTCCGACCAAAACCGACAGCGCGCCAGGCAGCAGCCGCGCCTCGAACGGGGTCTCGCCTGTCACATCACCGTCGAGCTGCACGGGTCGCGGCGCGCCCTCCAGCGCCTCCACACGAACCGTACGCCCACGAGCCCACCAGATGCGCCGGCCCTTCCCGTTTCTCGCGCGCCTCCCCCCCAGGAACAGCTCCATCACCGCGCTCGCGCTCTGAAACGCGCCATCGGCATCCAGCGCCATGACGTCGAGCCAACCGTCATCGGGAGAGAGGTCGGCACGCAGCCTGAGAAACCCCGGCGGCAGCTGGCCGCAGTTGAGCACGAGCACCATGGCGGCGCGGACGTCCTGGGACGTGCCGTCCACGGTCACGCGGTGTGCCGCGCTGCGGATCGACGGGAGCGTCAGCGCGGCGCGGGCGAGATAGGCTCCCAGCTTCCAGCGCCGCTTTTCCTGGAGACCGGTGCCCGCCATCAGCTGCGCATCGAATCCTGTCCCGGCCACGACGGCGAAGTAATGCGCGCCGTCCGGTCGTTGCACGACGCCGAGATCGATCGCTTGCGCGCGCGCGCGCAACAGGGCGCGTGCGGCGGCCGTCGTCGTCCGTGGCAGCCGCAGGTTCCCCGCCAGCACATTGCCTGTCCCGCCCGGCACGACCCCCAGCGCAATGCCTGATCCCGCAATGCCGGCCGCCACCTGCATCGCCGTGCCATCACCGCCATGGCTCACGAGCACGTCGAACCCCTCGCCGAGCGACTCTTCGGCGATGCGCCGCGCGTCGCCCGGGCCGGTGATCGTGCGGAGGTCGACGTTCCAGCCGCCGCGCCCGAGGATCTTCAGAATCGCGGTCACGGCGTGCGCGTCGGCGCGGGCCGCGAAGGGATTGGTGATCAGGAGCGCGCGCGTCATCTAGTAGCGGCGCTCCCAGAAGAGATCGAACCCGACCTGACGTGATAGGGGTGGCTGCGTGGTGCTGGCAAGGCTGTTGCAGCTCCGCACCGGCTCGAAGCTCGCTTCGCTGCGCCACTCCGGGCTAAAGCGGAATTGGAGACTGGCCCCGAGCAGGTTCGTGAGTCGCGAGCTCGGATTGTTCTGGTTCTGCTGGCAGAAGCCGGCGTTCAGCACCAGGAATGTCTTGCCGCCGATCGCCCACCCCGCGGCCACCTGCGCCCCAGCGAACGGGTTGTTCGGATCACCGGGACGGATCTCGAAATAGTCGAGCGGCACGCCCAGATCTGAAACGAACGTGCGCTCGAGCTCTCCGGCGACGAGCGAGGAGAACGCATTGCGCACGAACGCCCCTTCACCCCCGCCTAGCTCGAACGTCGGCTTGCCGAACATCAAGTACGAGATGAGCTCGGTCTGCGACAGATCACGCTCCGCCGACTCCAACGTCAGTTTCGGCACCAGCAGCGTCCCCTGGATGTGCGCGATCACGGTGATGTCGTTGGTGTTCCCCGTTCCTGGTAGCGGGTGCACCACGTGCCGCGCCGAGATGTCGAGCTCCGCGTTCAGGTCCGGCGTCCCGAAGTACCGCACGGTCCCTTGGGACACGACGAATTCCCGCGTCACCACGCCGATCTGAAGGCGGTAGGTCCCCCGCGGCGCTTGCAGCGTGCCACTGAGCACGTAGTTGTTGCGGACCTTGTTGACCTGCACCGATCCCGTGAGCTGGATATTCGCTTCGTTGGATCTCAGCCATGCGTCTTCGCCCATCGTCAGCTGGAGGTTGTTGATCCGCAGGCTGTCGAAGAACACGCTTTCGAACTGTGGCCCGAGTCGCTGGGTGCGGATGAGCGAGGTGTCGATCAGATCCTGAACCCATGGCTCGTCGAGGTTCACGACCCGCTTGGTGACCAGATCGGCGAAGTGGAGAACGCCGGAGGTGACGGTACCGCGCCCGGTAAGCGTCGCGCCAAACACCGGACCCGTGAGCGCCACGCGGCCGCTCGCGGTGAGCGCCAGATATCCCCGCAGATCCAGGGCCTTGAAGTTGGATGTGCTGATGTTCAGCGCCAGCACCGGCTTGCTGAGGCGTTCGAGGCGCATGAATCCCGTCAATTCGGCGCGTCCCTCTTCGCTGGTCGCGGTAAGGCTGTCGACGCGAATCGTATCGCCGCGCAGCGACAGGCCGCCGTTCATGTTTGTGTAGCGCACGTTGAGCGCCGGGATCGTAGCCGCCGCGTTGCCGATCTGGAGTCCGCCGCGCAGCCGCGGCGCTTCCCACGTGCCGCCGATGCCCAGGTCTGCGCTGAACACACCGGCGACTTGCCGGACCGTCGTGGTCACAGCGGCGAGCACGCCGAGATCCACGCTGTCGGCGCGCGCCTGGACAGAGAGCGTATCCGGCAGCTGCCGTTGGGCAACCGGTACGAGAGCGAGGTCGAGCGGCAGATGCGCGGTGACGTTCAGGATCTGCTGCCCCGACCGCCACAAATGCACCTCGCCGTTCAGCCGGCGGTTGCGGTAGTCGATGATCCCGTCCATGAACGGCGCGCGGAAGGATCCGAACGCGGCGTCCGAGAATGCGAAGGACCCGCTATAGAGTGGATTGGCGCGCGTTCCCGTTGCGGACATGGTGGCGGTGACGACGCCCGCCACTCCCAGCGTGTCGCGCTCCGTGAGCGCGTAAATGCCGGTGAGCGGGAAGCTCTCCAGCGATACGCGCGCGTTGATCGGACCGCGGACTGGCACCTCGCCCGAGAGGGCCAGGCGACCGGCCCCCGCGCCATTCTTGAGCGCGGCGGAGTCCACACGAAGCATAGAATCGCTAAACGCCAGCGTGGCCGGCCGCTCCAGGAACCACACGCCACTCGGCAGGAGCACCGCTAGCGAGTCCACGACCGCATGCTGAGTCGTCCCACTGCCACCGGGCTGTGCGTAACGGCCGCCTGCCAGGAAGGCGCCCAGATCGCCGACGCGCGAGCGCGCGAACCAGGTGAGCGAATCGCGCGTGCCGCGCGCGTGCGCGGCCGCGTCACCGAATCCCAGCCGGCCATAGCCCAGCGAGTCGAGCTTGGCGTCAACCACTAACGTCGGGATCGGTCCCGGCTGATAGGCGAGCGTGCCTTCGCCTTTCGGCAGACGCCACCCGCGCCACTGCAGGTCGGCGACACTCGCATTGGCACCGAGGGACATCGAGTCGAGCGCCCCGTCCAGGGTCAGCCGCACCTGCGCCGAGCCTCTGAGCTTCGCGTCGTTCGATGCCGCCACGAGACTTGGCCCAGCGAACCAGGTGACAAGCGAATCGAGGACGCTGAGACTGTCGGCCGCAAAATCGAGGACCAACGTGCCGTGGTCCGGTCGCCGCCATCCGAGCGAACCACTCCCGCCTGTGAGCAAGCCCGGCTGTTGCAGCTGGAGGGAATCGACGTAGAGCCGACGATCCGCGAAATGCACCCGCGTGGCCCCGGTATCAATCACCGCGCCGGCGAAGAGCGAAGGCGCGAGCAGGAGCGAGAATGCGCCGGTGGGGCCCGTGACGCTGTCGGCGAGAGCGGTGCCGGTCGCCGTGAACGCGAGTCGCGAGGGCGGAGCCCCACGCCGCGTCAGCCACCGCTGCAGGTTCACGTCCTGTGCGTGGAGGGTGAACTCGCGAACCCCGTAGCCGGGGTGAGCGCCGTGCGCGCCGAGCAGCAACCTGCCGTCGCCGCGCACGCCGCCACCACCACCCACCATGTCGAGGTCGGCGTGGGTTTCGAGACCACCGATATCGCCGCTCGTTCGGATTGTGCCGGTAAGGCTGCCTCGCAACGGAAAATCCCTGATCCGGCCGGTCAGCCCGTCGAGCGACAGCGAGTCCGCGCGGACGTCGCTGGAGATGCCCAGCACGCCCGTCCGGAAGTCGAGTCCCACGACGCCGCGCACCACGCTTGCGGGCCGGTCGCCGTCGTGATGACGCAGCGTGCCGCTGAACATCACGTTCTTGAGAGTTCCGGTGAGCGTTCCCGACGCGTCGAGCTCGCCCTGCAGATCGAACCCCGGCACCAGTCGGCGTACGGTGCCGATATCAATGCGCCCCGCCGTGACGGCGAACGGTTGGAACGCGAGATCTTTGCCCGCCAGACTGATCTCACCCTTGCCCCGGATCTGGCTCTCGGGCCAGCCGGGAACCAGCGAGTCCCGGAAGGACCAGTCGGTCTCGATCTTCAGGGCGCGCATCGGCCCATCCACAATGGTCTGCCCCGTCAGCCGGCCATAAAACGGCAGCGAATCGATGTAGACGCGCGGCAGGTCGAGGGAGAGGTCGTGCGCGGTGAGATCGCCCTCACGGAGCGCCACGAGACCCGAATCCGCGGCACTGAAGGCCGAGACGTGCCCGGTGAGCCGGCCCTGGCCGAATGTCAGGTCGAGGGGCCGCAGCTGAATCTCGAGGACGCGGCCGCCGTGCGACGCGAGCGTCACGCCGCCATGCAGCACGGCTTGGTCCGGGAACCGCGGGTCGATGAAGCGGACGTCGGAAAGCGTCGCCGAGTCGGCCTGCAGCGCGAGATTCCAGAGCAGCGTGTCGCGTGGCCATTGCACGGTCCCGCGCGCGCGGAACTGCGTGCCAGGGAAGCGGACGCGCGACAGATCGACGTCGAGCGTGTGCCCGTCGATCGTCACGCGGCCGACGACGTCGGCGATGGACAGCTTCGGGTCGCTGCTCTCGGTGGCGAGCCGGAGGACGTCGATCCGGATGCCCTTCTCGCGCGGCGCCTGGATGCGCATCGCCGCGAGCCGCGCATTGAGGTGCTCGAACCGGCGCACGCGGTAGCGCCCGTCTTCGCCGGAGAACTCGATCTCTTCGTTGGCGTGCGACACCTGGCCGTGCTTTTGCAGCCGCAGCGTGAGCGAGCCGTCCTGGATTTGGACGTTGCGCAGCAGGATGAGCGAGCGGGGGCCCGGCGGGCCCAGCGGCTTCACCGTGACGGTGTCCTTCTCGCCAAGCCGCAGCAGCTCGTCGAAGTTTGTCTTGCCGTTGGCGTGCTGCACGATATTGATGATGGGCCGGTCGAGCCGCACCTCCATGAACACCACGCGCCCCGCCGCGAAGTCGATCGGGTTGTACGCGAGCTCTGCCCGCGGCAGCCACGCGACGAGCGTGGAGTCGGGATCGAGCAGCCGCACGTCGGTGAGGACGACGCCCGTCAGTAGCGATCCCCGGACCTCTCCGACGTCGATGGATCCGGAGACCACGCCTTCGACGGCTGCGCTCGCGACCTGGGCGAGCAACGTCCGGCCCGCCCGCGTGCCGACCAGCGCATTGAGCGCGCCGAGGAGGCAGGCAAGGAAGCCAACCAGCGACCAGAGCGCGACACCCAGCGAGCGGCGAATCACTAGAACGCCTGTCCCACGGCGAACTGGAGGACAATTTTTTGCCAGAATGTCTTGCCGGCCCGCAGGGGTGGATATGAAGCGCGGATCTGCGTGATCGTGCTGGCCGTATCGCTGGTCTGATATAGGAGCGGACCACGCTGGGTAGCATACCCGTTGTACGCGGCGTCAATGCGGACCGGACCAAGAGGGGTTGTGAACCGCACGCCGGCTCCCGGGGTCACTTTCACGTCGCGGATGGTGATGACTTCCTCTCCGCGCTCCCAGACCTGGCCGACGTCCACAAACAATCCGAGCCGCATCCGTGAGGGCAGAATGGGCGAAGGAAGCCGCAGCTCGGCGTTCGCAACGATCGCCGTGTTGCCCCCGGTCGGCCGCGTTTGGACGCCCTCGAGGTTGGCCACGCGAAATACCTTTTCGCCTCCCGCCCGACGCGTCGCGGCGGTGTCGACGACCGGTGCCGAAGACGTATCTTTGGGATCCGCGGTCAGGACGTAGACCTGCGGTCCGAGTTCGTTCCGTCCATACCCGCGCACGGAGTTTGGGCCGCCTGCATAGAAGCGCTGATCCGGTGGCACGTATGCCACCTTCTGGGCGCCGATCTTGATCTTGCGAGGCAGAATCGTCCCGCCCCTGACGCGCCATGCGAACACGCTGCGACGCCCGATCGGATAGTACTTCGCGACTTCGAACTCGCCGCGATTGAATTCGTACGCGCTGTCGGACCCGATGAGCCGCGAGGCATGCAACAGATTGATCGTGGAGGTGCTCCCCTCGGTCGGGTCCAAGACGTTGTTGACCCGGTCCCGGAGGATGGTCACCGATGCTGCGCCGAAACCGTGCTTCTTGCGCAGGAACTCCTGGCTCGTCGGGTCACATACACGAAACACGCTGCAGTAAACACCCGCGTTCGCCAGCGTCCGGCCGAACGAGTAGCTGTAGCCCAGCGTCACCGGCAGCCGGCCCCGCGCGTTGAACGTCAGGTCGGCGTTCGCCCCGACCGCCTCGCGAGTATACACGGTGAACTCGGAATGCCGCTCCGCCAGCAATCCCAGTGTTCCCACGTTCCTGCGCGACAGAAAGGCCGGCTGCTTGAGCGTCACGCCGACGCTGTAATTGAGCGTGTCGAACGTCCACGCTCCGGCGAAGGGATTGCAGAACTGGTTCAGGCCGGTCGACACTTTCGGCGTTCCTCCGAGCTTCGAGACGCGCGCCGAAAGGTCGAGCGTGCGTGCGCCGCCAAGAAAGTCGTGTGCGGCCCAGCCGCCCTGAACCCGAAAGCACTCCACGCTGCCGTAGCCACCCCCAAACCGCAGCTGGTGACGGGGTCCCTCCGCAACCTGCACCAGCACGCGCACCGTGGAATCGGGCGGCCCTTGGGGCGCGATGGAATCCAGCAGGATCACGTTGACCGAATTGAACACACCCATCCCGTACAGATCCCGCTGCGTCTGATACAACGCATCCTGATTGAAGGCGTTACCTGGCCGCACCGACGTCACGCGCCGCACGGTCCCTGTATCAACGTCGTGCAATCCACGAATCTCGACTTCCCGCACGCGCATCCGCGGGCCGGGCTGCACATCCAGCTCGACTTCGGCCTTCAGAATGCCCGCTTCCGAATCGAAGTTTCGCAGCACCTCGGCATAGGGATAGCCGCCGTTGCGCAGCCGCGCGACGATGGTATCGGCCGAAGCCTGCATGAGGAAACGATTGAAGGGATCGCCGACCTGCAGCGGAAGCTCGCGCTTCAGTCTTGCGACGTCGAAGATGCCGTCCACGCCACGCACGTCGAGCCGCGCGACGCGCACCGGATCGCCCTCATGGATCCGAAATGTCGCATACACGTCCCGGGCCGTACGCCGGACCGAGGTGTCCACGACGGCGTTCATGTACCCGCTCTGGCGATAGAGCAGAATCAACCGGACAACATCACGGCGGAACTCGACCTCGTTGAAGTAGCGCTTCTCCCCCAACCCCAACCAGCGGACGATCCAATACCGCGCCCAGGCGCTCGATTTGGTCGTCGCGATCGCGCTCTCGAGCGTGTAGTCGTCCAGCGCCTTGTTACCGACGAACGACAGGCCCCGGACTACCCGCTCCTGTTCTTGGGCGGGAAGGACGGGTGACGCCGCGAGGACGGCGAGCAGCAGGCACGATATGACACGCAATTGACGGTGTTTGGCCGTTTCGGCTATGTTGCGACACTTGCTCTCTACTGTCAACCTTTTCGACACCACGAAGCGCGCTCTGTTCCTCTGCATTCTCGCCGCCTGCCACGGTGAGTCAGGCGGTGGGGACCGAGGACGCGGGCTCATCTACTACGAGACGTACGATCCCCGCTCGCTCGACCCGGCGCTCTCCACTGATGTACCTACGGGCGAGATGGTGACGCTGCTGTTCGACGGGCTCACCCAGTTCGATGCCGACGGCCAGCTCCTGCCGGGACTATCCGACCGCTGGACCGCCGACCGCAAAGCCGTGCGCTACGTGTTTCACCTGCGGTCCGCCGTCAGATTTCATGACGGTCGCCCGCTCGTCGCCGGCGACGTCAAACGCGCCTTCCTGCGCGTGCTCAACCCGGAGACACATGGTGGGCGCGTGTGGCCGCTCATGCCCATCGCCGGAGCTGGAGAATTCGCGGCCGGGCGCGCGAGCGACGTCCGCGGCATCGAGGTCCTGGGCGACACGGCCGTGGCGTTCACGCTGAGCGAGCCGCTCGCGGTTTTCCCCAAATTCCTCGCCATGCCGGTGGCGTCAGTCGTACCATCGCCCGTTCCCGCCGACATCGGCCAGCGCCCGGTCGGCACCGGGCCGTGGCGGTTTGTGGTATGGGAGCACGATGACTATCTGCGCTTTGCGAAGAATCCCGATTACTGGGGAGGAGCGCCTGGGAGCGAATCGCTGACCGTTCGCATTATCCCCGAGCCGCTGACGCGCGCTGCCGAGTTTCTCGCCGGCCGGGTGTCCGTGACCGAGATCCCATTCGGCGAGACGGCCAGATGGGAGCAGGAGCACCCCGACTGGTTGAAGCGCAAACCCGCGCTGCGGGCGGTGTACGTCGCGCTCAACAACCGCCGCGGTCCGCTCCGCGATCCCAATGTGCGGCGCGCTATCAATCATGCCGTCAATGTGCCCGAAATCCTGCGGACCGTCTGGAGCGGACGTGGCGCGCCGGCGGCGGGCGCGATTCCGCCCGCGCTGGGCGGCAGCGATCCCAGCCGGCGGCCGTACGCCTACGACACCACCGAGGCGCGCCGCCTGCTGCGCACGGCGGGCTTCGCGGACGGCTTTGCGGTGCAACTCTGGCGGTCCGGGACCAACGTGGAGCTGGGGCGCGTGGCCCAGGCGATCCAGTCGCAGCTCGCCGCGGTCGGTATCCGGGTGGAGATCGTGTCGCGCGACGCCTCCAGCATGCGCGAGGCGGTTCGCAAGGGCGCTACCGACATGGCGATCCTGGACTGGTGGGCCGACTATCCGGACGCCGACAACTTCCTGTACCCGCTCTTTCACACCGCCAGCTTCGGACCCGGCGGCAACTATTCCTTTTATAGTGACCAGGTGACCGACTCGCTGATCCTCGTCGCGCGGCGCACCGTGGATCAGCGGGCGCGCGAGGCGCTCTACGCCCGAATCGACGACCGCGTCTTTCAGGCCGCGCCCTGGATCTACCTCTGGTTCCCGGTGGATCTCTGGGCCGCCCACCCCTCGATCGACGGTTGGGACGTGCCGGTGATCTTCAATGGACAGCGCTGGACGAAGGTGCGCGTGAAGTGATTCCATTCGTTGGACGGCGGCTGCTTGCGACGATTCCCACGCTATTCGGTGTCCTCGTAGTCGCCTTCCTGCTGCTCAACGTCGTCCCCGGCGACCCGGTCGCCGAGATGGTGGGCGAGCGCGCCGACTCCGCCACGATCGCCCGGCTGCGCGCGGAGCTCCACCTCGACGAGCCGATTCCGGCGCAATTCGGCCATTATCTCTGGGGCGTCGTGCGCGGTGACCTCGGCCGCTCGTACATCACGCAGCGCCCGGTGCTCGGTGATCTGGCCGAGCGCTTCCCCAAGACGCTCCAGCTCGCCGGTGCCGCGATGCTGCTCGCCGCCACCTGCGGCATCACGCTGGGTGTGCTGGCGGCCATCCGCCCGGGCGGGGCGATCGACCGCTTCAGCATGCTGATCGCCTATGTCGGGATCTCGTTTCCGGTGTACTGGGTGGGATTGCTGCTGATCCTGCTGTTCGCCGTCGCGCTGCGCTGGCTGCCACCATCCGGCTACGGAGGCATTGCCTTTCTGGTGCTGCCGGCATTGACGCTCGGCACGCGCTCGATCGCGTTTCTCGCCCGCATGACTCGCGGGACGATGCTTGAGATTCTGCCGACGGATTACGTGCGCACGGCGCGCGCCAAAGGGCTCGCCGAGCGGCGCGTGATCGGCCGGCACGCGTTGCGCAACGCCCTGCTGCCGATCATCACCGTCCTCGGACTGGATGTCGGCAACTATCTGACCGGCAGCATCCTGACGGAGACGATATTCTCCTGGCCGGGGGTCGGGCGATACGTGCTGCTCGCGATTCAACGGCGCGATCTGCCCGCCGTGCAGGGTAGCATTCTCTTTCTTTCCGTGGTCTTCGTGTTGGTGAACCTTCTCACTGACGTGCTCTATGCGAAAGCTGATCCTCGCATCGCTTACGATTAGCGCCGCGGCTTCCCTTCACGCGCAGAACCGGGGGGGAGGCTCACTCGAGCAGCGCGTGACGCGGCTGATCGACCGGCCACCTTTCGATCGCGCGACGTGGAACATCTTCGCGCAGGACAACCGCGGCCGTGTCCTGTTCAATCGCAACGGGGACCGCTTTTCGGTACCGGCGAGCAATACCAAGCTCATCGTGGCCGCCGCCGCGACGGTGCTGCTTCCCGCCGACTACCGCGTGCGCACCAGCTTGTACGCCAACGGGACGCTCGCCAATGGCGTGCTGCAAGGCGACCTCATCCTGTACGGCCGCGGCGACCCGACGTGGTCGGAGCGCTGCTACACCGTCGACACGCTCGCCCCCGGCGGCTGCGACTCGACCTGGACGGCGGTGGATGCGATTGCCGAATCGTTGCGGGCGCGCGGGCTGCGGCGGGTGACCGGGAGGATCGTCGGCGATGGATCGTACTTCGAGCCGACGCTGACCCATCCGAGCTGGAACTCCTTCGACCTCAACTGGTGGTACGCCGCTCCGATTTCGGGACTCGGCTTTCACGACAACAGCGTCGATTTTCAGATCACGCCGGGCGCGTCGGTCGATCAGCCGCCGACGATCACATGGAATCCCGACCTGCACCTGTTCACGTTCGAGAACCGCGCCCGCACCGTGCCTGCCGAGTCATCCTCCACGATCGGCGACAACTTCTTCCGCAAGCCGGGCACGCTCGAGATCTGGGCGGAGGGGACCGTCTCACTGGGCCGGGCGCCGTGGATCGAGAGCTTCGCGCTGCCGGACCCAAACCTGTTCGCGGCGCGGGCGCTCGCGGCGTCCCTACAGAAGAAGGGGATAGCCGTGGAGGGCGGCGCGGCGAGTACCACAGACTCCATGGTGTACCGGGCGCTGCGGTGCTGCGGAAATCCGCTCGCCGAGTATCGGGGCCGGCCGCTGCCCGACGTCGTGTTCCCGATTCTGAACTCCAGCCAGAACTGGTTCGCCGAAATGCTCCTCAAGATCCTCGGACGCGAGATCGGCGATACGGCAAGTTGGACGAAGGGACTCGGCGTCGAGAAGCACTTTCTCATCGATTCCGTCAAGGTCGATTCGACGACGTTCGCGCTGGAAGACGGCTCGGGACTCGCGGCAGGCAACCTCGTCACCCCGCACGCGTTCGTGCAGCTGCTGACCTACATGTACCGCCATCCCAAGCGGGCTCCGTTCATCGCTGGATTACCGCGCGCCCAGCAGCGCGGCTCGCTGCTCAAGCGATTCGCGGGGACGCCGCTCGAAGGCCGGGTGTTGGCAAAGACGGGATCGATTGACCGGGTGAATACGCTGTCGGGCTACATCGAGCGGGCGGACGGGCGCGTCATCACGTTTTCGATTCAGGCCAATGCGCACGATGTGCCGACCCGGCAGATGCTCGCGCAGATCGATTCGGTGGTGGTGCAGCTCGCGCGTTAGTCGTCCTTCTGCCCAAACAGCGCCATGTTCGACGAGTGCCCTGGCATGACTTTGGCTGCCGGGTTCAGGAAGTGTGCAATCTGGTTCACGGCGATACAGGCTTCCGAAAACCCCGTCGCAATGAGCTTCAGCTTCCCCGGATAGGTGGTGATATCCCCGGCGGCGTAGATGCCGGGGATGTTGGTCTCCATCGTCTGCGTCACCTTGATGTCGCCCTTCTCGATCTCGAGCCCCCAATCCGCGATCGCACCAAGTGAAGAGATGAAGCCGAGCTGCGGAATCACGCAGTCCATCGCCAGGGTCTCTTCTGCTTTCGTTTTGTTATTGAAAATTGTGACCCGCTCGATCCGGCTCGACCCGCCGATTTCCTTGAGCTCCCAGAACGTGCGCAGCTCCATCTTGCCGGCGGCCGCGAACGCCTGAACCTGATCCACAGTGGCCTGGTGGGCGCGAAACCCGTCGCGCCGGTGAATCATCACGATCGATTTCGCGATCCCCTGCAGGTTCACCGCCCAGTCGAACGCCGAGTCGCCCCCGCCCACGATGAGGATGCGCTTGCCCGCAAAGGCCTTGGGATTGAGCACGCGATCGTGCAGCCCTTTGTCGTTCCACTGGTCGACGTCTTTGAGCGGCAGCTTGCGCGGTGTAAACGCGCCGATCCCCCCGGCGATCAGCACCGTGCGGCCCGGATACTCGTCCTTGTCGGTGACGATCGTGAAGAGCGGCTTTCCGTTCTCCTCGCCCCGCCGCAGCCCGACGACTTTTTCGGCGAGATGGACCGGGGGCTTCCATTGCAGCCCCTGTTCCGCAAGCGCTTTCACGAGATCCTTGGCGAGGATCTTCGGAAAACCAGCGACGTCGAAGATGTATTTCTCCGGATACAACGCCGTCAGCTGTCCACCCACCTGATCGAGGTTGTCGATCAAACGATGCGACGCGCCGCGCATGCCGGCGTAGAAGGCGGCGAACAGGCCGGTCGGGCCGGCGCCGATGATGGTGATATCTTTGGCCTCTTGCATCGCGCGAACGCTAGCGTGCTAATCGTTGTCGGGCTACTGGCCTGCGCCAGTGGAGGCCCGCGCGCCGCGCTGGGGTGGAGCCTCGGCGGGGAAGCGCACGTGTTCGTCAACGACGACGACTTTGCACGCCATTTCTACCACCAGCTCACCGGGGAAGGACAGCTCGCGGACGCGCTGGCAGGTCACGAGATCGTCGCGGTAGACGCGCGCAACGCGCGCAGCGCAACGGTCCTGTCGGCGAACGGCGCGGCGGCCGCGCGCCTGACCCTGGCCCGGTTCCACGCGCCCCGCACCTGCGGGTACTCGGGGATCGTTACGGAGCTGGTCTTCGCGTTTCCGCCGGGAGGAGCCGCCGGTCGCAGCGCGCCGCCGTCGCATGTGAGTGTCGTTGCGCTGCTCGATCAACCACCGGTCGCCGGCGGGGCCGGCAAGCCGCGACCTGCTCTGTCCGCTGCCGATGCCACGGCGCTCATCCGACGGGTCGCGGACCGGGCCGAGGTGTCGACCAGGGGACCGACCATTGGCCTGCTGCATTCCCCGACGCTGAACGCCGACCAGGCCGCCGATGCCGGCGAAGTTGTCGCATTGCGCTCGCAGTATGCGGTCGGATTTCGCGCGACATTTTCCGCCACGGTCGCCGAAAACAAGATGGATACGACGCTGATCACGGGCGTCGCGGTTACCGAGCCGGATTTGCATCACCTGCGTTGGGTTGTCCGACCGGTCCGCCTCCGCCTCGTGCGAGGAATGATCGCCCGCATCACATCCGGCGTGCGCTATTCGTTGCGCGGCGCCGTCGCGAGCGCAGGGGGCGGCGCGCTGCTTTTGGTGGACGAGATCGCCGACGTCTCCCCGCGCGACTCGCGGGTCACGGCTGTAGACGTCGCGACGCGACGTGTAGTCGCCGCGCAGCCGCTCGCGCTGCGTTGCCCCTAAGCATACGTTCCCGGCGTGAAGATTTACACAAAGACGGGTGATGCGGGCGAGACCGGCCTGTTCGGCGGCGGCCGAGTGCCGAAGGACGACGCTCGCGTGCGCGCGTACGGCGAAGTGGACGAGCTGAACGCGTGGATCGGCTTCGCGATCGCGATTCATCTGCCGACCTTCGAGTCGAATGTCCTCGAGGTGATTCAGCGCGACCTGTTCTCGATCGGGGCCGAGCTGGCGACGCCCGATGCCAAGAAGCTCCGGGCGTCGCTCGACGACGCGACGGTCGGCGCTTTGGAGCGCGTCATCGATTCCTACGATCCGAAACTCAAGCCCTTGAAGAATTTCATCCTCCCGGGCGGGTCGCCGAAAGCCGCCGCGCTCCACGTCGCGCGTACGGTCTGCCGCCGCGCGGAGCGCTCCGTGGTGACGCTGGCGCGCAGCCAGCCCGTCAACCCACTGATCATCCAGTATCTGAACAGACTGTCCGATCTGCTGTTCGTGCTGGCGCGCGCCGTGAACATGCAGACCGGCCACGACGATATCCCGTGGTGACCATTCGCGTCCCGTTGGTCGAACAGCGGGATGCCTCCTACGACATCCTCGTCGGACCGGGCCTGCTCAATCAGCTCGGCACGATCGTCCCGGAGTACTGCCCAGGGGCCGCCTACGCCGTCATCTCTGATTCGCACGTGGGCAAGGTGTATGGCGAGGAGCTGGTCCAGCGGCTCTCGGCGTCCGGCCAGCGGACGGAGTTGTTCACCTTTCCCGCCGGAGAATGGAACAAGACTCGCGACACGTGGGCGTCGCTCTCCGACGGGATGCTCGCGGCACAGTTCGGCCGCGATTGCGCGGTGATCGCCCTCGGCGGCGGCGTGGTCAATGACGTCGCGGGTTTCGTCGCGGCCACGTACCTACGCGGGGTACCGCTCGTGCAGGTCCCGACGTCGCTGCTCGCGATGATCGACTCGTCCATCGGTGGCAAGACGGGCGTGGACGTGCCCGCCGGGAAGAATCTGCTGGGCGCCTTTCACCAGCCGCGCGTCGTCGTGGCCGATCCGGAGCTGCTGGCGTCGCTCTCCAGCGTGCAGCTCGCGGCGGGACTCGCCGAAGCGGTGAAGCACGGCGTGATCGCCGACGCGGCGTACTTCGCGTTTCTCGAGGCGGAGTACGCGGCGATCTTTGCCAAGCATGCGCCGGCACTCGAGCGCGTCGTGCGCCGCTCCGTCGAGATCAAGGCGTCGGTCGTGGCCCAGGATGAGCGCGAGAAGGGAAAGCGCGCGATTCTCAATTTCGGGCACACCGTCGGCCACGCGATCGAAGCGACGTCAAAGTACGCAGTGCTGCACGGCGAGGCCGTAGCGATCGGCATGGTGTACGAAGGCCGGCTCGCCGAGGCGCTGGGCATCGCCGCCACGGGCACGGCGCAGCGCATCACGGCAGCGCTGGAGCGGCTGAATTTGCCCGTCGAGCGCCCCGATGCGAGTCAGGTCGATGACCTGATCGCCGCGATGCGCGCGGACAAGAAAGTGCGCGCCGGAGAGATTCGCCTCGCCCTCCCCCGCGCGATCGGCAGCGCGCACGGTGACGATGGAAACGGGTGGACGGTGCCCGTGAACGAGGCGACGATTCGTCAGGTTCTGGTAAACACGTAGCCCACATTCCTTTCCACGTCTCCACAGTGCGAATCTCATCCTTCGGATTGAGTAGGCGGGAAGCGGTTAATCGCCTCGCCAGTCCTAATTTCCACAGCTGCTGTGGATAGTGGACAAACTCCAGAATCCCTACAAACCCAAGAATTTGTGATGTGGAAAACTGTGTATATTTGCACGTATTGGCAGGAAAACCTATATTGGCGCGTGATTTAGGTGGTCTAATGGCGGCTTCGCCCGTCGTTTCCACACCAACTCGCGTTTCAAGGGGAGTCGCGCATGGCGAGGTCGAATGGCGGCAAGGCGAAGGCCTTTTTCCGCACCACCCCTTCCGGAGCATTCGACCAGTACCTGCAAGACATACAAAAACTTCCCCTCATCAAAGATCCCGCTGAAGAACGTCGCCTCGCTCGTCGCGTGCAGCGTGGCGATGAAAAAGCCGCCGAGCGTCTCGTCACTGCCAATCTGCGTTTCGTCATCTCCTACGTAAAAAAATATCAGGGCCACGGACTCGATCTCTCCGAGCTCGTCGCGATCGGCAACGAAGGTCTGCTGAAAGCGGTCAAGAAGTTCGATCCCGACCAAGGCGTCAAATTCATTTCGTACGCAGTGTGGTGGGTGCGGCAGGCGGTGCTGAAGGCGTTGGCCGAGCAGACACGGAGCGTTCGCATTCCGCTCAACCAGAATTCGCAGCTCATTCGGATGAGCCGCACCGAGACGTACCTCTCGCAAGAGCTGGGCAGAGAACCCACCGACAACGAAATCGCGCAGGCGTTGGAAGACAGCGTCGAGAACGTGCGCACCGCGCGCCGCATGACGGCGGCGGAGCTGTCGCTCGACGCGCCCGTCGATCGCACCGACAAAGATGCCGCGACGCTCGGCGAGCGGTTCGCGGGACAAGAGGGCGGCGAGATCGAAGAGCGCACCGACGGCAAGCTGATGCGCGAGTTCATCGATCGGATCTTCCAGAAGTACCTCACGCCGCGCGAGCGCAAGATTCTCTATCTCTACTACGGACTCGAAGAGGGCAGCGAGGCGATGACGCTCGAGAAGATCGGAGCGCTGATGGGCGTCACGCGTGAGAGAATTCGTCAGATTAGAGAACGGGCATTCGAGAAACTGAGAGAATCGCCCGATGGGAAGGCTCTCAAGGGATTCTGGAGAGCGGCCTAGGACAGGCAAAGGCTGGGCAAGTGGTCTAGAGGGGTCGGGACAACATGATTGTCCCGGCCCTTTTTGACTGTTTACCGCGGTGCGTCTGTACATCTAGTATATAGCATGTCCTCGCTTCCCCACCTTGCTCGCGATCTCTCCGCGATCGTCGGTGACAGGCATGTCCGTGCAGCGCGCGCCGAGCGCCTCACCTATTCGATGGACGGCCTGCCGACTCACCGTCGCGTTCCGGATCTCGTTGTGCTGCCTGGCTCGCGGGAAGAATTGATCGCCGTCGTACGTCTCCTCGCCGCGCTCGATGTCCCGTTCGTGCCCCGCGGGGCGGGGACAGGACTCTCGGGCGGCGCGCTGGCGGACGTGGGATCTGTGCTCCTTGTCCTGACTCGCCTCAACCGCATCCTCCGCATCGATCGCGACAATGGCCTGGCCGTGGTCGAGCCCGGCGTCGTCAACGCGAAGCTCGGCGCCGCGGCCAAGCCGCATGGACTGCAGTACGCACCCGACCCGTCGAGTCAAAGCGCCTGCACGATCGGCGGGAACGTCGCGGAGAACGCGGGCGGCCCGCACTGTCTCAAGTACGGCGTCACGGCAAATCACATCCTCGCCCTCGAGGTGCTGCTCGCCGACGGCTCGCTCGTCGAAATCGGCAGCCCGGCGGGCGAGTCGTGGGGCCCCGATCTCGTGGGCGTGTTCGTCGGCTCGGAAGGCAATTTCGGGATCGCGACGAGAATTACGGTGCGACTGACGCCGATACCTCGCGCGGTCAGAACGCTGCTTGCCGACTTCAGCGCGCTGCGCACCGCGGGCGAAGCGGTGTCAGCGATCATTGCAGCCGGCATCGTCCCCGCCGCGCTCGAGATGATGGATCAGTCCTGTATCCGCGCGGTGGAGGATTCGGTCTACGCCGCGGGATACCCGCGTGATGCCGCCGCTGTGCTGCTCGTGGAGATCGACGGCCGCAATGCCGACGCCGTGCTCGCGGAGACCGACTTGGTCACCGAGCTCCTGCGGAAATCCGGGGCACGGTCCGTGCGATCGGCAGCGAGTGAGGCCGAGCGCGAGCGGCTGTGGCAAGGGCGCAAGAAGGCGTTCGGAGCGATGGGACGATTGTCACGCGATCTCGTCGTGCAGGACGCCGTCGTCCCCCGCTCCGCCATTCCCCAGGTGCTCGAGACGATCGCCACTATCGCGCAGCGTTACGGACTGGTGGTCAGCAACGTCTTTCACGCCGGCGACGGCAATCTCCACCCCAATATCTCGTTCGACGCGACCGACCCAGCACTCAAACAACGCGTCGAAGCCGCGAGCGCGGAGATCATGGAGACGTGCATCGCGGCCGGTGGGACCATCACTGGCGAACATGGTGTCGGGATCGACAAGCTCAGGTACATGCCGCTGATCTTCGATGCGGAGTCGCTTGGGGCAATGCATGCGGTGCGCAAAGTCTTTGACCCCGAGGAGCGAGTGAACCCGGGGAAGGTCGTGCCAGTCCACGCGTGTCGAGAGTGGGCGAGTCGAGCGGTGGCATGACCATCCTCGAAAAAGTCACCGCCCTCCTCGGCGAAGGCGCCGTCCTCGAAGCCGGCACCGATCGCGTGCCACGCATCGCCCCTGGCTCCCCCGACGCCATCGCTCTGCTGCTCGGCACGGCACACCAGGAAGGCTGGCGGGTCCGCATCGAAGGCGCCGGTACCTGGCTCCAGAGTGACGCCCCGGCCGACCTCGCGCTCACCACGCGCCGACTCGATCGCATCCCCGCGATCGAACCCTCCGACCTCACCGCGACCGCGGAAGCGGGCATCGGGCTCGATCAGCTGCGCCAGCAGCTCGCCGATCGCGGCGCCTGGCTGGCGATCGATCCGCCCGGTCTCGCCGGGCGCACACTCGGCTCCGTGGTTTCCACCGCAACGGCAGGCCCGCTGCGGCACGGCTTCGGTCCGATCAAGGATCATCTGCTCGGCGTCACGTTCGTGACGGGCGACGGTCGTATGGTGCAGAGTGGCGGGCGCGTGATGAAGAACGTCGCCGGCTACGACCTCACGCGCCTGCAGGCCGGCGGCTTCGGCGCATTCGGCGTCATCGTGCTCGTGCACCTGCGGCTGCGCACCCTCCCCCGAGCCGACGTGACGTATGTGCTCGAGGGCGCGCGCGAAGACCTGACGCAGGTCGGCGAGGACATCGCGGCCGCGGGACTGACGCCGGCCGCGTTAGAGCTCGTCTCACCCGCGCTCGCGCGGCGCGAGCGCTGGGTCCTGGCGGTGCGGCTGGCCGGATCGCCGGCGCTCGTGGCGGCAGACGAAGCCGGGCTGGGCGCCGCCAGCGGCGGCGGCCGCTTCGCGCCGCTGCGCGCCGAGGAGGCGCACGCGTTCTGGATGCGCCTCGCGGAGGGGTTCGCCGTCCGCCCCGTGACGTTCCGCATCGGCGGCGTGCCGACCGCCAGCGACGAGCTGCTCGATCTGCTGCAGCATCAGCTCGGCGACGAATGGATCTCGGCATCGCCCGCGGCCGGCGCGATCCGCTGGACCGGTGATGCGAGCGTCGATCGCCTGCAGCGGCTGCGCCGTACCCTCGCCGGCCTCGAGGTGCCGCTCACCCTCGAACGCGCGCCCTGGGCGCTGCGTGGCGCCGTCGGTCACTTCGGGGCGTACCGTGAGGGCGTGGGTCCGCTCGTCGCCGGCCTGCGCCGCACGTTCGATCCCGGAGGTGCGCTCGTCGTCGCCACAGAAGGCACATGACGCGAGGCGGTTTCGAAGGGCTGGACGCATGCGTGCACTGCGGGTTTTGCCTTCAAGCTTGTCCGACCTTTCTCGCCACCGGAGATGAATCCGATTCGCCGCGCGGCCGCATCGAGCTGATGCGGGGGCTCGAGCGCGGCGACATCGCCGTGACCGACCGTGCGCTCCTCTACCATTTGGATCGCTGCCTCGGCTGCCGGGGCTGTGAGCCGGTTTGCCCGTCGGGTGTGCAGTACGGCCGCGGCCTCGAAGCGGCCCGCGACCGGATCACGGCCGCCCGCGGTGTGTCGCGACTGACGCGCCTGGCGCTATGGACGCTCACGACGCCGGGGGTGAGCGGATTCGTCTACCGGTTGGCTCGGCTGCTGCGAGCGACAGGGCTCCCGCGACTGTTCGCCGGCTGGGGCCGGTTCAGGTTTGGGATGGGGATGCTGGCTGCCACCAAAGGCGCGGAGAGGCGCGAAAAGGCGCGAAAGGGCGCGGCAATGAACCGCGCATTTACGCGCAGTCATGCGCCGTTGCGCGCCTTCTTGTTTAGAGGATGTGTAATGGAAGGCCTCTTTCAGCACGTTCACGAGGCCACCCAGCGCACTTTGGGCGTGAACGGGTTTCAAGCTGTCGAGGTCCCCGGCCAAGTGTGCTGCGGAGCTCTCCATGCCCACGCCGGACTGCTCGACGCAGCGCGCGCGTTGGCGAGAACGAACGTGAATGCTTTCGGTGACGGTGAGGAACCGATCGTCGTGAACAGCGCGGGGTGCGGGGCCCTCATGAAAGAGTACGGACACCTTCTGGGCGATGCACGCGGCGAGCGGTTCGGGCGACGCGTGCGCGACGTCACGGAGCTGCTCGCCGGGGACACGATGAAAGGCCCGGTAGCGGGTGCCCCGCTCGATCTTCACGTGGCGTACGACCCCCCCTGTCATCTCCTCCATGCGCAAGGCGTCGCAGTGCCCCCGCTCAAGCTGTTCGCCGCGATTCCGCTGCTCGAGCTCGTGCCGGTCCCCGGGGCCGCTGAGTGTTGCGGCAGCGCGGGACTCTTCACCCTGCTCGAGCCCGAGATGTCCCGGGACGTTCTCAACGCGAAGCTGGAGCGCATTCGCGCCGCCGCACCGCAGGTGGTCGCGACCGGGAATCCGGGTTGCCTCATGCAGCTCGGCGCCGGCCTCGCGGCCGCGGGCTTCAACGCGCGCGTGCGCCATCCCGTCGAGCTGCTCGACGATTCGTACCGCGTCGCCGGGCGCTACGAATGACGGGAGGGGCGCGCCGCATCGCCACGCCCGACGGCGTGGAGCTCGCTTTACACCGGCTGCGCGCGCACCGCGACGGCCGGCCCGCGGTGCTGCTCGTCCACGGCGCGTTCACCAATCATCGCATGTGGCTGCATTCCACCGATGGTACCTCGCAGGGCGGCTTGGCGCATTTTCTGGGCGCCGCCGGTCTCGACGTCTGGCTCGCCGACCTGCGCCACCATGGTGAGAGCGACCGCGAACCGCGCCGCGGGGCTTGGACGTTCGAAGACTGGGTCCTGCGGGATACTCCGACACTGGTCGCCCGCGTGCGGGAGGAAACGGACGGCGCGCCGCTCGCCTGGGTGGGCCACTCGGCGGGCGGCGCCGCCGGCCTGTGTTGGCTGGCGCGCGTGGCGGCCGCCGCGCCGGTGGGCGCGATCGTCACGCTCGGGACGCCGGGCCCGCGGCGGCTCGGGCCGGTGCGTCGCGCACTGGCGGCCGCGACCATGGCGATGTCTCGCGCGCTGGGGCATTTCCCCGCCCGCGCGCTGCGTGTCGGCAACGAAGACGAAGCGGCGGAGATCATCGCCGAATGGATGGAGTGGAACGTGCGGGGCGCCTGGCTTGGTACCGATGGCTTCGACTATTTCGCCGGCCTCGCGGCTGTGAGCACGCCGTATTTCGGCGTGGCCGGTGGCGCCGACTGGATCTTCGCGCCGCCGCGGGCGTGCCGGCAGATCGTCGATCGCGTCGGTGCCGCACGCAAGATGCTCGCGGTCGAGCCGGGGCTGTCGCATCGTGGATTGGTCCTGAGCGAGCGTGCCAGGACCGCGTGCTGGCCCAATGTCGTCGCGTGGCTCAAGGAGACGCTGTGATCGAGGCGGTGTTGTTCGATTTCAACGGGGTGCTGGTCGACGATGAGCCCCAGCATTGCTGGGCGTTACAGCGTGTGCTCGCCGACGAGGGCATCACGCTGACACGCGAGCAGTACTACGCCCATTACCTTGGACTCGACGATCGCACCGGCTTCGTCGAAGCCTATCGCCGGGCGCAGCGGACCCTGACCACCGAGGTGCTGAAACATCTCGTGGAGAAAAAGTCCAAACTGTACTTGGAGCTGGTCTCCACGTCGTTACGGATGGTCGCCGGCGCACCGGAGTTCGTGCGCGATGCCGGTCGACAGTTCCGTCTGGCGATCGTGTCGGGCGCATTGCGGCGCGAGATCGACGCGGTCTTGAGCCGCACCGGGCTCGCTGGGGATTTCGAGACCATCGTTGCGGCCAATGACGTGCCGCGCAGCAAGCCCGATCCCGCGGCGTACCTCGCCGCGCACGACGCGTTGAACCAGCGCCGGCCGATCGCTCTCGACCGGTGCGTCGTCATCGAGGATTCTCTGCATGGGCTCGAGGCCGCGCGTTCCGCCGGGATGCCGTGCGTGATGCTGACGACCAGTCATCCGTCCCAGACGCTACAGGGCCGCGGGGCCGCGCTGGTTTGGGAGTCGCTCGACGGTCACCGCGCGAACGAATTTGCGGGCTTATGAGCGACACCTTTCCCACCGCTCCGCCTGCCACTGTTACCCGCCTCGAGCGAGACGCCGTCCCGGCCGAGATCGTCGATCGCCTGCGTGCCGGCGCCATCGTGGCAGCCGCAGAGGTCGGTGTCATCGATCTCACCGGCTCAGCCGAAGGGGCCATCACCTGCCTCCAAGGCCTCCTGACGAACGACCTCGAGAAGCCGGGGGACGGCGCGTTCGTGTACGGTGCGTTGCTCACGCCCAAAGGGATGATCGTCGTGGACGGCTGGGCGGCGCGACTGGGATCGCGCGTGCGGTACACCGTTCCGGCCGACGGGCGCGAGCGCGCGCTGGTCATCTTGCAGCGCTCCGTGCCGCCCCGGCTCGCGCGGTCGGCGGATCGCACGGATGACACGACCGTGCTGCGGCTGGCCGGAGCCCATGCCGTCGCGGTCATGGGAGCGGCGGGCCTGCCCGTCCCGCACGCCGCGAATCGCGTCATGGAGAACTCGGCCGGCGACGTGGCCTTCGAGGTAGCGCGCACGAGTGACGTCGCGCCGTTCATCTTTCAGGTCACCGTCGCCGCCGAGCACACAGAGCAAATCCGAACGCGGTTGATCGAGGCCGGCGCGTACTCCACGAATGCCGATGCGCTCGAGCTCGCCCGCATTCTCGCGGGCTGGCCCCGACTCGCCTCGGAAGTCGACGAAAAGACGCTTCCCCAGGAAGTGCGCTTCGACGAAATCGGCGGCGTGTCGTACACCAAGGGCTGCTACACAGGCCAGGAAACGGTAAGCCGGCTCCACTTTCGCGGGCACGCCAACCGGCAGTTGCGCGGGCTGCTGTTCGAATCCGATCCCCCGGCGGCGCCCGCGAGCGGCTGGAGCGCAGTCACGCACGATGAGCAGGACGTGGGTCGGGTGACGAGTATCGCCTGGCTGCCCGATGGCGGCGGGTCCGTACTCGGCCGGTGGATCGGCCTCGCGATCCTGCGCCGGGAAGTGCCGATCGGCGCGACGGTGCGCGCGGCGGGGCGCGAGGCGCGCGTCGTCGCCCTCCCCTTCGACGCCACCTACGTCGCTCCCGCGTGACGGTACTCGTCACGGGCGCGGCCGGACTCGTCGGCACCCATGTGCTCGACGCCTTGCGCGCCCGGGGCGAGCGGACGCCCGTCAGGGCTCTGGTGCGCGAGCATTCCCGCGCCGTCGTCGAGTCATTCGGAGCCGAGGCGGTAGTGGGCGACGTCACTGACGCCATCTCGTGGGAACGCGCCGCGAAAGGCGTCCGCGCGATCGTTCACGCTGCCGCCCTGGTTGCCTCGCACGATTCGCTCGAGGAATACACGCGCGTCAACGTCGGAGGGGCGCGGCTCGCTATCGAAGCCGCACGCCGCAGCGGCGCGCGCCTCATTCACGTCTCGACGGTCGCGGTCTACGGCCGCGCGGCCGTGTATCGAGCTGGCGCGCAGGGTGTCACCGAGGACTATCCCTTTCAACCCCTTCCCGCCACCGACTTCTACGCGCGCAGTAAGCGCGCAATGGAGCAGGTGGTGCAACAGGAAGCCGCTCGCGACGGACTGCCCGTGATTGCGATCCGGCCCAACGTCATTTACGGTGAGCGCGATCTGCTGTTCACGCGGCGGTTGATCGCGAATCTCAAGCGTCGGTTTTTGCCGCGGATCGGGCCGGGAACGAATCATCTGTCGTGCGTGTACGCCGGGAACGTGGCCTCGGCGATTGTGGCCGCGCTCGACGCACCCGCCAGACCGGGGTTTCGGGCGTACAACGTCACGCGCGATGCGTCACCGCTCATCACGCAGCGCGAGTTCTTCGAGACGTTCGCCGAGATGCTGGGGGTGCGGCCGCTGCGCATACCCGTTCCCGTGGCGGTCATCCGAGCCGGCGTTTTTGGGTGGAGCCTCCTGATGCGTCTCTTGCTGCCGGGCCGCTACACGGCGCTGGGCAATGCGGCGATGTCGTTTATTCTGGGAGAGAATCCGTATTCCATCGAACGGATCCGGACGGAACTGGGCTGGACGCCGCCGTTTGACACGCGCACCGCGATTACACGCACGGTGGCGGAAACAAAAAGCCCGGGCGATGCCCGGGCTTGATCCCTCGACAACAGCGTGTCGCTACGGACGTCGTGTCGGCCTGCGCGCGGGCGCGGGCGGCGGCGTGCGCGCCGGCGGCGGCGCGGGCGTCACGTGCGCCTTCGCGGTGTCAGCCGCCATATGATGCGTGGTGTCAGCCGGCGCCATCTTCATCGAATCCGCTGCCATTTTCATCGAATCAGGACGCGTGCTCTCGGCGCCGGTGTTGCTGTTCTGCGCCTTCTTGCAGGCGCCTGCCATGACGACGACCGCCACGGCCAATGCGATGCGCTTCATGCTAGCTCCTGTTGAGGTACGAGGTCTAGGCTCGAAGACGGCGAAACGTACATAGGGGACCTGCACAGTCAAGCAGCGCTAACTTATAGGAATCATGCTGCCTTCCGACCGTCGCACTTTTCTCGGCGTCCTCTCTTCGCTCACGGGATGGACGGCGCTCGCACGTCGCCCGGCGCAGCAACCCGTCATCGAAGTGCGCCCCACCGCGCTCTTTCAACAGCCCGAGGGCCGCAAGAATCTCGTGCGCATCACCGTCTCGGGACTGAGCGCGCCGGCCGCCCGCGCGCGCGTGACGGACCGGCGCGGCGCCCTGGTCGGCACCGCGGGCCTCTTGCCGGCCGCGCAGGGACCCGCATTGACCGGCGAGGTGTGGGTGCCGCTCTCGGAGCCGTCCGATTTTCAGATCGACGTCGAAGTCGGACGCGATCGCGTCGCGCGGCGGCGGCTGCGTCTCACGCCCGCGAAGCGCTGGACGCTGTACTGGCTCGCTTCGATTCACACCGACGTCGGCTACACCGACCTGCAGGAGCGCGCGCTCGAGATTCATCGGAGGAATCTGGATGCGGCGCTCGCGTGGACCACGACGCACCGCGACTTCCACTTCACGGCCGAGTGCGCGCTGCAGGTGCTGTCGTACCTGGAGAACCGCTCACCCGAGGCGGGCGACGCGCTGGTGCAGGCGATCCGCGACGGCAAGATCGGCTGGCAGGCGCTGTTCGCGAACATGCTCACTGGAATCCTCGATCACGAGACGTTCGCGCGTCTCGTCTGGCCAGCGGGTAAGCTCGCGCGCGAGCGCGGCTTGCCCTTCGTCTCGGCGCAGATCACAGACGTCCCCGGACAGTCGCTCACCTTCCCGATGCTGCTCGCGGCGAGTGGCGTGAAGTATCTGGCGAGCGGCCCCAACCCCGAGCGTGCCGCGCCGCTGCTGCCGGCGGGGACGGGGGGGGGAACCGAGGGCACGCCGTACCCACAGCTCTACTACTGGGAAGGTCCCGACGGGAGCCGCGTGCTGCACTGGCGCGCGCATCACTATGGGGACGGGACGCGCTTCGGCTTCGACATCGGCCCGGACGAAATGGGCCATCGTCTGTCCGACTGGCTCCTCAATCAGCCCGCATTTCTGGCGCAGAATTGGCCCTACGATACGGCGCTGCTGTACGGCGCGGACTGGCACGACAATGCCCTCATGAAGGAAGCGGTCGTGGCCAACGTGCAGGAATTCGGGCGCCGGTTCACGTGGCCGCGCATCGTGGCGGGCCGCGCTGAGGACTTCTTCCGCGACATCGAGCGCCGCTACGGGACGAAGATTCCGGTGCGCCGGGGCGACACCGGCCTGTACTGGGAAGACGGCGCCGCCTCGACTGCCGCCCAGCTCGCGGCGTTCCGATCGGCGCAGCTCGCGGCCCGTGCGTCGGAGATCGTCGCGCTGTGGGATGACCGGATCGAGCCGCGGGATGATGACGCCGTCCGACGCCGCCGTGACCGTGCGGACGCCCGAGCGGCGATGTGGCGCGACCTCCTGTTGTTCGGCGAGCACACCTGGGGCGCGGACGAAAGCGTCGCGGCCCCGACATCGCGCCAGACCGTGGCCCAATGGGAGTACAAACGGCGCTTCATCGACGCCGGAGCGGCTGCTGGGCGCGATCTGCTGAGCGATGCCCTGGTCCGGTTGGGGGGCGCGACGCAGACGGGCCGCGGCCGCCTCGTCTTCAATGCGGGAACGTGGGAACGCACGGACGTGGCGCGCGTGGCGGGCGGCGCAGGCAAGAGGCTTTCGAGCGAGGGACGCGAGCTGGCATCGGTGGATCTCGACGACGGGGACGCGCTGGTCCTGTTCCGCGAGGTACCGCCGCTCGGCTATCTCGCCCTGAGCGAAGCCGACGGCGCACCGCGCCCCCCAACCGCGGATGGCGACGCGCTCGATGCCAAAGCCGGCGGATTCGCCGTACAGATCGATCCGGCGACCGGTGCGATCCGCTCGCTCACGGGTCCGGACGGCAAGGAGCGCGTGAAGACCTCGGCCTGGTCGGGGCTGAATCAGCTGGCCTACGCCCGTGGCGGCGAGCACAGCGCGCTATGGACCTCAGGCGACCGCGACGACCTCAAGAATCCGCCGCAGCTCGAGCTCACCCAGACCAAGTTCGCGCGGTGTCGTCGCGAACGGCTTCCCGGGATTGGCGTCCGCCTCGTGGTAGAGCGCGCGCTGGAAGGCTTTCCTTCGATCACCTCGGTCGTCACGCTCTACGACGAGCTGCCGTGGGTCGACATCGAGAACCGCCTCACGAAAACGGCGACGCTCGCAAAAGAGGCGCTCTACGTCGCCTTCCCGTTCGCATTCACGAAGCCGACCGTGGAAGTCGAGGTCCCCCTCGGCCGGATGACCGTCGATGGCGATCAGCAACCCGGTAGCTGTCGAGATTGGTATTGCCACACGCATTGGGTTTGGCTGCATGAAGGGACCGACGGCATCCTCTGGAGCGGGCCGGACTCGCCGTTGTTCACGCTCAACGATCTGTTCCGTGGCGCGTGGCGGCGCAGCATCGTCCCCGATGGGACGCTGTTCGCTTACGCGATGAACAACTATTGGCACACGAACTACGCGGCATCTCAGGGCGGATCCGTGACCTTCCGCTTCCGGATTTCGTTGCTCGCCCCCGGCGATCCGGCTGAACCGGTGCGCCGTGGGTGGGCGGCCTGCGACCCGCTGTACGTAAGTCCGTCGTACCGCAATCAAACGCCCGGTCCACTCATCGCGAAGGATCGCGCGCTCTTCTACGCGGACAAGAACGTGATGATTGCCGGCGCAAAGCCCGCGGACGATGGCGACGGCGTCATCGTGAAATTGCTCGACATCGGCGGGCAGGCGCGCGCCGTGGGCGTCTGGCCTGCCGCGTACCCCTTCAAGCTCGCGCGCCGCACCACGCTCGTCGAACAAAACGGCGATCCGATTGCGGTCGGCGGCGACGGCCGAACGCCCGTCGATCTCGCGGCGTGGGGTGTTGCGGCCGTCCGGCTCTCCACACCTCCCGAGGCCTCCTGACCGTCACAGCATCGCGCGAAGTCGAATTTGCGCCGAAGGACGCGCCGCTGCGGGACGATGTCCGTACACTCGGTGCGATCGTCGGAGACGTCCTGCGCGAGCAGTGTGGCGACGCGTTCTTCGAGCTCGTCGAGCGGGCACGCCATGCTGCGATCGCCTCGGCGGATGACGAGCTGCATGCCCTGGTCCGGGGCTTACCGACCCGCGACGCCGAAACGCTGATCCGGGCCTTCGCCACGTACTTCGAGGTCGTCAATCTCGCCGAGCGGATTCATCGCATTCGGAGGCGGCGCGACTACCTGCGCGCGGCCGCCGCTCCGCAGGAAGGCAGTCTTCAGGCAACCGTCGCGCAGCTGGCCGGCGCCGGCGTCACGTCACAACAGACCGCCGCGCTGCTCCGACGCCTTCGCATCGAGCCGGTGTTCACGGCACACCCGACCGAAGCGACGCGGCGCACCATTCTCGAAAAGGAGCAGCTGATCGGGCGACTGCTCGTGGAGCGGCTCGACCCCTCACGCACCCCAGACGAGGAGCGCGCAGCCCTGGCGCGGATTCGCGAGGAGGTCGCGATCGGATGGCAAACGGATCCAACGCCGTCAGGTCGTCCGACGGTGATGGACGAGCTGGAAAACGTGCTCTTCTACCTCACCGACGTCGTCTACCGCATCGTCCCACCATTCTACGAGGAGCTCGAGCAGACGGTCCGGAAGACGTACGACATCGCAGTGCCTCCGCCCGCGCGCGCGGTGCTGCGGTTCGGCTCCTGGGTCGGCGGCGACATGGACGGCAACCCGAATGTCGGCGCCGACACACTGCGCGCAGCTTTCGCGCGGCAACGGGAGCTGCTGCTCGCGCGATACCGTCAAGAGACCGCCGACCTCGCGCGTCGGCTGTCGCAATCGGGGACACGCACGGGCGTCAGTGACGCCGTGCGCAAGCGCGTGGCGACGTACGGCGCCCAGTTCCCGCAGGCGCTGGCCGCCATCCCGCAGCGCTATCACGACATGCCGTATCGCGTGCTGTTCGGCCTCGTGGCGGCGCGCCTCGACGCGACGCGGCGGGATGAGCCGAACGGCTATGCCACAGCCACCGAGCTGGAGCGTGACCTCGGCATGGTCATCGCGAGCTTGCGCATACATCGCGGCGAGCACGCGGGACTGTTCGCGGTGCAGCGGCTGCTCCGCCGCGTCGAGACATTCGGCTTTCACATGGTGACGATCGATGTGCGCCAACATGCGCAGGTCCATCGCGCGGTGCTGGCGACGCTGCTCCCCGACGCCGATTGGAGCGCCAAGGCGCCCGCGGAGCGCGTCGTGCGCTTGCGCCGGGTGCTCGAGCAGGGAGAGCAACCCGCTGGGTCGCCCGACGAGCAGGCCGCGCGGACGCTGGAGGTATTCAAGGCCATCGCCGATTGCCGCGCCCGCTTTGGGCCCGAGGCTGTGGGCCCCTACATCATCAGCATGGCACAAGGAGCCGACGACGTCCTCGCGGTCCTCGTCCTCGCCCGTTGGGGCGGGCTCGTGTCGGGCGACCGCAAGCACGCCCCGCTGGATGTCGCGCCTCTGTTCGAAACCGTCGCCGATCTCGAGCACGCGCCCAGCGTGATGGGTGCGCTGCTCGCCGATTCCTATTACCGGGCGCATCTCGCAGAGCGGGAGATGCACCAGGTCGTCATGATCGGATACTCCGACAGCAACAAGGACGCGGGGATCGGCGCGGCGCGCTGGGCGCTGCAGCGCGCGCAGGCGGCGCTCGTCGAGACGATCGAGCGGGCCGGTATCGATCTGACCTTCTTTCACGGCCGCGGCGGGACGGTCAGCCGCGGCGGCGGCAGGATCACGAGCGCCATTCTCAGCGCGCCGGCGGGATCGGTGCGGGGACGTCTCCGGGTCACGGAGCAGGGCGAGGCTATTAACGCGAAGTACGGGCTGCGCGGCATCGCCATGCGCACGCTCGAGCAAACGGTGAGCGCCGTGGCGCTCGCCACCGCCCTGCCGCGCCGCGCTGACCCTCGCGAAACCGCGTGGACACGAATCATGGACGAGATCGGGCGTGATAGCCGCGAGGCGTATCGCGCCCTTGTGTACGGGGATCCGCGGTTCGTCGAATACTTCCACCGGGCGACGCCGATCGACGTCATCCAGCGCATGGAGATCGGCAGTCGCCCAGTCTCACGCCAGAGCGACGAGCCTCAGACGGGCGAGATTGAGCGGCTGCGTGCGATTCCATGGGTGTTCGCGTGGACGCAGAGCCGCCATCTGCTGCCGGGGTGGTACGGCTTGGGCACGGCGCTGGATCGTGCGGCGGAGCGCCACGGCACGGCGGCACTGGGCGAGATGCTGCGCGACTGGCCGTTTTTGCGGGCACTCATCGACGACGTCGAAATGGTGTTGGGCACGGCGGATTTCTCCATCGCGGCGCGATACGCCAGCCTGGCTGGTGAGTTTGGCACACAGTACTTCCCGGTTATTGACGCCGAGTTCGATCGCACCGTGGCGCAGGTACTGGCGCTGAAACACGAGAAGGCGCTGCTCGATTCGGATCCGGCGCTCCAGCGCTCGATTCTGTTACGCAACCCGTATGTAGATCCAATGAGTCTGTTACAGATCGATCTGCTGCAGCGCTGGCGCACGGCGGGGCGGCCGGACGACGACGTATTCCGGGCGCTGACGGCAAGCGTCCGTGGCATTGCGCAAGGGTTGCAGAGCACGGGCTGAAAGGTTTAACGTCGTGCCATGACACAACCGCTGACATTGGGTGAGCTGAAGCGGACGGAGTGGGCGGCCCCGGCACGCCGGCAACGCACCGTCAAAGATGAGATGCGGGAGAACCTGATCTGCCTGCTCGAGAACGGCTCGCCGCTGTTTCCGGGCATCGTGGGATACGAGGAGACCGTTCTGCCGCAGCTCGTGAACGCGATCCTCTCGCGCCACAACTTCATTCTGCTGGGCCTGCGCGGGCAGGCGAAAAGCCGGATCCTGCGCCAGCTCGTCACGCTGCTCGACGAAGAGATTCCCATCCTCGCCGGCAGCGAAGTCAACGACGATCCGTTCGATCCGATTTCCAAGTACGGCCGGGAGCTCATCGCCGAGCGGGGCGACAGCACGCCCATCGCGTGGCTGCCGCGCGAGGTGCGCTTCGTCGAAAAGCTGGCAACGCCGGACGTCACGATCGCCGACATCATCGGCGACGTCGATCCCATCAAGGCGGCTCGCGGCGGGCATCTCCTGTCCGACGAGCTGACGATGCACTTCGGGCTCTTGCCCCGCGCCAATCGCGGCATTTTCGCGATCAACGAGCTGCCCGATCTCGCCGGCAAGATTCAGGTGGGACTGTTCAACATCATGCAGGAAGGCGACGTCCAGATCAAAGGCTATCCGGTACGCTTGAACCTGGACGTGGCGCTGGTCTTTACGGCGAATCCCGAAGACTACACGGCGCGCGGCAAGATCATCACGCCCCTCAAGGACCGCATCGGATCCGAGATCACGACGCACTACCCGCTGACCGTCGAGCTCGGGGCGGCGATCACGGAACAGGAGGCCTGGATCGACCGGAATGGGGGCGGGGGGCGCTCCATCCGTATTCCCGACTTCATGGCCGAGCTGATCGAGCGGATCGCGTTCGAAGCGCGAGAGGACAAACGGGTGGACCGGCGCAGCGGCGTGTCGCAGCGCCTGCCGATCAGCGTGCTCGACAACGTGCTGTCGAACGCGGAGCGTCGCACGATCATGACGAAGGAGAAGGCGGTGGTCCCCCGCCTCTCCGACGTGTACGCGGCATTGCCGGCCATCACCGGCAAGCTCGAGCTCGAGTATGAAGGCGAGCTTCAGGGCTCGGAGACGATCGCCAAGGATCTGATCCGGCGCGCCGCGGGCCGCACATTCGAGGGACGCGTGGGCGGGGCGAACGTCGACGACATCGTCCACTGGTTCGACGAGGGCGGCGCGCTCAAGGTCACGCCGGAGGAGCGCTCCGAGGCGCTGTTGAAGGGCTTTACCGTGGTCCCCGGACTGCTCGACCTGATCGATCAGGTCGGGCTTGCCGGCAAGAAGGATCCCGCCACGATCGTGTCGGCGTGCGAGCTGGTACTCGAAGGTCTGGTGGCCGAGAAGCGCATCGCGCGGAGCGAAGAACTGGGATACGTGCGCGCTCGTTCGGAGCAGAAGCCGCCATTCGGCAAGGGGCCCACGGGCCCGGGACCAGGTCCCAACCTCTTCACGTAATCCCCTTCACATCCGGGAGTCGCCATGGGCGAGCTAGTCTTTGGTCTCGTACTCCTCGCTGTCGCTTTCTTCCTCCGCCTCGGCGCCGCCACCGTGCGGGGTGAGACGACCGGTGGCCGTTCGATCGGCGGGATCCTGCGCATCCTCAGCTATGCCGCGCTCGCGGTCGGCGTACTCACGCTCCTCGGCTCCACGACGGTGGTGATCAACGCCGGCGAAGTCGGGGTGCGGCATGCGTTCGGCACGGTCGATCCGAAGCCATTGCTCCCCGGAATCCGCATCGTGACGCCGTGGTCGTCGGTCGAGCGCTACACGACGCGGGAAGAGCAGTACCCGTTCACCGGAGACCAGGTCGAGGAGATCGCGGCGCTGTCCAGCGAGCAGATGGGAATGACCGTGGACGTCGGGGTCCGCTGGCAGATCGATCCGCAGCAGGCGCCGCGCATCTATACGGAGATCGGCGACGAGAATCAGATCCACAGCGCAGTTCGGAACGCGATCCGCAAGGGCGTGCGGGACGGCATGGTCCAGTATTCGATCAACGACATCGCCAAGCGCACCAGGATCGCGCAAACGATGGAGGCGCTCGTCGATTCCGCCCTGGTGACGCAGCCGCGCGCGGGGGGCCCGCCGTTCCGCATCGCGACCGTGACGGCGTTCTTTCTGCGCGACTTGCAGCCGCCAGCGCAGGTCGTGCAAGCCATCAACAACAAGATCGCGCAGGAGCAGCAGGTCGAAACCGAGCGTCACCGGGTCGAGGTGGCCCGGCTCCAGGCCGAACAGCAGAAGCTGCTCAACACGACGCTGACACCCGAGGCACTGACGCGGCAATACTTCGACGTGCTGCGGGAGCTGAAATCGTCCAACAATCTCGTGATCCTGGTGCCAACGCAGGGTGGCATTCCCATGCTGAACATTGGAGATCTGCGACGCAATCTTCGCCAGCCGTAAAGCCCCTCGTCACGATTACGCGCGAGTACGCATCGGGCGGGTCGGAGATCGCACGACTCGTGGTCGAGCGTCTCGCCGGCTGGACGCTGATCGACAATGAATTCATCGATCAGGTGGCGCATCTGGCGGGCCTGTCGACCGACGAAGTCGCGCGCCGGGAGGAGCGGGCGCCGGGGCTGCTCGAGCGGCTCGCGCGCACGCTCGCCGCCGCATCGCCGGAGATGTCGGTCACGACGGGCGGGTCGCCGCCATCGGTGGAGACGGAAGAAGAAACGATCGTCCAGATGACCGAGCGCGTCATCGCGCAGGTGGCGGCCGAAGGGCGTGCCGTGCTGGTCGGCCGCGGCGCGCAAGCGGTGCTCGCGACGCGCGCGAATGCGCTGCACGTCTACGTCATCGCACCCAAGCCGTTCCGCCGGAAAATCGCCATCGAACGGCTCGGTATTGACCCGGCGAACGTCGACAAGGTGATGCAGGAAACCGACGAGCACCGCGATCAGTACATCAAGACACATTACGGCCGGGACCGGCGGGACCTCACCCAATACGACCTCGTGTTGAACGCGGAGCGGCTGGGATTCGACGGGGCGGCGGAGGTGATTGTCGGTGAGGTAAAGCGACGCCGTTGGGTGTAGGGGCGCAGCATGCTGCGCCCCTACCCTACGCGGCCCGGATTTCGGGAACCATCCACCCCGCGATCGTAACGGCCAGCGCGACGATCACGCCACCAGCCGCCAGCGTGGCCGGCGCGCCAACGTGCTCGGCCACGAGCCCAAAGAGAAACGCGCCGAACGGCGCCATGCCCACGAAGACGAACGAGTAAAACCCCATGACGCGGCCGCGTAGGTGATCGGGCGCGGTCGTTTGGATCAGCGTGTTCGTGAGGGAGTTGTTGACGATCATCGCGCACCCCGTGAGGGCGAGCAGCGCCATGGAGAGTCCCAGGACGCGAGACGCCGAAAACAGGATGAGCAGGATTCCGAAGGCCGTGCCGCCCGCCAGCATCAGGCGGCCGCGCGCGCGAATGCGCGCTGAGGCGAGCGCGATCCCCAACGCGCCGATCACCGCACCGATACCGATGGACGATGTCAGGGCCCCGTAACCCGTCGCGCCGCGATGCAGTACGTCGCGCGCGAAGACGGGCATCATTGCGATGTACGGAAAGCCGAACACACTGATCACGGCCGTCAGGATCATCAGCACGCGCAACCGCCGGTCGTCCCGCAGGTAGGCGAGCACCTCCCGGAATCCCGTCCACGCGGACGCGGCCCTGGCCGGCGGGGCGCGCGGCGGCAGTTGCATCAGCAGCAGGCCGGCGATGACCGCGATGTAACTCACGCCGTTCAGGAAATAGCACCACGCGATCCCGACGGCGCCGATCAGAAATCCCGCGATGGCCGGACCGATGACGCGCGCGCCGTTGAACAGCGACGAGTTCAGCGCGATCGCGTTCATCAAGTCGTCCTTGCCCACCATCTCCACGACGAACGACTGGCGCATCGGGATATCGAACGCACTCGCGATGCCGAGGATCGTCGCGAGCAGCAAGACCTGCCAGACGGCGACGACCCCGGTCCACACCAGGATCGAGACGGCGAACGCCTCGAGCATGAACGCGAGCTGCATGAAGATGATGAAGCGCCGCTTGTCCACGCGGTCGGCGATGACGCCGGCGTACAGACTGAAGAGCAGGACGCCGAGCGAGCTGAGCGCCGCGGTGAGTCCGACGTAAAACGGCGAATTGGTCAGCGTGAGGATCAGCCAGCCCTCGCCGACGTTCTGCATCCACGTGCCGACGAGGGAAATGCCCTGACCGATGAAGAAGAGGCGGAAGTTGCGGTGGGCGAGGGCCCCGAATCCGTAGCGTCGCGCCGCTTCGGTCATTGCCCCCAAATTAATGGACCGTGCAAATCCGGTGTGCCGCGTTTCTGTTTGACTTGGACGGGGTGCTCGTCGATTCTCGTCGCGTCGTCGAGCGCACCTGCCGCCGTTGGGCCCTCCGCCATCAGCTCGATCCTGAGCTGGTCCTGCGGATCGCGCACGGCCGGCGCTCACGCGACACGGTAAAGACCGCCGCCCCGCATCTCAACACGGAGGAAGAGGCAGCGTGGCTCGACGCCGCGGAACTCGCCGATGTCGACGGCCTGATTGCGTTAGCGGGGGCCGGGAAACTGCTGGCGACATTGCCGCCCGACCGATGGGCTGTGGTCACGTCCTGCGGACGAGCCCTGGCTGAGCGACGGCTCTCGTCCGTCGGACTTCCGCTACCGCAGACTCTCGTGACCGGTGAAGACGTGCCGCATGGCAAGCCCGCGCCTGATGGATATCTGCTGGGAGCAAGACGCCTCGGTCGAGCCGTCGCCCGGTGTATCGTGTTCGAGGATGCGCCCGCCGGTATTGCCGCTGCCCGCGCCGCGGGAGCTCAGGTGGTGGGCGTGACTTCGATGGTGGCAGCATCAGATCTGACTGGTGCGGACGCAACGATTCGCGATTTCGCCGCTCTTCACGTGCGCCCGGACGGTGATGACTTTGTCGTTTCCGGTTTGTGCTAGATTAGTAATCGATGCGATACACGACCTACAGCCGCTACGTCGCCGGTCTACTCGAGACGCTCAACCTGCAAGCGTTGCTCGATCAGCTCGCCGACTTCCTGTTGCAATCTGGCTTTGCCGGCGGCCCATATTCGCACCCCTTCTGGGGCGAGTTCGGCGAGGAAGACCCCGACCGCTCACTCGACGCGCTGCGCCACGCGATTCTCCAGGCGCTGATGGATTCGGGCCAGCTCACGCCCGAAATGCTGGGCGCCCTGCGCGGCGAATCGACCGGCGACGCCCAAAAGGACGCCGAGCTGCAGAAACAGCTGGCCGATCTGCTCGATCAGATCGTGCAGAAGCTGATCGAGGAGGGCTACCTCAACCTGCAGCAGGCGCCCAAGATGCCGGGCGCGCAGCAGCCGGTCCTCGGTCCTGGTGGCATGGCGAAAGAGGCCGCCCAACAGGTGCAGTTCAATCTGACCGATAGGGGCATCGATTTCCTCGGCTACCGGACGTTGAAGCACCTGCTCGGCAGCATTGGCAAGTCGAGCTTCGGGGCGCACGACACCGAGCATCTCGCGACCGGCGTCGAGGCCGAGGCCGCGAGCAAGCGCTACGAGTACGGCGATACGCTCAATCTCGACGTCAATGCAACCCTCTCGCACGCGCTGAAACGCGAAGGCCTCGGCGTCCCGATCAACCTCGAGTACGATGATCTGATGGTGCACCAGGCCGAGTATCGCTCGTCATCGGCGACGGTGCTGATGCTCGACTGCTCGCATTCGATGATCCTCTACGGCGAAGACCGCTTCACGCCGGCGAAGAAGGTCGCGCTGGCGCTCACCCATCTCATTCGCACGCAGTTCCCGGGCGATACGTTGCGCGTCGTGCTGTTCCACGACACCGCAGAGGAGATCCCGATCGGCCAACTCGCGCACGCGCAGGTGGGCCCATATCACACGAATACGACGGAAGGGTTGAAGCTGGCGCGCCGCATTCTGATGGGACAGCGCAAGGACATGCGGCAGATCATCATGATCACCGACGGCAAGCCGTCGGCGCTGACGCAGCCCGATGGTCGGATCTACGTGAATTCGATGGGCCTGGACCCACACATTTTGCAGGCGACCTACCGGGAAGTCGCGCTGTGCCGCCGCAGCGGCATCTTGATCAACACCTTCATGCTGGCGCGCGACAGGAGCCTGGTCGAGTTCGTGAAGAAGGTCTCCGCGATCTGCCGCGGCAAAGCCTACTTCACGAACACGATGACGCTCGGCCAGTTCATTCTCATGGACTTCATGCGAAGGAAGACGCGCCGCGTCAGTTAGCGCTTCTTGGCGGCACGCCGTTCGGGTTCAGGGGGCCCCGGATCCTCCGCCACGATCACGCTCTGTGCCAACGAGCTGACGCCGAGTGCCGCTTCGCCCCCGAAGTACGCTTCTTCCCCATGTTCGGTCAGATCCAACCCAATCATTTCGTCCGCAATCTGCGCCCGCGCGCCGAAGACCGCACGCACGATCGCAAGGATCACGACCGTCCCCACGGCGGCGATGATCACCGCCGCGAGGACCGCGTAGAGCTGCACGAGCATCTGCCCCGGATTCCCCGCAAATAGCCCGTCATTGCCGGCGGGATTCGCGAGCTTCGTCGCGAAGACGCCCGTAAGCAGCGCCCCGGCGACGCCGGCAAGCCCGTGGCAGGAGAAGACGTCGAGCGAATCGTCCAAGCGGCTGCGCGAGCGCCGCTGGATCGCGAAATAGCTCACCAAGGCACACAGCACGCCGATGGCGAGTGCGGCCGGCGGCGTCACAAAGCCGGCCGCCGGCGTGATGCCCACAAGCCCGACCACCGCGCCCGTCGCAGCGCCGACCGCCGTCATCTTTCCCGTCCGCGTGGTGTCGAGCAGCGCCCAGGTGAGCACCGCCGCAGCCGCCGCGGTGTTCGTGTTCACGAACGCCAGTGCCGCGAGCCCATTCGCCGCCAAGGCCGACCCCGCATTAAATCCGAACCACCCAAACCACAGCAGACCCGCGCCGATCAGGACGAGCGGCACGTTGTGCGGTGACAGCGGCATGCGACGAAAGTCGCGGCGCGGTCCGAGGAACCGAGCGGCGACGAGTGCCGACACGCCGGCGCTGATGTGCACCACGGTGCCGCCGGCGAAATCGAGCGCGCCCATCTGCTGCAACCAGCCCCCCGCCCCCCAGACCCAGTGGGCCAGCGGGGCGTAGACCACGGTGGACCAGAGAACCAGGAATGCCAGATACGCGCGGAACCGCATCCGCTCCACGATACAGCCCGAGATGAGCGCGGGCGTGATGATCGCGAACATCGCCTGATAGATGGCGTGCGCATGCTGCGGGATCGTGGCGGCGTAGGCCGGGTTGGGTTCGCCGCCGACGTGTCGAAACAGCACCCATTGGAGCCCGCCCAGCCAGCTCGACCCCGGCGCGAACGACAGCGAGTAACCGACGAGCACCCATTGCACGCTGATCGCGCCCATGGCCACGATGCTCATCATCATCGTGTTGAGCGAGTTCTTCGAGCGCACCAGCCCGCCGTAGAAACACGCGAGCCCGACCGTCATCAGAAGCACCAGGGCGCTCGAGGCGAGTACCCACGCGGTATCGCCGGCGGAGATTGCCGGGGGGGGCGCCTGTATCACGCTTCGTCGGCGGCGCGCAACGCCGCCTGCTGGACCTCGGTGGCGTTCACCGCGGTGAGCGCCTCATTGTTCTGCTCGCCCGTGCGAATGCGGATCACCCGCTCGATCGGCTGGACGAAGATCTTGCCGTCTCCCACCTCTCCTGTGCGGGCGGACGACAGAATCGCGTCGATGCAGGGCTGCACGAACGGCTCCGAACAGACCATTTCGATTTTCACTTTCTCGTGGAACTCCATGACGAGCGTGGTGCCGCGGTACTGGCTGACGATCTCGTGCTCGCCCCCATGGCCGCTCACGCGGCTCAGCGTGATGCCGGTGATGCCGGCCCGGAACAGCGCCGCCTTGACTTCCGGCACAACCTCCGGCCGCACGATCGTCGTGATCAATTTCATCGTTGCCTCCGAGCGTCGAAGACGAGCTTCGATAAGTCGCGCACCGCCGCGTGCGCGTCGGCGTCCTTCTGAATGGCGCCGGTCAACACCACCAGGACGTATCGGCCACCGTTCGGCGGCTCGACCAAGGCGGCATCGTGATAAACGACCTGCCCGATCCACCCGGTCTTGTGATACACGGTCGTCCCCGGTGGCAGACCGGCCGGAATGCCTTCGTTGAATTGCTGCCGGCCGAGAATAGCCAGCATTTCGCGACACGACGCCGCCGACGCTGCTTTCCCGTTGGCGATGGCCGCGAGCAGCATGCCGAGGTCGCGCGCGGTCGTCGTGTTGTTAAGACCGGCGCGGTACGCTTTGTCGTCCTCGACGCCCCGCAACACCAGGATCGAATCGGCGCCGAGCGCGTGCGCGGTGGCGTTGGCGCGCTTCGCGTCGACCTTCGCGATCAGCAGGTTGGTCGCGAGATTGCTCGAAACCGTTTCCATCAGCTCGATCAGCTGGCGAATCGACGCCCACTGGCCGAGCCGCTTGTAGAGCGATGAATCGGAATCGTCCGTCACGTCGAGCCGGTACGGCGAGCTGTCGACGATCGACCGGAACGTATTCGTGATCGTCACCGAATCGTCGAGCGACAACAATCCCGCATCCCGGTCGCGGAACAGCTGGATCATCACCGGAACCTTCATCGTGCTCGCGGCGTGGAACCGCACGTCCGACCCGACGGTTAGCGAGTCGCCGGTCGTGAGATCGCGGTAGTACAACCCGACAGCGCGAGCAGGCGTTTGCAGAATCCGGGCCTGAACGCGGGCTTTCAGAGAGACATTGGGGGCTGGGGTTTGAAGCAGGATCAGCGCGAGGGAGAGCAATGCCATTCTGTCACATAAGATACCTTATAGATTGCAGTTTGTGAGCGAATTCGTTTTCGGTACCTACGACGCCGCCTTCGTACAGGCCATGTACGAGGACTACCTGCGCGATCCTGCGTCCGTAGGTCAAGAGTGGCGTGAATTGTTTGACAACGGCAGGCTCGCAGAGTTGCCGGTGATCCCCGAACCACCTGGGGCGCGGTCCGCGGTGAGCGGTACGCGGGAAAGCACACCGCCCCCTGCTCCAGAGCCGCCCGCGCACCCTTCGGGAGCCACGCCAATCACGGGGCCAGCAGCCCGGCTCGTCGCCAACATGACCGACTCACTGTCGGTCCCCACGGCGACCTCGTTCCGCGACATCTCGGCCACCGTTCTCGACACCCGCCGCAAGGCGCTCAACGCCCAGCTGGCCGCGACGGGCAAGAAGATCTCCTTCACCCACCTCATCGGGTACGCGATCGTCCAGGCCGCCAAGCGCTTCCCGGTGATGACGCACACGTTCCAGGACATCGACGGCAAGCCGTACCGCGTCAATCCTGGCGCGATTGGACTCGGCCTCGCAGTGGACGTCGAGAAGAAGGACGGCAGCCGCGCGCTGGTCGTGCCGGTCATCAAGCACGCCGAAACGATGGACTTCGCGACCTTTCATGCCGCCTACGAGGCGCTGGTCGAGAAAGCCCGCACCAACCGCCTGATGCCCGATGACTTCGCGGGCGGCACGATCCAGCTCACCAATCCCGGCACGCTGGGTACGGTCGCGTCCGTGCCGCGACTCATAAAGGGCCAGGGCTCGATCATCGCGACCGGGACGATCCGCGAAATCGCCGGCGCGAAGATCATCACTATCACCAGCACGTACGACCACCGGATCATCCAGGGCGCGGAGTCGGGGATGTTTCTTCGACACCTCGATTCCCTCCTGCAAGGCGAAGAGCGGTTCTACGAGGGAGTGACGGAGAGCCTGGCGGGAGGGGAAGCGGGACGGGGGAAGGGGGAGGGGTACACCCCAGCGCCTCCGACACCTGCGCCCGTAGCGAGCAGTCCCCCTCCCTCGTCCCCCGTCCCTCCTCCCCAACCGGGTGGAGTGGGAATCGAGGATCTTAAGCATGTAGCCGCAGCTTATGCGCTCGTCCGTGCACATCGAAATTTCGGCCACCTCGCCGCCCACCTCGACCCACTCGGCAGCGAGCCTCCGGGCGACCCGTCGCTCGACACCGGACGCCTCGGACTCACGCCCGTGATCATGGCGCGCATTCCGGTCGAGGTGCTGCGGATCTACGTGCCCGGCAAGACGCTCGCCGAGGCGTTGCCGGCGTTGCACGCGACCTATTGCGGCACGATCGCGTACGAGGTCGAGCACATCGGCAGACACGAAGAGCGTGTGTGGCTCCGTCAGGTGATCGAATCAGGCGAGCATCGCCGGCCGTTGTCCGCCCAGGGCAAGCGCCAACTGCTCGCTCGTCTCACCGCCGTCGAAACGCTCGAGCGGTTCCTGCACAAGGCGTATCTGGGCCAGAAGCGGTTTTCGATCGAAGGACTCGACATGACGGTACCGATGCTCGATTTCACGCTCGAGCTCGCCGCGGCGCACGGCACGCGCAAGGCGGTCATCGGCATGGCGCACCGGGGGCGGCTCAACGTGCTGGCGCACGTCGTCAACGTGCCCTATGAGACGATCCTGGCGGAGTTCGAGGGTGGGCATCGCGAAGAGACAGCCGAATCGGAAGGCTGGAACGCCGGCACGGGCGACGTGAAGTACCACCACGGCGCCGAAGGCGTCTACAAGACCACGATCGGTAAGGACATCGCGGTCACGCTGTCACCTAATCCCAGCCATCTCGAGTCGGTCAATCCGGTCGTCGAAGGGCGGGCGCGCGCCGATCAAACCGATCGGCAGACTCCGGAGGCGAAGCACGACTGGAACGCCTCGCTGCCCGTCCTGCTGCACGGCGACGCGTCGTTCGCGGGACAGGGCGTCGTCGCCGAGACGTTCAACCTGGCGCGGCTGCAGGGCTACACAACCGGCGGCACGATTCATCTGATTCTGAATAACCAGATCGGTTTCACCACTGAGCCGCGGGAAGCCCGCTCGACCGACTACTCCAGCGATCTCGCCAAGGGCTTTGATGTCCCGATCATCCACGTCAATGCCGACGATGCCGAAGCGTGCCTGGCGGCGGTGCGGCTCGCCTTGATGTACCGCGAGAAATTCCATGCCGACGTGGTGATCGACCTCGTAGGCTACCGACGCTACGGCCACAACGAGGCCGACGAGCCCGCGTACACGCAGCCGGTGATGTACGAACGGATCAAGCCGACGCCCTCGGTGCGGCAGAAATACGCCGCGCAGCTCGCGAGCGAAGGCGTGGTGGACTCGCGCACCGCCGAAGCCGACGCGGAGGCTGCCTATCAACGCCTCGCCACCATCCAGCAGGCCGTCAAGTCCGGCCAGCGGGCCGAGGAACCGCAGCGCATCAAGCGTGAGAGCGCTCCCGAGCCTGCTACCGCGGTCGCCGCCGATCTCCTCAAGAAGCTCAATGACGAGCTGGTCGCGGTTCCGGACGGCTTCACCGTACATCCGAAGCTGCTCAAACAGCTGGAGCGACGGCGCGATTCGCTCACCTCAGCCGAGGGAATCGAATGGGCGCACGCGGAAGCACTCGCCCTCGCGTCGTTGCTAGTCGACGGCACACCGATCCGCCTGACGGGCCAGGACACGGAGCGCGGCACGTTCAGCCAGCGGCACCTCGTGCTGCACGACATCCACAACGGCAACCGCCACGCGCCGATCCAGCATCTTCGGGATGCGAAGACCCCCTTCGAGCTCCATAACAGCCCGCTGTCGGAATACGGCTGTCTCGGATTCGAATACGGCTACGCCGTCGAGGCGCAGAACGCGCTCGTGCTCTGGGAAGCGCAGTTCGGCGATTTCGCCAACGGCGCCGAGGTGATCATCGATCAGTTCCTGATCGCCGGCCTGGCCAAGTGGGGCGAGACATCGCGCCTGACGCTGCTCCTGCCCCACGGCTACGAGGGCCAGGGCCCAGAGCACTCGAGCGCCCGGCTGGAGCGGTTCCTGGCGCTCGGTGCCGAGGGCAATATCCGCGTGGCCAACTGCACGACGCCGGCGCAGTACTTCCATCTGCTGCGCCGCCAGGCGCTGCACGCCGAAATTCGGCCGCTCGTCTTGATGACGCCGAAGAGCTTGCTCCGGCTTCCCGCCGCGGCCTCGCAGGTCAATGATCTCGTGCTCGGCAAATTCAGAACGGTGCTATGGGACCGGGACCGCACCTGGCCCGAGAAAGTGACGCGGCTGGTGCTCTGCAGCGGGAAGGTTTACTACGACATCGTCGCCTCCCCGCGCCGTGCCCAGGCGCCCCAGGTGAAGATCGGACGCGTCGAGCTGCTGTATCCATTCCCGGGGAACGAGATTGGGGAATACGCGCGCCGCTATCCCAATCTCAAGGAAGTCGTCTGGGTCCAGGAAGAGCCGCGCAACATGGGCGCGCGGAAGTTCGTGCTGCCGAAGATTCGCGATCTGCTGCCGAAGGGCGTGACCTTGCTGGACGTCTCACGGCCCGAGCGTTCGAGCCCCGCCGAGGGCTATCCCGCTGCGCACAAGGTCGAGCAGGATCGGATCGTCGCCGCCGCTTACGGCTCGTAGTGAGCCATGTCTCCGACTAGCCCAGCGCTTCGCTACGCCGTCCTCGGGCTCGTTGTCCTGGCGGCACTCGTGGCGCTCGGCTCGTGGCTCATCCGCACGCGCCGGGTCTCCCCCTTTGGTGTCCTTGGCCGCGCGCTGCGCGCGATCACCGATCCGATCGTGAAGCCCGTCGAGCGGCGGCTCGTCCGCATGGGCGGCAATCCGGTGCACGCCGGCGGTTGGTTGCTCGTGATCACGGCCGTCGCGGGGATCGTGTTCCTGTCATTGGCAGGCTGGTTCGTGGCAACGTTTCAGACGGTGCACGCCGCGGCGAGCGGCGGCCCACGCGCGACGGTCGCGCTGATCATCGATTTGGCGTACCGAGTTCTCTTCGCGGCGCTCCTGGTTCGCGTGATCGCCGCCTGGTTCGGCATGTTTCGCTATTCGCGCTGGGTCCGGCCCGCCTACATCCTGACCGACTGGATCGTCGAGCCGATGCGCCGTATCGTGCCGCTCGTCGGCGCATTCGACTTGAGCCCGCTGGTCGCGATGATCGTGCTCAGCCTCGTGCGGCAAATACTCCTTTCCTCGCTGAGGCCCGGATGAAACTTCTCAAAGCGCTCGTCAGCTTCATCGTCGGCACGCTGGCCGGCGCCCTTGGCAGTAAAATCTTCGGCCCATTCGGCGGGGTACTCGGTTTTATTGCCGGGGCACTGGCGGCGTGGTGGGTGGCGCAACGGATGGCGTTCTTCGACTGAGTTCCCGCCACCGCGCCCCGCTCATTTGATCTGGGCGATCCGGTCCTTGATCCGCTGCTGCATGTCGGGGAATGCGTTGCCCAACCGCTCGAGCACCGCACGCGCAGAATCGGGCTTTCCGGCGGCGACATAGGCGTCGGCTTTCAGGAATCCCACGCGCAGCTGCAGCCGGCGATCATCCGCCGGCAGCGGGAATCGCGACAGTGCGGCCAGCGCCACACGTCCATCGTTCCGGTCGCGGACCAGCGATTCGATCGCCAGCAGCCGCACGTTCGTGTCATTCGGGAATTCTCGCTCGAGCTTCCCGAACAACTCGGCCGCCCGCGCGCTGTCGTGCTGGGTCCTGGCTTGCTGCGCCGCTTGATAGAGACCGGCGAGGTACAGCCGGCTGACGTCCGCAGTATCGCCGGAACGAGTCCCGACGCCACCCGCGTAGCTGTACACGAGATCGCCGCCGAGATCAGCGGCTTCGAACAACGGGAACACGCCGATCAGTCCCACGATCGCGGATCCCCACAACGCGCCGCGGGCCTTCTCGAGACGGCCCCGGCGGGTGAGAATCAGCGCCGCAATCTCAATCGCCCCGACGATGAGGAAGATGTTGCGGGTACGCTTGCCCCACTCCTCGTGCTCGCCGACCGCTCGTCGGGCACCCGGGATGCGCTCGACCGGTCCGTGCGCGTCTAATCCGGAGTGGGCGGCCAGGGCGGCGACCGCGGCTCCCAGGATCAGAAGCGTCGCGGCCGCGGGACCAGTGAAGGCCGCGCGGCCGGAGAGTGAGACCCAGCGGAAGATCACGCCGAGAATCAGCAGCGCGATCACGAAGTGGACGATGACCGGGTGGTAGGCGCCGATGTTTGGCATCGGGAGAACATACGCACACCCTCCGGCTTTTGCTGTCAGCGGGGCCTGATGGCGTCCCGGATGATGTCGTCCACGGCGAACTTGATGAACTCGGTTCGCTTCTCGCGCCGACGCTGGCTCTCGGCACGGACTTCGGCGAGCCGTCGCTCGATGTCGGCAATCTCTCGCGCGCGCAGCTGGTCCTCGAGATCGAAGTGCTGCGAGATGAGGCCCTCGATCTTCGCACGGATTGCAGGACGGCTGCTTTCGGAGCCGGTGCGGTATGCGCGCTGCTGCGCGCGCGCGTTTGCCTCGAGTCCAAACATTTTGCCGACAAGCTGCGCTCGCACGCTATCGCGCTGACTGAGCTTTTGCACCATGTCGAACTGGACGGTGAGCTGCGCGACCTCCATCCAGTATTGGTCTTGCGCCGGCGGCCCCGAGACGGGCACGCCGTCCACCACGTAGACCGGCTGATTGTTCGACGCCTTGGCCTGCTCTCGCAGCGAGTCGAGTCCGTTCACTCGCTCCGGAGCGACCAGGATGAGAAATGCGCGTGCCGCCGCTTCGGCTTCCCGCGGCCGCTGCTGCATGATCTGCTGCACCTGCATCTGCATCGCCTGGGGATTCGGCATGTCCTGCGCCGCGCCGGCTGAGGCGGCCAGGAAACCGAACACACCAATCACACCACTAATTCGGCCGGCCATAGTACCGCTCCTGTTCGAGTCGAGTGAGCTGCGCGTCGATATCCACCATTGCCCTGTCTGTCACATATCCGGCCGTCGCCGACCACGTTGTGGTCGGCGTCCAGCGCGTGGTCGGGTCGTGGGCGGGACCCGGCCTCGCCATGACCAACCCTGCGAGCACCGCCGCGGCCGCGAGCGCGATCCACATCCGCGTCGAGCGCCGGCGCGGCGGCAATGCGACGTCCAGCGCCACGCGCCCCCGTTCGAGCTCGACGAGCGTCGCCCGGCACGTGTGGCAGGCGGCCACGTGGGACTCGATTGCCGCGTTCCGCGGTTCTGGGACCTCGCTGTAAGCGAGCAGCAGCAGTTCGGCGTCGGTCGGATGATTCATCGATAGTTCTCCAAGGCCGCACTGATTCGCGCGAGCGCGGCGCGCATTTGCGTCAGGACAGTGCCCAGCGGCCGGTTGAGCCGGTCGGCAATCTCCTGGAACGTGAGGCCAGGCTGCTGGCGGAGCTCCACAACTTCGCGCTGAGCCGCCGGCAGAGCGCGGACAGCGTCGCGGACCGCGGTTCGCAGCTCCCGCTCCAGCAATCGGGCATCGGCGGCGTCAGCGAGCGCTCGCTCCCCCGACTCCATTAGGGCCGCCGCGCGGCGGCGGACGAGCTCACGGCGCAAGTGATCGCGCCAGACGTTGGCCGCGATTCTGAAGAGGTAGCCCCGCGCGTTGCCATTCAGCGAGAGCCGGGGCGTCGCCGTCACGAGGCGCGCGGCCACTTCCTGCAGCATTTCCGCGGTCAAATCGGCGTCGCGGCAACGCGCGCCGAGGAAGTTTCGGAGCGCCGGCGTGTGCTCCGCCAGGAGTTGTTCGGCCGCGATTTGCGTCATGGTCACCTAAGAGTACGCGCGAAGGGGGTTATTATTTTCCCCTGTGACTACCACCTTCCGATCCCTCCTGGATGACGGCCGCGTCCACGTCTTCGACGGGGCCATGGGCACGATGCTGTATGGCAAAGGCTTCTTCCTGAACGTGTGCTACGACGAGCTGAACTTGAAGCAGCCGCGGCTCGTGCAGGAGGTGCACGCGGAATACGTGCGCGCGGGCGCGGAGATCCTCGAGACCAACACCTTCGGCGCCAACCCGCTGAAGCTGAACAGCTACGGTCTCGCGGACGAGACGGAAAAGATCAATCGCACCGCCGCCGAGTTGGCGCGCGCCGCCGGTGGTGGCCGCGTGAGTGTCGTCGGCGCAATCGGACCGCTCGGCATCCGCATCGAGCCGTTCGGTCCCACGTCACAGGCCGAGGCCGAGGCGGTGTTCGCGCGGCAGGTGCAAGGACTGCTCGCCGGCGGCGTGGATGGATTCATCCTCGAGACGTTCAGCGACCTCGACGAGATGCACGCCGCCCTGCGCGCGGTGCGCGCCGCGTCCGATCTGCCCGTCGTCTGTCAGATGACGATCGGCACCGACGGACTCACCTATTACGGTACCGATCCCGACACGTATACGAAGCAGCTCGCGGCCTGGGGCGCGGACGTCATCGGCGTGAATTGCTCGGTGGGACCGGCGGGGGTGCTCGAAGCGGTCGAAAAAATGGTGAAGGCGACCGACAAGCCGATCTCGGCGCAGCCCAACGCCGGCCTGCCCAAGGACGTGGGGGATCGCAAGATCTATCTCGCGTCGCCCGAGTACATGGCGAGCTACGCGCGCCGCATGATCGAGACGGGCGCGCGGTTCGTGGGCGGCTGCTGCGGCTCCACGCCCGAGCATATCAAGAAGATTCGCGACTACGTGGCGAGCGTCGTGCCCCGCCAGCCGAGCGTGGTGGTGTCGCGCGCCCAGGTACACGCGCCCGCCGGCGTCACGCCGATCCCCCTCGCCGAGAAATCACGGTGGGGGGCAAAGCTCGCGCGCGGCGCCCTCGTCACGAGCGTCGAGATCGTGCCGCCCAAGGGCGTGGATCCGAAGCCGATGCTGGAGCAGTGCCGTGCGCTCAAAGCCGCGGGCGTGGATGCCGTCAACGTGCCCGATGGCCCTCGTGCGCAGAGTCGCATGGGCGTGCTGCCGTCCGCGCTGCTGATCGAACGCGAGGTGGGAATCGAGACGGTGATTCACTACTGCTGCCGGGATCGCAATCTCCTCGGGATGCTGTCCGACATCATCGGCGCGCACGCCGCGGGACTGCGCAACATCCTGATCATCACCGGCGATCCGCCCAAGATGGGCCCGTACCCGGAGGCAACCGCCGTCTTCGACATCGACTCGATCGGTCTCACGAATCTGGTCTATCGTCTGAATCAGGGACTCGACCCCGGCAACAACCCTCTTGGCGGAATGACCAAGTGGGCGATCGGCGTGGGCGTCAATCCCGGCGCCACCGACAAGGACCGTGAGCTGTCACGCTTTGCGTGGAAAGTGGATGCCGGGGCCGAATTCGCGGTCACTCAGCCGGTCTTCGACGCGCGGCAGCTCGAAGCGTTTCTCAAACAGGTGGAGCAGTTCCAAACGCCCATCGTCGCGGGGATCTGGCCGCTGATCAGTCTGCGCAACGCCGAGTTCCTCGCGAACGAAGTCCCCGGCGTGTCGGTCCCCGACGAAGTCCTGCAGCGCATGCGGAAGGCGCAAGAGAAAGGCAAAGAAGCGGCGCTCGCCGAGGGCGTCGCGATCGCGCGCGAGATGTTCACGCGCGTGAAGCAAATGGTTCAGGGAGTGCAGGTGAGCGCGCCGTTTGGGCGGGTGGAGGTAGCGCTCCAGGTCTTTCAGTAGATAGCATCCGGCAATGCCGGAGCTCCCCGACATCACGATCTACCTCGAGGCGCTGGCCCCACGGATCGTGGGCCAGCCCCTCGAGCGCGTCCGCATCGTCAGTCCCTCGCTGCTGCGCACGGTCGACCCGCCGGTCGCGGCGGCGGTGGGCCGCAAGGTCGTGGCCCTGAGGCGCATCGGGAAACGCATCGTGTGGGAGCTGGACGGCAAGCTCTTCCTCGTCTTCCATTTGATGATCGCAGGGCGATTCAAATGGCGGCCCGCGGGCACGAGTCCTCCCGCCAAGATCGGGCTCGCATCATTCGACTTTCCAACGGGCACACTGTTGCTCACCGAGGCCAGCTCCAAGAAACGCGCGTCGTTGCATGTCGTCGCGGGCGAGGCGGGCCTGGCAGCGCACGATCCCGGCGGGCTGAACGTGCTCGAAGCCGATCTCCCCGCGTTCCGCGAGCGCCTGCAGTCCGAGTCGCACACCTTGAAGCGCGCGCTGACGGATCCGCACGTGTTCGACGGCATCGGGAACTGGCTATCGGATGAGATTCTGCACGCCGCGAAGCTTTCGTTGTTTCAGCTCACCGGAAAACTGAGCGACGCTGAGATCGCGCGCTTGTATGAGGCAACGCAGAAGACCATACGCTTCTGGATCGAGAAGCTGCGCGCCGAGACGAACCGCGGCGCCAAGTTTCCCGAGAAGGTGAGCGCGTTCAAGGAGGGCATGGCCGTGCACGGCCGCTACAGGCAGCCCTGCCCCGTCTGCGGCTCGCCCGTCCAGCGCATCCGCTACGCCGACAACGAGGCGAACTACTGCGCCACCTGCCAGACGGGTGGCCGCGTGCTCGCCGATCGCTCGCTCTCTCGCCTCCTCAAGGCCGACTGGCCCCGATCGCTCGAAGAATGGGAAGCGAAGCTCGGGCGCTGACGATCCGCCGCGCACTCAGCGACGACGCCACAACCGTGGCGCACATCCACGTCGAGTCGTGGAATGTCGCGTACCGCGGCATCATGCCGGACGAGGTCATCGCCAGAACCGACCTCGCGTACCGCACTGCGTTCTGGGCCGAGCGAATTGCCGATCAGGAATGGCCGGTCTTTTTGCTGGAAGAGAACGGCAAGTGCATCGCCTTCTGCCAGATGGTTCCCACACAGGATTCCGATGACGACGCGGCACGTGTCGGCCATATCCCCTCGTTGCACGTGCTGCCGCAACTGCGCGGCCATGGCCATGGGCGCGTCCTCATCGATCACGTGTTTGCGGAATTCCGGCGCCGCGGCTTCGCCGAAGTGACGCTCTGGGTACTCGAAGAAAACCGGAATGCCCGGCGGTTTTATGAGAAGTCCGGGTTCCGTCTGGATGGCGGAAGTCGAAGCTATCCGCGGACAAATGTCCCCGAGGTACGGTATCGGATCGGTTTGAACCGTGCCCTAAAGGGCGGTTAAATTCCAACTCTCCTAATCATCAATCGGAGTTGCACCGTGCGACGCGTTCTTACGGCCACCGCCCTACTTGCCACCCTCGTCACCATCAGAGCGAACGCGCAGTTTCCGCAGCCATCCGGTTTCGTCGTCGAAAATCCCGTCGTGCGCCGCATCTGGGCAATCGGCAACGATAGCTCGCAGCTCCCGCGTCTCGCGCAGGCGCTGTTCGATTCCCTCGGCCCGCGCCTGACGGCGTCGCCGGGGATGACCGCGGCGCAGAACTGGTTGATCGCCACGTACAGCTCGTGGGGCATCACTGCGCGGAAGGAGCAGTACGGTACCTGGCGCAGCTGGCGGCGCGGCCCGACGCATGTCGACCTCGTGTCGCCGCGCGTGCGCTCGCTCGAAGGCACGATGCTCGCGTGGAGCCCGCCGACGCCGAAGGGGCGGCCGGTGCGCGCACCCGTTGTGATCTTGCCGGATGTCGCCGATACCGCCGCGTTCGTCGCCTGGCTGCCGCAAGCGAAGGGCAAGTTCGTGCTTGTCTCGTTCGCGCAGCCGACTTGCCGGCCCGACGACAGCTGGGAAAAGTGGGCCACGCAGAGCACCGCCGACTCCATGAAAGCGCGACGCACGGCCGCCCAGCAGGCGTGGCAGCAACGCCTGCAGCGCACCGGCTATACGGGCACGGGCACCGTCGCCGCCGTTGCACCGCTATCGCGCCGGCTCGAGGCCGCGGGAGTCGCGGGCATCATCGGCAGTCTCTGGTCACAAGGTTGGGGCGTCCAGAAGATCTTCCAGGCCTACACCGATCGCGCGCCGGTGCTCGACGTCGCCTGCGAGGACTACGGCCTGCTGTACCGCCTGGCCGACAGCAAGCAGGCGCCTGTCGTTGAAGTCACCGCCGAGTCACAGGCGTTGGGAGAAGTGCCGGTGTTCAATGTGATCGGCGAAATGAAGGGGACCCAGCTCCCCAACGAATACGTCATGCTCTCAGCGCACTTCGACTCGTGGGACGGTGGCTCGGGCGCGACCGACAACGGCACCGGCACGATCACCATGCTCGAGGCGATGCGCATCCTCAAGCTCGTGTATCCGAACCCGCGCCGCACGATCCTGGTCGGCCACTGGAGCGGTGAGGAACAGGGACTCAACGGCTCACACGGCTTCGTGGCCGATCATCCCGATATCGTGGGCGGCCTGCAGGCCCTGTTCAATCAAGACAACGGCACGGGCCACATCGAAAACATGAGCGCCTCGGGCTTCCCCAACGCGTCCGCGAGTCTGGGGCGCTATCTGTCCCGCGTACCCGCCGACATCACGCGAAACATCAAGTTCTCGTTCCCCGGCGCGCCGGGTGGCGGCGGAACCGACCACGCCTCCTTCGTCTCGTGCGGCGCGCCCGGATTCAACCTTGGCTCGGGCGACTGGGATTACGGGCGCTACACCTGGCACACGAACCGCGACACGTACGACAAGATCAGTTTCGACGACGTCAAGAACAACGCGGTGCTCGCCGCGATGCTCGTCTATCTCGCGTCCGAGGACACGACCCGCGTGCCGCGCGAGCGGCGCGACGTCTTCCAGCCGCGCCCGAACGGTCAGCCGGGGGCGTGGCCCGATTGCCAGCAGCCCCAGCGGTCGACCCCGCCGCTCGTGCCGACTCCGCCCCCGGCTCCGGCGCCGACTCCCAGGCCGTGACGTTCGCGGATCATTTCTCCGGCGTATCGGCGGCCTATGCCGCTTTCCGGCCGCGGTATCCGGACGCGTTGTTCGATTTCCTCGCGCAGGTAACCCCGGCGCATGACGCAGCCTGGGACGCCGGGACGGGGTCCGGACAGGCTGCCGTGGGGCTGGCCCGGCATTTCAGGAGTGTCGTTGCGACGGATGCCAGCCGGTCGCAAATCGAGCATGCGACACCGGACCCGCGCGTCAGCTACCGCGTGTCCCCCGCGGAGGCGAGCGGCTTGGACACGGCGTCAGTCGATTTGGTGACCGCGGCGCAGGCCCTCCATTGGTTCGACCGCCCGCGTTTTTGGACCGAGGCCCGCCGCGTCTTGCGGGCGCGGGGAGTGATTGCTGTTTGGACATACGTGCTGTTCGAGATCGAGCCGCAGATCGATGAAATCGTGCGCCGCTTCTACAGCGGCGTGGTCGGGCCGTTCTGGCCGCCGGAACGGCGCATCACCGAAGCGCGTTACCAGACCATCGAGTTTCCGTTCGCTGAATTTGCCGCACCCCACTTCGTGATCGAGCAGCAGCTGACCCTGGACGAGGCGGCCGGCTATATCCGCACCTGGTCCGCCACGCGCGCGTTCGTGAAGGAGCGTGGCCAGGATCCGGTGGAGGGTCTGCTGGACGAGCTGGCGCCGGCCTGGGGGGCTTCGCTGCAATCACGGTTTGCACGCTGGCCGGTGGCCATGCGGATCGGGAGAATGACATGAAAGAGTGGATTACCAACGTCATCACGCGCGAGCTGAAGGCGCTGCGCCGTGAAATCGAATCGTACCCAAGCGAGACCGACCTGTGGGAAATTCCGGCCGGCATTGCGAACCCCGGCGGCAACCTCGCGCTGCACCTCGCCGGCAATCTCCAGTACTTCGTCGGCAACGTGCTCGGCAAGAACGGGTATGTGCGCAATCGCGACGCCGAGTTCGGCAGCCGCGACGTCCCGCGGGCCGACCTGCTACGCGAAATCGACAACGCGATCGCGGCGGTGGAAAGCGGCATGAGCAAGATCAGTGAAGCCGATCTCGCCAAGCCCTTTCCCGAGAAAGTCGGCGGCGTCACCTCGTCGACCGGCGCGTTTCTCGCGCACTTCGCCACGCATCTCGCCTACCATCTCGGCCAGGTGGACTACCACCGCCGCATCCTCACGGGCGAGGGCAAGACCGTGAAGGCCATGGCGCTCACGGAGCTGGGAGGAAGCGCGTCATGAACACGCGAACCGCCGGACGGCCGGAGCCCGACGAGATTCCATCGCATTATGTCGGCTACATCAAGCGCGTTCCCGAGCTCGACCCGGTGATGGTGTGCGCGGCGCAGATCGAAGAGACGATCAACCTGCTGCGCGGCCTCTCCGACGCGGAGGCGATGTACCGGTACGAGCGCGGCAAGTGGAGCATCAAGGAAGTCGTCGGCCATCTGTGCGATATCGAGCGCATCATGGCGTACCGCGCGCTGCGAATCGCGCGCGGCGACACCACACCGTTGCCCAGTTTCGACGAAAACGCCTATGTGCCGGTCGCCAAGTTCGACGGCCGCTCGCTCGCCGATCTCCTTGGAGAGCTCCGTACCGCGCGCGCGTCGACCGTGACGCTGCTGCGCACGTTCGATGCCGACGCCTGGCGCCGGCGCGGCGTCGCGAGCGGCAAGCCGGTCAGCGTCCGAGCGCTCGCGTACATGATTCCCGGGCACGAGCGCCATCACGCCGAGATCCTCAGAACCCGCTACGGTGTTGGCGGCGCCGCGAAAGCGTAGATGCCGTCGCTCGAGTAGATTACTCACCGCCTACAACAAGGACCCGTCGTGCTCACGACATTCGTTCTCGCCGCACTGCTGCAGCAGCCGGCGACACCGCCACCACCGCCACCGGGCCCGCCGGCGCTCGCAGTCGGTGCCCAAGCGCCTGACTTTTCGATTCCCGGCGCCACGCGCTACGGGACGCTCAAGAACCCCGCGCGGCTCAGCGACTACAAAGGGAAAACGGTCGTCCTCGCGTTCTTCTTCAAAGCACGAACGCGTGGCTGAACGATTCAAATGAATGCGTACCGTGATCAGTACGCACAGGTTTTCAAAAACGGCCGCAACGTCGTCCTCATCGCCATCAGCGCGGATGTCGACACCGCGCTCGCCTCGTGGGCGCGCGACGCGGACTATCCGGTCCTCTTTGCCAGCGATACCGGCTCAGCGGTTGGAAAAGCGTACGGCGCCTTCAATGCCCAGTACAAGCTCGACAACCGCAATCTGTTCGTGGTAGGACCTGATGGGAAAATCGCCTATCGCGCGACGCCGTTCCGCGAGATCGATCCGACCGCGTATACGGAGCTGGCGACGGCCATCAACAAGCTGGTTCCCGCGGATACAACGGCGCATTAACGAGTCAGTCCGCGAAGATGACGGGGCCCGCAGAGCGGGCCCCGTCTTTTAGCGGAGCGCGCGCCTCAAGGCTGCTTCGATATCCTGGTCCTCACCGACACCAGTGTAAACAACCTTTCCTTTCGAATCCAAGACTGCGATGTACGACGTCGAGGGGGCCTGGAACGCCCTCACCGCGGCACCATTGCCGTCCCACAGGAAGGTGAAGGGCATCGGATCGCGTTCCAGGTGACGGCGCACGCTGTTTCTGCTCTGATTCACGGCGACCGCGACCACGAGAAACTCCGCTTGATTCCCATACTTTTTCTGCGCGGCTTCCATCCGCGGCAACAGCGCGGCGCAAATCGGGCACCACGTCGCCCAAAACTCGATGATGACCGGCTTCTTGCCGATCCATTGCGACAGCGCGACCGAATCGCCGTTGAGATTTTCGAGGGTCACAGCCGGCGGCGTCTCGCCAACCGGAATGCCGATAATGTCCTGAGCGTGCAGCGACACGGGTGCGAAGAGCAACGCCGCCACGAACGACGCACGACGGACGACGCACGTCTTTACCATACCTGCCCCGCTTTGACGAAATAGTATTCGGCCATGAGCAGTAGAACCACGCCGGCGACCTTTTTGATCCACGACATCCAGGCGCCGGCGCGCGGCAGCGCCGCGAGCGCCCCCGAGAACACGCCGACCACGACGAGCAGCGCCGACATGCCCAGCGAAAACACGAACAGGTACAGGAATCCAAGCACCGCGCTGCGCGTCGTCGCGACCCAGGTGAGGACGGCGGCGAATGCCGGCGCCCCACAGGGCGCGGCGACGAGTCCCGACGTCGCGCCCAGCAGAAACACGGCCGGATAGGAGCCGCCGCCGAGGCTCCCCGCCCAGGCGGAAAGCCGCGCGGGCAGTCGCACGGGAATGACCTCGAGCAACGCCAGGGCGAAGACGAGGAGCAGGTTGCCGATGATGAGCCGGGCCCAGAAGCTCGCGCCGATCGTGCCGAAGAGCGATCCCGACATCCCAGCGATCATGCCGAGGAGCGCATAGAACAGCGCGAGACCGCTGACGTAGGTGAGCGTCAGCCCGACGGTGCGCCGCCGAGTCCGGCCTTCGACATTGACGCCGGCGAGTGTCCCCGCGGTGATCGGAATCATCGGATAGATGCAGGGATTCAGGCTCGTCACGATTCCCGCGACGAAAAGCAGTCCCATCGCCAGCAATGGTTGATGTTGCAACGCCTCAGAGATTCCCACGGCGAGATAATAACGCTTTCCGTACAACACGAGCCATCGGGCCAGAGGATTACCGCGTATCTTGTAAACGGCAAACTCAAAGGACTTCGTATGACAACCTGTCGAGCAATCATCACCGCAATGGTCTCGGCCGCTCTTGTGGTCGTGCCGCGCGCCGGTGTGGCGCAGCAGTTCACGCGGCGAGGACCCATCGCCGCGGTGCCCGCACCGGTCATTCTCGATACGACCGGATTGTTCTTGGATCGCGCCGCCCGCGTGGGCGAAGACATTTTCGTCACCGGGCAGCCCACCGAGCGCGCGCTCCGCGAGCTGAAGACGCAAGGGGTAACGACGGTCGTGAACTTGCGGACACCGGAAGAAATGACGCGGAACGTCAAGTTCGACGAGCCGGCGCTCGTTGCGTCGCTCGGAATGCAGTATGTGTATCTGCCCGTGCGGGGGAACGACCAGTATCCGTACTCTCCCGCAACCCTGACGAAGTTCGCCGACGCCGTAAGCAACGCGAAGGGGAAGGTGTTGCTCCACTGCACGGTCGCGTGGCGGGCGAGTCACCTGTGGGCCGCATACCTGATCAACCGTGGGATCCCGGTCGACTCGGCCCTCGCGAACGCGCGGGCGATCAACCTCATGGACGACCACCGCATGGGCTCGAACGGGCGCCAACCGATCGAGGACTTTCTCGACAGGACGCTGCCCACGCTGGGCCACCCGCCGCACTAGGGCGGCGTGAGTCGCACCGCCCTCGTTGCAGGCGCGACTGGCCTGGTCGGCAGTCACGTTCTCGAGCTTCTCCTCGCCGATCCGCAGTGGTCCCACGTTGTCACCGTGGGCCGTCGGAAGACGTCGAATCACAACGCCAAGCTCGAGCAGCGCGTGCTGAACCTGAGTGAGCTCGACAGCGTGACCGACCTCCCGCACGTCGACGACGTTTTCTGTTGCCTCGGCACCACGATCAAGCAGGCAGGCTCACAGCCGGCGTTCCGGCTCGTCGATCACGAATTCGTGGTCGGACTCGCCAGGGCTGGACTGCGCGCCGGCGCCACACAGTTTCTGCTGGTGAGCGCCATCGGCGCCGACCCGGAGTCGCGGGTGTTCTATAGCCGCGTCAAAGGAGAGACGGAAGCCGCGATTCGGAAACTTTCCTACCGCGGCATCCAGATCTTCCGCCCCTCCCTCCTCCTCGGCGACCGTTCCGAGTTTCGCCTTGGCGAGCGGATCGCGATGCTGGGCGCTCCCATGCTCCCCCTCCTGCTGGTCGGGAGGTTGCGGCGCTATCGACCGATTCAGGCGGCCACCGTGGCACGCGCGATGATCAGCATCGCGCACGACGCCCCGCGCGGGCCGAATGTCTTCGAGTACGACGCCATGCGCGCCAGCCAAGTCGCGTGACAGACCCCTTTCTCGCCGCCGCCATCGCCGAGGCAGAGCAAGGCCTGCGCGAAGGCGGCATTCCGATCGGCGCCGTGATCGTCGCCCAGGGCAAGATCATCGGGCGCGGGCACAATCGACGCGTGCAGAAAGGCAGCGCGGTACTACATGGAGAGATGGACGCTCTGGAGAACGCCGGCCGGCAACCGGCTTCGGTGTATCGCGGCGCGACGCTGTACACCACGCTGTCGCCCTGCGCGATGTGCAGCGGGGCGATCCTGCTCTATGGAATCCCGCGCGTGATCATCGGCGAGAACAATACGTTTGAAGGCGAGGAGGCGCTGCTCAAGAGCCGCGGCGTGTCAGTCGAGGTGCGTCAAGATGCGCGGTGCATTGCGATGATGACGGAGTTTATCCGCGCACATCCAGCGTTGTGGAGTGAGGATATCGGAGAGTGAAGAAAGCGTCCTTCACCAACCTCCACCAACCTTCACCAACCTTCACTACCTGCTCTTCCTTACCGTCATCGGCCCATTCGTCGTGACGACGCGAACCGGCGGACCGCCGCTGCCGAGGGTCGTTGAGATGCGGTCGCGAACGCGGCCGCTCAGCGTCACCGTCATCGGGAAGCCGACATCCATTGGCCCGTTGACGGTACCGAATTCGATTTTGGCGTTGTAGTTGTCGGGGATCCTGAGATCCGCGGGCCCGTTCTGCGTCTCGGCGTCCAGCCCCACACCATCCCACCGCGTCCCCAGCAGCTCGATCATGAGCGGTCCGTTTTGCGCGCTGGCATGCACGTCGCCCCCGACACCGGATAACGAGAGCGGCCCATTCTGAGTCTGCAGATCCATTCGGCCCGACACGTCCTGCACCGAGAGCGGACCGTTTTGCGTGGAGAGCGAGAGATCTGTCCGCCGCGGGACCATCACGATGAAACTGACCGACCAGTTCTGTCGCCGGCCGAAAGGACCCGTGGCGCCGACGGCACGGATCGTCCCGCCGGCGGCCTCGATCTTGATGTCGCGGGCGATGGCGTCGGCATCCGACATGCTGCGCGCATTGACCTGGATCCGCGCGGTGATGCCGATGCTGTCGGATTTGTCCCAGCCGATGATCTCGACGCCGCCGTTCATCCCCGGATCCACGGTGAGCGCCCGTCCCGTAGCCTTCATCCCCGACTCGCGAATCTCGCAGTGCCGGGCGCGCTGCCCCCAATCACCCCAGCCCTCGCGACAGTTCGCCTGCCATTCATCATCACTTTCCTGGGCACGCAGCGTGGTGGGCAGAACGAGAAGAGCGCAGGCGACGGCGGCGAGATAGCGCGTCATGACGAGCTCCGGAGGTGGACAGAGTGATATCGGGTTCGACACTCCCTACGCTGGAAGGGTTGCCGGGATTCGCTAGTTGTGGGTGGGTTGGACGGTCTCGCCGAAGCGCTTGCCGAGCGCCTTGAGATAATTGTCGAGAGATCCGTAGTAGCCAAATAGGAACCGCGCCATGAACCGAAAAATGGGGTTGCTGATCCACCCGGCTTCGGTCACGCTCACGCGCGTGCCGTTCGACTCGGGCGTGAGCTCATACGTCCATGTTCCGCCGAACGCACCACCGGCTTTGGGATCGATCTGCGTCACAATCTTCCGCGGGGGGGATGATTCGAGCACGATAAGCGGCACGTCGAAGCCGCCCACCTTCTGGCGCCAGACTTCGTGCCCGTCACGATCCGGCAGCCGCTCGGATTTCTGCAGGGCGGGAAACCAGGCAGGAGCACCGCCGATGTCACGTACGACTTTCCACACGCTTTCCGGCGGCTGCCGCAGCGTTATCGTGCTCGTCGCGTGGTGCTCGCGAGCGACAAACGCGCCGATCAGCGCCATCAGGGCAAACAGCGCGGCCAAGACACCCATGACGACGAGCAACCATTTCATGCGCGTTGATAATACCTTTGGGCATGAGCGCCGATAGTGTGCGCCTCGATCGCTGGCTCTGGGCCGCGCGCTTCTTCAAAACCCGCGCGCTCGCCTCCGCTGCTATCGCCGGCGGCAAGGTGCACGTGAACGGCACGCGCGCTAAACCGGCAAAGCAGCTGCGGGTCGGCGACTCGCTGCGACTGCGCATCGGCCCGTACGAATGGCTCGTCACGGTTCGCGCGTTGTCGGAGCGGCGCGGGCCGCCCAAAGACGCTCAGCTCTTGTATGAGGAATCGCCTGAAGGCCGCGCTGCGCGGGAACGGTTGGCCGAAGCTCACAAAATCGCGCCGGCCCCCGCCTATCGCGGCAAGGGCCGGCCGACAAAGAAAGACCGTCGCAAGCTAGAAGAGTTTCTGTAGGCGCACGTCCCCAGATCCCGTTTCCACCGAGAGGCGCCCTTTCCCGTCTCCCAGGGTCCCCTGCACGTGATCGTGCTCGATCCGGCGCACTTGCAGCGTCAATCCGCCGAGATCGATGTCACCGCTTCCCGTATCGAGATCCACCTCCGCGCCGAGGGTCGGCGGCACCTTCAGCGTGACGTCGCCGGAGCCAGTCTCGATGTGTACCGTCCGGAACGTCGTCACGAGCGCCACATCCACGTTGCCGCTGCCGGTCTCGAACGACAGCTCGTCGCCTGACGACGCCGTCGCCTCGATATCGCCTGAGCCGGTTTCGACGTGCACGCTGGGTGCCTTGCCATCCGTCAGGGTGACATTGCCCGAGCCCGTCTCGAGCTTGAGGCTCGAGCCGTCGACGCCGGAGACCGTAAGGTCCCCAGAACCCGTCGCGAGGCTGACGTCGCCCGACGCGGTGCGCAGGTCGACGTTGCCCGAGCCGCTCTCGACCCGCAGCGAGCCACGCGTGCGATCTGCGGCGACGTCGGCCGACGCGACCCAAACGCGGATCGCGCCGTCCACGTTGGAGACGAACGCCTTCCCCACCCCGAGGTACAGCGCGACGTTCTTGCCCTTGGGGACGCTCACCCGGACGTTGGCGTACGCCTCGAGCCCATTCCGGCCGCGCCCCGTGATTCGCACTTCGTGACCGTCGCGGAACCAGCTGCTGCGTTCGTGCCGTCCATGTTCCTCGCCGAACGTTCCGTCGTCGCGTACGCGCAGCGACGTGTTCCAGCCGCGGCCCCACTCGGGCATCACGATGACGTCGTCAGGATAAATGATCCGGAGCGTTTCGCGACCGCGCAGCGGCCCCGCTTGGATGTCGAGCTTCGCCGCGTCCCCACCCTCGCGCTGGACCTCGACAGTGACATCGCTACCAGTTCCAGATTCGACCCGCAGCTCGCCGACGAGGTTGTAGACCGCGACGGAATCGCCTTTGAGAACATGTCGTGAGGTTTGAGCAGCAGCGGGAATGGACAACAGTACGACGCCTGAAACGAGCAGCAGCGAGTGACCGATCATAGCGGCTCCACAAGGAGTTGGCTCACGTTGGATAGCGCAATGAGTACAAGGGTTGCAGCTTTGACTATATGCAAGGTTGGCTGCTTTGGTTTCTGCTGGCCATCGCGCTGTTCGTGGGAGAGATGTTCACGGCCGGCTTCTGGCTGGCTTGTCTGGCGGTCGGGGCTGCGGTCGCTGGCATCGTGGGATTGATCCCCGGTCTTGGCTTTGTGCCCCAGGGCCTCGCGTTCGCGCTCTCCAGCATTGCCAGCATGGCGGGACTGCGGCCTCGGCTCATGCACTACTTCCAGCTCGGCCCCGGGTCTGAGCTCCGCACCGGCGTGGACGCGCTGCTCGGCAAGACGGGGATCGTGACCGAACGCATCGGCCCGGGGCTTCCGGGCAGGGTAAAAGTGGAAGGCGAAGACTGGCGCGGCGCTTCCAGTGACGCGACGGTGCTCGAGCCCGGCACGCAAGTCACGATCATTCAGGTGGATGGGACGACTCTCATGGTCGAGAAGGAGCTCTAACGATGGGTCCGGGCACAATCCTGGTGGCCGCGGTGGCCTTCGGCGTCATCGTCTTGATCTCGAAGAGCATTCGCGTGGTGCAGCAGGCGCAGACGATGATCATCGAGCGGCTGGGGAAGTACCACAAGACCCTCGCGTCGGGAATCAATTTCGTCCTGCCCGTCATCGACCGTCCCCGCTCCGTGGACTGGCATCAGACGATCATCACGCCGGCGGGCGACAGCTATTCGCGTCGCTTCCGCACCGAGCGTATCGATCTGCGCGAGACCGTGTACGTCTTCCCGCGCCAGAACGTGATCACCAAGGACAACGTCGTCGTCGAAATCGACGCCTTGATCTATTCGCAGATCACCGATCCGGTGCGGGCGACGTACGAGATCGCGAATCTTCCGGACGCGATCGAGAAACTGACGCAAACCACGCTCCGCAACGTGATCGGCGAGATGGAGCTCGACCACGTGTTGTCTTCCCGCGACACGATCAACGCCAAGCTGCGCGCGATTCTGGACGAAGCCACGCACAAGTGGGGCTCCAAGGTCAGCCGTGTCGAGCTCAAGGACATCAATCCGCCGCGCGACATTCGGGATGCCATGGAGAAGCAGATGCGCGCCGAGCGCGAGCGGCGCGCCACCATCATCACCGCCGATGCCGAGCGGCAGTCACGCATTCTCTCCGCCGAGGGTATTCGTCAGTCGGAGATCAACACCGCGGAAGGCGACAAGCAGGCCAAGATCCTGCATGCCGAGGCGGAAGCGGCGGCGCGGCTCAAGGTCGCCGAAGCGGAAGCGCAGGCGATCGAGCGCATCACCGCGGCGATCAAAGGCACCGGCGGCGACCCCGCGCAGTATCTGATCGCGATCCGCTATATCGAGACGCTGAAGGAGATGGTCTCCGGTCAGAACAACAAAGTCATCTACATGCCCTACGAAGCCACGGGCGTGCTCGGATCGCTTGGCGGAATTCGGGAGATGCTGGCGCCGGGCCCGTCCGACAAGAAGGCGTGAACCCGCTCACCCAGCTCTCCGAAGAAGAACGGATGTTTCAGGGCGCCGTGCGCGACTTCGCCGCAAGCGAGGTCCGCCCGCGCGTGTGCGCGATGGAACAGGCGGCGCAGCTCGACCCCGCCCTCATCCCGAAGTTCTTCGAGCTCGGTCTCATGGGGATCGAGATTCCGGAGGCTCACGGCGGTGCCGGCGGCAGTCTCTTCATGACCGTGCTGGCCGTCGAGGAGTTGTCGGCGGTGGACGCGTCCGCCGCGATCTTCGTCGACGTGCAGAACACCCTGGTCAATGCGCTGTTGCTGAAGTGGGCGTCCGACGACATCAAGCGGCGTTACTTGCCGCGCCTCGCGAGCGAGGTGGTCGGTGCTTACGCGCTGTCCGAAGCAGGCTCTGGATCAGACGCCTTCGGCTTGCAGACCAAAGCGACCAGACAGGGCGACAAGTGGATTCTCGACGGCCGCAAGCTGTGGATTACGAATGGCGCGGAGGCGGGGGTCTACGTCATCTTCGCCAATACCGATTTCGCAAAAGGCTACAAGGGAATCACGGCATTCGCCGTCGAGCGCGGCTTCAAGGGCTTCAGCGTCGGGAAGAAAGAAGACAAGCTCGGGATTCGCGCATCCTCCACCGCTGAGCTGATCCTCGATCATTGCGAAGTCCCGGCGGGCAACTTGATCGGCGAAGTCGGGAACGGATACAAGGTGGCGATCGAGACGCTGAACACCGGGCGCATCGGCATCGGCGCCCAGATGATCGGCATCGCGCGAGGCGCGCTCGACGCGTCGCTCAAGTACGTGAAGGAGCGCCAGCAGTTCAACAAGCCGATCGCCGAGTTTCAAGGCGTGCAGTTCCAGCTCGCGCAGGCCGCGACGGAGCTCGAAGCGGCGCGGCTGATGGTCTACAACGCCGCCCGGCTCGAGGACGCCGGCCAGTCGTACACGAAGGAAGCGGCGATGGCCAAGTTGTTGAGCTCGCAGGTTGCCGAGCGGGTGACATCGCTCGCGGTCGAGCTATTTGGCGGGTACGGCTACACCAAGGAGTATCCGGTCGAGAAGTTCTACCGCGATGCCAAGATCGGGACGATCTACGAAGGCACGAGCAACATGCAGCTCAATACGATCGCGAAGCTGCTGCTCAAATGAGCGTCACGGCTGAATCACCCGCACCACGTTATCCAGTTGGCTCGGCACGTACACGCGCCCTGTGGACGGATCGACTACGGCCGCCTTCGGGGTCTGGCCTACAACCAGCGTCGCGAAAACGTTGAGCTTCACGGCATCGATGAGCGATAGACTGCCATCGCCGCTGTTCCCGATGTACACCACACCACGGTTGGAGTCGACCCCGAGCCCCTCGGGGCTGAGGCCCACCGGCAGGCGCACAATTTCCTTGAAGTCTACCGGGTTGATCACCGACACGTTGCTGTCATCCCGGTTTGTCACATAGACAAGATTCGCCCTGACATCCACCGCGACACCGTAGGTGCCCTTCCCGAGGTTTAGAATCTCACCCACGACTCGCGCGCTGCCAGGCTTGGGATCGATGACCACCACCTCCCGCAACGTCGGGATCGCGACGTAGACGAACCCGTCGTTCGGGTTGAACGCTACGCCTGCGCCCGGAGCGGGAAGGAACACAACATCGGCCGTGGCGACGATGTCCTTTGAACCGTCGATCGGCACGAGGGCGGGCTGGAGCGGATCGGCCGACACGGCGACATAGATGCGGTTGGCCCCTTCGTCAACCGCGACCCCCTTGGGGCTGGTCCCTACCGGAATCAAGACACGGGCGAGATCAACAGCTCCATCGATCATGGTAACGCCGGCCAGGGTCGAGACGTAGATCTTGTTCGTCCTCGCATTGACCGCCACGCCAAACGGTGACTCGAATCCCGTGAGTTGCGGCAACACCTCTCTCTCGTTCACCAGGACCGAGACCAGACTCGTTCCCGGCAGGTAGATCTTCTTCGTTTGGGGATTCAGCGCGGCGGCGACTGGCCCGAGCTGGGTCACTGGAATCGCCTTGATCACACCACCGATGTCGAACGGCGTGCTGGCCGCCCCGGCCAGACTGCCGGACCTGGCGTTGAGCGTGTAGCCAAGCCCGGCGGAGTCGACGGCCAAATTGGGGAACGACGCCACTCCGTTTACCGCTGCACCGCTGACAGGGCCCTGCAGTTTGGCCGCGGGGTTCGGCGTTGGCACAAGCGCCAGCGTAACGACGTCCTGCGCCGGCACCACCAGATTGCTGTATTGGTCCTGGATCGCCACCTGCACGGCGGGCGCAATGGTGTCGCCAGCGAGACCCCGTGTCGGCTGTGTGATGAACGCGAGGCGGGCTGGCGGCCCGGCGACGCTGGTGGCGGTGAAGGTTACGGCCGGCAAGGTGCCGGCAGTGGTCGAAACAGTGTTCGTCCCGACGAGAGACCCGAGCGTCCAGCTGCCGGCGCTAACGAGCCCCGCAGGGTCGCTCGTGTTGGTCGTCGCGCCGAGGATGCCGCCGCCCGTGGCCGCAAAGCTCACAATGACTCCACCCACGCCGTTGCCGAATTGATCCGTGACTTTCACCACGGGGGCAGCGACGGCGGTCGCCACGGTGCCCGTCTGTGGATCGAGCGATTGCTTGACGAGCCGTGTCGCCGCGCCGGCGAGCGCGGTCGCGCTGAACGTCACCGGCGAACCCGACAGCCCGCCGACCGATGCCGTCGCGGTTTGGGTGCCGGCGACAGTACCCAAGGTACGGATCGCCGTAGCGATGCCGGCGCCATTAGTTGTCGACTGCGCGGGCGCGATCGTCCCACTACTTGGCGGGACCGCCCAACTCACTGGGACACCAGCCACTGGCAAGCCAGCGAGGTCCTTCACGACCACGGTATACGGGGTTGCCAGAGAAATTCCGACGGTGCCGGTCTGTAGGTCACCACCATTAAGTGCGATGCTGCTTGCCGTGGACACGATCGCTTGCGCGCTGAATGTCAGTGTCGGAAGTGTGGGAAGGCCGGTCGCCGTCGCGGTGAGCGTGTTCAAACCGGCAAGGCCGAGGGTCCACGTGGGCGACCGCGCGATCCCGGCCGTGTCGGTCGTGACCGTAGAAGGTGGCCCGATGCTGCCGCCCCCGAGGCTGATGGTGAATGTGACGGGTACGCCGCCAATCGCGTTCCCATACTGGTCACTCACGCGCGCGGCGGGATTGATGGACACCGCGCTGCCGATAAGCGCCGACTGGCCGTCGCCCGCGAACGCCACCATCTGCGATGCAACGTCGACCAGGCCCGTCGCCGTAAATGTGATCGGACTGCCGGCGAGTCCGGTCCCGCTCACTTTGACGGCGTTCGCGCCCACGAGCGTGCCGAGCCGCCAGCCCCCGACGCTCGCGATACCCGAAGAGTCCGACACGGGCGTCGCGTTCACGACGCTCCCGCCTCCCGAGGTCACGGCGCTGACCGTGGTGCCGGAGACGGAATTGCCGAATTGGTCTACGATCCTGACTTGAGGAGCAGTGGAGACGATCGTATTCACGATCGCCGACTGGAGATCGCCGGCGACCTTGACGATGGTGGCGGCCGCCCCCGCCAACCCGGTCGCGGTGAACACCACGGGTGTCACACCCAGTGCGCTCGCCGTCAGGGTGTTCGGACCCGCGATCGTGCCGAGTGTCCAGCTGCCCACCGTAGCGAGGCCGGCGGCGTTCGTGAGCTGCGTGCCGCCCGTCAGACTCCCGCCGCCGCCGCTCACGGTGAACGTCACGCTCGCCCCGGCGACGGGATTGCCACCCGCGTCCTTGAGCAGCACCGCAGGACGTGTGAGCAGCGCAGTCGCCACCGTCGCGAGCTGCCCGAGGCCTGCGATGGCGAGCAGCTGCGCAGCCGGTCCGGCGAGCGCGACGACGCCGAACGTCACGGGGCTACCGCTCAGTCCCGGAGCGGCCGCCTCGAACGTCTGGCCGCCGGGCAGCCCGCCCAAGGTCACGGTCGTGCGCGCGTGCCCGGCGCCATCCGTCACGACGACGGAGTCCGTCACGCTGCCACCGCCGGTGAGCGCCCGGAAGTGCACCGGGACCCCACCCACACCCAAGCCGTCCGCGGCGCGCGCCTGGACCTCAAGCGGCAGACCAAGCAGCCGGCCAATCGTGTCGATCTGACCGCCTCCCGCGAAGGCGAGCAGCTGCGTGGCGCGCGGCGTGAAGGTGGCCGACACGGAATCAGTCGCGCCGGAGGGCGTGCGTGCCCGCACCCACACGGCACCGCGGGCGGCGGGTGCCCGCAACACACCGAAGAAGTTGATGGGTGCTGCCGTCGGGTCGCTCGTGCTCCACGACACGAAGAACTGAGTCACGGGGACGCCGCCGTTGAACGCGTGTGCTTGCAGCCGCAGCGAGTCATTCAGAAGAATGAAGGGGCTCCGCGGCAGAATAACCACGCTGTCTGCCGCGGGGCCGATATAGGTCGTGACCGGAATCTCGGGCGGGGGCGGGGGAGTGGGCACCCGCACCGGCCTCGTGCCAGTGAACAGCGGTATCGTGCCGCTCAGGGCAACGATCGAGACATTCAGCGTCTCAGGAGAAGCGACGAGCGGCACCCGGAGCTCCAGCGCCAGCTCCGTGGCACCGAGCGGCAGGACGAGCGTCGTATCGGCAAGCGTATCGGACACCGGCCGCACGACCACGAACCGGACGTGATCGATGGTCAGACCGAAATCGCCAAGGGCCGCCTTGGACGGCAACACGGGCGCCACGGCGATTCGGGCCAAGGGGTGAGGCTCGAACCCGTCGCGGCATCTTGCGAGTGTCAAAAGAAGGGCCAACGCGAGAAGCGCGCGGGCCCGAACCAGCCGGACGAACCATGGCTTGCGGCGGGACTTCACAGCCAGCGAATTGGCCTCCGTCCAGACTACCGGTCAAGACGGTATCTTTCGCGGTCATGCGCACTGCACGCCGCACGCACGGCTTTACCGAATCGGTGATTCGTGGGATGACCCGGCTCGCGAATGAGCACGGGGCCATCAACCTGTCTCAGGGCTTCCCGAACTTCCCCTGCCCCGACGTCCTCAAAGACGCCGCGGCCCGCGCGATCCGTGATGACATCAATCAATACGCCATCACCTGGGGTGCTGCCCGCCTCCGGAACGCGTTGGCCGCGAAGTACCAAGATTGGTACGGGATGGCCGTCGATCCAATGACGCAGGTCACAGTGACATGCGGAGCGACCGAAGCGATGGTGTCAGCGCTACTTGGGATCGTGAATCCGGCCGACGAAGTCGTCGTCTTCGAGCCGTTCTACGAGAACTATGGGCCGGACGCCATCCTCTGCGACGCCAAACCGGTCTTTGTTCCGATGCCGGCCGACGGGCCGATCGATCTGGACCGGCTCGCCAAAGCGTTCACGGCCAAGACGCGCGCCATCATCGTCTGCACGCCGAACAATCCGACCGGCCGGGTGCTGTCGCGCGCCGAGCTCACGGCCATCGCGGAGCTCTGCCAGCGCCACGACGCGTTCGCGGTCACCGACGAGATCTACGAGCACATCTTCTATGATGGCGAGCACATCCCGCTCGCGACGCTGCCGGGAATGGCCGATCTGACGATTACGACCAGCGGTGCGTCGAAAACGTTCAGTGTGACGGGCTGGCGAGTCGGGACGATCATCTCACCTCCCGATGTGACCGGCGCGATCCGCAAGGTGCACGACTTCCTCACCGTGGGCGCCGCCGCTCCCCTGCAGGAGGCCGTCGCGGTCGGCATGGAAACACTCGGCGACGACTACTACGAAGGGCTGGCGCGGGATTACCGCCGGCGGCGCGACATCCTGTGCGCCGGACTCCTCAAGGCAGGCTTCAAGTGCCGGCCGCCGCAGGGCGCGTACTACGTGATGGCCGATTTCTCGGGGCTTTCAGATCTACCGGATGACAAGTTCGCCGCATGGCTGACTATCGAGCATGGCGTCGCGTCGGTGCCGGGCTCGAGCTTCTACTCGCGCCCCGAGTTGGGCCGTAAGTACGTGCGGTTTGCCTTCTGTAAGACCGACGAGATGCTGCAGCAGGCAGTGGAGCGGTTGCAGCGCGTGCGCGACTAGAGGGCCTCTTCGACCTCGCGGAACCCTTCGACCTGCGCGCTGATGCTGCGCGCGACTTCCCGCGCCAGACCCAGATCCGTCGTCAGACTCCGCACCGAGCCGGTGCCTGCGTGCAGGCGCAGGAGATTGAGGCGAATCGTCTCGAGCGCGGCCACGGCGTCCTTGAGACGCTGCTGCACCAGATCGCGCTCGGCACTCAGGTCCGCGACGATGCGGTCGTGGCGGGCCCCGATCGCGGGATCAGGAGTGCCGGGCGTGCCGCGCTGCCCGACGTCCGAGAGCGCTTCTTGCAGCTCTTCCAATCGGGCGCGCATTCGCTGCGCGTCTTGCTCGAGCCGGTGGACGACGTCGGGTAATTCGCGCAGCTGCTGACGCGTCTCCTTGGGCAGTGTGTCGTACAGCTGCTCGGCGGCCATGCCGAGGGCGAGCTCCGTCGGACGATGGGTAAGCGACGCGGGAACTGCTTTCGCACTCGTGAACATCCGCGCGACGCCGAAGAGCCAACGCCCGAACCGCCCCGTCCAGAACCGGCCCCAGAATTCGGCGTCGACGTCGCGCCGGCGTTGCAGCATGATGAGCGCGCCCATGCCCGACCCGACGCCGATCGTCAACGTCCACGCGAACGTCGTCATGAGCGTGAAGGCCCCCAACGGCTCGATCGCATTCATGACGGCAAGCGTCACCATCGCCGTCCCGGTACCGATGCCCCCGATCCACCGTAGCACCCGCTCGAGCATCGACGGACCGCCGCCATACCCGAGCCCGTACGCGCGCTCCTCGCGCGTACGGTCGATCTCTGCCTTGAACGCGACGCCGATGTCGCTATGGCCGAAGCCGGCGTTGAGTAATTTCCGCGCGCGATTGATCAAGACGCCGAGCGGGACGAGCGTGTAGCCGCTCACCAGCGTCACGAATCCCACCGCCACCGACTGCGTCAGCATGCCGGCAATCGGTGTGGCGACGAGCATGATGAACGGCCAGAGCAGGACGCCACTGCCGTCGAGCCGGGCGTCATGTTTCACGAACGCGCGCAGCGCAACCGGAAGATCACGCCGCTGCTCCAGCGCGTGACCCAGCTGGTCGGCGAGGACGGCGGGCCCGTCCGGGCGCTCTTCCCGGTCCTTGGCGAGACAACGATCGATCGCCTGGGCGAGGCGGCGCGGCACGAGCGGCGCGACTGTGCCGAGCAGTGGCACCGGCTCGGTCACCTGCTTGGCGAGCACCTCAGTTGCCTTCTCCGCTTCGAACGGCAGCGTGCCGGAGAACGCGAAGTAGCCCACGATGCCGAGGGAGTAGAGATCGCTCCGCCCATCCACCGCTTCGCCCAGCGCCTGCTCGGGACTCATGAACTCAGGCGTCCCGACGACTTCTCCCGTGCTGAGTCCACTCGCGCCCGCGACGATGCTCGCGATCCCGAAATCGGCGACCAGTACGCGGCCGCTGTTTTCGAGCAGGATGTTGTCGGGCTTCACATCGCGATGGATGACGCCTTGCCCGTGTGCGTAGGCGAGCGCCCAGGCGACGTCGCGCAGCACGCGCGATGCCTCCGACGGCGCCAGGGGACCGCGCCGCCGCACCCGCTCGGTCAGCGTTTCGCCCTCGACATACGCCATCGCGAAGAACACGAATCCGCCGATCTCTTCGACCGCATGAATCGGGATGATGTTCGGGTGGGAGAGCTTGGCGGCGGTGCGCGCCTCGCGCAGAAACCGCTCCCGGAGTTTAGGGTCGGATGCTTTGGAGGGCGGCAGCAACTTGATCGCGACGGAACGGTCCAGCCGCACTTCGCGGGCCAGATAGACCACGCCCATGCCGCCGCGCCCCAGCTCGCGCTCGAGCGAGTAGCGGCCGGCGACCGCCCCCTGGAAGTCGAGGAACAACCGATCAGGAGAGGGATGTGTCATCGCATCCCTAAACTAACGCTCCCCATTTCAGGCAGGCGTTTCCAGGCGACCGAGCACCCTCAGAATCGAGGGGTCGGCTGGATTGCGCCGCCCCGCGACCCGAAACAGCGCGCGGCCCAGCGGGCCCTGCCAGAATCGCAGCGCCCGCTCGCCAACAGGGTCGGTGCGCTTTTCGGTCCGCGACCGGGCCAGAATCGCCGCGAGCATCGTGGTCGCCGCTCCGATCGCGACGACGGACGTAAGGAACGGTCCGACCACGGGGGACACGTCGATGAAGTCCAGCACACCGCCCACGCCAGCAATGGTCGTGAGCAACGCGAGGCGCGCAAGCCATCCCATGGAGCGCTCGAAACTGGTAGGACCCGTACCGTAGACGAATGCCAACTCCTCACGGCGCCGCGCCTGGCGCGCGGCCAGAGCCGCGACCAGCTCCTCACGCTGGTGACCAGCGGCGAGCAAACGGCGCACGCGCGCGACCGCCACCAAGGCGGGCAGCAGCAATGCAACGGCCAGCGCGACGGTCGTGGCCGCCCGCGCCGTCGCCGTCGCCGGTGACAGCCAAGCAGCAACGGCTGCGGGTAACAACCCGACGCCCGTCACAAATGCGTGGATCAGCGCGGGCGCCTCGAGGTGTGTGCTCCGCACCATGAAGGCGCGGATCGCCAGCGGCGCGGCCCGAGGTGCAACGGCTTCCGAGATTGCCCGCACCAGCGCCGCCGCATCGGGGTAGCGCGCCCACGGCTCCTTCGAGAGACAGCGATCTACGATGTGCGCCAGGCGCGGCGGGACGCGCGGCACAACCGTCGCGATCTTGGGAGCGGGATCCGAGATGTGTTGAGCCAGAAGCCCCTCGTCGCTGCTCGCCTCGAAGGGCAGCCGGCCCGAAAGCGCGTAGTATGCGACCACGCCCAGTGAGTAAATGTCGCTCCGGGCGTCCACAAGGTCGCCGCTCGCCTGTTCCGGACTCATAAACGCGGCTGTGCCGACGACGTGCCCGCGCGGCGCGGCGGGACGTCCCAGCTGTCCCGACGCGCGTGACGGGGGGCTCGCATGCGCGATCCCAAAGTCGGAGAGCAGCGCCCGTCCCGTGGCCTCATCGATCAGGATGTTGTCGGGCTTCACGTCGCGATGCACCACGCCACGCGCGTGCGCGTAGTCCAGCGCCTCGCCGATATCGCACAGGATCCCGCCGGCGGTGTGCGGATCGAGCCGGCCGCGCGTAGTTACACGCTGCGCCAGCGTTTCTCCTGTCACGTAGGCCATCGCGAAGAACACGAACCCCTCGACGTCGCCCACGGTGAAGATCGGCACGATGTTGGGATGCGTGAGCTGCGCCACGGTCCGTGCTTCGCGCAAGAACCGCAGGCGATGCGTGTCGTCACGGGCCAGATCGGGGTGTAACACTTTGATCGCCACCGGCCTGTCCAGACGCTGCTCGCGCGCCAGATAGACGAGGGCCATCCCGCCCCGGGCGATCGGCACCTCGATGTCGTAAAGGTCTGCGAGCGCCGCGCGCAGGTCGTTCAGCATGAAATCGGTTGATTCCGTCATCGGGCCCCTGCATACCCGGAAGGGCCTGCGCAGGTTCGCTGCTGGACACTTGCGCCATTCTGAGGCCAGATTGTGCCGCCTATGACGAGCATCCCAGCGGCGCATCCTGCACCGCCATCCGCGCGCGCGGGCGCCACGCACCAGCCTTACATCCCGGCGTCGCAGGCTCCAGCGGAGCTGACCCTCCGCGCCATCGTGCTCGGCGTGATTCTCGGCCTCATCTTCGGCGCGTCGAACGTCTACCTCGCGCTGAAGATCGGCCTCACCGTCAGCGCCTCGATTCCGATCGCGGTGCTGTCGATCACCATCTTCCGCTGGCTCGGTCGGTCCACGATTCTCGAAAACAACATCGTCCAGACGACCGGCTCGGCGGCGGATTCGGTCTCGGCGGGGGTGGTCTTCACGATCCCCGCCATTTTGTTGATGGGCTACGACCTCGACATTTCGCGCGTCACGATCCTAGCGATCGCGGGCGGGCTGATGGGCGTCCTGATGATGATCCCGCTACGCCGGGCGCTCATCGTCAAAGAGCACGGCAATCTCCCCTACCCCGAGGGGACCGCCTGCGCCGAAGTGCTGATCGCCGGAGAGCGTGGCGGGATTCACGCCAAGACCGTCTTCCAGGCATTCGGCATCGCGTTCGTCTACAAGTTCTTGATGACGGCACTGAAGGTGTGGCAGGAGTATCCCGGGAAGGTGATTCGCTCCTTCCAGGGCGCCGAGGTGCGGGTGGAGGCCAGTCCTGAGCTGATCGGGGTCGGCTACATCATCGGGCCCCGGATCGCCGGATATCTGTTCGCCGGTGGGTGTCTCGCCTACGTCGTGCTGATGCCGGCGATCAAGCTGTTCGGCAGCGCGATGACGGAGCCGATGTTCGGCACGACCAAGCTGATCCGCGACATGAGCGCGGGGGAGATCCGGGCGGCCTTCGTGTTTTACATCGGCGCGGGGGCCGTGGCGAGCGCCGGCATCATCGCGCTGGCGCGGTCACTCCCGACCATCGTCGGGGCATTCCGTGCCGGTTTTGCGGACATGCGGGCCAGCCGGCTCGGCCAGGCAGTGGCCACCAAACTCCGCACCGATGACGACCTCCCGATCAGCCTGACCGTGTTCGGCTCGATCGTGCTGGCCATCGTGATCGCGCTCCTCCCGCAGATCGGCGTGAACCTGCTCGGCGGTTTCTTGATCATCATCTTCGGATTCTTCTTCACCACGGTCTCATCCCGCATCTGCGGCCAGGTGGGCAGCTCCGCGAATCCGATCTCCGGCATGACGATCGCGGCGCTGATCGCGATCTCTTTCATCTTTCTCTTGCTCGGCTGGAATCAGATCGACGACCGAGTGCGCGCGATTTCCATCGCCTGCGTGATCGCCGTGGCGGTCGCGAACGGCGGCAACACCTCCCAGGACCTCAAGACCGGGTTTCTCGTCGGCGCCACGCCCCGGCGGCAGCAGATCGCCATCCTGATCGGCGCGATCGGTTCGGCACTGGCGGTCGGGTGGACACTCACGTTCCTGAACAGCGCCTACAGCTACCAGGTCCCCGAAACGCGGTCGGGCTTCGTCGCCCCGGCGAGCGGGTCCAGCCCGGACGGGAACGTGGTCGTGCGCACCGAGACGATGTCGCATTTCGGCATCGGGGGCACAGACTCGATCGACAACAGCAGCTATCAGGTGATCCGCGTGTACGTCGAAACGCAGGGCGTCCCTCCCGGGAAGTACCTGGTCGACCCGGCATCGCACGAGATCCGCTACGTCGTGGACCCGGGCATCGGCGGTCGCATTCGCGAATACCGCGGCCACGAGCTGAAGCGCCTCGATTCCCCCAAAGCGACGTTGATGGCGTTGATCACCGATGGAATCCTGACGCACAGACTGCCCTGGGCCCTCGTGCTGATCGGCGTGTTTCTGACGATTGCGATCGAGCTGATGGGCGTGTCTTCGCTGCCCGTGGCCGTTGGCGTCTATCTGCCGATCACCACGTCGGCCGGAATGTTCGCGGGCGGGATCGTGCGCTGGCTCGTCGAACGCCGCGTGCGGTCGGCTAACCGCTCCCTCGCCGAGATCGAGTCGGGACCGGGTGTGCTGTTTGCGAGCGGTTTGATCGCAGGCGGCGCCATCTGTGGCATCGCGGTCGCGGCGATCGCGGGGTGGGGCTCGCGGACCGGCAAAGCCGCCGACTGGCTCGCCGGGGCTGTGCCGCTGTATCACCAACTCGGCTGGTTTGCGACGTCCGCCGTCGTTGGGCTGATCATGTTCGCGATTCTGGGGTTCTTGCTCTATCGCACGGGCCTTCGCCGCCAGTGAACACTATTAAGACACCATAACGACACCTCTAACGACAGCGTGACCATCAAGACCGTCGGATTCCTCAAGAAGCTGCTCGACACGGCGGGGCCGTCGGGGTTTGAGTTGGCCCCGGGGCGCGTGTGGCGCGACGAAGTCGGGACGTTTGCCGACGACGTCCGCGCCGACGTGCACGGCAATTCCGTGGCGTCGCTCAATCCCAAGGGCAAGCCGCGCGTGATGTTCAGCGGGCACATCGACGAGATCGGCCTGCAGATCACGCACATCGACGAACAGGGTTTCCTCTACTTCAGCGGGATCGGTGGGTGGGACTCACAGGTGCTGGTTGGACAGCGCGTCCTGCTGCTGACGCGTGATGGTCCCGTGCACGGCGTGGTCGGCAAGAAGGCCGTTCATCAACTGAAGAAGGAAGATCTCGACCGCGTCACCAAAGTCATCGATTTGTGGATCGACATCGGCGCCGCGAGCCATGACGAGGCGGCGGGGCGGGTGCGCGTCGGTGACCCAGGGGTGCTCGACAGCCGAGTCGACGAGTATCCCAATGGCCGGATCGTTTCGCGCAGTCTCGACAACCGCATTGGAGCGTTCGTCGCGGCGGAAGCGCTGCGGCGGCTCGCCAAGCAGCCGCCGAAACACGCCGCGGTATTCGCTGTCGCCTCGACCCGCGAGGAGATTGCCTGGACCGGGAGTGGCGCCCGGACCAGCGCCGTCGGCATCGAGCCGGACGTCGCGGTCGTCGTGGACGTCACGCACGCGACCGATTATCCCGGCGCCGACAAGAAGCACTCCGGCGATCACAAGCTCGGCGGAGGAGTCGTCTTGAGCCGTGGGTCGTCGGTGAGCTCGGTGGTGTTCGATCTCCTCGTGGAGTGCGCCGAGCAGGCGAAGATCCCCTATACGATCCAGGCCGCACCGCGCGACACGGGAACGGACGCGGATGCGATCTACAACGCGATGCGCGGCATTCCCACCGGGCTCGTGAGCGTGCCCAACCGCTACATGCACAGTCCCAACGAAATGGTCGCGCTGGAGGACCTCGATCGCGCGTCCGATCTCCTGGCGGCGTTCGCGCGCCGGCTCGAACCGGGGCTGGACTTCATTCCCAAGTAGCTCGAAAAAAAAGGGCCCCGGCGAATTGCCCGGGACCCTTAGTTGGTCAGGAGTTTACGACGAACCTTACGGTACCAGCTGCTCTCCGAAATTGTTGACCGACCACGTCATAAACGGGTTGTTGAACGGGAACGCGTAGCCGGCACCACTGCAGGCTGATCCACCGACCGGCAGCGTCTGCGTCACCCGCCCGGCCGACCAGCTCAAAGGGGGGGCCCCGAGACACACCTCGAACATAAGGCTGCCGGTGTTGCCGAGATTGCCGAACACGAAGCTCCCGTCGGCTCCCGACATCATGGTGGCGATGACCTCGCCGTTCCACCGCAGGTCGACGGTCCAACCCTCGATCCCCAGTTCACCCGAGAAGATGTCCTGGACGCCGTTGCCATCGAGGTCCTCGAACACCACACCCCTCGCCTGATTCTGCCCCGTCGGGGGCGGTGAAGGCGGCGGCGGAGGCGGCGGAGGCGGCGGAGGCGGCGGCGGCACCGGAGCCGGAGGCGGCGGAGGCGGCGGCGGTGGCGGCGGTGGCGGAGCCGGTGGAGGCGCCGGGGGCGGCGGCGGTGGAGGCACCGGGGGCGGAGCCGGGGGCGGCGGCGGTGGCGGCGGCACCGGAGCCGGAGGCGGCGGCGGTGGCGGCGCCGGTGGAGGCGCCGGAGGCGGCGGTGGAGGCGGTGGCGGCGGCGCCGGAGGCGGAGCCGGTGGCGGCGGAGGCGGCGGCGGCGGCGCCAGAGGCGGCGGAGCCGGGCACTTCTTCGCGAGACCCGGAGGCACGTGACCGCTGTTGCCAGCGGTCGCAACGGCCCCTGCGGCCTTGCATGTGTTGGCGCTGTTGCCATGGCTCTGCGCGGCGACCGCGAACAGCGGCAACGCCGACAGGCCCAGCACAGCAAACAGGACGCGAACGCTTTTCATGATCTCTCCTGACCGAAGAGGTCGTTGGGTACACGAACAGCAGGCTCGATACGGGCAAGAACCGCACCCATTACAGTGCAATTGCCGTAAGGAACGTACGTGCAACGAGTTACAGGCTTCGAGTGGAGTGTTTTTGGGCCGTGCTGCCGTCAGGAAAGTTGACGTTGCGTTATGCTGGTTTTGACGCGATATGCAAGTGACATTAAGGCATGAGAAGCTGCCCTATTTGTGTTTGAGATCAGCGAGCGCCGATTGCGCGGCTGCGCGCACCTGTTTATCGCCGTCGTCGGTGAGACCTTCGAGTGTGCCGATCGCCGCCGGTGTCGCGGCGAGACGCAGCGCCTCGACCGCGGTCGCCCGCAGCCCGGCCGGCCTCCGTCCGAACAACCGACCGCCCGGCTGCGCAAACTTGATGAGCGCTTGTACTGCGGACGCGCTCCCGATGCGACCGAGCGCGAGGATGAGCTCCCGTTCCACGCCCTCGTCCTCTTCCTCTTCCATCGCGACGACGAGCGGCATCGCGAGCGCACTGGACTTGCGGCCGCCGACGCCGAGGGCGGCCTGCATCCGGACCTCCGGTGATTTGTCCCGCAAGGCCCGGCGCAGCGGCTCGGCCGCGGCACTCGATCCGATCTTTGCCAGCGCGGATGCCACGGCTTTGCGCACCCGCTCGTCCTCGTGATCGAGCTGCTGCGCGAGCGCCGGGACCGCCTCATCCAGTCCGAGCTCCCCCGCCAGCTCCGCTACGTTGCGCACCACGAACCACTCGTGGTGTCCGAGCATGTGCACCAGCTGATCCGTGCCCTCCTTCATCCCCGTCAGCGCCATGAAAATGCCGCGCCGCTCTTCGATGGTTGGCGCCGCGACCAGCAGGTCGAGCAGGACCTCGACCCCGTCTTCGCCCGCCCGGCGCAACACCAACAGTGCGTCATCCCGGTCCGACGGATGATTGGCCACTTCGGCAATCGCCTCGAGGAGGGCCTTGCTGTACATGCGTTTCAGGGCAATCGAATACTGGCGGCGCCGGGTCGCATCACTCACTTGCTGCTCCGCCCGGACGATACCCGCGACAATGGACAGCGCCTGCGAGACGCGGTTCGTCTTCATCGCCGCTTCGAGCTGCCGGCCGAGCACGGCGAGCACGTCGCCGACATGCGGTCCATCCGGCTTGTCCCGCAGCTGGGCGATCAGGGACGCGGGTGTGCTGCTGGCGGCAGCCGCCGGTGAGAACGCGGCGTGCGTAGCGCTGGCCTCGCGAACGATCTCCGGGACATCATTCGCCTCCGGCGTACCAGGCACCTTGGCAGGGCCTGACGGCGGCGCGACGGCGGCAGCCTGCTGCACTGGCACCGCTGGCGGTTCGACCAGAAAAGTCTGGATGGTGACGGAGATTCGCTGCGCCCCGTTCGCCCGCAGTCGCGACGCGATGTCCTCATCGCCAGGTTGATCGGCGAGTGCCCGCAGCAGCTCGAACAGTTCGCCGAGGGGCGGGTCGGTGGGGATCGCAATCTCCTTCACCGAATGGAATTCGAGCCGCTGGAGGAGCGTCTTCCCATCCAGTGTCGTCCCGTTCACGACCAAGTGCCCATCCCGCACGGCTAGCGTCACGCTCGCGAGCTTCAGCAGACCAGCCAGCGTGCGGAACTGGGCCTTCTGTTCCTCTTTCGCTCCGGGATCGCGGAACAGGTCCAGAGTGCGCGCGAACAACGCGACAAATTCCTGCGGGCTGGCCATGGGGACGCTCAATCTATAGAGTACCGTTCATGACCGCATTGTTACTCGTCACATGACTGCAAGCTCCGTTTCGGAAGCCGGCAAGGTTGTCCGCGCCCTTCGGGCCGCGCATTTGCACGACGACGGTCGCCAGACGCTGCTCCAGCTGGCCTGCGACCGGATACGCTCGTGGGGGCCGCCGTACACGTCCGTCTACGCGTACATGCTCCACGGCAATGAGCTCGAACTCGACGCGTTCGCAGGCCGGGAGACCGAGCACACGCGGATTCCGGTGGGGCAGGGTGTGTGTGGCACCGCGGTGGTGGAGAAACGCGATCAAAACGTCGGGGACGTAAACGCGATCGGGAATTACCTCGCCTGTAATGCGTTCACCAAATCGGAGCTCGTCGTGCTGATCCGGCGGGGCGATCACATCCTCGGCCAGATCGACATCGACTCCGACGTACCGAACGGGTTTGGCGAGCGCGAGCATGCGGATGTGAAAGAGGTCGCCGACGCTCTGGCTGTTCTGCTGTAGTGCAGCTCTTCACGCGGCGGGTCGGTAGCGGCCCTCTTGTTGTCGTAGTGCATGGCGGGCCGGGTGCGAGTCACGACTATCTCCTTCCCCAATACGATCTGTTGGCTCGAAGCCGCTCTCTCCTTTATTACGACCAACGCGGCGGCGGCCAGTCGCCCGTTTCACGGGACACGCCAGTTGGATGGCGGGAGCACGTCGCCGATCTCGAGGGGATGCGCGAGCACCTCGGGCTTGAGCGACTGGTTCTGTGCGGCTACTCCTGGGGCGGCTTGCTGGCCGTGCTCTATTTCCTCGAGCATCCGGAACGGGTCGAGCGACTCGCGCTCGTTTCCCCCGCCTCGATCACCGCCGCCTACCGGAAACAGTTCGAAGACGAGTTCGCACGTCGCCTGCAGGCGCCTGAAATCGAGCGGGAGCGGGCCACGCTGCGCGCCAGCGGCCTGCGCGAACGCGATCCCGCGGCCTATCAGCGGCGCGCATTCGAGCTCTCGGTCGCGGGGTATTTCCGCGATTTCCATGACGCCAGGAACCTGACGGCGTTTCGGGTGACGGCCCGAACACAGGAAGCAGTCTGGAAGAGCTTGGGAGACTATGATCTCCGGCCCCAGCTTCGAAACACGGTTTCCCGCGTCCCCCTTCCCCCTTCCCTCGTAGTTCACGGCACTTTCGACCCGCTTCCCATCGCGGGATCCCGCGAGTTGGCCGGCTTGCTGTCCGCCAAGCTCGTGGAGCTGCCGGTGGGACATTGCCCGCACGTGGAGGCAACGGAGGATTTCGTACGAACGCTGGACGCCTTTCTCCCTTCGATCTAGCCTTCGGCGCGATCGCGCCGGCCCGGTTTCCCGCCATTGCCGAGGCGCTCCAGCAGGAAGGCGCGTCGCCCACCGACCGCGATCGGTTCGTGCTGCTCGAGCCGGTCGGCCGGCTGCTCCGCGAGATCGTGGGGGACGCCGGGCCTGACGCGCTCGAAGCGCACGTGCTGTTGCTGCATCACGCGTATCTGTTTTGGGCCGCCGACCAACGGATCTATCAGATCAGCGAGCCGATGCTGCGTCGAGCGGTCGGCGACAAGAGGGTCACGACCGCTGTGCCTCAGCCCGCGCAGTATCTCCAACTCCCGGAGCTGCGGGTTTGGGGATCGCCGCACGACGCGAGTCCCCCCGAGCCGCTCGACGGCCTGTTTGTCCACCGTACCGATGCGGCCGGCAGCATTGCCGTCCTCGCGATCTTCGGGATGCGACCCGACCGGCCGGGGTTCAGCGCGGTCGGGCTCGACGGTCGAGCCGATCCCGACGATCCGTCAGCCACGGAGATCGAAGTCGCCGCCACGCGCGAGGATGGCAGCGCAGCGTTCGGCCCCCGGCTGGCCGGCGGGACAGCGGCGGGACTGTTTTCGGTCGCGAATGCGGGCGAGCTGCTCCTGCTCACCGGCAGGCTCCTCGCGCTGCTAGATTCCGGCTAACCCATGAAAACGAAAGTCAGCGCGGCCGCAGCGGAGCGCAAAACGCGGGCGCGGAAGATCATCGCGCGGCTCAAGCAGGAATACCCCGACGCCACGTGCGCCCTACACCACCGCAGCGCCCTCGAGCTCGTGGTCGCCACGATTCTTTCGGCGCAGTGCACCGATGCACGCGTCAACATGGTCACGCCGCATCTCTTCGCGAAGTACCGCACGGCGGCGGACTACGCCGCCGCCGATCCGCGGGTGCTGGAAAGAGAGATTCAGTCGACCGGCTTCTTCCGGAACAAGACCAAATCGATCATCGGGATGGCGCAGGCACTCGTCGAGCGGCACGGCGGTGAAGTCCCGCAAACCATGGAAGAGCTGACCGCCCTGCCCGGCGTCGGCCGGAAGACGGCGAACGTCATCCTCGGCACCTGGTTCGGCAAAAACGAGGGCGTGGTGGTGGACACGCACGTGCACCGGCTCAGCCGGCTGCTGGGGCTCACGCGCCAGGACGACCCGGTGAAGATCGAACAGGAGCTGATGCAGCTCGTGCCGCGGGAAGACTGGACCTGGTTCTCACACACCCTGATTCAGCATGGCCGGGCGGTGTGTATCGCGCGGCGGCCGCGCTGCGCAGAGTGCGTGTTGAATCGTTTATGCCCGAGCTCCACCGTATGAAGGGGCTCGGGGGGCTCGCGCCGGTCGATCGCGCAGCGCTGGTCGCCATGAGGCGTGACATTCATCAACATCCCGAGCTCGGATTCGAGGAGACTCGTACCGCGGCCCTGATTTCGGAGCGGCTCCGCGGGCTGGGATTGACCGTCAAGACCGGCGTGGGAAAGACGGGTGTCGTCGGTCTCAAGGAGAATCGAGGACGAAAGAAAGACCGCTGCGTCCTGCTGCGCGCGGACATGGACGCACTCCCGGTCGACGAGACCAACGCCGTCCCTTACCGATCCCAACAACTGGGGAAGATGCACGCGTGCGGCCATGACGGGCACGTGGCCATCGGCCTCGAGGTTGCGCGCCGGCTCGCCCCGCTCGAGCTCGGCGGCAGCGTGAAGTTCGCGTTTCAGCCTGCCGAGGAAGTGTCGAATGGCGCGCAAGCGATGATCCGTGACGGCGTGCTCGAGACGCCGCACGTGGATGCGGCGTTCGGGATTCACCTCTGGAACGACCTGCCGGTGGGCACCGTGGGCGTCATGGCCGGAGCCGTCATGGCTTCGGTAGATCAGTTCGAGATCGAGATCGTGGGACGCGGGGGCCACGCGGCCGCGCCGCATCAGACGATCGATCCGGTGCTGGTGGCGGCGCACGTTATCACAGCGCTCCAGAGTCTGGTGTCGCGACGCCGCGATCCCCTCTCGGAGGCAGTCGTTTCGGTCACGGAGGTGCACGCGGGCCGCGCCTTCAACGTGATCCCCGATCGCGCCGAGCTGCGTGGCACTGTCCGCACGTTCGGCGGGAGCTTCTTTGAGGACGCCCCGCGGCTCCTCGAGGAGACGGCGCAGGGTGTTGCGGCGGCGTTCGGCGCGCGCGCCGAGGTGGAGTACCGCCGTCTGAGCGCGCCGCTCGTGAATAATGAAAAGCTGAGCGCCTTGATGCGCGACGTCGCGGCCGACTTGATCGGTGCGAGCAATGTGCGCACTGGTGTACGCACGATGGGCGGCGAAGACATGTCCTACTTCCTCGAGAAGGTGCCTGGCTGTTTCGCCTTCGTGGGCTCGGCGCCACGTGGAACGGGTCGGGCCGCGCCGCACCACAGCCCGACTTTCGATATCGACGAGGAATCGCTCGTCATTGGCGCGGAGCTGTTGACGCAAACCGCCATCCGCTACCTGGCCTAGGTCGTGGCAGCCAATCAACTGTCCGCCGAATCTTCGGCGTATCTCAAGTCCGCGGCGCACCAACCAGTACACTGGCTGCCGTGGGGGGATGCGGCGTTCGCGCGCGCCCGCGCGGAGCACAAGCCGATCCTATTGGATATCGGCGCCGTGTGGTGTCATTGGTGCCACGTGATGGACGGCGAGTCGTATGAGAATCCGGAGGTCGCGGAGGTCCTCAATCGCGATTTCGTCTGCATCAAAGTGGACCGCGACGAGCGGCCCGACGTGGATGCGCGCTATCAGCGCGCCGTGCAGGCGCTCAGCGGTCAGGGTGGCTGGCCGCTCACCGCGTTCCTCACGCCGGACGGGGAGGTGTTTTTCGGCGGCACGTATTTCCCGCCCGACAACAACGCCTACGGCCGGCCCGGCTTTCACCGCGTGCTGATGGAGATCGCGCGTGCGTTTCGCGAGGAGCGCGATCGCGTCACGACGAACGCGCGTGCGATCCGCGAGCACGTCGTCAAAACGCTCGATGAAGCGAAGCCCGGCGACGTGAGTGTGGACCTGATCAGCGGCGGGGAGGACCAGATGGCGCGTCTGTTTGACGTGCGGTACGGCGGCTTTGGATCGGCGCCCAAGTTTCCCCATCCCGCCGCGGTCGAGTTCCTGCTCGCCCGCTGGCACGATGCCAAAGGGGGCCTCGCGTGGCAACGTGAGATCGTCGAAAAGACGCTCACCGGCATGGCGCGAGGCGGCGTCCGCGACCACCTCGGCGGCGGCTTCCACCGCTACTCCGTCGATGAGCGCTGGATCGTGCCGCACTTCGAGAAGATGTCGTACGACAACTCCGAGTTGCTGCGCGCGTACCTGTCGGCGTATCAGGCGTTCGGCACCCCGCTGTTCCGGGAAGTCGCTACCGGCATCGTGGATTGGGTGCTGGAAGTCATGACGGACAAGGAGCACGGCGCGTTTGCAACATCGCAGGATGCCGATCTGACATTTGGTGATGACGGTGACTATTGGACGTGGACGGTCGAGGAGGCCAAGGGCGCTTTAACGCCGCGAGAAGGCGCGGTCGCTTCGAGTGTGTTCGATATCCAGGAAACCGGCGAGATGCACCACGACCCGAGGAAGAACGTGCTGTGGTGGACGCAGGATCCGGCGAGTGACGACGAGTGGCCGGTCTTGCGCACGGCCATCAAAAAGCTCAAGGCGGCGCGTGACCGCCGCACGGCACCGTTCGTGGACCGGACCGCGTACGTCAACTGGAATGCGATGATGGCCGGCGCGTTTCTGCAGGCGGGCGCCGTCCTCGACCGGCCGGAGTGCAACGAGCTTGCGCTGAAGGTTCTCGAACGGATTTGGACCGATGCGTGGGATAAAGACCATGGAATGTCGCATGTCCTTGGCCGTCCCGAGCCTCGGGGTATGCTCGATGACAACGTGCAGGCGGCCGCGGCATTCCTCGATGCCCACGAGGCGACCGGGGACTCGGCCTGGCTCGATCGCGCCGTCGAGGTGATGAAGTACTGCAACAAGGCGCACGCGGATACCACCGCCGGCTACTTCGACATCGCGGCGACGAACGGCACGGCGTATCTCGCCACGCGAGCCAAGCCGGTCCAGGACGCGCCGACGCCCTCGCCCAATGGCGTCGCCGGCCTGGTGCTCGCCCGACTCGCGGCGTTGACCGACAATCCGGAGTGGCGCGCCCAGCTCGATCAGCATTTGCGGGCGTTTGCGGGCAGCGCGCGCGAGCTATCGCTCCACGGGTCGACCTTATTGCGCGCGATCGACTGGGCGGTGCAGCCGGTGTCGCGCATCGAAGTCGCCGGTCCCCGCGGCGACGGGCCCGCGTGCGACATGCATTTGCTCGCGCTGCAGACGTATCGGCCGCGCAAGATCGTCGTACGGAAAGTCGCCGAGCGTCCCGCGGCGACGGTGTGCGTAGGGACGAGCTGCTCGCTGCCCGTATCGACCGCCGAGCAGCTGGCGGGCCTATTGGAGGGGTGAGCAGATTCCTTCTCATCTTAACGCGAGGCCGTACATGCCGAACAAGAAAGCCGTGATCGACACTAAGAAGGGCACGATCGAACTGGAGCTGTTCGCCGACGAAGTGCCCAACACGGTGGCGAACTTCGAGAAGCTGGCCAATTCGCAGTTCTACGACGGCACCAAGTTCCATCGGGTGATCCCAAACTTCATGGTCCAGGGCGGCGACCCGTATTCGAAGACCGGCAAGGGACCGGTCGGCACGGGCGGTCCGGGATACACGATCAAATGCGAAACGCAGAAGAACACGCACAAACACGTCGCCGGAACGTTGTCGATGGCGCATGCCGGTAAGGACACGGGCGGCAGCCAATTCTTCATCTGTCACGCGCCGCAGCGCCATCTCGACGGCGTGCACACGGTGTTCGGGCAGGTCACCAAGGGCATGGATGTCGTCAACGCCATTAAAGGAAACGACGAGATCACGTCGATTCGAGTCTCTTAGGGGGAGTTCATGCTGGCGTTACTGTTGACAATTTCCTTCGCCGTCCAGGATTCTGGAGCCTTCGTCGTCAAGTTGGGGAACGACACGGTAGCCCTTGAGCAGTACACGCGGACGGCGACGCAACTGCGCGGCGACTACGTGGTGCGTACGCCCCGGAGCATGCATCGCATCTATACCGCCGACCTAAATCCCGACGGCACGATTCGTCGGTGGGAGTTGGTCACCCACAACATCGGTGTCGGGCCAGGCCCGATGGAGACGAAGTCCTGGGTCCAGTTCTCCGGCGACACGGCAGTAATGGTGTCTCCACAGGGAGACAGCACCGTGACGTCCAAGTTCGTCGTGCCGCGCGGCACGTTTCCGTTTCTCATCTACGGGTATGGCTTGATGGAGTACATGGGCCGGTGGGCTCGCGGAACCGGGAAGGATAGCGTCCGATTCACCGCGCTGGCGTCCGCCAATCAGACCAGCGGCGGCTACATCCGCAAACGTGGCGGCGACACGTTGGTGTTCATGCTCGATCAAGGGCAACTCGCCGGCGTCGGCCCGTTCACATTCCGGCTCGACCACCAGGGTCACCTGACGTGGCTCACGGGGAAAGGCAGCACCCTCCAGGTCGACGTCCAGCGCGTCGCATCCGTTCCTATGGCTCAAGCCACGCAGTCCTTCGCGAGCCGCCCGCTGGGTCAGCTGTCGCCGCGCGACACCGTGCGCGCAACCATTGGCGGCTCCGAGGTCTGGATCGATTATAGCCGACCGGCCCGGCGCGGGCGTGACATCTTCGGCGTGTTGGAGCCGTGGAACAAGGTGTGGCGCACGGGGGCTAACGCGGCAACGCAGCTCAACACGCCCGCGGACCTGGTGATCGGAGGCGCCACCGTTCCCGCCGGCAAGTACACCCTCTGGACGCTGCCCTCGCCGACCGGATGGAAGCTCATCATCAATAAACAGAACGGGCAGTGGGGGACCGAATATCATTCGGAGCAAGACTTGGTCCGTGTCGACGCCAAGACGGAGACGCTCGCCACGCCGGTCGAGCAGTTCGTGATCGCGTTCGAGCCCGCTGCCGCACCCTCGGCTATCACGTTCGCATGGGACAAGGCTCGCTACTCGGTTTCGGTGGCGAAGAAATAGGTGCATCTCGACTTCGCAGTCGTCGCCGACTACGCGCTGGTCGACCAGTCGGGCAAGATGTCGGTGCTCGGCATTTTCCAGCACATCTGGGTGCCGCAGTTTCCGGCGATGCACCCGCGCCTGCACCTCGTGCTGCGGCTCAAGGGAAAACGCACCGAAGTGGGCGAGCATCAGGTGCAAATCAAGCTGCTCGATGAAGAAGACGCGGAGCTGTTGGGTGGCTCGGGGACCGTGAACTTCGCCGAGCCGCCCGCCGGCGTCACGGAAATCGAGGCGGCGGCGGTGCTGGTGTTCGACGTGCCATTTCCGCGGGCGGGGCAATACCGCTTCGAGATCACGGTGGACGCCGAGCGGAAGGCGAGCGTTCCGATCACCGTGTCGCAGATGCCCACCGCGCCCGCACAGCCACCCCCGACTCCCCAGGCTCCCGGTTCCTAACCCTCTCCCGCTCGGCGCCCACGTGCGGCTGCCGATGCTGCTCTTCGCCGCGGTGCTGGCGCTGGGATTCAACCTCGGCGGGTATGCGCTGTTCGACCCCGACGAGGGACGCAACGCCGAAGTCGCGCGCGAGATGGCGGCGACGAACGACTACGTGCTCCCGCATTTCGACGGTCTCCCCTACCTCGACAAACCGATCGTCTACTTCGCGTCCGCCGCCGCGGTGATGGAGGTCCTCGGACCCACCGAGACGGCCGCCCGTCTGCCCGCGTATCTGTTCACGCTCGCCACGCTGATCATTGTCGTGTGGTTCGTGAGACGCCGCTGGGGCACAGACGCGGGATGGCTGGCGGCGCTGGCGCTCGCCACCATGCCGCTCGTCCTCGCATACGCGCGCACGACGATCATGGACAGCGCGCTTGCCTTCTGCACGACGCTCGCGATCCTCGCGTTCTGGGATGAGCGTCCTGTATTGGCATGGGCGGCAATTGGACTCGGATCCATTACCAAGGGCCCGGTCGCGATCCTGATCCCGCTCGCGACACTGATGCCCTATACCCTGCTCACCGGCGGCAAGCTGCGTCGTCTGTTCCCGCTCGCGGGTCTCGGGGTATTCGGGCTCGTCGCCCTCCCCTGGTTTCTCGCGGTGTCCCGTCGCGTCCCCGAGTTCCCGCACTACGTCTTCGTGCGCGAGACGTTCGAGCGCGTTACGACGAAGAGCTTCCACCGGACTGCGCCATTCTGGTACTATCTGCCGATCGTTCCGGTCGCCGCATTTCCCTGGATCGTGCCCGCGCTCGCACGCCTGAGGAACTGGCGCTGGGCCTGGCTTGCCCGCCGTGTGAACCCGATGGCGCAGGAGGCCACGCTCCTGGCTTGCTGGGTGCTAGGACCGCTGCTCTTCTTCACGCTGAATCAGTCGAAGCTGCCGCAGTACCTGTTGCCGCTGATGCCGCCCTTTGCGCTTGCCGCCGCTCGGCTGCTGACGCGCGAGACGAGCGAACTGGGGGGGGGCGGCGGAATCGGAGTCGGAAGACGCACCTACGCGGTGATCGCGGCACTGTTCGGCATCGCGCTGGTGTCCCTGACCATCTGGCTCCCCGCGCCGATCAGCCTGACGCCGGGCGAGCGGGCCGCGATCCCGCAGACCGCACTGGCGCTGGGAATCGCGTTGCTGATCTCGGCGGGGTTGGTCTGGTACGCGGGGCGAGCGGAGCGCCCGCGTCCTGCTCTCGCCGTGATGGGATATGCGCTCACCGTGATGGCGATGCCGATCGTGTCGGGGCAGCTCCTTACGGCGGTCGGCGAGGACCGCTCATCAGCGACGATCGCGCGCGTCATTCAGAACGCTCGGCCGATGGGTGCAGAGCTGGAGGTGGTTGGGGTTGCTGCGTTCCCGACGTCCCTGCCGTTCTATCTGCGACACCAGGTACTCCTCGCGTCGGCGACCGCGCGCGAGCTGACGAGCAACTTCGTCATCGATTACCAGGAACAATTCCGCCAGGGCAGCACGTCGCCGCTCAAGCCCGCGGAGTACTGGCGCGGCCGGGTGCGCCAATGCCGTACACCAGTCGTGTTCGTGGCGCGCGCCAACGACGCGCCCGTGCGCGCCCAGCTCGATTCTGTACTCCCGCTGCTCGCCGTTGAAGGCAAGTACGCGGCCTATGGACCATGTGCGGCATCTTCGGCGCGATAGCGCGGGGGGAAGCTCCGCTGCGGCATCCGGAGGCGCTCGCGAGAATGGCGGCCGCGCTCAGCCACCGCGGCCCGGACGGCGAATGCATCGTCGGACACGAGCGGGCCCGAATCGGCGCGCGGCGCCTCGCGATCATGGACCTCACGACCGGCGACCAGCCGTTCCAGAGTCCGGACGGCAAGATCTGGATGGTCTGCAACGGCGAGATCTACAACGCGCCCGACCTGCGCCGCGAAGCGGGCGCCTGGGGCTACCCGTTCCGCTCGCACGGCGACATCGAGACGATCGTGCCGTACTACGACCGGTTTGGGCCGGACGCCGTCTCGCGCCTCGAGGGAATGTTCGGGCTGGCCATCTGGGACGACGCGCGCCAGCGCTTGGTGCTCGCGCGCGATCGCGCCGGCGAGAAGCCGCTGTTCTGGACCGAAGTCGATGGCGAGCTCCGGTTCGCGTCCGAGATCCAGGCGCTGCTCGAGTTCCCCGACCAACCCCGCCGGCTCAACCGCAAGGCGCTGTCGCTGTATCACGCCTTGGGATACGTCCCCGCGCCGCATACGATGTTCGACGGCATTCACAAGTTGCCGCCCGCGTCACTCCTGATTGCGGATCGCGAGCGAACTGAGATTCGCAGCTACTGGAGCGCGGCGGAGGCTGCCAGCCGGCCTGCGTCGCTGTCGTTCAAAAACACCGCCGAGCTGCGCGAGACGCTGCTGCGGGCCGTCAAGCGCGAGCTGATGTCGGACGTTCCGCTCGGCGTCTTCACGAGCGGCGGCCTCGACTCCTCGCTGCTGGTGGCCGCCGCCGCGCGTGCGATTCCCGGCGAGCGCATCCACACGTACGCGATCCGCTTCACCGAGCGCGGCTACGACGAGAGCCCGTACGCCGAGGCCGTCACGCACCAGATCGCCAGCGTCCATCACGTCGTGATCGCGGACGACGAGTCGCTCGGCCGTGCGCTCGAGGTGGTGTCCCGCTCCCTCGCCGAGCCACTCGGCGACCCTGCGGTGCTGCCCACGTGGCTGTTGGCACAAGCGGCACGCGAAAACGTCAAGGTCATTCTCTCCGGCGAAGGCGCGGACGAGCTGTTCGGCGGCTACCCGACCTATCTCGGTCACAAGTTCGCGGCGACCTGGCAAGGGCTCCCCCGGCCGCTCCGCCGCGCCGCGCGCTGGATCGTGGATCGCTGGCCGTCATCGACCGGCAAGATGACGCTCGAGTACATGCTCAAGCAGTTCCTGGCGGCGACGGAGCTGCCGTGGCTGGAGCGGCATCTGACGTGGCTGGGAGCGATGCAGATCGACGACGGGGTCATCGCCGAGCTGGCGTGCAAACTCGATCGCTTTCCGCACGACGATGCGTTGAATCGCGTCATGTGGTTCGACTTTCTGACGTATTTGCCGGATGATCTGCTGGTCAAGGTCGATCGCGCCACGATGTTGGCGTCGGTCGAAGCGCGCGCGCCGTATCTCGACCGCGAAGTGATGGAGCTGGTGCTGCCAGGGCCCACGCGTTCCAAGGTGCGGGGCCTCCGCACCAAGGCGATATTAAAGGAAGCAGCGCGTGGACTCGTCCCCGGGGAAGTGATCAACCGGCGCAAGCGCGGCTTGTCCGTGCCGGTGGCGCGCTGGCTCAACACTGGCCTCGCTCCCCTGGCCGACCGGTTGCTCGACACACCGCTCCTCGCGGAGCATCGGACGGGCCGCCGGAATCATGCGCGGAGATTGTGGCCGCAGCTCATGCTCGCACTCTGGAGCGAGCGGTGGGGAGTCGACCTCTCGTGAATCGTGACGAAGCCTTGGCCTTGATGCAGGAGCACACGCAATCGCCCTCCCTCCGCCAGCACATGCTCGCGGTCGAGGCCGCCATGCATGCCTACGCCGTCAAATTCGGCGAGGATCCCGAGCCATGGGGGCTCGTCGGGTTGTTGCACGACTTTGACTACGAGAAATTCCCCAATCAGGACCACTCCCCCACGGACGGGCATCCGGTTTGGGGGGTGAACCTCCTGCGCTCCAAGGGCGTCGGCGAGCCGCTGCTGCGCGCCGTCCTGGGACACGCGACCTATTCCGGTGTGCCGCGCGATTCGCAGCTGGCCAAAACCCTGTTCGCCGTCGATGAGCTGTGCGGCTTTCTGGTCGCGTGCGCATTGGTGCGACCGTCCAAGAGCTTCAAGGACCTCGAGGTCTCGTCGGTGAAGAAAAAGCTCAAGGACAAGGCGTTCGCGCGCGGAGTCAACCGCGACGAGGTCCGTCAGGGCGCCGAGGAGCTCGGCGTGCCGCTCGACGAGCACATCGCGTTCTGCATTCAGGCGCTGCGGCCGGTGGAACCCTCACTAGGTCTCGGAGGGTGACCGCGACCGTCCCGCCCGCGCATCTGTTTTCGCGGGCGCTCGATCGCGCCACGGGTGCGCGGCCGATCCCGGGCAACATCGTGCGTCACGTCGCGGTCAGCAGCGCCGCGCTCGATACGATGTTGGAGATGATCGTGAGCGCCCAGCGCACGGTGCACTTCGAGAATTACATCATTCACGACGACGACACCGGCCGCCGCTTTGCGACGGCGTGGGCCGAGCGGGCGCGCGCCGGGGTGCGCGTGCGCGTCCTCTACGACGCGTTCGGCTCCCTCGGCACGAGCGGCGCCTACTGGCGTGAGCTGCGCCGCTCCGGCGTCGACTGCCGGCCGTTCCGACCGATCCTGACGAGTGGTCCGATCCAGGCGTTCAGCCGTGATCATCGCAAGCTGCTCGTCGTGGACGGGGAACGCGCCATCACCGGTGGTCTGTGCATCGGCGACGAGTGGGCCGGCAATGCCGCCGAAGGTCTGGCGTGCTGGCGTGATACAATGGTGGTCGTCTGCGGACCCGCCGTGGCCGCCCTCGACGCGGCATTCGGGCGCATGTGGGCGCGCGCCGGGCGTCCCCTGCCCGAAGCCGAAACGACTCCGGCCTCCGAGGAATGCGGGCCATCGGCGGTGCGCGTCGTGGAGGGATTACCAGGACAGTCGCGCATCTACCGGGCGGTCCAACTGCTCGCCGCGGCGGTGACGGAGCGGCTCTGGATTACGGACGCGTATCTGGTCGCACCCCCACCACTCTATGCCGCGTTCGTGGACGCCGCCCGGAGCGGTGTCGATGTGCGTTTCTTGCTGCCGGGGACCTCCGATATCCCGGTCGTCCGCATGTTCACGCGCACGGGATATCGCGAGCTGCTGCACGCGGGCGCCCGCATCTTCGAGTATCGCGGCCCGATGCTGCACGCGAAGACGCTCGTCGCCGATCACGAATGGGCGCGAGTGGGGTCGAGCAACCTCAACGTCTCCAGCCTCCTCGGCAACTACGAGCTCGACCTCGTGGCCGAGCACGAGGGATTGACGGCGACGCTCGCCACGCAGTTTCTACACGACATGGGACAGAGCCGCGAGATCGTGCTGATGGCACGCCGCCGGCTGCCGCTGCCGCCTAAGCTCGTCGATACGGTCGCGGTGCATCCGGCTCAGGGCATCGTGCCGGCGCTGCCGCAGGTTCCTCAACGGCGCACGCGGCATGAACGCCGGGTGGTCGCTGCGATCGCGCTCATGCAGCTCGCCGGGGGCGCGCGCCGGAGGCTGGCCGGTGCGGCGGCGACGGCGTTCTTCGTGATCGGCCTCATGCTCATCTTCTTTCCGATCATTACCAGCACCGTGCTTGCGGTGGGGACCCTGGTGACCTCCGTCTGGCTTGCCGGCTTCGCCCTTGCCCGGCGCCGGGGGCGCCGTGAGAGCGATGTCGGCTGAGGCTCCCCGCCCCGAGGCGTCAGTTCAACCTCCCAGCGGCCCTGCGCGTATGGGAAGCAGCGAAGACGACGCGGCGCTGGTTGCCAGTACTGTCGCAGGCGACCGGGCCGCGTTTGGGGTTCTCGTGGAGCGCTATGCAGGACAGGCGCGGCGAGTCGCCCGGGCGGTCTTAGGTGATCCCGATGATGCGGATGACGCGGCCCAGGACGGATTTCTTTCCGCCCTGGTAAAGCTCGCGCAATATGATGCCCGTCGGCCATTCGGACCCTGGTTGATGCGGATCGTCGCGAACGCGGCGACCGATCGGCGCCGGCGTCGCAACGTCCGCCGAGCCGAGCCGCTCGATGCGTCGCTGGTCGGCGGTGGCCCGCGACCCGATGCGATCGCGGTCCGCAGCGAGCTCGGCGAGCGGTTGCGCGCTGCGTTGAAGGAGCTGCCCGAGCGGCGCCGCACCGCGGTGGTGCTGTTCGATGTCGAGGGGTACTCGCATGCCGAGATCGCCGGGATCCTCGGGATTCCCGAGGGCACGGTGCGCTCCGAAGTATTTCACGCGCGTCGCCGTCTACGCACGCTGCTGGCTGACTGGAAGGAGGAAGCACGATGAAAGATTTGCCGTCGGATTTCCGGCCCGATCCCGAGCTCGGCGCCGCATTGCGGAGTGCGCTGGAACCGAAGGACGACCACGCGGCGTTCGTCGCGCGGGTCATGGCGCGGTACGACCAGGCGCTCGATCGGGCCACGATCCCGACGCTCGACGTCCTGGCGTCGTGGTTCCGGCCCGGCATCGCCGCGGCCGCAGCCGCCCTCATCGCCGGTTTTCTGATCGGCCGCGCGGTCTTGACGCCGGCCCCAGCGTCGTTCGATGCCGCCCTGGCGCCGCTCGAAGGACCGGGACTCGCGGCGCTCGTCACGGCGCAGGATCCGCCCGACGCCAGTGTCGTGTTTACGTCCCTTGTCGAGCAACGCTAGAAAGAGGAAAGAGAAACTATGCTGAATAGATCGAAACTCGCCGCCGTCGGCCTGTTGGCCGCTGTCTTCCTGGCCGGTGGGCTGGCCGGCTGGGGTGGCCGCGAGGCCGCCGAACGCGACGACCGCCCGGGAGGCGGACATCGCGGGCCGGACGCACTCGTCGCCTATCTGACCCGCCAGCTGGATCTCAGCGCCGCGCAGCGCGACTCCGTGCGCGCGATCATCGCGCGGCACCGCCCCGAGACCGATTCCCTGTGGGCGCGGGTCCGGCCGCGCTTCGATTCCATCAAGGCCCGCATGCGCGCGGAGATCGACGCGCAGCTCACTCCCGAGCAGCGCACGCGTCACCAGCAACTGATCGACCGGGCTGAGCATCACCGTAGGGAGCGGGAAGACTCGGCCAAAGGTGCACCGGGGGAGCGTCACTAATGCGCTGGACCGTCCGTATCCTGACAACCGTGCTGGCAGCTTCGCTTGCTCGCCCCGCCGCGGCACAGCACCCGATCACCCTGCAAGAGGCGATTCAACGCGCGTTCACGGTTCAGCCCGCCATGGTCCAGGCGCGGGGTGACCAGTCGAACGCCGGCATGCAGCGGCTAGCTGCGGTCGGCGCGTTCATCCCGACGATCACGGTGAACTCGAGCGCCTTCCGGCAAAACACGGGGTCGATTGTGAACGGGCTGCCCGCGCAGGCCGGCAGCTACCAGTACAGCTCGGGCCTGACGCTCAGCCTCGACTTGTTCGACGGACTGCGCCGGATTCAGCGCTACCGGAACGCCGCGGCCACCATATCCGCCGCGGACGCCGGGTACACCAATCAACAGTATCAGGTGACGCTTCAGACGAAGCAGGCCTTCTACAACGCGCTGGCCAACGAGGAGCTGGTGCGCGTCGCGGAATCGCAGCTGGACCGCGCGCGGCAGCAGCTGCGAATCTCGATCGACAAGCTGCATGCCGGCTCGGCGACGCGCTCGGACTCGCTGCGCTCGACCGTGGACTTCGGCAACGCGCGGATCGCGCTGCTCCAGGCCCAGGCGAACCTGGCCACCGCCCAGGCGAATCTCGGTCGCCAGGTCGGCATCGACAGTCTCGTGCGCGCGATTCCCGACAGCACGCTGCCGGCGCTCCCTGACTCCGCGGGGTTGCGGGTCGCGGCGCTCCAGAACTCGCCGCAGGTCATCCAAGCCGAAGAGCAGGCGCGCGCGTTCGGCGCCACGGTCTGGGACCAACGCTCGCAATACCTGCCGACGCTGAGCGTCTCTTACTCCACGTCGAGCCAGGGTTATGTGCAGCCGTGGCAGGGCTTCGATCTCCCCAACCGCAACGTGAACTCGCTGCGCTTTACGCTGAGCTGGACGATTCTCAACGGCTTCGCGCGGGAGCAGCAGCAAACGGCGGCGACGGTGCAACGCGAAGTCGCCAACGCCCGTGCCGAAGATGCGCGCCGCCAAGTCAACGCGGCGCTCACGCAGCAGCTCGCCGCCGCGGCGACGGCGTACGTACAAATCGACATCGCGAGGGCGAACCTGGCGGCGGCGACGGAGGATTTGCGCGTGCAGAACGAACGCTACCGCGTCGGCGCAGCGACGATCCTCGATCTGCTGACGTCGCAGGCGTCGCTGACACAGGCCGAGGTCAACCTGGTCCAAACGCGTTACAACTATCTGATCGCCCGCGCGCAGGTCGAGGCGGTCGTGGGACGGATGCTATGACCTCGGTCCAGGCGATGACGTTCCGCACGGGCGATACGCCGACGCCCGATACCGTGATCCTGACACATCACCTGGCGCGCGAGTATCAGATGGGCGCCGAGGTGGTGCACGCGCTGCGCGGCGTCGACATCCAGATCAAGAAGAACGAGTTCGTCGCAATCATGGGTCCGTCGGGGTCGGGTAAGTCGACGCTGATGAACCTGATCGGCTGTCTCGATACGCCGACGACCGGGGAGTACTGGCTGAATGGGCAGAAGGTGAGCGACCTCACCGACGACGAGCTGGCCCGCATCCGCAACAAGGAGATCGGGTTCGTCTTTCAGACCTTCAATCTGCTGCCCCGCGCCGACGCGCTGCACAACGTGGAGCTGCCGCTCATCTACGCCGGCATGGCTGCCAAGGAAAGGCGCGAGCGCGCGGCCCACGCTCTGAGCCAGGTGCAGCTGGCCGACCGCATGGATCACCGGCCCAACGAGCTTTCGGGCGGACAGCGCCAGCGCGTGGCGATTGCGCGGGCACTCGTCAACTCCCCCAGCATCCTGCTCGCCGACGAGCCAACGGGCAACCTCGACTCGGCGACGGGAAACGAAATCATGGGGGTTTTCCAGGAGTTGCACCGGACGGGCCAGACCATCGTGCTGGTGACGCACGAACATGACATCGCGGCGAACGCGCACCGCCAAATTCACCTGCTCGATGGCAAAGTCGCGCGCGATGAGAAGATGGAAGGTCAGACGTGAACAAATACTTCTGGGCAAGCGCCACGGCGCTCGTGCTTACCGGCATCGCCGGCTGCCACAAGACACAGACCACGCAATCGTACGAGGCGGTTCCGGTCCAGCGCCGCAACCTGGTCGTGTCGGCGTCCGCGTCGGGCGCCATCGAGCCCGTGCTGACGGTCGACGTGAAGTCGAAGGCCTCAGGCGAGATCATCGGGATGAACGTGCAGACGGGCGACGACGTGAAGAAGAGTCAACTGCTCGCGACGATCGACCCGCGCATCCCGCGCAACAACCTGGCGCAGGCGGAGGCGAACCTGCAGGTCGCCCAGGCGCAGCTCAGCAACGCGAAGGCACAGCTCGCGCGGTCGGACACGCTGTTCAAGGCGCAGGCGATCACGCAGACGGAATACGACACCGCCAAGCTGGACTACGCGAATGCCAACGCGGCGGTGATCCGCGCGCGCTCGGATCTCGAGAACGCGCGGGACCGCATGACCGATACGAAGCTGAGCGCGCCGCTCGCCGGCACGATCATCACGAAGAACGTCGAGCTGGGTACCGTGATCTCGTCGCCGACGACGGACGTGGGCGGCGGCACGGTGCTGTTCAGGATGGCGAACCTCGACACGGTACAGATCCGCGCGCTCGTCGATGAAACGGATATCGGCAAGGTGTCGCCGGGCCTCCTCTCGACGATCACGGTGGACGCGTATCCCAATCGTCCGTTCGAGGGCACCGTCCTCAAAATCGAGCCGCAAGCCACCGTCCAGCAGAACGTCACGATGTTCAACGTGCTGGTCCGCATTCCCAATCCGAATCACTTGCTCAAGCCGGGTATGAACACCGAAGTCGAGATTCACGTCGGGCGTCGCGACAACGTGCTCGCGGTGCCGAACGCGGCGCTGCGGACGCAGCGCGACGTCGCCTCAGCGGCGCAGGTACTGGGTCTCGATCCCAACGATGTCCAACAGCAGCTCGCGGCCCACCAGCAGCAGCAGCAGGCCCCCGCAAACCGCGACAGCGCGTCGCTGGGCGGTGGCGTCGCCAGTCGCGACTCGGCCGCGCGCCGCGATTCCGCTGCACGGAGCGCGGGCGGGAGTACGATGACGACGCCTGACGGCCGGACGATTCAGCTGCCGCCAGGCGTGAGCGAAGCGCAGGTCCGCTCCGCAATTCAGAAGCGCATGTCCGGTCAGGATCTGACGCCGGCCGAGCAGAACGCGATGGCGGCTATGCGTGCCGCATTCCAGAAGATGGGCGGTGGTGGAGGAGCCGGCGGCGGTGGGTTCCGGCGCAACACCGGCGAGACGTCCAGCTACATCGTGTTCACGCTGAAGCAAGGGAAGCCAACACCCGTGCAGATCCGCACGGGCCTGACGGACCTCGACTACGTCGAGGTGCTGAGCGGGCTCACTGAGCAGGACACGGTGCTGGTGCTGCCGAGCGCGTCCCTGCTCAACTCGCAACGCGACATGCAGCAGCGCATGCGCAACATCGGCGGGCTGCCCGGCGTGCAGCAACAGCAGCCGACCGCGCCGCGCCCGCAGGCGACGCCCGCGAGGCCCTAGCATGCTGCTCGGCGAGATTTTCCAGGTCGCGCTCCAGGCGATCCGCGCGAACAAGCTGCGGTCGTTCCTGACGATGCTGGGCATCATCATCGGCGTCGGCGCGGTCATCACGATGGTCGCGCTCGGCAGCGGCGCGCAAAAGGCGGTGCAGGAGCGCATTCAGGCGCTCGGCCCTACGCTGCTGTCGCTCTACCCGGGGCAGTCGTTCCGCGGCGGGATCATGATCGATTTCGGATCGCGGGTCAGTCTGACCGTGGACGACGCGAACGCCCTCGCGAGCAGTGCCCGGTACGTGAAGGCGGTGGTCCCGGAGCTCACGCGCAATCTGCAGATCAAGAAGGGCGGCCAGAACGCGAACGTGAACATCGTCGGCACGACGCCGAACTACCCCGTCGTGAAGAACTACACCCTCACGGCCGGACGGATGTTCACCGCCGGCGAGGACGAAGGCCGCCGCCGATTGGCTGTGCTCGGCTCGGCCATCCCGGACATGTTCAATGCGAATCCTGGCGCGATGATCGGCCAGGAGATTCAAATCCGCGGGATTCCGTTCGAGATCGTCGGCGTGTTGTCGTCGAAAGGCTCGGCGATGGGGTTCGGCAATCCGGACGAGCAGGTGTTGATCCCGCTGCAAACCGCCCGCTACCGCATCATGGGGACGGATCGGCTGCGGACCATCACGGTGGACGCCGCCAACGTGCAGCAGATGACGCTCTCGATGATCGAGATCGAGCGCGTGCTGCGGCGTGAACACAAGATCCGGCCGGGCGCCGAGAACGATTTCCAGATCCGCAATCAGTCGGACATTCTCGCCACATTCCAGCAGACGACGCAGACGTTCACGTACCTGCTCGCCGGCATCGCGGCCGTGAGCTTGCTGGTCGGCGGAATCGGGATCATGAACATCATGCTGGTGTCGGTGACCGAGCGGACGCGTGAGATCGGGGTGCGCAAAGCCCTCGGGGCGACGCGCTTCAATATCCTGTTCCAGTTTCTAGTCGAAGCGCTGGTGCTGTGCCTGGTCGGCGGGATCATCGGGATTCTGTTCGGCGCGCTCGGCGCGGTCGCGCTTTCCAAGCTCGCGCACTGGAATACGTCTATCAATTTCTTCGCGATTCTGGTCGCGTTCGTCTTCAGCGCGATCGTGGGGCTGTTCTTCGGGATCTGGCCGGCGCGGCGCGCTGCCGCACTCGATCCCATCGTAGCGCTGCGATACGAATAGTCAAAGCGTGCGGCGTGGGGCGTGCGGCGATGATGGGCCGAGCTGACGCTTCGTAGGGTGGTTCGAACTAGACGTTGACACGCCGCACGCGACACGCCGCACGTTATTTTAATCTCCATGCTCGCCGTTCTTCTCGTGGTGCTCCAGTCGCAAAGCAACCCGCAGGCGGTGTACGACGGCCGCCTGCACCAAACCGACGTCCGCATCCCGCGGCTCGACGTCGGCGTAACGGTCGACGGGGTCCTGGATGAGCCGGTGTGGCGTGAGGCCGCGTTGCTCAAGGGCTTCACCCAATACCGGCCCGTCGACAGCCGCCCCGTGGCGGACTCCACCGAGGTGCTCGCCTTCTACGGGCCCGACGCGATCTACTTCGGAATCCGCGCGTATGAAGCGCATGGCACAGTTGTCCGCGCGACCCTCGCCGATCGCGATAATATCGGAACCGACGACAACATCCAGATTCTGCTCGACACCTTCAACGACCGGCGGCGGGCCCTGTTGTTCGCGGTCAATCCGTTCGGCGTACAGCAAGACGGCGTGCGCAGTGAAGGGCTCGCCGGCGCGGCGGGCGGAGCCAACGCGGGATTCCGGTTCGACGGCGTGGTCGATCTCAATCCGGATTACGTGTACCAGTCAGCGGGCCACGTGACGCCGTGGGGCTACGAAGTCGAGGTGCGCATCCCCTTCAAGAGTTTGCGTTACCAGAGCGGCGCGACGCAGGACTGGGGCATTCAAGTCATTCGCGTGACCCAGCACACGGGGTACGAAGACACGTGGACTCCGGTGGTGCGCGCCAACGCGAGCTTTCTCATTCAGTCGGGGACACTCAAGTCGCTGACCGGGCTGCATCGCGGCCTGGTCATGGATGTCACGCCGGAGTTCACGTCACGGCTGGACGGCGCACCCGGCTCGCCATCCTCGTATCAGTACCAGAACATCAATCCCGAGCTCGGCGTGAATGTGCGCTGGGGGATCACGCAAAACCTGAGCGCGGCGGGGACGGTGAACCCCGACTTCTCACAGGTGGAAGCGGACGTCGGGCAGGTCACGGTGAACCAGCGGTTCGCGCTGTTCTTTCCCGAGAAGCGGCCGTTCTTTTTGGAAGGCCTCGAGCAGTTCGACACACCCAACGCACTTATCTATACGCGTCGGATTGCGGCGCCCATCGCAGGTACCAAGTTGACCGGCAAAGTCGGCGGGATGGGGGTCGCCTACATCGGAGCCGTCGACGATAACAACGACGTCCCGCGCCATTACCCCGTGCACAACCTGCTCAGGCTACGGCGCGATCTGGGCGCGAGCTCGACGCTGGGACTCGTCTACACCGACCGAATCTTCGGGAGCGCATGGAACCGCGTCCTCGGCGCCGATGCTCGCGTCATCTGGAAGAAGATCTGGTTTTCCACCGCACAGATCGTGGGCTCTTGGACGAAGGACGTCGGGACCCAGTCCGGAGCGCTCTGGGACGTGACGCTCTATGACCGCACAGGCTACTCCTACGGCAATCACGCCGAGCTCGTCGGCATCAGTCCCAATTTCGCGGCGCTGAGCGGATTCGTGAATCGCGTCAACATCGTGCAGGGCCGTTTCGCGAATCGTTTCACGTGGTACGGGAAGCCCGGCGCATTGCTTGAAAACACCACGACCTTCATTCTCATCCAGCCGACCTGGCGCTACCGCGACTTCTTCAAGCTCGGGAGCACGCTCGAAGGCAGCATCAACCAGAATTGGATCTTCACGCTCCGCGGTGGCTGGAATCTGTCGGCGTACCTTGCCAACGATCATCAGGTGTTTGATCCAGCCGACTTTGCCGGCTATCAGGTGGAATCCGGAGGTACACTGCGACCCTTCGCGGTCCCGCACGGACTCTACAACCTCTGGACCGGAATCGCCGCGGTGGCAACGCCGGAACGGACGTGGAAAGTGAACGTCAGCATCGGACGCGCGTCCGGTCCGATCTTCGCGGAGGCCGCGGAAGGTCGTGCCCTGAACCTGTTCCTCGCCGCGACCTGGAAGCCGACGCCGACGTTGCACTTCGACGCGCAATGGCCTCACCAGATCATCACTCGGGCACGAGACGGGAGCTGGTTTTCCTCAGCCAATATCCCGCGTCTCAAAGTCGAGTACCAGCTCACGCGGGACATCTTCTTCCGCTACGTAGGCCAGTACACGGCGCAGAAAGTCGACGCGCTGCGCGATCCGCGCACTGACGACACGCTGGTCGTCAACGGCACGCCGCGGGCTCGAACCACGAGTGCCGACTTCCGCAACGACTTCCTCTTCTCGTACAAGCCGACGCCCGGGACCGTGCTGTTTTTAGGATATGGCGCGTCGCTCACCGAGGCCGATCCCTTCAGCTTCCGCCGTCTGTACCGCACCGGCGATGGCTTCTTCTTGAAAGCCAGCTACCTGTTCCGCCTGTGATCAGTCTCCAGCATCAGCTCCTCGAGGAGCGCGTGGCGAAGCAGCGGCAATACGTCCTGGCGAACACGCGAGCACGCTGGGGGTTCGTGGGGTTCGGCATGGTTCTCCTCGCGGCGGTCAAGCTCGCGGGCATCACGACCATCTCGTGGTGGTTCATCCTCGGCTTTGCGGCGAGCTTCGCGGCGGCGAACACCGGGATGCGCCGGCTCGTGCAGGGCGGCGCCTTCGAGCCGTGGTACGCGCAGCTCAACATCGTCATTGGCTCGTTGCTCATCTCCGCCGTGCTGTTTGCGATGGGACCAAATGGCCACGTCCTCTACGGCGCCTACCTGATCGCGCCGCTGCAAGCCGCTCTGTACCTCGAGCGGCGCGAGGCGTGGGGCGCGTTGATCATCAACCTGGCCGCGTTCACGCTGGTCAGCGCGCTGGCCCAGGCGACGGGGCACGGCTGGAACTGGTCGCTGTACATCCAGGAGAGCCTGGTGCTGGTGTTCGCGTGCGTTGCGCTCGTGCCGATGCTCGTCCAGATCGTCGATCGCTTGCGGAGCGCGCGGGGCGTGCTGGGTGAGATCGAGCGGGGCGACCTAACCCGCCAGCTGGAAACCAGCGCCGCGCATCTCGCTGCCGACGAGCTTGGCTTTCTGGGCGTGAGCGTGAATCGGACGACTGCGGCCATCGCGGAGATCATGCGCGAGGTAGCGCGCCAGGGGAGCTCGCTCGCATCCATGGCACGCAGCCTGGCCACCGCCGCGCGCGAGCTGCAGACCGCATCGCAAGCGATTTCGAGCACCACGGTGCAGCTGTCCGAAGGCACCGAGCGCCAGCGCCAGCTGATCGGCTACGGGCGGCAGGATTCCGAAGCCGCTTCGGGCCTAGCGACGACGCTGCACGCGCGCGCCCAGGAGGCCGAGCGCCAGATCACGGAGATTGCGCTGCAGGCACACAAGCGGGGCGAGGAAGTCGCGCGTGCCAGCACGTTGCTCATGAACCTGATGGTGCACATGGATCACGCGTCGGAAGTGGCCGGCGCGCTCGACCGTGATTCGCGTGAGATCGGCAAGCTCGTGGATGGCATCACGCGCATCGCGAGCCAGACCGATCTCCTGGCCCTCAACGCGGCGATCGAGGCGGCGCGCGCGGGGCAGCATGGTCTCGGGTTCCGCGTAGTGGCCGGCGAAGTGCGCAAGCTCGCCGAGCAGAGCGCGCGCTCGGCGGAGGAAGTCCGCTTGCGGGTGCGGGCGACGCAGGACCAGATCAGCCGCGTCGTGGTAGCCATGCAACAGGGCCGCGAGGCCGCCAAGGGCGTCGGGAGCGTGGCCACCACGGTGCACGGCGCGCTGGATGCGATCTTCGCCGACCTGAACTCGACGGTCCAGTTCGCGACGACGTTCGCCGCGGAGACCGAGAATCAGACGAAGCGCATGCGGGAGGTCCTGCGGCGCATGGAGGAGGTCGCCGCGATCGCCGATGGCGCCGCCAGCGGCGCGCGCCAGACCTCGGCCGCGACCGCCCAGCAGATTGCCTCGCTCGGCGAGCTGACATCCACGTCGCAGCGACTCTCCGATGCCGCGGCGACGCTTTCGCAGACGATTCAACGGTTCCGCGTAACCGGGAACGGCAGCAAGAAGTAGACTACAGGTTCACCGCGCGCCGCAGCCGGGCAGTCGCGGCGTTCGCATCGCGGCGAATCTCCGCAACATTTGCCGTCTTCAACTCACCGTCCCGGACCACGATCCGGCCGTCCACGATGACGTGCCGCACGTCCGCGGCGCGCGCGCTGTAGACGATGCGCGACATGAGATCCGCGCTCTCCGGCTGCGCGTGCGGCTCAGCGAGATCGAGCACCGTCACATCCGCGCACTTCCCGACCTCGATCGACCCGATCTCCGACTCGAGTCCCAGCGCGCGCGCGCCCCCCAGCGTCGCCAGCTCCAGCACTTGCGTCGCCGGAAGCGCGTCCGGTCCGAGCCGCGGCTTCTGAATCAGCGCGGCCAGACGCATCTCGGCGAAGGCGTCGAGGCGATTGTTGCAGGGCGCCCCATCCGCGCCGATGCCGACCCGGCAACCGGCGGCCAGCATTTCGGGAATCGGGGCGATGCCACTGCCCAGCTTCAAGTTCGAGCTGGGACAATGGACGACGTTCGTCCGCTGCCGCGCGAGCGCGGCGATGCCGTCGCGGTCGACCCAGACGCAGTGCGCCAGCGCCGCCCGTGGCCCCGAGATCCCAACCGAGTCGAGGTAGGCGATCTCGTCATGGCCGGTCTCGCGCTTGACCGTATCCAGCTCGAGCGGCGTTTCCGCGGCGTGCGTGTGAATCGTCGCCCCGCTTCGCTCGGCGAGATCGCTCACCGCTCTGAGCAGCGGCCCCGTGCAGCTCGGCGCGAAGCGTGGGGCATAACAGTAGCGCAACCGCCCACCCGCGGCGCCATGCCAGCGCGCGCACAAGTCCGCGCTCTCGGTGATCGCCTGGTCGGTGGACTCGCGCAGTGCCGGTGGATTCGCCGGGGGAGGGGCATCCATCAGGCACTTTCCCGCTGTCGCGCGGATCCCAATGGACTCGAGCGCCTCGAAGGCGGCTTCGGTGTGACGCACGGTCTCCATGTCGAGAATCGCCGTCGTGCCGCCGAGCAACAACTCCGCCGCGCCCAGCATCGCGGACGCGTAAACCGAGGCTTCGGTATGCGCGGCTTCGAGCGGCCAGATGCGCTTCGCCAACCACTCCTCGAGCGACAAGTCGTCGGCGAGGCCGCGGAAGAGAGTTTGACAGAGGTGAATGTGGGCTTGCACGAGACCAGGCAGAACGACCAGCCCGCTGCAATCGATCGTGATTGGCTTTGACCGTCCAACCGTCCGACCGTCCAACCGTCCAATGCGTTTGATTCGCCCGTCTTCGATGAGCACATCGGCGTTCAGGATGCGGCGGGAGGCATCCATCGTCACCACCCGCCCGCCGCGCAGCAGCAGCGATTTACTCAAGTCGAGATTCGCGGCTTCGCGTCGACGCTGTCGGAAGGCGGCAGGTCGAAATAGGCTTGGACTTCGTCGAGCAGCTCGTCGTCCGCGTAGAGACCCGCGAGAATACGCTCCGCGGCTCCCGGCTCGACGAGCACATACCCAAAGGGATAGTCCACGCCGGTCAGCAGAATCGTGCGGCGCTGGCGGTTGGGCAGTGCGACATAGATCGTGTCGGAGTTGGTCGGCACGAGCTTGATGTTGTGCCGGGCCAACGTCGCCGCGATTCCCTCGGTGGTGGAATTGAGCTCGTCGAGCGCCTCGGCCTGATCATCGGCCGAGAACGTGTCGGCTGCCGCGAGCCAGAACACGACCACGGTTGGCTCCGTCACGACGCGCGACTTGAGCAGTACGCTGTCGGCCGAGTCGGCCGGCGCGACGTCGGCAAAACTCAGCGAATCGGCGTTGCCAGTCGTGACGGTCGCTTGCTGCGACCGGCAGGCCACGAGGCATGTGATCGCGAGGAATGTTGCTGCGCGCATCGGACGGAATATACTTAGCCCATGACTGCTACTCCGGTCCCGAAATCCCCTCCCCCTCCCCCTGCACGGCCCAAACCGGCAGCGGTCAAACGGCATCATTGGATTGTCCGCCTGACGCATTGGCTGACGTTCGTTGTGCTCGCCGGGATGATCATGAGCGGGTTGCAGATTTATACCGCGTACGCGCGCTTCGGCGAGCGCGACGGTCCGTCCTACGTGAATGCGTTCGAAGGGCATGGCTTTCCGCACTGGAGCCGGCTGGGCGGATGGCTCGCGGGCGGACTGAACTGGCACTTCGCGCTGATGTGGCCGCTCATCGCCGGCGGCGTGGTGTACCTGTCGTACCTCGTCGTGAGCGGCGAGTGGCGGTCGCTGCTGTTTCGGCCGCGCGATATTCGCGGGGCGATCGAGATGCAGAAGTACTACCTCCGGCTGCGCAAGGATCACCCGCCGCAGGGAAAGCACAATCCGCTCCAGAAGCTCGCCTACACCTTCATTATTCTACTGGGCGTGCTGTCGGTCCTCACGGGATTCGCGGTCTACAAGCCGACGCAATTCTCCTGGCTCACCGCGCTGTTCGGCGGATTCCAGGGGGCGCGGTATTGGCACTTCTGGGCCGTGTGGATCTTCACCGGGTTTCTCATCGTGCACGTCATTCTCGTGTTCGTCGTCGACCCCGCGTCGCTGCGCGCCATGATCTCCGGATGGTATCGGGGAAGATTCCCGAGCCATGATTGATCGGCGCGCGTTCTTACGACTGGCCGCCGGCGCCGGCCCCGCGTCGCTGGCGGCGGCGTGCGGCTGGGACGGCGGCAACGCCGTTCGCCCGCTCTTGCTCGACGTCAGTCGCCTGAACGACTGGGTCGGCGAGAAGATCCTGTTTTCGCAGCACCGCCTCGCGCCCCAGTACGACATCGCCCAGCGGGCGACCCGGCTGCCGAGCTATTTCATCTCACCGATGATGCCGGTCCTGCGCGACCCGAACGCGTGGCGGCTGCAGGTCGGCGGATTGGTCCGGCAGCCGCTGACGCTGTCTATCGACGATCTCCAGGCGATGCCGCGAACGACTTACACGGTCAAGCATCACTGTGTCGAGGGATGGAGCGCGATCGCGACCTGGCATGGCGTTGCCCTGTCGGCGGTCGCCGCGCGCTGCGGCATGCTCCCCCAAGCGCGCTACGTGCGCTTCGACTCGTTCGACTCTGGGTACTCGAACGGCTGGGATCTCGCGAGCGCGATGCACCCACAGACGATTCTGGCCTACGGGATGAACGACAATCCGCTGCCGGCGTCGCACGGCGCGCCGCTGCGGCTGTATTCGCCCACCAAGCTCGGCTACAAGATGACGAAGTATCTGGTGTCGGTGACGTTCACGGCCGAGCGGCCGGGCGGGTACTGGGAGGATCAGGGGTACCCCTGGTTCGCTGGAGTGTGATGGGCGGCATCCCTACCCGAAACGGCATGCACGAACTGCGGCATCCAAAGCCCCGACCATACAAGCGGTCGCCCCTGCTCATTTTCGCCTACGGTGCGCTTACCGCGGCAATCGTCAATCTCATCTTGCGCGCCGGCATGTTTTGGATCGCGGGGTCAGCAGGATTGGCGGTGCTATTTGCGGTCGCGGAAATAATTCTCCAGGTTCGGCGGCGTGGAGCTTCCTAGCCGCCTGCTCACGCTCGCGCTGAGCTCTGCCTTCTTCGGCGGCGTCCTCGGCGCGCAGAGTCCGGTCGGCGTCTTTACCACGCATACGAACGTCGGCAGAGCAAGAGGTTCTGCGTCTTACGATCCGCAGCAGCAGACCTACCTGGTCGCGGGCTCGGGTCAGAACATGTGGGACACGCGCGACGATTTTCATTTCGTCTGGAAACGGATCAGCGGCAACTTCACCCTCTCCACGCGCGCGCACTTCATCGGCTCGGGGCGAGAAGAGCATCGGAAGATCGGCTGGACCATTCGGCCCTCGCTCGAACCGGGCAGCGCGCATGTGACCGCGGCCTTGCACGGCAACGGCTTGATGTCGCTCCAGTTCCGCCGGCGGACCGGCGCGATCACGGAGGAGGAGAAGTCAGCGGACAGCCTCCCCGACGCGGATGCCATAATCCAGCTCGAGCGGCGCGACGGGGTCTACTACATGTCGGTCGCGCAGTTTGGCGATACGCTCGTCACCCAGCGACTTACCGGCGTCTCACTCCCCGATACCGTCTACGTCGGGCTGTTCGTCTGTTCACACAACGACGCCGTCACGGAGCGCGCCACTTTTCGCGACGTCCACATCACGACGCCAGCAATCGCACGGTAGGTTAGGAGGAACAATGTCTCGAATAGGTGTCGCAGGAGGCATCTGCCTTTGCCTCTTGCTCCCCCGCCTCAACGGGGATGGCTCTTCACCAATTCCGCGGCTGCAAGCGAATTCTCTTATCGAGCACGACACCACTGTCGCGGCGCAGCAACCTGGGCCTCACGGCGGCGGCGGAGTAACGACCGCGTACTCCTTCTTCGCCGGGGCGCCCAACCTCCAGTTGGTCTTCCGCAAACGGGCGCTGCATCATGGGGCGGCAATCGGATACCACCGGCAGGACGAAGACGAGATCTACTACGTCGTAAGCGGCACTGGCGCACTCACCTTGAATGGCCAACGGTCAATCGTTGGCCCTGGTACCGCGATCTTGACCCGGACCGGCAGCTCGCACGGCATACAGCAGGTGGGTTCCGACGACCTGGTCATCATCATTGTGTATCAGCAATCGAACAACGCGCGGCGGTCCTGACGAGTGCGATCACCCCAAGCGCGCGAGCGCGTCGTGCATGTCCGACGCCGTCGCGTAACGGTCAGCCGGCTGCTTCGCCATCGCTTTCAAGATCACGGCCGCGAGTGGGCCCGGAACGTCCGGGTTGAACTTGCGGGGATCCGGCGGTTCTTCCTCGAGATGCTTCGCCACCAGGGCCCACGTCGTCTCGCCCTCGAACGGCACCCGCCCCGTGACACATTCGAACAGTACGACGCCGGCGGCGTAGAGGTCGCTGCGAGGATCGAGCTCCGCCCCCGATAGCTGTTCGGGCGACATGTAATCCGGCGTGCCGATCGACACTCCCGCCTCCGTCAGCCCCTTGCCCTGCGGCGGATTGGCGAGCCGCGCGATGCCGAAATCCATCACCTTCAAGAATCCGCTCGGTTCCACGACGATATTCTGCGGTTTGATGTCCCGATGGATCACGCCCTCGGCGTGCGCGACTTCGAGGGCACGACAGAGCTGTTTGCCGACGGTCAACGTCACCGCGACGGGCAGCTTGCCGCGCGACACGATCAACTGCTTGAGCGAGGTGCCCTCGACGTACTCCATCGTCAGGTAGTACATCCCGTTCTGCTCGCCGAGATCGTAGGTCCGGACGACGTTGCGATGCGCGATCTTCCGCGCCAGCCGGATCTCTTGCTTGAAGCGATCGAGCGCGACGCTGCCGCCGGCCATGGCCTCTGGCTTAAGCGTCTTGATCGCCACAGGCTCCTGGAGCTCGCGGTCGTATGCGCGATACACGACGCCCATCCCGCCCGCGCCGAGCACTTCCTTGACTTCATAGCGGCCGGCGAAAGTGGCGCCAGGCCGCAGCTGGCCGCCGTCGACCGGACGGACCGCCGTCGGCATCGAGGTAATCGGCTGCGTCGCCGCGCTGCCCGACGCCTGCATCATGTAATCGACCAGCGCCGCCTTTTCTTTGAGGTCTTCGACGAGGCTCTTGAACGCTTGCGACAAAATGCCGATTTCGTCTCGCGACTGTACGGCAACGTCGACGCTGTAGTCGCCGTCCTGCACCCGACGGGTCGCAATCGCGAGCCGGCGCACCGGACCGGCGATCTGTCGCGCCTGGACGAAGGCGAAGATCAGCGCGAGCACGACACCCAGCCCCACCGCCCACAACATCGTGCGCCGCAGCGCGTTGAACGCCGCCAGCTCCGATTCCCGGGAGCGCAGCGCGACGAATCCGCCGCGCACGTCGCCAGCGGGCGAACGAATCGCTCCGGCAAGGCCGATCACGTGCTGCTTCCCCAGCGACGCCGCGAGCGCCATGCCTTCGCCGCCGGTATCCGCGGCCAGCGCTTCCGCTTTTACTGAGCTCTGCAGCGCTGGGCTGATGTCCTGCGCCGGCACAGTGCTCCCTACGACGACCGGCTTACCGAGCGTATCGAGCGCGAAGAACACGACGTCGGAGTTCGTGGCCTGCTTGATCGCGCCGGCGAGCGAGTCGTCGATTTGATACGTGGCGACGAGTGCGCCAAGCGGTGCCGCCGTCGGCCGGTCGCGTAGCGGCGTCCCGACGGCGAGGTACATCGTCCCCCGCACGTCGTCGAGCCAGGCGCCGCTGGTTTGATCGCCGCTCAGCGCATTGGCGACGAGCGGTGCGATCGAGAGGTCGCGGTCATACTGCTCGCGGTAGTCGGTCCGCGCGATCAGGATGCCGTCGCTGTTCGTGACCAGGACCCAGGCGGCCCCGATCAGGCCGCGGATATCATCCGCCTGATCCAACGCCTCGGCGCGCGCGCCCTGGTTGAGGAGGCGCTGGCGGTATTGCGGGACGTCGGTCGCCACCGTGCTCGCGCGTCCCAGCGTGCGCGTGCGGGCGGCGAGATAGTCGTCGACCGCGCGCCGCGTCGAGAGCAACGCCCGATGGATAGACGCATCCGCGGTGCGATTCGCCTGGAGGGACGTGACGCCGAACGTAATCCCCAGCACCGCCACAACGAGGAGCGTCGAGGCAACGAAGATCTTGGCGGTCAGGCCGAACGCCGGTTTAGTAGCGTTCGCGTCCGGCATTGGTGGGGTAGTTGCGTCCGTACTTGTTGCGATGGGGCTCCCACTTGTAGCCGCGGGCATTCAGTGCAATCTGCAGGTCCTGCTGGGTGGCCCCTCCTCCGGCCCCGGCCATGACGTCCTTGACGACTTCGCTGGGAATGCGCTCGTGCCAGACGTGCAGGCGATATCGCCCGGCGGGCACGTTGTCGATGGTGAAGCTGCCGTCGTTGCCCGGCTGCGTGTAATACCGGTTCTCCATGACGAGCACGTAGGCCACCATCCGCGGGTGGACGTTGCAGTACACTCGCACCAGACCGGGGTGATCGAACGTATGGCTCTTCGCTTCGCCCCGACCGTACAGCCCCAGGTCGAAGCTGTTGGGCTCGCTGACCGAGAAGACGTTGTGGTTGAACGGATCGTGGTTCGGAAAGCGCACGGTCGAGCCGGCAGGCACGACGACGACGTGCGGGGCGTACGTCTTGTCCGTAATCGCGATCTCGACAGTGGCCGGCTTGCCGGCGGTCGTCGCGCTGGCGGGCGCCTCCAGATAGAGCACTGCGTCGCTCAGATCCGGCGACGGTTTGTTGTCTTTCTCGAGAATCACGACTCGGCCTGATATGCCCGCGTCGGACATCAGCCCACCAGCGGCAAGCAGCATCACGATTCCCGCCACTACGCGCATCACGAATTCTCCGGAAACTGTTGCGTCCGAGGGCGTGGAGCTTACTGTAGTGCCAACCAAGTCGCCAGGAGCGAGCCGTGATGCAGGTCTTGCTTTTGCTCTCACTCACTGCACAGCAGCCTGCATCCCCCCCCGCTCCGCCGCCGCCACCACCGCCCGTCAAGCGCACGGTCGAGTTCACCGGCACCGTGCTCATGAACGGTTTCTATAATAGCGCGCGCACCAACAACAGTGACGTCCCCGTCTTGGCTGATACGGACGCGACCGGCGTAACGGGCACCAGTGCCACGATGCGACAGACGCGGCTCGGCGTCTTCGTCACCGATCCCGACGTGCTTGGCGGCGCTTTCAGTGGCGAGGTCGACGTCGACTTCTTCGGCGGACAACAAGCGGCCGCCGGCAATCGCACCTTCCCGCTGCTTCGCCTGCGCCGGGCCATCGGCACCGTGCAATGGACCCATGTGCAAATCATGCTCGGCCAGGAAACCGCGCTGGTTTCGGACCGCAACCCCCGCTCCCTGGCAGGCGTCGGCGTACCCGACTTCAGCCTCGCGGGGAATCTCTGGTTTTGGATTCCTCAAGCGCGTGTCACGTGGGAGTACGGATACACGTTGCGTCTCGCCGTCCAGGGTGCCGTGCTGGCCCCAATCAGCGGTGCGCCACAAGGCGCTCTCACCACACAGGCGGACTCGGGCGAACGAAGCGGGCGCCCCTACCTCGAAGGCCGCGTGCGGCTGGGGTGGGGACCGACGGACGATCCCAGCGAGGTCGCGATCGGCGGCCACATCGGCTGGCTGCGCGGTCTCGACTCCCTCACGGGTGATTCCCTGCTCCAGTCACGCGCGGTCACGTTCGACACGCGACTCAAGTTCGGACCCGCCGAGATCCTCGGCGAAGCGTTCGTCGGCCAGGCGATTGCGGGTCTGGGCGGTGGCGCGATCGGACAGAATGCCGGAGTCGGCGGCGCTCCGGTGCGCACGCACGGCGGGTGGGGCCAGCTGAACGTGCGCCCGCGCACGGGGTGGATGCTCGGCGGCGGCTGCGGCATCGACGATCCGAAGGATGCGGATGTGCCGGCAACGGGACGATTCCGTAATTTCGTGTGCGAAGGGCACGTCGAGTGGCGTCCGCCGGGCCCCCTGGTGTTCGGCTTCGAGTTTCGCCGCCTCCAGACGCGTTATCAGGCCGGCGACTTCACCGTCAACCATCTGAACCTGGCGGCCGGCTTCAGGTTTTAGGAAATCCTGCTCCTCTAGTCGACGTCGATCGCTTTCGCGTGCTTCTCGCGCCGGCGATACGCCTTCTTGGAACGGTGGACTTTGTGGGAGGGAGTCTTGAGCCGCTCTTTGACTGGCGCGCGCGGGTTCGGCACGCGGATGACGACCTTTTCTTTGTCGCGCTTGCGACTCATTCGCCGGTGACGCGTTCCCGGATCTGCGGCGCGTGGTGACGCGCGTGAATCATGTGGAATCGCATCCATTCCTCGATCGTCAGGTCACCCATCCGCGGATGCTTCACGAAGAGATTCGCGCGACGCTCCGGCATCAAGGCGCGGTCGACTTGATCCCATGCCTCGATCCCGGCACGGAAATGCGCTTCCGCCGTCGCCCGGCTGATTCCCGGCGGCGGCGTCGTGCGTTCCGGCGCCTTCCGGCCCGGCGGGAACCAGCGCAATCCGAAAATGAAGAACCGGGCGACCTGCTGGGCGGGCGTGCGCGGCCGGCGGGACATCGGTGCATGATTGCGGCGCGCTTGAAACGTTGCGGCGCTCAACGTGAGACCGAGCGCGAGGTGCTCGACGATCTGCGCGGGGGTCCACTTTCCGGCTGGGGCGCGCTCCCAATCGCTGTCGCTCCGGTCGCGCCACGGGTCCAGCACCAGCGCAGGCAGCTCGGCAAGGCGGCGGCGAGGGTCGATCATCGCGTGCGGAGCCAGCGACTACTAGTTTCTACCCGACCCGACATGCGGGGAATTTGCGAGTGAACCTGCTGCGCCGCCACCCGGTCGCGATCGCGCTGGTGGTCCTGCTGCTCCTGACGGCGATTCACCCGTTGCCCGCGCTGGTCGATGCCGTGACGGGCTCCGCGCCGGGCGACGCCGATCTCGATCGCCCCATGCTGTATGTCCTCTTCGCACCGCTCTCCGATACCCTCGACGCACTCACCTTCTTCAGTCTGTCGCGCGCGGTGTGGGCGGTCGTCGTCTGGGTGTTGCTCCTCGCCGCCTGGGGCGCGATCCGGGCGTCGAGTGACTCATTGAGCTGGCGCCGCATCGTCGCGAGTGCGTTGCTCGGCCCCCTCGCGCTGGTGGCGCTTGTCGTCGCCGCGTTGATGCTGCCGCGTCCCGTGCCCCGCCTCGTCAGCGACGGCCCAGGCAGCGTGATCGACTATCACGCCCACACGAACGCCTCACACGACGGCCGGCCCGGGTGGACGCTCGCCAAACTCGCCCAATGGCACGAGCGCCAGGGATTCCAGGCGACCTACGTCACCGACCACAATGTCATCTATGACAGATCACTGCCCGTGCCTGAGGGCACCTCGATCAGCTTGTTGCCGGGCGTCGAGTGGAGCGTCTATCGCCAGCACGTCGTGGCGATCGGACGTGTCGAGGCTTTGCCGCGCGACAGCTTCGGGGAGAGCACGGCACGGATGGTCCGGATGTTTGCCGTCATCGAACACCAGGGTGGGCTGAGCATCGCGTCGCTGCCCGAGTACTGGCGCTATCACGAGGAGGAGCTAGGCGCGTTCGTGCGCGGCGGCGTCGATGGATTCGAGATCGTCAACTGCGCGCCCAAGGCGTTGGGGTTTCCGCCCGACCTCCGTCGCCAAGTGGTGGCGCTCGCCGCGAGTCACGATCTGGTGGTCGTCGGCGCGAGCGACAATCATGGCTGGGGACAGGTCACCTGCGTCTGGAACGTCTCACAACCGGGCGCGCAGGGCTTTCACACAAACCGCGTCTTCGCCCGGCCGCTCGCCCTGGTGCAGGGCGACCGGCAGGCGTGGACCGCGCCGGTGACCCAGCCCTGGTTCATGCTGCGCTCGCTGACGTGGGCCGAACGCGCAAGCTGGTTGACGTGGGTGGTCATTATCCTGCTGTACCGCGCCCTGCCGCGCCGCGAGGGGCAAGCTGCGGGGCTCGGGATTTTGGCTCGCTCGCTGGGCCGCCGCTCACGCAAGACACCCCCGCCCCCTTCACCGACGCCTGTTCCTAACCAAAACCCGACGTGACAGGCCGCAACTAAAGCGCGAAGTTGGACGTCTTACGCGCGGGTGCTTCCGTTCCTTCTTCCTTTTCTGGAGACCGTCCCATGCAGGCAGCTGGTCGTTCTGTCATTCTCGGTGCTCTTGTGGCCATGGCGTCACCGGCCGCCGCGCAAATGGCGTTGCCGCTCAAGCATGCTCCGGCGCGCACGCAGACGGCCATCACTCCGGCGGATCTCATGACCCGCCTCTATCTCTATTCCGACGATTCCATGATGGGCCGCCTGGCCGGCAGCGAATACAATCTCAAGGCGACGGCGTACATCGCGGCCGAGGTCAAACGGTTCGGGCTGCAGCCCGCGGGGGATTCCGGCGGCTACTTCCAGAACGTGCCGCTCGTCAAGCGACAGCTCGAAGCGAGCGCGGGCCTCTCCGTCGATGGTACACTCTTGCGTCCCTGGGATGATTTTGTACCGCGCGATCCTGGCGCAGCGACGCGCGCCTTCGATGGTGCCCAGGCGGTGTACGCCGGCGTGCTCGGCGACAGCACTCAGCTGTCGCCCGACCAGGCGAACGGGAAGTTCATCGTCCTCGCGGTGCGGCGCGGGCCGAATCTGCCGCCCGCGGCGCAGGTGAACCGCGGTGCACTGCTCGCGAAGTACCGCACCGCGGCCGGTATCGCCGTCGTGGCGCTCGAAACCTTCCCGCCCCAGGCGATCAATTTCTTCCGGCAGCCGCAGACGATTTTGAAGGACAACATGGCGATGAGCGACACGACCAGCCTGCCCGTCTACGTCTATGTGAACGCCGGCGGCGCGAGGACATTACTCGGCGCGCCGATCGACAGCCTCCGCGCGGGGGCGACAGGAAAGGCGGTGCACGGCTCGGTTTCGTTCAGCGAGACGCCGGCGCCCGCCCGGAACGTCGTCGCCATTCTGCCGGGCAGCGATCCGAAGCTGCGCGGTGAGTACGTCGCGATCGGGGCCCACAACGATCACGTCGGCTTCGACCATGACGCCGTGGACCACGATTCCATCCGCGCCTACAACGACGCCGTTCGCAAGCTCCAGCTCGCCTCTCCCACGCATCGCGTCACACCAGATCAGGTCCAGCAGATTCACGTGAGCATCGACAGCCTGCACCGGCTCCACGCGGCGCGACGCGATTCTATCTTCAATGGCGCCGATGACGATGGCTCAGGGACGGTAGCGCTGCTGGAAATCGCCGAGGCGTTCGCCGGTGCCCGCGTCAAGCCGAAGCGCTCGCTCATCTTCGTCTCGCATACCGGCGAGGAGCTCGGGCTCTTCGGATCGCAGTACTTCACCGATCATCCCACGGTGCCGCGGGACTCGATCGTGGCGCAGCTCAACATGGACATGATCGGGCGCGGCCGCGCCGACGACGAGACCGGCGGCGGGCCGGGATACCTGCAGCTCATCGGGACGCGCCGGCTGTCGACCGAGCTGGGAGACCTGATCGAGAGCGTGAACAAGGCACGGAAACAGCCGTTCACGTTCGACTATCAGTTCGACGCGTCCGGCCATCCGGAGCAGTACTACTGCCGCAGCGATCACTACATGTACGCGCGCTACGGCATCCCGATCGCGTTCTTCACGACGGGCAACCATCGCGACTATCACCAGGTGACGGACGAGCCGGAGTACATCGATTACGACAAGCTGGCGCACGTGGCGCAGTTCGTGTACGACATCGCGGCGACGGTGGCGAACCTCGATCACCGCGTGGTCGTGGACAAGCCGAAGCCGGATCCGCACGGCAACTGCGTGCAGTAGCCGGCGCCACATTTGCACGAACGGGCCCCGACGGGGCCCGTTTTTGTTTAGGGCTGGCCGGGCTGGGGTGGTGGAGAACCCGAAGCGCCAAGGTATTCGACGGTGCCGTCCTCGTGGACGGCGAAGTGATAGAACCGTCGTCCGATGCAGCCAGCGGGACAGTCTCCGTACCCGACACTGTAGTCGAGCAGAATCGGATCGGCGCGTGACACCCGAATGTCGTTACCGTCTCCCCCCATTCCGTCAGGCTCGGAATAGCGGATGCCCGCAATTCCCTCGAACAGGTGCTCGAGCGCGGCGATGTTCAACGTTGCGGCGGACCGCAGCACGATGAGCATCTCATTCGAGGTGGACAGCGGGTATTTCCAGTCCAAAGAAAGCCCGTAGTCCTCGAGCAGACGATCCACGTGCGCGTTACCGGTAGGCAGTTCCCCGTTCACCAGCCGCTGCACCCATTCCTGATCCGCAGCGGCCTGCAACAGCAGCCGGTGCGTTTCCGGCTGGCCGAAGGTGTGAATGCTATAGACGTCCACGACGGTATCGCGCGCGCCCAGGCCGTCGGCGTTGAATACCTGGACGAGCGCAGCGTAGTAGGTGTCGATCAGCTCTGCGGTAATCGCGATGTCGCCGTAGCCGCCCGGCCGGGCCTGCAGCTCGCGGAGCGCGAGGCGAGCGGCATCTTCACGGTACAGGATACGCAACTCGTCCGGCACCCGCGAGTCGTTGACGAATGAACGGACGGTCCGCGGGGCGGCGGGATCCGCACACGCACCGAGCGCGGCCACGAGAGTCAAGCCACACATAAGTCTGTTCATGGATCTCCCCCGCTTCTTCTACCCACGCCGGCCGCTGCGGCGTCACAGGGGGAAAATGTAGATTGAGGGCCGATGGCAGGATACTCCGGCAAGTCTCTTGTCGACAAACTGGGCATCAAGCCGCGCACGCGCATCGCCATCCTCAACGCGCCGCGCGGCTACCGCGGCACCCTGGGCAAGCTGCCTTCCGGGGTCACGGTAGCCACCGCCGTGAGGGGCTCACTCCCCTTCATTCATCTCTTCGCGACTGATCGAGCACTGCTCGAGGCAAAGCTGCCGGCCTTGCTGCGAGCGCTCGAGCCGGATGGGACGCTGTGGGTGTCCTGACCGAAAAAGTCCTCCGGTGTTGCGACGGATATCACCGAGGACGTGGTGCGGGCCGTCGCCCTGCCGACCGGTCTTGTGGACGTGAAGGTCGCGGCGGTGGACGACGTCTGGTCGGGGCTCAAGCTCGTGCGGCGGCTCAAAAACCGCTGACAGACTTTATATTGCAAAGTACTTGACAGAATGCCTTCCCGCCCTAGCTTTGATGGCATGAGCTCGCCGCAGCCCCTCCGCGACCGGGCGCTCGACAATCTCCAGTTCATCCGCTCCGCAATGGAGCGGGCCGGCTCGTTTACGGCGGTGCCCGGCTGGGGGATGGTCGTGGTCGGCTGCACCGCCCTGGCCTCCACCTGGTTGGGGCTGCGGCAGGCACGGTCCGCCGACTGGCTGGCGGTGTGGCTGGGTGAAGCGGCGCTCGCCGTGGTCGTCAGCGGCGCGGCGCTGGTCCAGAAGGCCCGCGCCGCGAACGATCCGCTGCTGTCGGGACCGGGACGCCGATTCGGCCTCAGTTTTCTGCCGCCGATCGTGGTGGGGGCGTTGTTGACGGTCGCGCTGGATCGGGCGCAGCTGTATTCGCTCATGCCGGGGACGTGGCTGCTGCTGTACGGCACCGCCGTCGCGACCGCCGGCGCCTTCTCGGTCCGCGTCGTTCCCCTGATGGGGGTGTGCTTCATGGTGCTCGGGACCGTGGCGCTGTTTACGCCGTTTCGGTGGTGGCCCGGGTTCATGGCCGTGGGATTTGGCGGTCTCAACATCGCATTCGGTCTCATCATTGCCCGGAGGTACGGTGGCTAAGAGCAATACGGCGCGGCTCACCCGCGTGGAAGCGGAACGACCGGTGAAGACGAAAACGCAGCCGGCGGCGGAGCTGGACCGGCTGATTCACGAGCGCGTGCGGCTCGCAATCGTGAGCGCGCTCGCGGTACGCGACAGCCTGACCTTCAACGAGCTGAAAGCGCTCCTGAAGACGAGCGACGGTAATCTCAGCGTCCACGCGCGCAAGCTCGAGGACGCAGACTACATCACCTGCGACAAGTCGTTTGCAGGCCGCGTTCCCAAGACGGAATACCGACTCACCGCTCTCGGCAAGCGGGCGCTCGAGCGCTACCTCGACCACATGGAAGCGTTGATCCGCGCCGCACGCGGTGGCGCGCGCTGACGTGGACTCTTTTTTTTGCGGGATAGCTTTATGAAACAAAGTACTTCTTTGCACGTCGCCATCGTCATGGACGGCAACGGCCGCTGGGCCACGCGCCGCGGCCTTCCCCGGGCCGCCGGCCACCGCGCCGGCGCGGAGGCGGTGCGGCGCGTCGTGCGCATCGCGCCGGGTTGCGGCATCACCGCCCTCAGCCTGTACGCGTTCTCGTCGGACAACTGGAGCCGGCCGGCTGCCGAAGTCTCCACACTGATGCGCCTGTTCGCGCGTCATCTCCGGACCGAGACCGCCGAGCTGGCGGCGCAGGGCGTCAAGCTCACCGTCGTCGGCCGGCGCGATCGTCTGCCCCGCTCCCTCATCACCGCGATCGCGGCCGCCGAGCACAGCACCGCGGCCGGCACACGGCTCGAGTTGCGGATCGCGGTGGACTATTCAGGACGCGCGGCGATCCGCGCGGGTCAGCTCCTGCCCGACGTCGATCTCCTCATCCGCACCGGCGGCGAGCAGCGGCTGTCGGATTTCCTGCTCTGGGAATGCGCGTATGCCGAGCTGTGGTTCACCGAACGCATGTGGCCCGACTTTGGCGCCTCGAATCTTGCGGCCGCCATCCACGAATTCCACTCACGCGACCGCCGCTTCGGCGGGTTGCCGACGCAGGAGGCCGTATGAGGGTGGTTCCGACGCTTTCGGCGCGGACCAGGCTGGGCCTCGAGATCCTGGCGTTCGGTGCAGCCGGAGGAGTGATCGGCGACGCCCTGCTCCGCGCGATGCCCTGGGGGTTGAACGTGGCGGTTGGCACGGCCGGCCTGGTGGGTGCCGGCGCCTGGCTCGTCCGCCGCCATCGGATCACACCAGGACCCGACGCGGCCTGGCTCGCGATTACCGCATTGCTGCTGGGCGCAGCCTTCGTGCGCCGCGACGCCGCGGAGCTCGCCCAGTTCGATATGCTCGCGCTCGTTGGCGCGCTCGCCTTCGCCGCGGGGAGTCTGCAAGGCGAGCACATCATGCGCTGGAGCCTGGTCGACTATGTCCGCGCAGGCGCGACGGCCAGCGTCGCCAGCATCGTCGGGGGGCTGTCGCTGGTGGGCCGCGACATCGATTGGCACGAGCTGCCACGCGAGGGCCGCCTGCGTCACCTGCGCGGCGTCCTGACCGGGATCGTCATCGCGGCGCCCGTGCTCATTGTCTTCGCCGCGTTGTTCGCGTCCGCCGATCAGGTCTTCGCGAACGTGCTCCAAAATCTCTTTGCATTCGACGCAGAAAGTATCGTGCAGCACACGTTTTTCATTCTCTTTTGGGGCGCGCTCACCGCCGGCTGGCTCCGCTGGAATCTCATCGGCCGGCCGATTGCCGGTCCCCGCCTGGACTACATCCCCTCCAGTGTTACGCCGTTTGTCGTCGCGTTGGGACTCCTCAACGCGCTCTTTCTCCTGTTCGTCGTCGTGCAGCTGCGCTTCCTCTTCGGCGGTGCGGCGCTCGTCGAGCAAACCGGGGGGCTCACCTACGCCGAGTACGCGCGTAACGGGTTCTTCCAGCTGGTCACGGCGAGCGGCCTGGTCTTGCCCGTGCTGCTGGGCGTCGATTTCCTGGCGCGCGGCGGCACGCCGCCCCAGATCCGGACGATTCGCCAGTTCTCGGGCCTCCTCCTCGTGCTGCTTGCGGTCGTTATGGCGTCGGCGCTGGAGCGCATGCGCTTGTATGTCTCCGCGTTCGGGCTCTCGGCCACGCGTCTCTACGCGACGGCGTTCATGGTTTTGCTGGTCGGCGTGTTCGCCTGGTTCGCGTGGACCGTGCTGCGCGGCCAGCGGCAGCGGTTTGTGTTCGGCTCGCTCATGCAGGGCCTGGCTGTGCTGGCCGGCCTGCATCTCCTCAACCCCGATGCCTTCATCGTCAAGACGAATCTCAATCGTCCCGCGGCTGAGCGGCCGTTCGACGCGAAGTACGCCGTGACACTGGGGGGAGACGCCGTGCCCTCGCTTCTCGCCGCCTTGCCGCAGCTCGGCGCCGACACCCGCTGCATCGTGGTGCACGGCCTGCTGAAGCGCTGGGACAAAGCGGAAGTCGATTGGCGCACCTGGAACTGGAGTCGCGCACGCGCACGTAGCCTTGTCCGCAGCCAAGCCGACGCCCTGAGGGCGTCGTGTCCAACCCCACCGCAGGAGCAGCGCAATGATCACTGATGGGTTGAATCCGTTCACGGTCCTGCTCTTTGTGGGCGCCGTGCTGGTGGGGGCGACGCTCATCCTCCTCTACGTGATCGCGCGAGTGACGAAGCGCGAGCCGTTCGCCCGAATTACACTGCGGCTGCTGCTCGGGGGCGCGGGTCTATATCTGCTCCTGTTCCTCGGCGCCTCACTGCTGAGCCACAATCGCGTGCTGGCGCCGGGCGAGGAGAAGCACATCTGCGAGATCGACTGTCATCTGGCGTACGCAATCGCGGCGACCAAGTCGGAACCACTGCCGAACGGGCTGGTACGGACCACGGTGACGGTCAAAGTCCGATTCGATGAAGAGACGATCTCGTCGCGCCGGCCTCGGGACGCGACGCTAACACCCAACAGCAGATACGTCGCGTTGGTGGATGACGCGGGCAACCGGTACCCGGGGTCGACCGATGGGCTGAAGCGCAAACTGATTCCCGGCGAGTCGTACACGACTGACATCGTGTTCGACGTACCTGCGGCAGTACCGGGCTTACGCTTGATCCTGCGCAACAACGATCCCGAGACGGCATTCATCATCGGGCACGAGAACAGCCTGCTCCATGGCAAGACCACCTTTCGCTTGCCAGGATAGGGGTCAGGTGTCTGGTGTCAGGGACGACGTGCCTTGAGCGCCCGGACGAGACCGGCAAGGAGCCGTCCGACGTCTCCGCTCAAATTCAGCCCGTGCTCTAAAGCGGCCTGATCGATGTAGTGCCTGCGCGAGGCGATTAGAAACTGAGTCTCAAGCTCCATCAATGATCCATTCGCAATCGATAGGTGATGGAGATACTCTCCGAGGTGTTGCCTTCCGTGTCCCTCAGCGATGTTGCTGGGAATCGACGCGGAGGAGCGCTGCATTTGACTCGTTAATGCAAATCGCTCGTCCCTAGGAAACGATTTGGTGACCTCGTAGGCGAAGTCAGTGAGCTCCATCGCGCGCTGCCAAACGATCAAATCGCGATACGAAACGACACGGGTTCGTGCAACGGTCATCCTCGACAATCGTATGTCAGCGTCGGTCGTTGTCAGACCATTCGAGCTCCCCTGGGCACATTCGAGCGCAGACCTGACACCAGACACCCGACACCTGACACCGCTAGATTTGATCATCATGCTCCTCCGTATCACGCAGGTAGACGCCTTCACCAATCGCCCGTTCGCCGGCAACCCCGCCGCCGTCTGCATCCTTCCCAAGGCCGCCGATTCCGCCTGGATGCTGAACGTCGCGCGCGAGATGAACCTCGCCGAGACCGCGTTCCTCGTTCGCCAAAAGGATGGCTACGATCTCCGCTGGTTCACGCCCGCGGTGGAAGTCGATCTCTGCGGTCACGCGACACTCGCGAGCGCGCACGTGCTATGGGAAGACGGACATCTCAAACCTGATTCGCAGGCGCGCTTCCACACCAAGAGCGGTCTCCTGACAGCCGATCGGCGCGCGCCCTGGATCGAGCTCGACTTTCCCACCACGCCGCCAGTGGCCGCACCTCCGCCCGCCGGTCTCGTCGAGGCGCTCGGCGCCAAGCCGAGATTCGTGGGTCGCAGCCGATTCGATTACCTCGTCGAAGTCGACGACGAAGCGACCGTGCGTGGGTTGACTCCCGATCTCAACGCCTTGAGTCAGGTCCAAGCGCGCGGTGTGATCGTCACGACTCGGAGTGATGGAAAGAGCGACTACGACTTCGTGTCGCGCTTCTTCGCACCACAATCGGGCGTTCCAGAGGACCCCGTCACCGGATCCGCCCACTGCGCGCTCACGCCATACTGGAGCGCGAAGTTGGGAAAGACCGAGTTGGTCGCCTATCAGGCGTCGGCGCGCGGCGGCGAGCTGCGGCTGCGACTCGCCGGCGACCGGGTTCGTATCGGCGGACAGGCCGTGACGGTGTTGCGCGCAGAACTCACCGCGGGCAATATGGCATCGTGACGGAATCCAAAAGCGCAAATCGCGTCGTCGGCTATCTCTTTGCCCTAGGCGCCGGCGCCACATGGGGCACGACGGGCCCGCTCTCGACCGGCCTTTACGATCTCATGCCAGCCACGAGTATCGGCTTCTGGCGGGTGCTGATCGGAACGGTCGCCCTCGCCGTCTGGGGCATCCTGTTCCGTCGTGACTTGTTTCGAGCAGACCGCCGCGGCTGGCTGCTCGTTGGGCTCGGTGGTGGCGCGATGGTTGCGCTGTTCGAGATCGCGTATCAGTTCGCGATCGGCGGCGTCGGCGTCGCGGGAGCGGCGGCACTCCTCTATACTGCGCCCGTGATCGTCGCCGTCCTGGCTCGCGTGATTCTAAAGGAAGCGTTGACGCCGACGCGCGTAGCGCTCGCGGTCAGCGTCATGGTCGGAGTAGCACTCACCGTCACCGGCGGCAGTAATGCCGGAGCCGAGGCGGCGCGCATGGGCGCGAGCGCGGGGATTGCCGGCGGCCTGTTGTCGGCACTGAGCTATGCGCTTACATCGCTGATGGGGCGTTACGCGGCGCCTCGCTACGGCGTGGTGAAGGTCCTGTTCCTCGAGGCGATCGGCGGCGTGCTGTTGATCTGGATTGCATTGGCGATTTGGGGCCGCCCGCCGCACTTGCCGCCGTCGCCAGCCGCATGGCACGGCTTGCTCGGACTCGCCGCCGGCTCCGTGATCGCCGCGAACCTCTTGTTCTTCGGGGCAATGAAGCGGATCGAAGCCGCTCCCGCCTCGGTGGCTGCGACGATCGAACCCGTGGTCGGCGCATTGCTGGCGCTGCTGCTCTTCAGCCAGCGCCTCACCGTCCTGGGCTGGCTGGGACTACTGATGGTGGTGGGAGGAGTCGCCGCCGGCTACATGCTGGAGGGATTGAAAAAGGATCCCGAACCAGCCTAGCGCGCCGCCGTAGTTTCGGACGCGACGAGCTGTCCGCTGTAGAAGTTGGGTTTGCCGGACGCTTGCAAGAGCCCATGCACCACAAACTCCAGACCCACGAAGAACACACCGCCCCACATGAGCGGCGGTAGCTCGCCGGTGTTACGACCGTACAAGAGCAACGCCCAACGCCCCAGCTCGTAACACCACAGGCCACCCGCAAACCACCCAAACACGCGGACGATCTTGCCACCGGGCGTCTCGATGCCGGGAATCTTCAGCAACAAGACCTCCACCAGGTGGCCGACGTACGTGAAGGAAAAGGCGAGCGTAAACCCGTCGAGAAAGTCCCAGCCGAAAGCGCCATGGCCTGGGAGCACGGCGGCCAGGAGCAGTGCCAGCGGTATCGCCAGCAGCGTGTTACGGGTGAGCGCTTTCATGCAGGTGCACCTCCAGCCAGTCGAGGACCGTACCCCACCAGATGCGGCGATTGCGCGGCCGCAGCACCCAGTGCCCTTCGTCCGGGAAGTACAGAAACTTCGCGTCGAGACCCATCCGCTTGGCTGCCGTGAAGGCCTGATAGCCTTCCGACAGGTCCACACGATAATCCAGCTGGCTGTGAACGACCAATAGCGGCGTCTTCCAGTCGCTCACATGGTTTAGCGGTGACCACTTCTCGTAGAGGGCCCGATTCTGATATAACGGCCCGCCGAACTCCCAATCGGTGAACCACAGCTCCTCGGTGCTGCCCGCCATGCTCACCGGATTGAAGACGCCGTCATGATCCACGAGCACCTTGAAACGGTTCGTGTGCCCGGCGAGCCAGAGAATCATGTAGCCGCCATAGGACGCGCCGGCCGCGCCCATGCGCGTCGAGTCCACGTACGGCAGCCGCGCGACGGCGTCCACCCCTTTCATCACGTCTTCGTACGGGTAGTCGCCCCAATGCTGGGAGATCGCGTCGGTGAACTTCTGGCCGTAGCCCGTCGAGCCGTGGAAGTTGACCTCAGCGACAACGAATCCTCGGGCGGCGAACATCTGGTTATTCCACCGCGGACCCCAGCTGTCGGTCCACGCCCCCTGGGGGCCGCCGTGAATGAGATAGACGAGCGGATACTTGCGCGTGGGGTCGAAGCCCGGCGGCTTCTGGGACCAGCCGAACACCGAGTCGCCGTTGGCGCCGACAAAGCCGAACTCCTCGAGCGGCGGAAGATCGAGGGTCGCGAGTGCGGAATCGTTGTGATGGGTCAGCGCCTTCCCCGAGACCCAGATTTCGGGGGGCTGGGTGTTGCTCTGGTGGAGATAGACCAGCGTGCGATTGTCGGGGCCTACTTGTATCCCGGTGTTGACGCCACCTGCGATGACACGGGTGCGTTTATATCCGGGGATGTCGATGCGATAAATGTTGTCGCGGCCGCGCTCTTCGACGACGGCGTAGATACATTTCGAATTCGGACACCAGCTATACGAGCCGACGGAGAGCGCCCAGCCGGCAGTCGCGTCGACGATCGGCCCCATACCGGTGCTGCGGTCGGCGACCATCAGCCGCACACGGTCGGCTTCGAAACCGGCGCGCTCCATCGAGAGGAACGACGTCCACCTGTTGTCGGGAGAAAACCGCGGTGTGTTGTCAGCACCGGGATTCGTGGTGGCCTGGTGCAGATTCGGGCCGTCGATCGCGTAGATATCGACGTTCGTATTGTCGGCGACGGTGGAGTCACCGTGCATCGCGACCAGAATGTCTTTACCGTCCGGCGAGACCGTCACGTCCCCGTCGCCGCTTGTGGCGATCGCCGGCACGTCGTGATCGACCGGTGTGAGGTCCGTCGCCTTTCCCGTTACGATGTCCACGCGAAACAGATGCTGGCGCTTCCCTGTCCGGAAATCATCCCAATGGCGCCACATCAACCCTGTCCAAATACGCGCGTCGGTCGGATACGCGCCGTTCCGCTGATCGATCTCCTGACTCGCGGGCCACTTGATGTCGCTCACGACGAGAAAACCGGAGCCATCCGGCAGCCACACGGGATCGGAAGCGCCGTCTGCTAACGTCGAGACCTTGCGCGCGTCGCCACCAGCGATCGGCAGGAGCCACACCTGCGCTCCGCCCTCACGCGTGGAGATGAACGCGAGCGTTTTGCCGTCTGGCGACCAGCGCGGCTGGCGGTCCGAGCCTGGCCCAGCGGTGAGCGCCCGTGCCTTGCCCGTCGCCACCTCGACGACCCAGACGCGCGAGACGTTGCGGTTGTCCTGGAGCGACGGCGTCGCGACGCTATATGCCACCCACTTGCCGTCCGGCGAGAGCTGCGGATCGCTCACGCTTTTCAGCGCAATGAAGTCTTCGAATGTGATGGCACGTTTCTGGGCAAGCAGGGGAAGGGGGACGAGGGACGCGGGAAGGGTAAGGCACGCAAACAAGATTATCGATCGCATCAATACTCCGGGTGGGTGAGGATGGCCCGCACCAGATCATCGAAGAGCTGCGATTCAGGCGTCACGTTCCCAGCCGCGTCGGTGTGCACGTTCCAGGCGGCCAGCTCGTTCAGCGCAGTGGCTTCCTCGTAGGTGAGGTGCAGGACGTGCCCGTTCGCGCTCTTTCTCGCCTTGTCGAGCACGTTCTTGAGGACGTCGGGGAGGTGCTTGGCGTTGCGCACCGCGTCGTACTGTTGCCTAGTCACCGTGAGGTCCATGCGGTAATCTTGAATGCCCCCGGAGTCACCCGCAACCCAGAGCTCGCATGCCGCGCACTGCATTCCTGTCCACGGGCTTTCACGTCCCCGCGCGACTCGTCACCAACGACGATCTTGCAAAGGTGATGGATACGTCCGACGAGTGGATTGTGCAGCGCAGCGGCATCAAGACGCGCTATTGGGTGGATAAGGGCGAGACCGGCGTGGGGCTGGCACGCGAAGCATCGAAGAAAGCACTCGACAAGGCCGGACTCGCGGCGAGCGACATCGACTGCATCATCTACTGCACCTGCACGCCCGATCATTTCGAGCCCGGCAATGGCGTCTTCCTGCAGCGCGAGCTCGGCCTCACCGACATCCCCGCGGTCGACGTGCGCAATCAATGCAGCGGTTTCATCTATGGCCTGTCGATCGCTGACGCCTGGATCCGAACCGGCCAGTACAGAAACATCCTGCTCGTCGGCGCCGAGGTGCATTCGCGCGGGCTCGACAAGACGACGCGCGGGCGGGATACGGCGGTGTTGTTCGGCGATGGCGCGGGGGCGGCGGTGCTCGGACCCGTGCCCGAGAACGGCCGCGGCGTGCTGTCGACGCACATCTTTGCCGACGGCCGCTACGCCGAGAAGCTGTGGGTCGATGGACCAGGCCTGGCGCACGATCCCTACGTCAGCGTGGAGATGCTCGAGCAGGGATTGCATCGTGCGGTGATGGAGGGGCGTGACGTTTTCAAGTTCGCGTCGATCAAGATGCCCGAATCGGTCGCCATCGCGCTCAAGACCAACCGCCTCACCCCCGCCGACGTCAAGCTGCTCGTTCCCCACCAAGCCAACCAGCGCATCCTCGAGATGGTCCAGAAAGCGGCCGGACTGCGCGACGATCAGGTCTACAGCAACATTCAGAAGTACGGCAACACCACGGCTGCGTCGATTCCGATCGCGCTGGATGAGGCGCTGGCGGAGGGCCGCCTCAAGCGGGGTGACCTGCTGGTGCTCACGGCGTTCGGATCGGGGTTCACCTGGGGGAGCGCGGCGATTCGCTGGTAGAATCGGCGTCCTTCAACTCCTTGAGCTCGCGCGCCGCGCCATTCGCGAGCGGCGAGCCGCGGTAGCGGTCGACAAAACGAGCCAGCTCCACCTTCAGTCGTCCAATTCGTCCCAATTTGCGATACAAATCGATCAGCCCGTTCGTGGCTCGCAGCTGTTCGCGTGCGTTCGCGGGCGGTCCCGCATCGCGGACCTCGAGATAGAGCCGCTCAGCTTCGTCGTATCCCTTGAGGCGCATCTCCAGCAGATGCGCGAGCTGGAGCCGCGCTTCGTGGTCTCCCGGCTCAATCCGCAGATGATCGCGAAACCAGCCCGCAGCCTCTGCAAACTTCCCCTGCGCAATCAACACATCCTGGTTTGGATAGGTGGGCGGTGGCGGAATGTCGCCATCGGCAAAGATCGTCTTGACCGTCAGGACCGCGGCGCCACCCACGGCGCGATGAATGACGATCACACCCAGGGCAGTGATTGGGAGATTGAGAATCAACAGCACAACGCAAACGAGTGGTGAGATCCGTCCCTTGCTCAGCATTCCAAGCCACAGCGACGACAGCATTATGAAACACGGGAACCCGAACCACGTCGCCACACGAAACAGGCGAATGACGTCGCTCGCATCGCTGTATTGCGGGCCCTTGGCCATCGCGCCCACAATTGCGCCTGAAACGCCGCCCGCGCAAGTTGCGTACAACGCTGTACCTACAGGAGAGACGTCATGTTCATTCTGGGACTCGCCTTGGCCGCCACGGCGCTCGTCGGCGGCTTTGTGATCACAAGAAACTTCGTGCGTCGTCGGCTGCGATTCGTGGACGTCGTGCAGAAGCCGGCGGCCCCGCTCATTGCCGGGACCATCGCCGCTGTCGCGCTACTTCCCGCGACGATCCTCCCGGCGATCGGAGTGGGAACGGCGCTGGCACTGGGTGTCGGCGTCGCTGGCGGGATAGCGAGCGGGCGCAACGCCCCGCCGCCCTCGTCCGACTAGCTCGCCCGCAGCGCTTCGGGACGTCCCGCGACCACGCGCAGCGCGCGCACGGCCTCGCGCGCGAACGTCCGGCCCGCGCCCTTCTCGATTTCTTCGAGCGCGCTCCAGCGCGTAAACGCCGGTCGGACCGGTGTCGCCATCTGGAGCGTCTCGAATGCATCGGCGACGGCCAGCACCTTCACGGCAATCGCCATCGGCAGCGCTTCGATATCCCAGTCATCACCCACGATTTCGTAGTAGTGCGAGTACTCGGCGATGATTTCGGCCGCGCCGCGCAGCGCGCGCGCCACTGTGACGGACTCATCGGTCACCGAGCGCGACAGCATTTTCAGCAGCCGCTGATCGGCGGTCCCCACCTCGTGCAGCAGGGCCGCGATCCGCAGGTTCTCGAGCTCATCGTCCATCAGGTTCAGCTCGGCGCCCATCGCCGCTGCCAGCTCGGCGACGCGGGTCGAATGGCCCTCCTGATTCGATTCGGCGGACTCGATATGGAAGGTGAGGACTTCCAGCGTCGCGAGGTAGGCGTTCTTGAGATCGGCAAGGCGTGCGGCCCGCTGCTCGGCCAGGCTGCCGACGACATAGCCGGTCAGAATCAGGAAGCCGCCCCACGGGACGAGCGTCAGTAGCGCGTCCTGGGTGAGCCCGGGCTCCATTCCCATCCCTTGAGTGGCCTGGATGTACAGGACGAGCGCCACCACGAAGAATCCGGACCCCACCGCGAACCGTCGGCCACTGCGGAAACCAGCCAGGATGATGGGCAGATAATAGAAGCTGAGGAACGCGAACTTCTGCTCGATCAGGGAATTGATGGCGAGCATGGACGCAACGAGCAGAAGGACCAGGATTCGCTCGAAATACCTCAAAACGAACCGCTGAATCACAAAGCCCTTTCTGCTAAGGAGATAAAGCGCGCGTGGACCAAAGTGAATGACGCCTGGGCAATCTGCAAGTGAGAGGCATCACACCTGAGCACAAACGCGCTCGAAAACACGGTCGGCACGGAATTCGCTTCGGAGCGGCACCGGGGGACGGCCTGCCGCGTCCTAGAGGCCTCCCCCTCCAAGGGACCCGGGCACCGCAACTATTAAGTTGGTGCGCCTCTGCTGAGCTCTCGTACATCACGTATCACGCCGGTCTGACGCATTTCCTGTTTGCGCACATCGTCGCCGAGGTCTGCGACGCGTCAGCGCTCGTCGTGATCGCGCTCGGATTCAGGGAGCGGGTCGGTCCCGCTCCGCTCGTACCCGGGGCAGCGCAGCACCGGTAGCGGCGGGTAGCGCACAAAGCGGGGATCGGGGGGGTCCATATCGGCGCGCAGGCACCGATAGAAGACCGACCCCCGCCGGTTTGTCGCGATTCGAACCCATCGGCAGGTCGCGCAAAGCCCTACGGCAGGGTCAGTCATTAGGTCGTAGGACAAGCTAGTTATATCTTGGAGCCCGTGAGCTCCCCCCCGCCCTCCCAGGGCGACGACTTCGGGCTGCCCCCCGGAGTCCGGGACGACTACCTGCACGGAGCGCGCGATCAGCTGGGGGCAATCGCAGAGCTGGCTGAACGGCTGATCGCCGCTGGCGACGACACGGCCGCAATCGAGGAGCTGCGCCGCGACGCCCATCGGCTGCGCGGCTCCGCCGGATCGTTCGGGTTCCCCCAGGCCTCCGTCGTCGCCGGCGAGCTCGAAGAGGCCGCCAAGCACTGGCTGGAAAAGCCCAGCAACGGCGTGGCGAATCGAGGTCAAGCCGCTCGGGGTTTCGTCCGGCGGCTCGCCGCGGCGCTTTTCACGAAGCAAGCGGCCGCCGCTCCTCTCGCCGCCCCATCGCCGCCGGCTGTTCACGTCGCCCGTTCGCCGCCCCCCGCGGTCGCGGCAGCCGAGCCCAGCGACGTACCGGAAGTCATCGTCGTCGAGGACGACCCGGCCCTCGCCGAGCTGCTCACATTCGGGCTCGAGGCGCGCGGCTACCGCTTTCTCGCCTTTCGCAACGGGCGCGAAGCGCTGGACCTGCTCAAGAAGATGGACACGAGGGGCAGCCGGCAGCCGCCGTTGCTGCTCCTGGACGTCGATCTTCCCGCGCTCGACGGCTACTCGATCTTCGAAGAGCTGCAGCAGGAGTGCCCAGGAAAGTTTCGCGTCGTCTTCACGACGGTGCACGGCAGCGAAACGGAGCAGCTGCGCGGGCTCGAAGCCGGCGCGATGGACTACATGGTGAAGCCGATGAGTCTGCGCGTGGCGCTCGAGAAGATTCGGCGTTGGGTGGGCCGGTGACGGCCCGGCATTTCCTCACGATCGTCGCGATCGTGCAGGGCATCCTGCTCGGCGGACTGATCGTCCTGATCATTCTGAACCGCTGGTTCAGATTGCGGCGCAGCACCCGGCTCAACCCACGCCGCGAGGCGATCGACGCGTCCATGCGGCGCTGGGCTGCGGGCACGACGCCGCTCGCGGGCGTCCTGGTGGGACTGTCGCGGCTGCCCGTGCCGCTCGCAATCGACGCGCTCGTCAAATGGTCGGCGCGGGTCCCGGGGGAGCGCTGGCGCCAGCTCGCGCAGGCGCTCGAGCACCACTGGTGGGCCAGGCTGGTCCGCACGAACAGCACCTCGGCGCGCTGGTGGAAGCGTCTGGAAACCGCGCGATTCTTGAGCGTCGTGGCGACGCCGAAGGACGTGAATCGTCTCACGCGACTCATCAACGATCCACACCCGGCGGTGCACGTGGCTGCCGTGGCCTCACTCGAGCGGATGGAAAACACGGCACTCACACTGGCCGCGCTCGACCGGCTGCCGCGACTCGCCCCGACCGTCCAGGCGTACTATGCCGCGATGTTGCTACGGTCGCGACCCGTCGTCGTCGAACATCTACAGAAACGGCTGCGCCGCGCGGACGATCCCACCCTCCCCCGCCTCGCCGAGTTTGCGGCGCGCCTCGGGGAGCCGGCGCTGCGCGAGCGTCTGACCGCCCTCGCCGATCACGCCGATCCCGAAGTTCGCATTCAGTCGGCGCGCGCGCTGGGCAGCTTCCCCCATCGCGAATCGGTCGCTGCCCTGAAACGACTCGCGACCGACGACGCCTGGGCGGTGCGCGCGCAAGCCGTCCGTTCGCTCGGGATGATCACCGACGTGAGCACATTGCCGCTCGTGAAAGCGGCGCTGCGGGACACCGAGTGGTGGGTGCGGCTGCGCGCGGCACTCGCGTTGATGCGCTTCGCGGGAGCCGGCCGCAACGCGCTCCTCGAGGCCGAAGTCGGCCCGGATCCCTTCGCGCGCGCGATGGCGCAGCTGGTCCTCGGACTGCCGGCGCAGGCGCTGGCGGAGTTCGCCGCATGAGCGTGCTCACCAGCATCGTGGGAGTGACCGACCTGACGATCCTGGTCTATTTCCTCGTCCTGAACTCCTTCTACGCCGTGCTGCTCATGCTCTCGATCCCGGAAATCTGGGAGCAGACGCGGCTGGCCGAGGATGAGGACTTCCAGCGGCTGATGCAGAGCGACGCGCTGCCGCCGATCACGGTTCTCGTGCCGGCGTACAACGAGAGCGCGACGATCGAAGCGAGCGTCACCGCGATTCTGACACTCGAGTATCGCAACTACGAAGTCGTCGTCGTGAACGACGGCTCCAAAGACGACACGCTGGAGCAGCTGCGGCACGCGTTCGATCTCTATGAGATCCCGCGAGTCTATCCCGAGACGATCGCCACGAAGCCGCTGCGGGCGCTCTATCGGTCGCGCTCGCGCTCGCGCCTGCTGGTGCTCGACAAGGAAAACGGCGGCAAAGCCGATTCGCTGAATGCCGCCATCAATGCGTCGCGCTTCCCTCTGGTGATCGCCGTCGACGCCGATACCCTGATCGAGCCCGACGCGCTGTTACGCCTCACGCGACCCTTCCTGCTGGGCCGCGAGATCGCCGCGGTCGGCGGGACCGTACGCGTCGCCAACAATTGCACGGTGAAGGACGGACGGGTAACGGACGCTCGGGTCTCGCCCAAGCCGATTCCCGGCATCCAGGTGGTCGAGTACCTGCGCGCCTTCCTGTTCGGACGGCTCGGCTGGAACCGGCTCGGCGGCAATCTGATCATCTCCGGCGCGTTCGGGCTGTTTCGCAAGGAATACGTCGTCGCGGTCGGCGGCTATCACACCAACAGCATCGTCGAGGACCTCGATCTCGTCGTGCGGATGCACCGGCATCTGCGACGCCGCAAGATCAGGTACGAGATGCCGTTCATCCCCGACCCGGTCGCGTGGACGGAAGTGCCGGAGTCGTTGAAGATCCTGTCGCGGCAGCGCGAGCGCTGGCACCGCGGGCTCATCGCCGCGATGTGGCAATACAAGAGCATGTTGTTCAATCCACGCTACGGCAGAATCGGTCTGCTGGCGATGCCGTTTTACACCTTCGGCGAAATGCTCGCGCCGGTAGTGGAGCTCCTCGGCTACCTGATCACCGGGCTGGGGCTGGCGTTCGGACTCGTGAACGTGTCGTTCGCGCTGCTGTTCATCCTGGTCGCGTGGGGGTACGGCATGCTGCTCTCGATCTGGGCGGTGGTGCTCGAGGAGGTCAGCTTCCGCCGCTATCGCCGCTTCATCGACCTGGTCCGACTGCTGCTGTTCGCCTCGCTCGAGAACTTCGGCTATCGGCAGTGCACCGTATGGTGGCGACTCAAGGCGTTCGTGAACGTCTGGAAGGGCGTCCATGTGTGGGGCGACATGGCGCGCAAGGGGTTCGGCAAGGCGAGCGTCGCCGCGCTGATCGCGCTGTGTTGCGCGACGCCATGTCTGGGCCAGCGTGTGCGCGTCAATGCCTGGAGCTCTTACGAGGCCGTCGAGAACAGTCAGGACTGGTCGACGCTCGGTGCGCAACTCACGCTGGCGTCCGCGCGCGGGCATGCCGGCTGGGTGGCGGCCGAAGTGCTGGGCCGGTTTGGAGCAACAGATGTGACGGAGCGCATCGGGGCCGTCGTACATCCCACACAGCGGCTGTGGCTCACGGCGGAGGCGGGCACGTCGCGGCGTCCCGTGTTCTCACCCCTGAACACGTGGGAGACCGACGTCAGCGGCTTGGTCGCGGCGCGCACGTCCGTCGGACTCGGGGTTAGGCGGTGGAACTACGCCGTGGGTCCGGTGGACGTGTTGATGCCGCACTTCACGGCCGAGACGCGCCGCATGTCGTGGAGCGTGCGCGTGTTCATCTCGCGCAATCCGTCGAAGCGGACCGACACGGCCGCCTCGCTCCGCGCCACGCGTGCCGTCTCCCGGCGCACCACGATCTCATTGCTCGGCGCGGGGGGCCGCGAGAGTTATCTCGTTGCCGGCGTCGTTCAATCCCTGAAGACGCTGTCGGGCGTGGCCGGCATCCGCTACAACGCGGCCGGCGGGACGACGCTGCGGCTGGACGTGAGCGTCATTCGCTCACGTCCAATTCTGTCACGGAGCGGGCTGTCGATCGGTGTAGAACGCGTGCTGTAGTACGACGGGCGCGTGATGGTGGTCACAAGGTGACTGAGGCTCTTGCATTCCCACCCTTCTCTCAAGGCCTTAGAGCATGCGTAGACTCGCGATAGCCCTGACCGGCCTGGTTGCCTTGGTCCACTTGTCCTGCTCTGATGCTTCGGGACCTGGGGATCAAGCGAACAGCCGTATTTCCATCACCAACAATGCGAGCACATTGGCGTCGCGCGTCACCTATCTGGACACCTCGATCCCGATCGACAGCGCGCACGTCGGGTATCCCACCGCCCCGGTGCCATTCGCGTCGGCCACGGTGAGCCGGAGCAGCGCGGCGAGCCAAGCGTTCAATCTGCAGCTCAAGGCGGAAGTCGCGCCGCCATCAATTGGCGGGCAGGTGCTGCAAGCGACATCCGTGTCCATCGTCGGAAATCTCGCGGTCGTCAGCTACAACATGGTCGGCAATCCGTATCTGGGCGGGGTCGATGTCATCGACATCAGCAACAAGAACCACCCGGTTCTCACGTCCGAGGCGCTGTTTCAGAACACCGACGTCAGTGCCGTGACGACATCAGGAGTCAACGTCTATCTCGCCGAGGCCACGGGCGATACGGGATTCGCGGCTCCGGCCGTATTCGAGGTCGTGAAGCTCGTCGGTAACCAGCTCGTGCTCACCGGCAATACCCGCACGGGTTTGAGCAGCTTCGCGGCGACCAGCGTCGCGTACGGCACGAGCGTCTACGCGACCTCCGGCGACGCGGGCAGCCTCTTTGTGATCGATCCGACGCTCTTCACCGTCACGAGCTCGATCGCCCTGCACGATGCACGCTGGGTCGCCGCCGGCGGCGGCCAGGTTGCCGTCGTGCAGGGGACTCCAGGCACGCTGGACGTTTACAGCGAGAGCAACATGAGCGTGGTCGGCTCGTGGCCGTTCAAGGGCGCCGATATCGCGCAATCCAAGTCGCAGCTCGAGCTGGTGGGCGGCAAGGCGTTCATCGCGGCGGGGGACAGTGGCGTGCAAGTGCTGAGTGCCTCGACGGGCGCGGTCGTCGGCTCCGTGCCGCGGCCCAATCCCGACTCGTTGGGTCTGAGCCCTTCAGTCGTGGTCACGAACGCGGTCGCGATCGATCAAGACCTCATGTTCATCTCGAACGGCGAGGCAGGCGTCTATCTGGCGCAAGGGAGCCAGGCGTTTTCGACAACTGGTTCCGAGACGCAACAGACCATCACGATGCGCGGCAAGCTCCGCTTCGGAAATCTCCAGTCTGTCAACCACGTGGCCCTGCAGTCCGGCCTACTGATCATCGCGGCTGGCCTGGGCGGGCTGAAGATCGTTCAGGTCAACTAGCTCACCTTACCGCGGTGACGCACTTCACGTTGCCGCGGTCCCACTGCCATACGTCTTAACGCACCGGTCCTGCACGCGTCTCAACCAGCACTCACAACCCTTTCGAGGACGAGGCTATGAAGAACCGCACACTGATGGCTGCGTTGCTGGCTCTGGCGCTCGGCATCCCGGCCGCCGTGAATGCCCAGCAACCCAGCGATACCACGGCAGACAGGCATGAGGTGCGTCGCGACCGACGCGAGCTGCGCCACGACCGGCGTGATACTCGCCAGGACCGACGTGACATTCGGCAGGACCAGCGTCAGCGCCGGCAGGAGATCAGAGAAGGTGACACGACCGCGGCGCGGCAGGAAACGCGCGACATCCGGCAGGACAAGCGCGATCTCCGCAGCGACCGGCGCGATCGTCGGTCGGACCGGCGTGATGTGCGGCACGACCGCCGTGATCTCCGCAGAGATCGTCACGACAGCACGACCGCCAAACCGACGAATCCGTAACCACCGATTCCGACGTAGGGGCGCAGCATGCTGCGCCCCTACTGTTTTCTAAATCCCCCGCCTACACGCGAAGCTGTGGATGCTCGAGCAACCGACGAGGCAGCATCGGATGCGTCCGCCACACTTGCCACCCCATCGCAAGCACCGCCAGGACATTCGCAACGGCCACCGACCACCACCCGACCGTCCCCAAGACCCACTGCGCCGCTACCCCGATTGTCGCCAGGACGAGTCCCTCGAGCAGGATCGCGGTGAGTAGCACGAGCAGGGCCATGGCGGGGACCCGCTCCACCTCCTCCGCCAGCGCGACAAATACAATTCCGGCGATGACGAACGCAGTGACGTGGACGACGGTGTAGGCGGCGACCAAGCCGAAGGTCGCGACGATCTCTCCGGGTCCGGCCGCACCGAGCAACAGTGCAGAACCGAGCGCCGCCGGCGTGCGCAAAGGAGCGCCGCTGGCGAGATCCAGCAGGAAGAACCAAACCGCCACGACGGCGGCTCCAATGAGCCCGGTGACGACGCCACGCACCAGCGCGGGGTGATTCCGCAGTGCAGCAAGGCCGACGGGGCGCGGATCGTGTTCGGCGTAATGTAAGTAGGACATCAGCACCAGGCCGGCGGCGATGTTCGCCCCAACGACGTGCGGCCACGCGACAACGCCGAGGTGTGGGGCATGCAAGAGGAGCAGCCCCACATAAAATGTCACTTCCTGAAGCAGCAATCCAAACACCAAGCCGAGGAGTAGACGTGGGGGCGCTGTAAACGCCGCGCTGATCCACGCCATCATTACTCCCAAGATCGCGAAGACCCCGAAGTGCAGCACCGTGTAGGCGGTGATGAGGCGGAAAGTCGCCTGGGAGAACTCGCGATTCAGCAGAACGCCGGCGAGCAGCGTGGGTGTTCGGAATGGATGACCAGCCACGGTATCCGCGACGAGGAACCACAGCACGACAACGAGTCCAGCGAGGAGTCCACCGATCACACCGTGGACGATTACTGCTTGTGCGGGTCGCCTCATGTCCGACCTCGCGAAAAGGGGCTTCTGACAACATGGCGACGCTGGGAGCGCCTGTCTACCGGCGGGGCGGACTCCGCATTGCGACCGCGACGCGCTCTGCCTCTCGCATCACGCGCAGCGTATTCACTCCGGCCAGCTTCTTCACGTCCGTTTCCGCCCAGCCGCGCCGCAGCAGCTCAGCGATCAAATCGGGCAACTTCGAGACGTCCTCCAGGCCCACGGGAACTTCGGTGATCCCGTCGAAGTCGGAGCCGAGTCCGACGCAATCGATCCCGGCGACCTGGCGGATATGCTCGATGTGATCGGCGACCTGCTGCAACGTCGCGTGCGGGGCACGCGCATTCCACGCTTTCAGCGAATCGGCCCGTGTCGCTGAATCAGCGCCCGCGGCGCGCAGCGCCTCCAACCGCGCGTTTACGCTGTCGCCGTAGACGCGAACTGCCTCGGAAACAAAGCCGGGATTGAAATTCACCATCACCACCCCGCGGTTCTTGGCAACGAGCTTCAAAATCGAATCGGGAACGTCGCGTGCGTGATTGGTGAGGGCACGTGCCGAGGAGTGCGAGAAAATGATCGGCGCCCGCGACGTGTGCAGGGCGTCTGACATCGTCTGGTCGTTCACATGCGACAGGTCGACCAGCATCCCCAGGCGATTCATCTCGAGCACGACTTGCTTGCCGAAGGCCGACAGGCCACGGTGCGCGGTATCGGTGGAGGCGACGGCCCAATCGAGGCTCCGCCAGTGCGTCAGCGTCATGTAGCGCGTGCCGAGCGCGGAAAACATCCGCAGCGCACCCAGGGAGTTCTCGATGGCGTGGCCGCCCTCGATCCCGATCAAGCAGGAGATCTTGCCCGCCGCGAAGTTGCGCTGCACGTCGGCGGCCGTGTACGCCATCGCCATGCTGCGCGAATTCCTGGCGCACAGCCGATGGATGAGGTCGATCTGCTCGAGCGCATAGACGGCGGGATGCGGGCCGGAATCCATCGTCGTCGACGGGACGTACGCCGCCCAGAATTGACCGCCCGCATGCCCGCTGCGAAGACGCGGGATGTCCGTCATCAGTTTGGGCTGGCTTACGGCGAAGTTGACGGAATCGAGACCGCCCCGCTCGCGAATGGCATCGGGGATGTCGTTGTGACCGTCGATGAGGGGCAGCGTGCGGAGGATGCGAATGGCCTCGGCTCGATAGTCTTGGGCGGTTAAGCGGTTGGGCGGTTGAGCGGTTAGTAAGATGGTCACGCCAAGAGTTCGAACCGCCAAACCGCCCAACCGCCTAACCGAGTTCATCAGTCTCACCGCGTTCGAGGAGCCCAAAAGCTAGATTACGTCCTGTCCATGAGCAACGAATCCAAGGTCAAGATCGCGCTCAGCGTCAACGGGGAGCCCGCGGAAGTGGCGTTCGCGCCGCACAAGACGCTCCTCGAAGTGCTGCGCGAGGACCTGGGCCTCACTGGGACGAAGCACGGCTGCGAATTAGGTGAGTGCGGCACATGTACCGTGCTGCTGGATGGAACAGCCGTTCTCTCGTGCCTGGTCCTCGGCGTCGCGTGTGAGGGACGCGCGGTGCGCACCGTCGAGGGGATGGCACAAAACGGACAGCTGCATCCGCTGCAGGAGACCTTCGCGGATCTCGGCGCCGCACAGTGCGGCTACTGTACCCCCGCGTTTCTGCTGGTGGCCGAGGCCTTGTTGGCCGCCAACCCTCACCCCACGCGTGACGAGATCAAGCACGCGCTGGCCGGCAACCTCTGCCGCTGCACCGGCTACATCAAGATCTATGAAGCCGTCGAGCTGGCCGCGGCGCGGATGCGGGGGGAAGTCGCACAGCCCACCCGGGAATCGTTGTATGGCCGATAAGCGTCGGATCATCGGCACAGCGCTGCGCAAGGTCGACGCCGTCGCAAAGGTGACCGGCGGGACGCGGTTCGCGGACGATCTGTCGTTTCCGCGCATGTTGTATTGCAAGCTGCTGCGCAGCACGCAGCCGCACGCCAAAATCGTCTCGGTCGACACGACGGCGGCACGGCAACTCGATGGCGTGCACGCTGTCCTGACCGGACAAGATCTCCCGATTCCGTTTGGTATCCTGCCCGTCTCTCAGGACGAGCATGCGCTCTGCCTCGACAAGGTCCGGTTTATCGGCGATCCGGTAGCGGCCGTCGCGGCGACCAGCGAGGAGACCGCGACCGCCGCACTCGATCGCATCAAAGTCGCCTACGAACCGCTGCAGGCGTTCGACTCCGCCGAAGCGGCGGTCGCGCACCCCGAGCCGCGCATCCACGACTACGGCGACAGCGGCAACCTGCACAAGCTGATCAACCTCGAGTTTGGGGATGCCGACGCGGGGATCGCCGAAGCTGATCTCGTCCGGGAAGATCTGTTCTTCTTCGAAGGCAATACGCACCTGCCGATGGAGCAGCACGCCGCGGTCGCGATGTGGTCCCCCGACGGGAAGCTGACGTTGTGGACGTCGACGCAGACGCCCCATTACGTCCATCGCGCGCTCGCCAAGGTGCTGGAGCTGCCGGCGGCGCGCGTGCGAGTCATCGCGACGCCCAACGGCGGCGGGTTCGGCGGCAAGAGCGATCCGTTCAGTCACGAGCTTGTTGTCGCGAAGCTGGCGATGGTGACAGGGCGTCCGGTAAAAATTACACTGACACGCGAAGAGGTTTTCTACTGTCACCGTGGCCGTCATCCGACGCTGATGTGGGTGCGAACCGGAGTAAAGCAGAACGGCGCCATCACGGGCATGCATTTCCGTTCGCTGCTCGACGGCGGCGCGTACGGCTCGTACGGCGTGGCGAGCACGTACTACACCGGCGCATTGCAGACCGTCACCTACAACGTGCCGCGCTATCACTTCCAGGGCGCCCGCGCGTTCACGAACAAGGCGCCGTGCGGTCCCAAGCGCGGTCACGGCACGCCGCAGCCACGTTTCGCACTCGAAGTTCACCTCGACAAGATCGCCGAACAGCTCGAGATCGATCCCGCGGAGCTGCGCCTTCGGACACTCGTGCCGGCCCACTCGCTTACCGCGAACTACCTGCGCGTCGGCTCGATGGGCCTTGGGGAGTGCATCGCGAAGGTCGTGGAGGGATCGGGCTGGAAGCGAAAATTCCGTAAGCTGCCGCACGGACGGGGCGTGGGGCTCGCGTGCTCGAGCTACATCTCGGGCGCCGGGCTGCCGATTTACTGGAACAACATGCCGCACTCGGGCGTGCAGCTCAGATGCGACCGCGGCGGCGGCGTCACGGTCTTCTGCGGCTCCACGGAGATCGGCCAGGGTTCGGACTCGATCCTGGCCTACATCGTCGCCGAAATCCTGGGCATCGATCCGTTCGACATCGCGGTCGTCACCGCCGACACGGATCTCACGCCGGTCGACCTCGGCAGCTATTCGAGCCGCGTCACACTCATGAGCGGCAACGCCGCGCTGCAAGCCGCCGAGCGCGCCCGGCAGATACTGGCCGTCCACGCGGCGAAGAGGCTCGAGGTGCCGGCCGCGCGGCTGTCCTTTGCGGCCGGCCGGGTGTTCGACCGCAAGGACCATAAGCGCGGCATGTCATTCGCCGAAGCGGTCCAGTTGGCGGAGGCGGCGGAAGGGACGGTTGGGACGGTGGGGTCCTATACCCCGCCCCAGGGCGCCGGCAAATACCGCGGTGCTGGAGTCGGGCCATCGCCGGCGTACTCGTATAGCGCGTGCGTCGCCGAGGTCGAGGTCGATCCTGAGACGGGAATCGTGCGCGTGCCGACGATCTGGATCGCGCACGATGTCGGCCAATCCATCAATACCGCTGCCGTCATCGGCCAGGTCGAAGGCTCGATCTACATGGGACTCGGCGAGGCGTTGATGGAGGAGATGGCGTACCGCGGTAACCGCAAAGTCGTCCACAAGATCCCGTCGCTGCTCGAGTACAAGAGCCCCACGACGCTCGAGATGTGTGACGTCGTCACGTATCTGATCGAAGATCCTGATCCCAACGGCCCGTTTGGCGCGAAGGAAGTCGGCCAGGGACCGCTGCTGCCGGTGATGCCCGCGGTCGCGAATGCGGTCTACGACGCCGTCGGGGTACGGATCGACGAAGTACCGATTACGCCCGAGAAGGTGCTCAAGGCAATCCGGCGAAAAGAAAAGGGAGAAGTCGGAAGATTCGGCCCGGATGCGTTCCCGGAGATCCCCTGGCCTGAGCCGACACAGATCCCCACGCCGTGGGAAGGTGGCGATGGAAAAGCAGTCACCGGGGCGCCGATCCCCCTTGAGCGGCCGCACTGATGCTGCGACTGCCGACGTTCCGCTACCTCCAGCCGCGTTCACTGCGAGAAGCGCTGGCGATGAAGGCAGACGCCGGACCCGATGGGATGTTCGTGGCGGGCGGCACGGATCTCTATCCAAACATGAAGCGGCGGCATCAGGAGCCGCGCGTCGTGATCTCGTTGATGGGAATAGAAGAATTGAGAAGGTTGGACGGTTGGAATGTTGGAACGTGTGTCACGTTGAGCGCACTTTCCAGCCTTCCAACCTTCCAACGTTCTCAATCTGCAGTCGCCGGCGCCGCCCAGCTCGTCTCCACCCCGCTGCTGCGCAACATGGGGACGCTCGGCGGCAACCTCTGTCTCGACACACGCTGCAACTACTACAACCAGAGCTACGAATGGCGGAAGTCGATCGACTTCTGCATGAAAAAAGACGGTGCCATCTGCTGGGTGGCGCCCTCGTCGCCGCGCTGCTGGGCGGTCAGCTCGTCCGACGTCGCGCCGGTCATGGTGGCGATCGGTGCGGAGTATCGGCTCGTCGGGCCGCAGGGTGAGCGCCTCGTGCCGGCGGGACGGTTCTACCACAACGACGGGATCAATTATCTGACCAAGCAGCCCGATGAGATTCTCGTGGACGTTCGTCTCCCGGCGCCGAACGGCTGGGACGCGGTCTATCACAAGCTGCGGCGGCGCGGGTCGTTCGATTTCCCCGTGCTTGGCGTGGCAGCATGGATTCAGTGGAATGGCAAGAAAGTGGGCGAGGCACGGATCGTGTTGGGGGGTGTGGCGAGCTATCCGCAAGAGGTTGCGGCGGCCGGCGCGGCGCTCGAGGGCGCACCGCTTTCAGACGAAGCCATCGCCGCCGCGGCGGATGCGGCGTATCAGCCCTCGAAGCCGATGGACAATACCGATTTTGATCTGTCGTGGCGTAAGCAGATGACCCGCGTGTACGTGAAACGGGCCCTCGAAGAACTGAGGGCCCGTCACTAGAGCGAAGACTTACGCGCTGCTTGCTGTTTCCTTCGCCAGCGCTTCAATTTCTGTCGTAGCCTTCGCGAGGATCTCCGCCACACCCTTGCGGGCGGCGTCGGATTCGGCTTTCCAGCCGGTGCGATAGACAGCCTTCACAAGCTGGCCGAGAGCGCGGTTCACTTCCGCCATCGAGCCACCGACCGTGCGCTCGACGGTCTCCGTCACGCGATCGAAGATCTCTTCGACGATGTCCTTGTGCTCGTCCAAAAACGCCCGTCCTGTGTCAGTGATTTCGTAGACCTTCTTGCCTTCCAGGTCACGCGCGACGACGAGCCCCTCGTCCTCGAGCCACTGCAGGGTGGGATAGATGGTACCCGGGGACGGCGAGTAGCAGCCGTGCATCCGCTCTTCCAACTCCTTCATGACTTCGTATCCATGCCGTGGCTTGTCGCGCAGCAGCTTCAGAATGACGTACTTCATGTCGCCGGCGCCGAACCACTGACGCCGCCAACTCCGGGGTCCGCGTCCACGAAAGCCCCATGCCCGGGGTCCGAATGCAAAACCAAACCCCTCCCAGCCGAACTTCCCGCCCATCTTTGCCTCTTGTGAGATGTTACGTCACGATATTCTTGCACGATATATCTTGTCAAGACGCCGTTGACATGCTGTGCGCCAAGTCACTATCGGGCTTAAGCTTGCAAGTTCGACGCCCACCCGTACATTGAGGCCACGCTGGACCAGATATTTCCCTTGGTTGCCCCACCCGCGCCCGGGAGAGGAGCAGCAATGGCAGTGGAGATCACGCCGCACCCAGGCTGGGTGGCGGATTTGGATGCGACGCTGGAGCCCAGTCGGCAGGCCATTCTCGATACGCCGGTCATCGTAGATGCGTCCGAGAATCAGCTCGTCGACGGGCAAATCCAGAACTTTCTGGTAGCGTTCTATCCCATCATTCGTGACTTCCCACAATGGCTCCAGATGTTGCTCGATCGCTCACCTGCGATGGGGCGTGAGTTCTTCACCGACAACATCCGCGTCGAGCGCCGGCATGACGCGATGTGGCGCGCCATGGGGGATGGCTTCAACGTACACAAGAAGCGGTTCCAGGAGCCGGAGCCGATGCTCCCCGAAACCAAGAAATTCCACGCGTACCTGACCGACATGTGCCGCAACGCCGAGTTCGGCACGGCCGTCGCCGCGACCAACTATGCCGTCGAAGGCGTCGCGCAGAAGATTTCCGAGAAGGCACTCCGCGGACTCGCGAAAAACGCGAAGATCGGCCCGCGCGGGCGCTGGTGGCTCGAAGAGCATGCCAAGTACGACGACGAGCATCCCATCCATGCGCTGGAGATCATTAAGGACTGCGTCAAGCGCGGCGGCGACAGTCCCGACGAGGTCACCGAGGCCGCACTCGAAAGTCTCAAGCTGATGCGCTTCTCCATGGAGGCGTCTTATTACGCGTGACTAAGACGCGTCGCCCCTCGCCCACCCGAGAGACTCGGGTATCAACCGCGGTAACCAAGGGACCGCGGCTGGACTTGCTGCAGGCGGCGGCCGACATCGTCGCGGCGCTGCCGGACGCCGTCGTGATCACGGGGGCGGATCGCCGCGTCCTGGCGGCGAACGAGGCAGGCGCGCAGTTGCTCGGCTGGCAGATGGACAACGTGGTCGGCCAGTTGATCGCGGATCACCTGACCGCGGCCGAGCGGGCCCACGTCGCGGCGCGAGAGGATAAGGTCCTCGCTGGCGAGCCGCAGCGCTACGAAACCCGCATCGTCAATCACCAGACAGCCGAAGAGCGCGACGTTTCCGTGTCGAGCGGGCCGTTCCGCGTGAACGGTGAGCTCATCGGAACGGTCGCCACGCTCCGCGATATCACGGACCCCAAGCGCGCCCAGGATACCCTGGCTCGTTCCGAGGCCCGCTACCGTCACCTCGTGGAGTCGGCTTCCGACGCCATCGTCACCCTGGACGCGAACGGCCGCTTTACCACGGTCAACCACGCTGCGGAAAACATCTCCGGCTATAAGCGCGAGGAGCTGGTGGGCCAGTGGTTCGCCCCGATGCTCCCGGACGACGACCTCCCGAAGGCGCTGGCCCACTTCCAGCAGGCGCTCTCCGGTGAAACGGGGCTGTTCGAGTCGCAGTTCTATCGCAAGGACGGCGAAATTCGCACCATCTCGATCACCTACTCGACGCCGCAGAAAGACGAAGAAGTGTTGTGCCTCATTCGCGACGTCACCGACCAAAAAATGCTGCAGGAGCAGCTCATTCAGTCGGAGAAGATGTCGGCGATCGGACAGCTCGTCTCTGGTGTCGCCCACGAGCTCAACAACCCGCTGGCCGGCATCTCGGCCTTCGCGCAACTGCTGCTGGCCGAGAAGCGCTTTCCTCCCGATCAACGCACGGCGGCGGAAACGATCTACAGCGAAGCACGCCGCGCCAGCCGCATCGTACAGAATCTGCTGACCTTCGCGCGCCAGCATAAAGCCGAGAAGGTCCCCACGGCGATCAACCAGGTCCTCGACGACACGCTCGAGCTGCGCGGTTACGAGCTCCGGGTGCGCGGCATCGACGTCCGCCGCGAATACGACGAATCGATCCCGGAGACGATGGCCGATGCCCACCAACTGCAGCAGGTCTTCCTGAACCTCATCACCAATGCCGAGCAGGCGATGGAGCAGCGGGATGGGCATCACCACCGGCTGACCGTGCGCACGCGCCGCAATGCGGACGCGATCCGGATAGAAGTCGAGGACACCGGCGACGGTATTCCGGCGAACCTGATCGAGCGGATCTTCAACCCCTTCTTCACCACCAAGCCCACCGGTTCGGGAACGGGTCTGGGGCTCTCGATCTCGCTGGGAATCGTACGCGAACACGAGGGACGGATCTGGGCGGAAAACCCGCAAACAGGTGCCCGGTTCGTGGTAGAGCTCCCGATCACCACGCCGCGCTCCTCGGGTGAGCAGACCGCCGTCCCCCAGGTGCAATCCATGGGCAGCGACCGGCTGCGGGTGCTCGTGGTGGACGACGAGGCATCGGTCCGCGTGTCGCTGCAGCGGTATCTCGCCGGCAAGGGCCACGAGGTCGAGACGACCGCCAGCGGCGAAGACGCCCTCGTTCGTCTCAAGGCATCGAAATACGATGCCGTGATCGTCGATATGCGCATGCCGGACCTCTCCGGCGAGCAGCTGTTCGAGCGGCTGCGCAGCAACGACCCCGCCCACGCCGAACGCGTGATCTTCACGACGGGCGACCTCGTGAACGAGCAGATGCGCCGGTTCCTCGACGGCACAGGCCGGCCTTGCGTCCCCAAGCCATTCGAGTTCGCTTCTTTCGATCAGGCATTGCCCGCGGCACGACGCCGCGCGTAGCGCGTAGGGGCGCAGCATGCTGCGCCCCTACACCCCACGACACACAACGGTACAACCATGCGCCCCAGCCTTACCCTGCTGGCCGTCGTGTCGCTCGTGTCCCCGCTTGCCGCCCAGGTACCGTTCGACTTCTACGCGCGTGGCCCGTATCGCCCCGCTGTGCCACGCCCCGAAGCGATCACCGGCTACCCGGCCGGCGAGCAGCACACGATGTACGCAGTGATGCAGCACTATCTCGACACCCTGGTCGCCACCGCGAGCGACCGCGTGCGGATCGAGACGTGGGGCCGTACGACCGAGTACCGGCCGATTCGAGCGCTGATCATCTCCGATCCCGCGAACCTGGCCAAGCTCGATCAGATCCGCGCCGGCATGGCGGAACTCGCCGACCCACGGAAGACGTCGGCCGCGCGCGCCGCGGCGATCGCCGCGCAGAGTCCGGCCGTGGCGGTATTCCACTACTCGGTCCACGGCGACGAACCGGCGGGGTTCGAGGCGGCGCTGCAGGTGGCCTATCAGCTGGCGGCGTCGGACGAACCGCAGACGCTCGAGATCCTCAAGTCGGTGGTGGTGGTGCTCAATCCGTCGGCCAACCCCGACGGGCACGAGCGGTTCGCCGCCTGGTATAACTCGATCGCCGTCGGCGCCGACCATCCGTTCGCGTTCGAGCAGGCCGAGCCGTGGAGCATCACGGGTCGCTACAGCCATTTCCGCTTCGACATGAATCGCGACCTCCTGGCGCAAAGTCAGCCGGAGGTGCGCGCGATGATGGACGGCGTGATGCGCTGGCGACCGCAGGTGTTCGTGGATCATCACTCGACCACGGCGACGTTCTTCTTCCCGCCGGTCGCCCAGGCCGTGAACATGAATCTTCCGCCCCAGACCACGAAATGGTTCGACACCTATGGGCGCGGCAATGCCGCGGCCTTCGATCGCTATGGCTGGCAGTATCAGGTGCGCGGGGTGTTCGACTTCTTCTACGTCGGGTACTGGGACGAGTGGTCCACCTTCCAGGGCGCGACCGGCATGACGTATGAGACCGATGGCGGCCGCGAATTCAACAATCGCCGCGACGACGGCACGATCACGACATTGCGGGATGGGATCGCGCACCATTTCGTCGCGTCGCTGGCCACCCTCGAAACGACGGCCAAGAACCGGCAAAGCCGGCTTGTGGATTACTACGGTTTCCGTCGTTCCGCGATGGCGGAAGCCGCCACCGACCGCATCAAGCGCGTGGTCATCGTTCCCGGCAACGACCCACAGTCAGCGGCGCACGTCGTGGGGCTGCTGCTGCGCAACGGGATCGAGGTCACACGCCTGAGGGAGCCCTTAGCCTCGCGTGCGGCGCACAGCTACCTGAGTCTCCGCGGCGCCGCGTCCGCTCGAACATTCCCTGCCGGCAGCTACGTCGTCGATTTGAATCAGCCCCAGGGGCGGATCGCGAAGGCCATGCTGGAGCCCGACGCGGAAATGTCGCGATCGTTTGTCGCGCGGGAGCAGGCCAAGTTCCATCGTAACCGGCGCCGGGGGGAGGACGCGGATAAAGAGGACTACGGGTTCTATGACATCACCGCGTGGTCGCTGCCGCTGTCCTTCAATCTCGACGCCTATTGGACCGAGGATGCCGGTGCCGGTGGCGAGGCCGTAGCGGACTCGACGCTCCCAGCTCCACCGCCGGCCACACGCGCAACGAGCGCCTATCTCTTTCTGAACGACAGGCCCGGAGCCGCACGTCTCGTGGTCGCGCTGGAAGGGGAAGGCTTCAAACTGTCCGCGGCCCGAGCGCCGGTGCGGGCCGACGGGCGGACGTATCCGCGGGGCGCCTTCATCGCGCGCACCCAACGGAATCCCGCGACGCTGCACGAGCGCATCGCGGCGCTCGGGCCGACACTCGGCGTCCCGGTGATCGCCGTGCAGACGGCCTTCCCGGACTCCGCCGACGTCGGCATAGGGTCGGACGAGGTCGGTGGCCTTCACGCCCCCAAGATCCTGGTCGCCGCCGGTGATGGCGTCTCCGAAACGAGCTACGGCTGGCTCTGGTACTTCCTGGCCAAGGAGTTGAACGCGCCGTTCACACCCGTGCCCCTCCGGGCAATCGGGCGCATGAGCGACCTGCCAAGCTTCAATGTCCTGATCGTTCCCGACGGCAGCGGCAGCCGCATGCGCCGCGAGCTCGGCGATGACGGCGTGCAGCGGCTCAAGGCGTGGGTGCGTTCGGGCGGCGTGCTGATCGGATTCGGCGGGGCGGGCGAGCTGGCGTCCACTAAGGACCTCGAGCTTTCCAGTGTCGCGAGCGTGGCACCCGACAGCGGCGCGAATGCCGACACCACCATCACGGGCGATGCGCCCCCGATGATTTCCAAGACGGCGCCGCCACGCGATCGACCCGAATGGATCCCGGGCGCGATCTTCCGCGCTACGCTCGACACCACGCACTGGCTGACCCTGGGCTACGAGCGAGACCGGATACCGATTTTCCTCGATGGAGACACGTTCTGGAAGCCATCGAAGAGCGGGGCGAATGCCGTCGCGTTCGCCGATCCGGTGGACTCGCTGGTGCTGTCCGGCTTCACCTGGCCCGACAACACCGCGCGCCTGCTCAAAGGCTCGACCTGGGCCGTGGTCGAGAACCAGGGCAATGGGCGGGTCGTGCTGTTTCTCAGCGATCCGTTGTTTCGCGCGTTTTGGCGAGGTCCGGCGAAGCTTCTGACGAATGCGATTCTGATAGGGCCGAACCGGTAGGACAACATTGTAGGGGCGCAGCATGCTGCGCCCCTACACAAGCACTCAGATTGCTCGACTGGTCCGAATCACATCGCGAATCCTCAACACCGGGATCCGCAGCTCCTGACGCAGCTGCGGCGCCAACCGGAACCAGCTCGGCTCCTCATGCATCCGCGGCGCCATCTTGTAGAAGCGGTTCTCGTGCTCCGGCACCTTCCAGGTCACGGCCACGTGTTTCTGCTTGCGCAGCACGTCCATGGTTACCGTTTCGCCGGCGTCATAGGAGCGCAGGATTCGCATTGCCTGCTCCGGTGACGTGGGCTTGCGGCTCCCGATCGACACGATCACGTCGCCGCCTTTGAGCGCGAGGGAAGAATCTTCCGGCGCCCTCACCACCAGGACACCTTCCCGCGTGCCGAAGTAGTCGCCGAGATCGGGATTCAGCTTCACCATCTCGATACCACCCCAGGGGCTCCCAAACGCGAACCCGAATGCGCCGCCCTCCGGCATCTCCATCCTGGGCATCTCGAAGCGTCCCATATCCGGCATTTCCATGCGACCGCTCCAGCCCGGGCCACCGAGGTCCTCGGCAACCAGCGTGGCTTTGCGGTTGTCGTTCCCGCGCCGGTACTCGATCTGCGCGGTATCGCCCGGCTCCAGCTTCCGCGCCAGCTCGATCAGCTTCATGCCCGGCCCGGAGTTCTCCTCGTCCCCTCCGCGCGCGCCGCCGAGGTCGGTGCCGTTGAAGCGCGTGATGACATCCCCAACCTTGAGTCCAGCCTTGTCGGCCGGACCGTCCGGCGTGATGCCATCGATGCGCGCACCAACCTTGTCGCGCGTTGCGTCAGAGCGGGGATCCACGATCACGCCGATGCGACCGCGGTTGTCATTGAACGTATAGACGCCGAACGGTCCCTCCCGTGTCTCGACGCGCACGCGCGGTCGAGTACTCGGTCGCCGCGGCGTCTCCTGCGTCGTCGCCGCGGTGGGTAACATCAGACAGGCGGCAAGCGCGGCCAAAGTCCAATTGCGCATCATCAGCTCTCCTCCGGGCTCTTAGAGCCCAACGTAGCGAGCGCGTGTCGCGCGGGCATTCACCAGCTCGCGCATCAACCCCACACGCTCCTGCCAAAGTTTGACGAGCGCGGCGTCGCCCCCATGGGTGACGTGCTCCTGCTGCGCCAGCGTGCCGTCCAGCATGGAAATGCGGTCCTCCAGGTCGGCCACGAGGGCCGCCGCGTGACCGCTCAGTACGCGACCATCGACGTCGTACTGTTGCAGGGAATCTTCGAGTGTGGCGGACTGCTGTTTCGCCTGATTCAGCTCGGCGTGCAGCTTGCCCTGTTCGCCACGCGGCGGCTGTACCAGCAGAACGGCGGCAATCGTAGCGGCGAGGGCGAGGCTGCCGGTCCACGTACCCCAGGTGCGACGGCGGCGGGAGCGCTCGGCACGCAGCGTCGCCTGAATGGCGGGCCAGCGGTCGCGCGGTGGGTGCAGCGCCGGCAAGGCTTTGAGCTGCGCGACACGCTGAAACAACGCCTCGAGCTCCCCCCGACACGCAGCGCAGGTGGTGATGTGCCGGCGCGCCCAGACCGACCCCTCACCTGCCCGCACCGCTCCCAGATCTTCCATCGTGCAATGCATCATGCCTGCGCTCCTTCGTCGAGCATCCGCCGCAGCCGCGCATGGGCTCGCGCCAGCTGCGACTTGGAAAAGCTCACCGTTTTCCCCATCTGGTCCGCGATCTCTTCGTGTGTATATCCCTCGACGTCGTGCAGCCACACGACTGCGCGCGATGTCTCGGATAGGCGGTCGAACGCCCGCTCCAGATCGAGGTTCGCCCCGACGTGCATTCCCGGTTTGCCCGGCTCTTCGTCCAGCGATTCCGTCTCCCGCACCTGTTCGCGACGAATGCGCATCAACGCTTTGGTCGTCGCGATGCGGCGGATCCAGCCCCACAGATAGCCTTCGCCGCGGAACTGCTTGATGTTGCGCACGACCTCGAGAAACGTCTCCTGCAACACGTCCTCCGCGTCCTCCGGCCGCCGCAAGATGCGCCGCACGAGATTGTAGACAGGCGTCTCGAAAGCCCGGTACAGGGCTTCGAGGGCTGCTTCATCTCCGGCTTGCGCGCGGGCGACGATGACATCGGGAACGGCGAGAGCCACTGTCATGTCCGAAAAGTTAGATGCCACAACTACGTAGAACGTCGCGAGTTGGCCTAGGGAAACGCATGGTTCCTTAAGGCGTTGCGGCGTAGTAGCTTGCCGCATGCCCCCAACCGACGTAAAGGAATGGCTGCATCACTGGCAGGATGAAGCCGATGCGGCCTACCTCTATCTGGCCCTCGCCGGACAAGAGTCCGATGCCCACCGCAAGGACGTCTACATCAAGCTTGCCGGGGTCGAGGAGCGGCACGTGCAGATGTGGAGCAAGCTCCTCGCTGAACACGGCCACACGGTCGAGCACGCCAAGCCCTCGCTGAACGCTCGGTTGCGGGCCTGGTTCGGCCGCCGCTTCGGGACGGGCTATCTGCTGCCGATGCTGCTGCGGGAGGAGGGGGAAGAGGTGAAGGGGTACCTCAACCTCCACAGGGAATCGAGCCTTCCCGACGCGCAGGAAGTCTCGCTCCAGCTCGCCAAGGAATCGGCCGCCCACGCCGGGACGCTCGCCGATCTCGCCGGCAAGGGCGCCGAGCCGTGGCACAAGACGGGCTCGGGCGGCTTCCTGCGCAATGTGGTGTACGGCTTCAATGACGGGCTCACCGCGAACTTTGGACTCGTGGCGGGCGTAATCGGCGCGGCCGTGCAGCCGCACGTGATCATGATCTCCGGCGTCGCCGGGATGATCGCGGACGCGCTTTCGATGGGATCATCCGGTTATCTGGCCGCGAAGAGCGAGCAGGAGGTGTGGGAGCACGAGATCGCGATGGAGAAGGAAGAGATTCGCCTGATGCCGGAAATAGAAGAGGACGAGATGGCCCTGCAGTACGAGGCGAAAGGCGTGGACCCCCGTACGGCACGCCGCATGGCGGAGGAAGTGATGCGCGACCCGGTGCGCGCGCTGGGCGAGCAAGTCCGCGACGAGCTAAAAATCGGCGAGGCGCACGCGACCCCGTTCCGCGAGGGGTGGATCACGGGTGTCGCGACGGCGGTCGGCGCGTTCATTCCCGTCTTCCCGTTCCTCGTGCTCCAAGGGCGTGCCGCCATTTGGACGGCGTTTATCATCGCCATGTTGTCGCACTTTGCCGTGGGCGCCGCACGCAGCTTCTTCACCGGCCGCGGCGTGATCCGCAGCGGAATCGACATGTTCGTCATCGGAGTCGGGGTCGCTGCCGTCGGCTACTTCGTCGGCGAGCTGGTCGCGAAGACGCTTTAGACGACCAGATTGACGAGTCGGTCCTGCACGTAAATCACTTTCTTCACTTTCTGCCCGTCGACGAACTTCTTCACCGCCTCATCCGCGAGCACGCGGTCGAGCACGTCCTTCTCCGCCATCCCCCGCGGCACAGTGAGGCGCGAGCGGAGCTTGCCGTTCACCTGCACGGCGATCTCGACGTCGCCGGCCGAGGCCAGGCGCTCGTCGTAAGAGGGCCAGCGCGCCTGGAACACTGATTCCGTGTTGCCCGACGCTTCCCACAATTCCTCGGCAGTGTGGGGAGCGTAGGGCGCGAGCATGATCACGAGCGGCTCGAGCAGCTGCTTGCCCCCGGCACCCTGCTCCCTGAGCTCGTTCACGTACTCCATCATCGCCGCGATGGCCGTGTTGTACTGCAGGGCTTCGGTATCGGCGGTGACCTTGCGAATGGTCCGGTGAAGCTTCTGCTCGGCCGCTGCGGAGCCTTTCCTCCCGCGCTCGTGAACGAGCGCCCACACTTTCTCCAGGAAGCGCCGAATCCCGACGATACCCTCGTCCCGGAAGTCGCCACCCTCCTGGAAGGGGCCGAGAAACATGAGATACATCCGGAACGTGTCCGCGCCCCACTGCTGGATGTAGGTATCGGGGATCACGACGTTGCCGCGCGACTTGGACATCTTGGCGCCGTCTTTCACGATCAGGCCGTGGGCGCGGAATTTCGGATATGGACTGTCGAAATGCAGATGCCCCAAATCGTACAGCACCAGGCAGATGAAGCGCGCATACAAGAGGTGCAGCACGGCGTGCTCATTCCCGCCGATGTAGCTGCTTACCGGGAGCCACTTTTTGGTGCGGGCCGGGTCGAACGGCCGATCGTCGAACTCGGTCGACGGATAGCGAAGGTGGTACCACGCTGAATCGAGGAAGGTGTCGGAGACGTCCGTCTCGCGCCGTCCCTGGCTGCCACACTGGGGGCACTTCGCGAAGTACCACTCTTCATGGCGGGCGAGCGGGCTCACGCCCGTATCGTCGGGGCGGAAATCCTCGATGTAGGGGAGCTCCACCGGCAAGTCCTTTTCGGGCACCGGCACGACCCCACACTTCTCGCAGTAGATGATGGGAATCGGCGGTCCCCAGTAGCGCTGCCGCGAGATGCACCAGTCGTGCAGCCGGTACTGCACCCGCGGCGTAGCGAGCCCCCGCTCGGCGAGCCAGGCCACGATCTTGCGCGCACCCTCGACGCAGGGCGTCCCGTCGAAGGCGCCCGAGTTCATCAGCACGCCGTCCTCAGAAACGATCGGCAGCTTCTCTCCCGCGACGGCGACCACCTGCCGGATGGGGAGCTTGAACTGCGTGGCGAATTCGAAGTCGCGCTTATCGTGCGCGGGGACGGCCATGATCGCGCCGGTGCCGTACTCCATCAGCACATAGTCGGCGATCCAAATCGGAATGGCTTCGCCCGTCGCAGGATTTCGGGCATACGAGCCGATGAATACCCCGCTCTTGGTCTTCTCGCCCACCCGCCGCGAGACGATGTCCTTCGACTGCACGTCGCGCTGGTAGCCCTTCACCGCCGAGCGCTGCTCGACGGCCGTCAGCTCATCCACGAACGGATGCTCGGGCGCGAGCACGAGGTAGGTCGCGCCGAACACCGTGTCGGGCCGTGTGGTGAAGACGGTGATCTTCTTGCCGCTCGGCGTCTCGAAGATGAGCTCGGCACCCTCGCTCCGGCCGATCCAGTTGCGCTGGAGCAGTTTGGTCGACGTCGACCAGTCGATATGATCGAGACCGGCGAGCAGCCGTTCGGCGAAGTCGGTGATGCGGAAGAACCACTGATCGAGGAAACGTTGCTCGACCGGCGTGTCGCAGCGCTCGCAGCGGCCGTCGATGACCTGCTCGTTGGCGAGCACGGTCTTGTCTTTGGGACACCAGTTCACCGCCGCCCGCTTCTTGTACGCGAGCCCCGCCTTGAAGAGCTGGAGAAAGAGCCACTGCGTCCACTTGTAGTAGGCGGGATCGGTCGTCGACAACTCGTGGCGCCAGTCGAACATGCCGCCGAAGCGGCGCAATTGCCGGCGGAACGCGGCGACGTTCTGCGGGATCAGCTTGGCGGGATTCGTGCCGATACTCAACGCGTAGTTCTCGGAATGGATCCCGAACGCGTCGAACCCCATCGGCTCGAACACGTCATAGCCCTGAAGCCGCTTGAAGCGGCCGTAGATGTCCGCACCGGTGAATGCGAACATGTTGCCGACGTGTAGGCCCTCGGCCGACGGATAGGGAAACATCATGAGGTTGTAGAACGGCCGCGGCGCACGATCGAGGTCCGGCTCGTTCGTGTGGCGCTCGTTCCAGCGGGCCTGCCACTTTGCCTCGAGCGAAGCCGGATCGTAGCTTGGGATGTCTCGCATACGGTGGTAAAACTAAACCCGAATGGCCATCAAGTCACAGCAACTGCGGCAGAGTTTTCTGGTTTCGGGGGCCGGTGCCGCCGTCCTCCTCGTCATCTTCGTCGCGTGGATCACGAGTGACCGTATCGGTTCTGTGCTCGAGCAGCAAGCTGAAGCGCGCGGTCACGACGTGGCGACCCGTGCAGCCGCCATCGTCACGCAATACCTCAAGGAGCGGCGGCGGGAAGTCGCCGCGTTGGCGAATCAGCCGCAGCTCGTCGCCGCGGTTCAGGCGGCCGCCCAGTCGGCCGTCGCCCGCGGGCTCGATCGCACGCCGATTCCCGATCTCGAGCGCGCGTTCAACGCCAGCCGGCAGCTCGGCGCCGACCCGGTGCTGCGGGATTATCTCCGCGCCTACGCGGCGACCTCGGATTTTGCCGAACTCATCGTCACGGAGAGCCATGGGTTGAACGTGGTCGCGTCCGATCGTCCCTCGGATTTCGTGCAACGCGACGAGGCCTGGTGGCAGCACGCGTTCTCGGAAGGAAGCTTCGAAGGCCAAGCGGGGTTCGACTCTTCCGCGAACGCCGCCGCGATCGAGTTGGACCTCGCCATTCGTTCGCCACGGGCGCGGCAGCCGCTTGGCGTGATCAAGGCCGTCGTCGCGCTCAACAGGCTGACGGCGCTGCTCGGCACGCAGGAAGTCGAGGGGGGCACGTATCTCCAGCTGGTGGACGGCAGGGGCGACCTGCTCGTCACGAAAGATCCCAGCTTGTTGCTGCAGAGCCTCCCGGACAAGGATCGCGTCTCGCTCGGCCCCGAGCCGCGCTCCGCGCAGATCACCACGGTGCGGGGCGAGGACGAGCTGGTCGTCAGTGTGCCCGCGGGCCAATGGTGGGTGCTCTATCGCGAGCCACTCGCCACCGCATTCGCCGCAGCCCGCAGCACGCAGCGGGCCGTCTGGCTGGGGGCCCTGCTCGTCGCGGCCATCGCTGTCGGCGCCCTGTTCTGGCTGTCGCAGCGACTCGGCCGCCTCGTCACCGAGCCGGTCCGCGCGGCGGGCGCGATCGCGAGCCGCGTCGCCGGAGGCGACCTCTCCGTGACCGTCGCGACCCATCGTGCCGAGGCGACGGAAGTCGCGGAGCTGATGTCCTCCGTCCATTCGATGGTCGTGGCCTTACGGCGGCTGGTTGGCGCGATCCGCGCCGCGGCGGACGAAGCCGCCGCTATGGCCACGGAGATCTCCGCTTCGACTGAAGAGATGAGTGCCTCGACCGAGGAGATGGCGGCCACGTCCCAGGACCTCTCGCGGCGCGCGGGTGAGCAGGCGCAACTGGTCCGTGCCGCAGCGGATGATGCGGCGCGCATCCTCCAGATTGCGGCAAAACTCTCGCAGGGCGCGGAGGAGGCCGCGCGCCGCAACGCGGATCTGTCGGCGCTGGCGCGACGCCACAAGGACGGCCTGGACCAGAGCACGGTGCGTCTCGCCAAGGTGGCCGAGGAAGTCGCGAAGGGCGCGGAAGAAGCGGAGACGTTGATGCAGGCCACGGCGAAGATTCAGACGTTCGTGGCGCAAACGAAGGCCGTCGCGACCCAGACGAACATGCTCGCCCTCAATGCCGCGATCGAGGCTGCGCGCGCCGGTCCGCAAGGCCGCGGCTTCGCCGTCGTCGCCGACGAAGTGCGCAAGCTCGCGTCGGTCGCGGCGGCAGCGGCCGGGGCGACGGCCGATACGGTGCGGGAAGTGCTCGCGCGCGTGCAGGCGACTCGCGACCGCCTGGTGCGCCTCGCGGAAGGCGGCAGCGCCGTCCGCGAAGCCTCGCAGACCGCGGCACAGGGCCTCGCGACCGTGGCCGGCGAGGCCGACGCCAACGCCAACTGGAGCCGCGAGATCGCACAGTCGGCCGCCGAGCTGCGCTCGCTCGTCGAAGAAATCGCGGGCCGCCTCACGACTGTCACAGAACAAACCGACACGCTGCTCGCGTCGGCCGAAGAACTGGCCGCCTCGGGCGAGGAGCAGAGCGCCTCGACCCAGGAAATTGCCTCGTCGGCCAATCAGCTCGCGGAAGCCGCGGACCGGCTTACCGGTGCGGTGAAGTCATTTCGATTGTTGGCGGACGACGTGCAGCAGGCCGCCGACTAAGCCCCACTCGCTGAGAAGAGTCTCGAGCTGGGCAATGCCCTCCTGGTTCGTTCGTGAGGAGAGACCAACGTAGATCTCTCGGCCCCCCCCCATGGCGAGCACGTCACCGCCATCGAGCGTGCCAGGTGGCTGGATCCGTTGCAGCGACCTGTACGCGCTCAAGGCCCTGGCCATGGATTCGATTTCCGGACGCCGCGAGGGAGCGCCTGGTCTCGTGATGATCGCGATCTCGTCGAGCACCAGCGCGGCATCCTCGACAAAGACTCCGTCCGGCAGCGTCGGTTCATCCGGCGCCCGGACAACCCTGGCGCCAAGCGAGCGCAGCGCCGCCTCGTAATGCTCGTGGTCGGCGATCGCCTTGCCGACATCGATGGGATCGCGCGGGAGATGGGTCAGCTCGCATTCCGCTAGCCTGGGGCTGACGGCGCGCGTGACAGCGATGAGCATTTTCGCCCCGCTCGGTCAACGGCTCCGCGGCCCGGCGGGGAGATGCTCCATCAGGTACCGGGTGAGCAGCGAGTAGATGTGGAGCGTCGTGCCACGGCCCTCGCAGATGCAATGCGAGCGATTCGGGTACGCCATGAAGTCGAAGGGCTTGTCGAGCGCGACCAGGCGGTTCATCAGACGTTCCGTGCCCTGGTAATGCACGTTGTCGTCGCCGGAGCCGTGCACGATCAACAGGCGTCCCTTGAGCCCCTCGGCCTGATTGATCGGAGAGGCACGCTGGTAGCGCGCGCTGTCCGCCGGGCCGTCCAGGAGACCCATGTAGCGCTCCTGATAAATCGTGTCGTACAGACGCTCGTCCGGCACCGGCGCCACGGACATACCGACCTGGTAGACGTCGGGGTAACGAAACATCGCCTGCAGCGTGCTCGATCCGCCGCCGCTCCAGCCCCAGATCGCGACACGCGTCGGGTCGAGATAGCGATGCGATCCGATGAGTGCCCGCACTGCGTCCGCTTGGTCCCGGCTCGACAACACCCCGATCGCCCCGTAAACCACCTTTCGCCACGCGCGCCCCCGCGGCGACGGCGTGCCACGATTGTCCACCGTGGCGACCACGTACCCTTGATCCGCGATCAGGTGGTACCACAAGGTCGCCCCCCCGCTCCAGGCGTCGACCGCAGTCTGTCCCGCCGGTTCGCCGTAGACGTACATCAGCAGCGGATAACCCCGAGTGGAGTCGAAATTCGCCGGCTTGATCATCCAGCCGTCGAGACTGACTCCATCAGAGACGGCAACCCTGAAGAATTCACCGGGACGCGTGATGAGTGGCGCCACCGCCGCCCGCTGTTTGCCATTGTCGACGAGGCTCCGGACGACGCGGTGAGACGGCAGCTGCACCAGCTCGATTACCGAAGGGCTGTCGAAGTGCGAATAGGTGTGAAAGGCCCAGCGGGCGTCGGGGGAGATCCGGTAGGAGTGCGTACCCGCCGCCGTAGCCGGCGACACGCGTACGGCTGGCTGCCTTCCATCCAGCCGGGTGCGATACAGATAACGCTGGGTCGCGTTATCGGGAGACGCGACGTAGTAGAGCCACTGACCGGGCTCGTCCACCGCCGCGATGTCGACGACGTCGAACGCGCCGGGGGTGATGTTCGTGGCTCGCTTCCCGTCGCGGCTGACCCGATAGACGTGCCTCCAGCCGTCGCGTTCGCTCGTCCACAGGAACTCCGTTCCCTTCGCGAGCCACTGGATTTCGTCCACTACGTCGACCCAGGCAGTGTCGCGCTCGGTCAGAACTGTCCGCGTCGCTCCCGTCGCCGCATCCGCCAGCATGACGCGGTCGGTGTTCTGGAGCCGGTTGATCCGCTGGAGGATAAGCTCGTTCGGTCCCGCCCATTCCATGCGCGGGAGATAGTTCTCTCTGGGGTCGTCGGGAACCTGCAGCCACGTCGTGGGGCCACCATCGGCGCTTACGACGCCGGCGCGCACCGCCGAATTCCTGGTCCCGACCTTGGGATATTGAATCGGCGTGATTTTCGGATAGAGCGAGTCGGTGTCGTTGACGAGGAAATAGGTGCCCAGGCCCGTCATGTCGAACCGCCAGTAGGCGATCTTCGACCCGTCGGGTGACCAGCGGAAGGCGTCGCGGAGGTCGAATTCCTCTTCGTAGACCCAGTCGGTCATGCCGTTCACGTGGAGCGAGTCCGCATCGCTCGTCAGGGCCGTGATTGCGCCGTCCGAAAGCCGCTCCACGTAGACGTTTCCCCGTCGCACGTAGGCCACGCGATCGCCGGCGGGCGAAAACCTGGCATACATGAGCGAAGACGGCGGGGCGTTCGGTCCGCCGAGCTTTTTCAGCGCGCCAGTCTTCCGATCGAGGACCCAGTAGTCGCCGCGGGTATTCTGCCGCCACACCCGCTGAGTGTTGGTGAAGAGCAGCAGCAGGTTGCCGTCGGCCGACCATGTGTAGTCGTCGAAATCCAGCGCCTCGCTCGCACCCGAAGGCACCAGCTGGCGCGCGGAGATGTAGACACTGCGGGCGCCTGTGGCGGTCTCGTAGCGCACGATGTCGGACGCATCCGGGATCGCCGCCGATTTCTCCACCGTGGTATAGGCGGTCCCGGTTTCGATCCACCGCGCCGGTCCGAAGCGCTGCGGCGCGAAGTCCGCCGAAGCGAAAATGCGGCGCATCATGTCGTTGACGTTCTCCGGCACCTGCGCCACCACGGGTGGGAGCACCGATGTGACCAACGTCAGCAGACCGAACACGACTCTCATGCTTCGCTCCTTGATTTACGGATCCGTCGCCGAATGTACGGTGAAAGCAGGTCCCTCGCGCCTTCGGCGCTCAGGATGACAAGAGCACGGTCCGTCTTGTTTGGGCACAAGACGGGCAACGTCGTCAGCGAATTGGCGTAGATTGTCGCAACAATGACGCATCGTGGCGCCGAAGAAGCCGAATAGTCTTGCCTGGTACGTTTCCTCAAGGGGGGCGCATGTCACCGAAAACTCTGGCGAGGACTACCGGCGCCTTCTACCTGATCGTGCTGCTGGGCGGCATCGTGGCGCAAGGTGTCATCGCCAACGGGCTGGTCGTGCCCCGCGACGCGGTCGCCACGGCCCACAATATCCTCTCGCAGCCGAGACTCTATGCGTTCGGATACACCGTGTTTCTCATCGAAATGGCGGCGCAGCTGGCGATGACGACGCTGTTCTACGTGCTGCTGAGACCGGTCGATCGGACCGCCGCGCTCCTTTCGCTCGTCTTCGGCTTAGTGGGTGCCACGATCAAGACCGTGGCCCGCGCATTCTACTACGCGCCGCTCCTGCTGTTGGGGGGCGCCGGCTATTTGACGGTGTTCGATGTGAGCCAGCTGCAGGCATTGTCGTTGCTTTTCGTCAAGATCAACAATCAGATTGCAAATATGGCGCTGGTCTTTCTGGGAATCAGTACGTTCTTTCTGGGCTATCTGATCGTAAAGTCGACGTTTCTGCCGCGATTACTGGGCGTCGTGTCGATCGTCAGTGGTCTCGGGTGGCTGGTTTACCTGTATCCCGCGCTCGGGTCGGCGCTCTTCTATTATCTGATCGTACTCGCGATGCTCGGGGTGTTGTTGACGAGCGGCTGGCTCCTCGTGCGCGGCGTCGACGAGCAACGGTGGCGGGAGCAGGCCCAGGTGGGTTGAAGCGGAGCGAAGGATCTGCTCTTTCTAATCTCCGAAATTCGCCAGCCGGACGTCCAACACATCCGGCAATCCCTGCAGCTTGTCGAGCACGCCGTTGGTCAGCGCCTGATCGACGTTGATCGCGGCCAGCGCGTCACTCGGTCCGCCTCCCGGCTGCGGGGCGCGCCGCGCCTGGTGATAGCTCGCGATGTTGATGCCCGCACTGCCGAGTGCCGACCCCACGCGTCCGATCACCCCCGGCACGTCGCGATTGCGAACCACGAGCATCCAGCCATCCGGTACCACGTCCACATGGAAGTCGTCGATCCGGATCACGCGCCCGTGGCTGTCGCCGATCAGCGCCCCGGTCACGCGGACGCGCCCGCGCGTCGTGTCGACCTTGACGCCGATCGAGGTCTCGAATCCGGTCTCTGGGGCGCCGGTGCGGGTGCCGAGCTGAATCCCCTTCTCTTCGGCGAGCACCTGCGCGTTGACCAGGCTCACGGGACCCGCGTTCATGGCCGCGAGCAGCCCCTCGAGCGCGGACACGAGCACCGGTCGCTGCGCCGCCTCTTCTTTTCCGCCGTACGCGACTTCCACCGCTTTCACGGGGCCGTCGGCGAGCGCGAGCGCCAGCCGCCCCAGCCGTCGCGCGAGATCGAGCAGCGGTGCGAGCCGCCGCAGCAGGTCACCGCCCATCCCGGGCACGTTGATCGCGAACGAGAGATCGCCGGCGACCAGTGCATCACGCACCGCGCCGCAGATTTCCATTGCGACGCGCTCCTGCGCCTCGGCCGTGGACGCCGCGAGATGCGGGGTCAGGATCACACGGTCGAGCGCCCGCAGTGGTGCGTCCGGCGGGAGCGGCTCGACGGCGAACACATCGATCGCCGCCCCGCCGATCCGCTTCTCCTTGATCGCCTCGGCGAGCGCGGCTTCGTCGACAAGCTCACCGCGCGCGGTGTTGATCAACACTGCCGTCGGCTTCATGAGCTTCAGCCGCTGCGCATCGATCAGATGGTGAGTCTGATCGGTGAGCGCGACGTGTAACGTGACGACGTCTGCGGTACGGAGCAGCTGCTCGAGCGGCAGCAGGCGGACGTGCAGCTCGCCGGCGCGCTCGGGAAGCAGATACGGATCGTGACCCACGACTTGCATGCCGAACGCGCGCGCGAGCTGGGCGACGTGACCGCCGATGCGCCCGAGACCAACGACGCCCATCGTCTTGCCGCGGAGCTCGGTCCCTTCGAAGCGCTTGCGGTCCCATTCGCCACGGCGCATCGCCGCCGCCGCGTCCGGGATGCGGCGCACCAACGCCAGCAACAAGCCCATCGCGTGTTCGCCCGCGCTGACGGTGTTGGCGCCCGGCGTATTCATCACCGCGATGCCGCGCCGCGTCGCCGCGGTCACGTCGATCGTGTCCACGCCGGTGCCGGCCCGCGCCACCAGGCGCAGGTGCGGCGCGCGCGCCATCAGGCTCGCGGTGACGCGCGTTTCGCTGCGGACGATGAGCGCGTGCGCGCCGGCGATGGCTTTATCGAGCTCCGCCGGCTTCCCCGCGACGTCTACAACCTCGAGATCGGGTGTCTTGGACAGCAAGTCGAGGCCGCTGGCCGCTACGCGGTCGGCCACGACCACTCGCCACGTCATTCCAGCGCCTGGCCGATACGCGGCAGCAGATCGTCGAGGGCTGCGACGGTATGATCGCCCATGTGGCCGATGCGGATCGTCGAGTCCTTGAGCGCACCGTATCCCGCGCCGATCGTCCATCCCTGTTGCTTGAGCGCGCCGACGACGTCCTTGGAATGTTTTCCTTCCGGCAGCCGCAGGCAGGAGACGGTCCAGCTGTGCCGGCCCTCGCGCGGGAGGAATTTCACGCCGTGCTCCGCGCTCCAGGCCTCGACCCGGCGCCGCATGGCGTCGTGCCGTTTCCAGCGCGCCTCGATGCCGCCTTCGCGCTCCATCCGCGCCAGCTGCACTTCGAGTGCATAGAGCAACGAGACGGCGGGCGTGTTCGTGGGTTGGAACTTCGTCGTCGCATTCAGGAAGCCGATGACGTCGAAATAGGCGCCGCGCTCCTCGAGCGTCTTGGCGCGATTCACGAGCCGCTCCGACGCCACCCCGAGCGCCAGCCCCGGCGGCAAGGCGAGCGCCTTCTGCGAGCCGGTGAAGACGAAGTCGAGCTTCCAGGCGTCTGTTTCCACCGGCGAGCCGCACATCGAGGTCACCGCGTCGACGAGCAGCAGCACGTCATCGAATTCCTTGACGACCTCAGCGTAGCCGGCGACGTCCTGCAGCACCCCGGTCGACGTCTCGGAATGCACGCACGTCACGGCGTCGACCGGCGTGCGCTTCAACGCATCGCGCAGCATGTCCGGCTCTATCGCCGAGCCGAGCGGCACGTCGAGCCGGATGCACTCCTTGCCACACGCCGCGACGATCCCCGCGAAGCGATCGCTGAAGGCGCCGTTGACGAGGGAGAGCGCGCGATGCCGCACGCCGTTGCGCACCGCCATCTCCATGAATCCCGTCGCCGACGTGGTCCCGACGAAGACCGGCCGCGCCGTACGACAAATCGCCCCGAGCTTCGGCGCGATTCCCTGCAACAGCTTCTCCATGGACGATGAACGGTGCCCGATCATCGGCCGGATCATCGCCTCGAGGACTTCGGGGTGAACGTCGGTCGGCCCGGGAAGGAAGAACTTCCCGAATGTCGGAACCGCGACCGCGTGGGTCGGAACGGATGCGGTGGAGGTCATGCGCTGGCTCGTTCGAGCTCTTCGACCAGGCCGCCCATGACCACCTCGCTCGTCTTCACGAGCCGCACCCCTTCTTCGCCCCACTCTTTCAGCAGATGCTCGGCCACGTCGCGGTCGATCGGCTTCATCGCGTCCACGACAGCGAACAGCCGCACCTGCGGCCGGTGCTGGAGCAGACCCTCGATCGCGTACTTGTCGCACACGTCCAGTGCGACACCGTAGAGCACGATGTCGTGCGGGTTTAACACGTCCAGGACGGGAAGAAGGTTGGGATTGGAAAACACATCGAACCGGTGTTTGTGAAAGAGGATATCGCCACGATGGCTACGAACCGATGCGGCAAGCGCGGTGCCGTCCTGCGGATCTGGCTCGATCACGAGAGGATCCCGGAGGGCGGTTTCCGCAAGCTTGCGCTGGCCGGGCGTCCCTCGGAGGCAATGCGGGGGAAACGTCGTCTTCCAGTCGGGATTCGCCGAGATCTCGCTGTGGTTGACCACGTGATCATCGGCGCTGGCCACGATGCGGATGCCGTGCCCGTGGGCGTAGTCGGTGAGTTTCCGGAGGTTCGGAATCAACTGCTCGGCGTCCGGCACGTACAGCTTGCCGTCAGCCTTCATGAAGTCGTACTGGGTGTCAACGTCCCAGAAGATGACGCGCGAAGTAGGCATGGGACCGGAAATCTAGACGGGGGGGGGCTAAAGCGTCAGCGCTACCGCCACCTCATCGCACGCGTGCTGGCGCGGGCAGCGCGCGCAATCGGCCCACACTTTGAGCGGGAACTGCTCCTTCTCCGCCACACGAAAGCCAAGTCTCAAGAAGAACAGGGGTTTGCGCGTCAGCCCGAAGACCTCGCTCAGACCGAGCGCGCGCGCGTCCACGAGCAACGCTTCCACGAGGGCTTTGCCGACGCCGCGCCCTTGCTGATCATCGCGCACGGCGAGCCCGGCGATCTCGGCAAGCTCGGTACTGTAAACCTTGAGGCTACCGGTCCCCACGAGGCGGCCATCCGGTGCAGTCGCCAGGACGTACTCCTTGATGTGACGGCACAGATCGTAGTTCGAGCGCGGCAGGAGATCGCCCGATGTCACGAACGGCGCCATCAGCTCTTCCATCGCGGCGACGTCCGCCAGGCTGGCGGGACGGAGCTTCGTCCCGGTGCCGATCGAGAGGCTGGTCACGCGAGGACCTCTCCGAGAATCGTGACGCCCCGCTCGAGATCCTCACGGGTGATGGTGAGGGGCGGGACGATGCGAAGCACGGTGGGACCGGCCGTCAGGACCAGGAGTTGACGTTCTCGCGCCGCGGCGACAATCGGCGCGGCGACCTCGTTGAGCTCGAGTCCCCACATCAACCCGCGCCCACGGGCCTCGCGCACGAGCGCACTGCTCGCCGCGAGTCGCTGCAACCGATCGCCGAGCCACGCACCCTTCGCGCGCACGGCGGCGAGGAACTCGGGTTCGGCGATCGTGCGGACGACGTCGTGCGCTACCGTCGCAACAAAGGGGCCACCGCCAAAGGTGGTGGCGTGATCGCCCGGCGCGAGCGCAGCGGCAATCGCGTCGCTCACCAGGATCGCCCCCATCGGCAGACCGCCACCCAGCGGCTTCGCGAGCGTGTACATGTCTGGTGTGACGCCCGTTTGTTCCGACGCGAACAGCGTCCCGGTGCGGCCGAGGCCGCATTGCACTTCATCGAAGATCAACGCACAACCGCAGGCGTCGCACTGCTCGCGCAAGAACGCGAGAAACTCCGCGGGTACGGGTCGGACGCCGCCCTCTCCCTGTACCGGCTCGATGATGACTGCTGCGGTGCGATCCGCCGTGATGGCCTGCTGCGCCGCCTCGACGTCGCCGAGGGGTACGATCTGCACGCCGGCGAGGAGTGGCTCGAAGGGCCGGCGATAATCTGGCCGATCGGTTGCCGCGAGCGACGCGAACAGCCGTCCATGAAACGAGCCGCTGAAGGCGACGATGTCGGTCTTCTTCGACCACTTACGCGCGAACTTGAACGCGCCCTCGTTCGCCTCGGCCCCTGAATTACAGAAGAAGGCTTGACCGCCCCCCCCGAGCGACTTGGTCAGCTCGGCGGCCAGCCGCTCGCCTGGCTCGGTCCGGTACAGGTTCGAAACGTGAATGAGCCCCGCGTCGAGCGCGCGCAGCACGGCATCGCGAATCACCGGGCTGTTGTAGCCGAGCGCGTTGACGGCGATGCCAGCGACGAAGTCGAGGTAGCGCGTGCCGTCCTCGGCGATGAGCTCCGAGCCTTCGCCCGCCACGAAAAGGGGACCGACGCGCGCGTAGACGCCGAGGAGTGCCGTGGCGTCTGCTGAGGTCGCCGGAATGGTCACGCTGTTTGAACGGGGGACGGAGGTACTGCGAGCAGGCGGGTGCCGGCGGTGGCATGCTCGAACATGTCGAGATCACCAATCCGTACGGCCCGAACACCCGCCCGCAAGGCTTGCGCGGCGGCGCGCAACTTGGCGGCCATACCGCCGGTCGCGACGCCGCCCTCAATCATCGTCTCGATTTCGGCCGCCGCAAGGGTGGGCTGGGTGACGCCGTCCACGGCGACGCCGGGCACGTCGGACACGAACAGCAACTCCTGCGCTTCGAGCGCCGCGGCAATGGCGGCGGCGGCCTGGTCGGCATTGACGTTGAGCGGCCGGACCGGCACTGCAAGCGAGGGTGCAACGGGCGCCACTACGGGGGTCAGTCCCGCCAGGAGCAGGCTGTGCAGGAGCGACGCCCGCACATTCACGATTTCGCCCACCTCTCCCAGCGCTGTTCCGTCCTGAAGCGGCTGGCCCGTCAGCAAGCCACCATCGACCCCGGATAACCCAATCGCGTCGAGGCCGGCGGCGCGGAGCGCGGTCACGAGCAGGCGATTCATCGGTCCCCCGAGTACCATCTCTACGAGCTGCGCAATCTCCGGAGTCGTAACGCGCAGACCATCCCGCTGCTCCACCGGCAGACCTAGCCGGCGAGACCAGGTACTGACCGCCTGGCCACCGCCATGGACGACGACCGACGGTCCCAGGCCCGCAAGTGCGCGAGCGCATGCTGCCACCCATTCGGGGCGATCGAGCTCGTTGCCGCCGATCTTCACGACGCGAATGTTCAGCACGGCCGTTCACCCCCTGAAGGGTGTGGCTTTAGCCTGTCCATTAACACGCCAAGCCTGCGGTTTCTGGTAGTCCGAGCATCACGTTCATGTTCTGGATCGCCTGCCCCGCCGCACCCTTCACGAGATTGTCGATCGCCGCGATCACGGTCAGACGCGGCCGGCGGACGTCCCGCACTTCCGCGACGCCGATGGCCACGCGGTTGCGATACACGACGTCCTTGAGCGACGGCAACACGCCGTGCATCACCTGGACGCAGGGCTCGGCGTCATACGTGGCACCGTAGAGGCCCTCCGCGGTCGCCTGATCGAGCACCCGCGTCAGGGGCACGTGAATGGTCTCGAGAATGCCGCGCTTCACCGGCAACAGATGGGGCGTGAAGACGAGATCACCGGTAAACCCGCCCTCGCGCGACAGCGACTGCTTCAGCTCGGCGAGGTGCCGGTGCGTGTTGCCGATCGCGTAGGCGCGATAGTCCTCGGCGACTTCCCCGAACAGCAATTCGCGTTTGGGATTGCGGCCCGCGCCGGTGACGCCCGAGGCTGCGTCGATGATGACTTCGCGCGACGGATCGATGAGCCCGAGCTGGGCCAGCGGGATCAACGCGAGCAGCGCGGCCGTCGGATAGCACCCCGGATTGGCGACGAGCTCCGCATCGGCAAGGCGCGGGCGCGTGAACTCGGTCAGGCCGTAGACGGCATCGGGCGAGAGACGAAAGTCGGCCGACAGGTCGACGGCGCGTTTCCCGCCGGCGCGCGCTTCGTGGACGTAGCGCGCGGAGACACCGTGCGGCAACGCCGACAGAATGATCTCGGCATCCTGCCACGGCGCGTCGTCTGCCTTGATGAGCTCGTGCCCGTCGACCCATTCACCGGCTGCCGACTCGGCGGTCGCAAAGGCGACGGTGGCATCCGGATGGCCGTTCAACAGGCGCAACAACTCCTGACCGACGTAACCGGACGCACCCAGCACGCCGACCGGGATCGATGCATGATTATTCATTTGAGCGGAAAATTATGCAGACGCCCAGCGTCACGCAAGATGCAGGGCGCAGCATGCTGCGCCCCTACTCGACACGCTCCAGCCGCGGATTGGGCCGGTACGACCTCCCGACCTTCGCGCACGGCTTCCCCTCGAGCATCACCACGTCGGCGGTGAAATCGAATCGTCCCTGGAACAGGCTCGATCCGACGCCATAGGCGTCGACGGGGATGTCCTGTTCCTCGAAGTGCCGGATCTTCTCCACCGTGAAGCCGCCGGAGACGACGATCTTCACATGTCGATACCCCTCTGCATCGAGCGCGCGACGCACGTTACGCACGAGCTGCGGATTGACGCCGGTCGGCTTGAACGTCCCCATCTGCAGAATGACCGACTTGTCGACCAGCGTCTCGGACGTGTCGAGCCGGACGCCGTACAGCCGGTCGCCGAGCGCGCGCGCCACAGCCAGCGAGGTCCCGACGCAGTCGTTGTCAAAATCGACGAGGGTAATCAGGCGAATCGCAGGATCGCTGCGCTCGGCGAACCTGCTGGATGCGACCACGGTGTCGCCGTGGTAGGCCGCAATCAGCGCGTGCGGGACCGTGCCGATGCCTTCGGAGCCCCACCAGGACGCCTGCGCATCGGTCGAGACGCCGATCGCGCCCGCGATGTGCGCCGCGTAGCCGTCGCCCGTTTGCACCAGCCAGTGATCGTGGCGGGCCGGGAAGAACATGACCTCTTTCGGCTTCGCGGCTTCGACCACCTGCCGGGTGTTGGTGCCGACGCGCGTGCGCCGCGCGAGCACGCCGAGATAGAGCGTTTCGAGCACCGCGAAGGCGTCGTACGGCCCCTCGATGAGCAGCACCGTCTCCCAGGGCTGGATTTCGTCTCCATCATAGAGCGCGTGGACGACCAGCTCATCCCACCGCTCGGCGCAGAGTTTCAGAATCGCAATCGCTTCATCGATGCCGCCGAGATAGGCGTGGGCTTTGCCGAACACCTGCATCGTCACCCGCGGGCGATGCCGGTCTTTGCGCAAGAGTTCGCGCGCGCGCACGAAGTATTTGTCCGAGTAATAGCCTTCCCGCATTTTCTCGACGGGAAGGTGGAAGATGGCGGGATCGAGGCGTTTGCGGCGCGCAGCCATTCAGCGCCAACCCGGCCAGGAGAACGTGGCGGTGAGCGTATCGCCGTTCGGCAGCGCGAGCTGGCGCCCGACATTGTTGAGCCGCCCGCAAATCGTGCCGAGCGGCTCCGTCCCATCCGGACGGGAGACGCGGAGGCAGACGACGTCCGCATCGAGCGCGAGCGCGCGCTCCCGGGCTGAGCGCGCCGCATCGGGTCGGGTGAGGCTCAACACCAGGGTCGTGGCGCGTCCCCGCAGCACCAGCTGGACGATCCGCGATGGCTCGTCGGGCACCATATCCATGGGCCGTGGCGCGCTGACGGTGTCGCCGCGCACGAGGTTGAGAATCACCCGAGCGCGCCTGGGCCGGACGATGGCCTCCAAGCGGACGTCGCGCGTGGAATCGACGAGCTCGAAGACTTCGGCCGGTCGCGTCTCACCGCCCGCAAACTGGCGTTCGAGAATCAGCTCTACCCGGAGGGCCCTCGAGGCGCGCGCGCCCTGCGTCGAGTTGCCAAACGGGTAAATGCGCGCGGTATCGCTCCAGGCGAGCCGTACCAGGCGCCGGTAGGTGTCTTCCTCCCACAACGGTAGGCCTCTCCGCGAGCGTCCCACTTGGCGGCGAGTAAAGAATTCTCCGGCAAGGGTCACGGTGTCGCCCAACGGCGTCACCTGAAATAGCGCCTCGACTTCGGTGGTGTCGGTGCGGAGCGTGAGCCGCATGTCGCTGTCGAGCGGACCGCTCACGGCACCGCTCGCGAGGGTGCGCGGCGCAGCCGAGGCCGGCTCGATGACGCGAATCCGATACGTGAGCCGGGTGCCCGGCGCCTGCAGCAACGAAAGCGCGGAGAGGAGGCTAGTGAACGACGATAGTCCCACGCGATTCCTCGAGCGTACCACCGCCACCGGGGCCGCCCCACTGACCGTGGGCGACCCATCCGGCGGCGAGACCGGTCCCCAGCGCGATCACGACCCAGACGGCGAGGGTGCCGGCCCGGATCGACGGCCGCGGCACGACGAACGCGTGCGGATTTCCGGCCGACCGTGCCAGCGCGACCCGCACTTCGAGCTGGCTGGCGCGGGCGCCGGCACAGTGCGCGCACGTCGCCAGATGCTTGGCGAGCGCGGCGCGCTCGATGAGGGAGAGCTCACCGTCCAGCTCGGCATCGATCTGGACGAGCCACTGCTCGTGCGTGGAATCGGCCATTAGACCTCCTCCTTGACCCGGTAGCGGAGCGCCCGGCGCTGCATCCAGCGCACGGCGAAAGCATCGACCAGCGACCGCAGCACGCGATTCCACATACCGTACTTGGTCACGCCATGTTTCCGCGGCCGGTGACCAACCGGAACTTCGGTCACGGTGCCACCTTGCATCTTGATCAACGTCGGCAGAAAACGATGCATCCCCGTAAACAGCGGCACCGCTTGCACAGCATCGGTGCGAAAGGCCTTCAGCGAGCACCCCGTATCCCGAATCACTTCGCCGTTGAGCCGGTTTCGCACGCCGTTGGCGATCCGGCTCTGCAGCCGCTTCCAGGGTGTGTCGCGCCGCGTGGCGCGATAGCCGGCCACGGCGGTGGCGCCGCTGCGCTGTAAGGTATCGACGAGCGTTGGAATATCGGCAGGATCGTTCTGCAGGTCGGCGTCCAGCGTGACCACGATCGGCGCGCGCGCCGCGCGAAACCCCGCCGCGAACGCCGCGGTCTGGCCGGCATTCCGCTCGAAGGCAATGACGCGCAGCTGGGGATACTGGCGCCGCAAGGCCTTGAGCGCTTCGACCGACCCGTCGCTGGAGCCGTCGTCCACGACGATGACCTCGTAGCTCCGGCCGGCGAGGGCGGCTGCGATTTCGGCGAGCAGCGGGGCGAGGTTTTCCCGCTCGTTGTACGCGGGGACCACGAGCGAAAGCTCCACGGGGTGGGAACGATAGCAAGTTGACAGCCGCTAGACGAGTGGGTAAAACCGTTCATGCCTGAGTTTTGGTCGCGTCGGGATTTTTTGCGCTCCGCCGCAAGTGGACTGGCCGCGAGCACGGTGACGGGGATTCCCCACCCGATGCGGCCGCCCCGGCCGCTCCCGCCCGAGTCTCGTTGGGCGGCGAAGCCCGTGGCGATCGCGAGCGCGAACGGCCTGCGCGCCGTGCAAAAGGCGTTCGATCTGTTGATGCAGGGCGCCGACACACTCGACGCCGTCATCCAGGGCGTGAAGATCCAGGAGCTCGATCCGAACGACGACTCGGTCGGGTACGGAGGTCTGCCCAATGCCGAGGGCGTGGTGCAGCTCGATGCCTCGTGCATGCACGGACCCACCAAGCGCGCCGGCGCGGTCGGCGCGCTCGAGAACATCAAGACCCCGTCCGAAGTCGCGAAGCTCATTCTCAAGTACACAGCCCACATCTTTCTCGTCGGCGAAGGCGCCAAGCGGTTCGCCCTGTCCTACGGCTTTAAAGAAGAAGATCTGCTGACCGAGCACTCGCGCGAGGCCTGGCTGCGCTGGCGCGCCAACCTGAGCCCGACCGACAACTACCTCGACGTACCCGATTCGGATCACCTGGTCGTGACCAAAACCGGGACCATCAATTGCGACGCCGTGACGCCGCAGGGGGATCTCTCGTCGGTGACGACCACGAGCGGCCTGTCCTGGAAAATCCCGGGCCGGGTGGGGGACTCGCCGATCATCGGCGCGGGGCAATACTGCGACAACGACGTCGGCGCGGCGGGATCCACGGGCCTGGGCGAGGCGAACATCAAAGTGTGCGGCGGATTTCTCACGGTCGAGCACATGCGGCGCGGCATGAAACCGACCGATGCCTGTCTCGAAACGCTGAAGCGCGTCGTCGCCGAAACGGAAGCGCGCCTGCTGGACCCACAGGGGAAACCGAAATTCGATCTGGTGTTCTACGCCGTCACCAAGCGCGGAGAATTCGGGGCCGCGTCGCTCTATCCCAACCACTTCGCGGTGCACGACGGCACCGACGCCAAGATTCGCGACACGGCCTACTTATTTACCCGCGCCTAACCGTCCTCCTCGTCGCGCTGGCGACACCGCTCGCGGCACAGACTGCGGCACATCCAAGATACGAATGGGTCGATCATCTCTACCCATACGTTTCCTACAGCTCGATCGACGGGTTCTGGGGAGCCGGGCATTACGATTGGTCGATCCCGATGAGCTTCGCCGAACGGCCGGAGCCGAACATCGGCCGCATCGCGTTCGATGCCGGCGCGAGCACACGGGGCAGCTATCTGCTGAGCGCGGACGCACAGTTCCCCGCCTATTGGGATGGCTGGCGATTCGGTCTAACGGTCGGTCTGGTCCGCGCGAATCGACTCGGCTACTACGGGCAAGGCAATCGCACCACCTACGACCGCGACAGCACCACCGCCCCCGGTCGGTCCTACTTCTATCGGGTGAGCCGCAAGACTGCGGGCGCGCGGCTTACCGTGCAGCGGAGGGTGGCGGGCCCGTTGCGCGTCCTCGTCGGCGGCTCGCTCCAACGGACCGCCTTTCGCACGCTACCCGGCGTGACCTTGTATCAACGGGACAGCGTCGCGCCGTTCAACGATGCCGTCGCACGCGCCGGCATCGTCTTCGATTCCCGCGATCTCGAATCAGACCCCCACCGCGGCATCTTCGCCGAGGCGCTGGTCGGACGGGGTCGCGGCTATACGCGCACGACCGCCGCGGTTCGAGCCTACGCCCATCCGCTCGAACGTCTGATCCTTGCAGCACGCGTCGCCGGTGAAAAGATGACCGGGGCGCCGCCACTGGCAGCGCAGCAAACGCTGGAATCAAGTGAGGGGCCGCTCGTCGCCCTGGGCGGCTACCGCTCGCTGCGCGGTTATTACGACGGCCGCTTCGTGGGACCTGGCAAGCTGGTTGCGGGAGTCGAAGCTCGCTACGGTCTGATCTGGGCGCCGCGCCTGCTCGAGGTCAAGCTATTCGGGTTCTACGATGCTGGGCGCGTGTTCGGCCCCGGGGAAGTGGTGCACCTCACGCGCCAGGGGCTGCATTCGGCCTGGGGTGGCGGGGTCGGTGCGGCACTCATGCGGAACACGGTGATGACGTTCTTCATCGGACGGGGCACGGAAGGAGCGCTGGTTTCGTTCGCGACGACGTGGAGTTATTGATCGATCACGTTACTTGTCGGACCTCCATCCCCCTCTGCTTCAGTTCATCCACGTACGCCCGGAACGGCACCGCCTCATCCGGCGTGTAGACGCCGGTCGACTTGATCCGGCCATCGACCTGCATCACTCCGGTGATCGCCAGCGAGAATCCCGTCGTGCGCATCATGGCGCTGATGCCGGTGGCTTCGTCGTAATAGTCGAGCAGCTGCCAGGCGACGCGGCGGCCGCCGCGCCCCTGCACTTCCACACGCAGCGCGACGAGATCGCGAGCATTGGGCTTGGTGAGCTGCGGCGATACCGTCGCAATGAACGCCTCGCGCGGCACGATCTCCGTGCCTTTCACGCTGACGGGATCCAGTGAGAGGAGTCCGAGCTCGCGGATCGGACGCATGATCGCGACGTGCCCCGGATATCGCAGCGTCTTGTACTCCATGGTGCGCACCCGACCGCGGTAGGCCCACGGCATCGTCGAAATGCCGCCGCCCGTATGGAACGCTTCGAGCGTCCCGACGGGGCTCGGGAACTCGACGGCTTCGACTTCCGACAGCGCATCGACGCGCTCGGGGCGGCCGTCGCGCAGCACCCAGGACGGCGTCGTGTAGTAGTCGAGCGCGCCTTCGAGCGAGTAGACGATCTGATAATTGAGTGGCGGCTCCGGCTGCTGCGGCAACCCGCCCACGAAAATCTTCACACTCTCGACATCGCCGACGCGGCGAATGCCCTCGGCGGCGATGATGTTGACCATGCCGGGCGCGAGACCGCAGTCGGGAATGATCGAGACGTGCTTTTTCTGTGCGGCAGCGTGAAGCGTTTTCTGTTTTTGGACGATCTCCGTGTTGCCGCCCAGGTCGGCGCAATGCAGCCCCATCGCGACGGCGGCCTTCGCGACGGGATAGTTGAAGTAGTAGGGCAACGCGTTCATGACCGCGTCGTGACCGCGCATGAGCTCGCGAAGCTGCGGCCCGCGCTTGGCATCGAGCCGGACGGTGACGAGGCGTTTGTCCTTCTTTTTCTTTAGGAAGGCGGCGGCGCGTTTCGGTTGCAGGTCGGCCAGGGTGACGCGCTCGACGTCCGGACGCCGCAGGAGGTCAAATGCGCAGGCAGAACCCTGCAGCCCAGCACCCAGCACGAGCATGCGCATTGCGTCCCACGCCTCCGATGATTGTTGGGAGATGAAGCGGCGGGAAAGCTAGTAGATTCGGCCACGGTGTTGCACCCCTCGAACTTCTCGAGCTCGCCTGCCGGCGCCGCGGAGCTCACGCGCCAGCGCTTGATTCGCGCCGCCTTCGAGCTGTTCACGACCCGCGGCTACCACGACACCACCACGGCCCAGATCGCCAAGAAGGCCGGGATCGCCGAGGGGACGATTTACCGCCACTTCGCCAGCAAGCAGCAACTCATGAACGAGCTCTATCGCGCCGCCCAACGGTGGGCGACCAAGCTGGTCCAGGACACCGCTCGCGATCCGGAGGCGCGAACGGCCCGCGCTCAGCTGATGGCCGTCGCGCACGGCTTGTTCGAGGGGGCGGCGGAGGACGCGGCCGTCGTCAAACTCGGACTGCTGGAGCGGCTCGAAGCGGTGATCGATGATGAGAGTCGCAAGGCAGCGCGGGAGTTTCGGTTGGCGCTCGAGCGGATCGTCGCCGAAGGCAAAGCTCAGGGCGCGGTACGAACCGGTGCTGTCGAGATCTGGGCAGGGGTCTGGCTGGCGACGATCAGCCACGCGTTAGAGAAGATCGTTGCCGGCGACTGGAAACCGGGAGATGCCGGCGTGCGATTGGTGATCGATGCGGCATGGAAGGCAATTAGCGCTTGATCGAGGGGGCCCGGTCGGCGACAAAACAACGCAGTCGCTCTGCGGGCCCCCTCGCTCAAGCGCTTTTCAAGACCGCCGCAGTTCGAACAGCGCAATCTCCGGCGGTACAAAGACCCGCAGCGGCACTCCTACGACACCGATCCCGCGACTCACGTACAGTTGACTGCTCCCCTGCACGAAGTGCCCCATCACGTACTTCGTGATCAGTCGCCCCGGTGACCAGCCGACCACGGGCAGACAGAACTGGCCGCCGTGAATGTGGCCGGCCAGGGTGAGAGGAATCCCGCGCGGCGCGGCGCCGTCGAAGGCACCGGGGCGGTGAGCGAGCAGGATGCGGAACGCGTCTTTCGCCGGCGGCGTGAGCCGCAGCGCGGGCTCGAGGTCGTAGTCCTGCGGATCGTCCGCGTGCCAGTTTCGCGGGTCGTCGATGCCGATCAGCGCGAGCGCGGCGCCGCCCCGCTCGATGACGTGCGCGCCATTCTTCACGAACACCTGCCCCGCATCGCGCACGCCACGAATCACGGCGTCCTCGCCCGTGTAGCGATCGTGATTGCCCAGGACAGTCACCACGCCGAGCGGAGCGCGCAGGTCGCGAAACGCTCGCACATAGTCCGAGATATACGATTGCGAGATGTCGATCATGTCGCCGGTCTGCACGATCAGATCGGCGCCGAGGGCGTTCGTCTGCGCGACGATGGCCCGCATTTTCGCTTCGGACATGTGAATGCCGGCGTGCACATCGGAGAGATGCGCGATGCGGAGCCCGTTGAGCCCGGCCGGCAGATTCGGAAATACCAGCGCGCGGCGCGTGACCTCCGGAAGGCGCTCGGCGCTCCAGATGCCGTAGGCCGACACGCCGAGTCCGGCGGCGGCGTAGGCGTAGGTGGCGCGGGCAAGAAACTGGCGACGCGACACCCGTTCGTCGTCCGTCGTGCGTCGTGCGTCGGGAGGCTGGCCAGAGCGCTCACGCACGACGTACGACGCACGACGCACCGTCCACCAGACGCCCTTCCCGAGCAGGTAGATGCAGATGAGCCCGCAGAATATCCAGCCGAGCAGCTGCCAGGCGATCCAGGGCGCGATGTAGGGAACACGACTGATCCCCCACAGACTGCCGGAGAACATCCGCACGGCGACGATGCCCCACGGGATGTTGAAGACGACGAACACGAGGGTGAGCCAGCGCCGCGCCGAGAGCGGCAGGCGCTCCCGCAGATAGAGATAGAGCAGCAGTTGAGGCGCTGCGAACAGCGAAAGGTAGATTAGGGCCATGTCATTCCGTACGCTGGCGTTTTTTGCCTTGTTCCCCGCGGTCCTCGCCGCCCAGCGACTCGCGAGTGTCGATCGACAGCTTGTGGCAGCGGGTCTGTGGGCCGAAGCACGCTACAACTATGCCTACTGGGACGTCGTCCGCGCGAATTGGGACTCCGCGTTGGCGGCCACGGTCACCGCTACGGAAGCGCGGCCCGCGCCGAACGACTTGCAATTCTTTCGCCGGCTGCGGCGCTGGGGCGCGCTGCTCAACGACGGCCAGCTCGACATTCTGGCGCCTGCCGCCATCGCGAACCGCATCGCGCGCCCACCCCTGGCGCTACGGAGTATCGAGCGCCGGCCATTCATCATGGACTACGTCGTCAACGACGAGATGCGCGTGGCACGGCCAGAGCGGTTGGCCGAGATCCTGGCGGTCCAAGGCATCCCTGCCGCCGTGTGGATTCGCGATTCGGTCCTGCCGGAAATCACCGCGACCAACGAGGCGAGCCGCTGGGAGCGCGGCGTCGCGCAGATGCTCGACGGCGAGCGCGGCACGGCGCTGCATCTCCTGCTCCGACTCCCGGGCGGTGCCGAGCGCGGCGCGAGCGTCACGCGCACCCTGGCGTTGACCGCGCGGTCGTCGCTCGACCGCGCCGCGCTCGAAGCCGATACCCTGCCCGACGGGGTGATCTGGATGCGCGTGAACTCGTTCGCCGATCCGGATGTCGTCAGCCTGTTCGATCACGCCCTCGGCGACGCGGCGCGCGAAGGACCACGCCATCGCGGCTTGATTCTGGATCTCCGGGAGACCACCTGGACTCCCCACGAGCGGGATCAAGGCTACGCGCTGCTGCTCTCCCGCCTCATCGACCGCCCGTTCCTGACCGCCCAGCGTCGCACGCCGCGCTACAGTCTCGACTCCCTCGACTGGGCCAGCTCCCCCCCCGACACGATCTGGCCACCGCCGCGACGCGAGCGGATCGCGTACAGCGGCCCAGTCGTCGTGCTCTGCTCACCGCGCACGGCGGGCGCCGCGGAAGATTTCGTCGTGGCATTTCGGGCGGGGGATCGCGGTCCGCTCATCGGCGAGGGGACGGGCGGGAGCACGGGACAGACCGCGGTGCTACCGGTCGCCCCGGGATGGAAGATCCGCCTGACCGTGTCGCGCGACGCGTTCCCCGACGGCAAGGAATTCGTGGGAACCGGGATCGCGCCCGACATCCCGGTGGACGTGCGCGTCGAGGACGTGCTCGCCGGACGAGACGCGGCGCTGGATCGCGCCCGCGCCTACCTCAGCGAAACGGCCCGGCGTTAGCTCTTCAGCTGCGCGCGGAAGAAGCTGATCACCGCGCGCCACGCGCTGTCGGCGACTTCCGGTTTCTCGCGCGTGCGCAGAAAGCCGTGCCCGACCCCCGGATAGACGGTGTACGGGTAGTCCTTGCCGGCGGTGCGCATCGCCGCCGCCGCGTCCGGCAGACCGGCATCGATGCGGGCGTCATTCTCCGCGTACACGCCTAGCCCTTTCGCGCGGATCTTCGCCATGTCGGCCGGGTTGGGGGCGGCCCCGTAGCACACGACGAATGCCTTCAACTCCGGCGCGTTCGTGGCATAGCGGAAGCTCTGACTGCCGCCCCAGCAGAAGCCGATGACACCGACGTCGTTGGCGCGGGCGGCCTTTACCGTCTTGAGGTAGGCGCGCGTCGCCTCGAGATCGGCCGTCACCGTATCGGCGTTCAGGGTGGCGATCAGCTTGCGCGCCGAATCGGGCGAGCTGGGCGTGCCGCCGCGCCGCGACAACAGGTCCGGCGCGATGGCGACGAAGCCGTCCTTCGCGAGCTGCTCGGTCGTTTGCCGGATGAAATCCGACATGCCGAAGATCTCGTGGATGACGATCACCGCCGGCGCCGGCTGCGGGCGCTCAGGATACGCGATATACGCGGTCACCGTGTCCTTGCCGCTGAGATATTTGACGTACTCTGAATGAATGTCGGGGCCCCCAAAGGCGCTTAAGGGCGCGAAAAGGCGCAGCAGCAGCCCGGCGAAAGCTCCAGCCGTCAGGACCGCGCCGTTGTAATTACCGTCCATAAGTCACCCTCCAGATTTTGCCGCCCATGTCATCACTCACCAGCAGCGATCCGTCTGGCAATACGAGCAAGCCGACGGGCCGTCCCCAGCGAGTGCCATCGGGACGTTGCCAGCCGACGATGAAATCCTCGACCCCAACGGCGCGATGACCGCCGCTGTCGACCTGGACACGCACGACTTTTGCGCCCGTGGGAACGCTACGGTTCCACGAGCCGTGCAGCGTGACGAACGCATCGCCGCGATACTCGCGGGGAAACTGTGTGCCCGTGTAGAACGCGATGCCGAGCGGCGCGGAGTGCGCCTGGATCGTGATAGCCGGCGGCTCGACATTCGAGCAGTTCGCCGATCCGTACTCGGGATTCGGCTTGCCGGGGAGATAACACTCCGGCCAGCCGTAGTTGCGGCCGTCTTTGATGATGTTGATGTGCTCGGCCGGCACGTCATCGCCGAGGTTATCGCGGTCGTTATTGCCGCCCCACAGCTCGCCCGTTTTCGGGTTGAACGCCAGGCCGACGGTATTGCGCAGCCCCCGCGCGAATATCCGGCCTCCCGAGGCGTCGGCGTTGAACTGCGTCACCGCCGCCCGCATCGAGTCACGCTCGTCGCAGACATTGCATGAGGACCCGACCGCTACGTACAGCTTCCCGTCCGGACCGAACACGATCGTCCGGGTCGAATGACCGCTGCGTGGCAGGTGCAGTAGCGTCTTTGGCTCGCGAACGCCCGGATCGTAACGAACGACCTCGAGCTCCCCGGCGACGTACATTGTGTCGCCGCGGAAGGCGATGCCGAAGGCGCCTTTCAGTCCGCTCGCGACCGTCACCACGCTGTCGGGGACGCCATCGTGATTCGCGTCGATCAGCTTGACGACCACACCGGGCCCCGGCTGCGAGGCATAGACCACGTTGCCGGGGCCGAGCGTCATAAAGCGAACGTTCTCCAGATTCTGTGCGAACACGGCGATTTTGAACCCCGGCGGCACGCGGAGCGCGTCGTCGCTCCGTGCCTGACTACGGGCGGAAGCTCCGCTGCAGGCGACGGCGATGACAGCGGCGAACAAAGCACGTAGGCGCATTCGTTACCTCCGACCGATGGCGGTGACTCGCAACAGAAGTTTGCCGTCCGGATCCACTAGAACCTCGGCAGGCGTAAACGGCAGATCCACCCGGGTGGACGTCTCGCGACCTCCACCCGTCACGGTGATGTCGCGGCGCACGGTCGCGCCGTTCGCTCCCCGAAACTCGAGCGTCAGCACAGGGAGTCCAAACAAACCCCACTCAGGCTTTTGGCGTTGGGTGATACCCAGAACCACTTTTCTCGCTCCGGCGTCGTATTGCCAGGTCACGTCGAGCTGTGGGTACCCCGGTTGGTACAGCCATTGGTGGAAGAACCAGCCGAGATCCGCTTTGGCTTCCTTCTCCATTACGCGCTGGAAGTCCTCACTCGTTGCGGTGGAGTCGCGGTAGGTACGGTAGTAGGCGCGGAGCCCGCGAAAGAAGGCCGAATCGCCGATCGTGCCGTGGAGCATGTGCAGCACCCAGGCGCCTTTGGGATAGCTGTTCGCATTCAGCAGTTTGATGGGATCGGCGGCATACCCCGAGTCCACGATCGGCCGGTCGGTGACGTCGGATTTGAAGTAATTCTCGGCGTTCGCGCGCATCGCATTTGCCAATACCGAGTCGCCATCCAACGCGGCGCCGATGACACCATCGAAGTAGGTCGCGAAGCCTTCGGAGAGCCAGATATCGGGCCAGTCGCGTTCTGTGACCGCGTCGCCGAACCACTGGTGCGAGGTCTCGTGCCGCACGACGCCCTCGCCCATCTTGCGCTCCACGTACGGCTTCTCGGCGTAGAAGATGGCGCTCGAGTTCTCCATTCCCCCGAATTTCGTGGATGACTGCACGTGCGCGAGTTTCTCGTAGGGGAACGGCCCGATGAGTCGCTGCATCACCTCGACGATCTCAGTGGCGCGGCGGAACGGAACCGAGTCGGCAAACGCCGAGTCTTCGGGGTAGGTCCAGACCTGGATCGGGACCGTGTCGCGGCCGTTGATCGCGGGCCGGTGCGTTGAGACCGTGAACTCGCCGGCGCCGATGACCATGGTGTAGGTGGGGATGGGGCGTGTTTCGACCCACGGCCGATTCATCCTGCCGTCCACACGGAAGACTTCGCGTCGTCGGTCATAGACGCCGTTTGCTACGACGCGCCAACTAGCGGGCGCCGACACGTCGATGGCCACGGTCGCCTTGTCGCTCGGGTGGTCAACGGTCGGGAGCCAGTACCGCGCGCGTTCGGGCCAGTTGTCGGCAAAAATCGCGCGTCGGCCGCGGGCGTTGGTCCCGATGATCAGGCCATCGCGCGGGACGCCGTGGTAGCTCACTACGATGGTGTCGGTGCGGGCCCCGCGCGCCAAGGGAACACGAATCTTCCGTCCATCGTAGGTGAACGCGATTGACCTCTGGGAGTGTCCGACCGAATCGACGCTCATATCGACGAGCTGAAGGTCGATAGTGTCCGCGCCGGGGCTGCGCCGAAAGACGATCCAGGCCCGGGCCTGAATGACGCTGCCGCTGTCCGGGAGTGCGACCAGGAAGTCGTAGTGCTGCACGTCGATCCCGCGCTGCTGCCCGGCCGCTGGCGCGCCAAACAGCAGCGCAGCGAGCAGGCTACCGACCGTTCGCATACACTCCATCCAACGCGCTCTCCGCCTTTGGCATCTTCTCGCGACTCGCGATCGCCTCCTCGGCGGCCTTCGCTACCTGCGCCGTCACGTCAGCCTCGACCTCACCGAGCTGTTTGGCCTTGACGCCCTCTTCCTTTAAGTACTCTTCATACAGACCGATCGGGTCTCGCTTGCCCCATGTCTTGAAGAGCTCCGCCGGGAACGTCTCGCGCGCCTCGCGCTCGTCATGCGTGGCATGCCCACCCATCCGGAACGTTTCGGCAATCAACAACGCCGGACCCTCGCCCCTACGACACCGCTCGGCGGCCATTCGTGTCGCCGCAAAGGCGTCGAGCACGTTGTTGCCGTCGAACGACGCGCCCCACATACCATAGCTCGCCGGCCAGTCCTTGAAATCGGCGGGCAGATGGTGCTGTTCGAGACGGGTCCCGAGCGCGACCTGGTTGTTCTCGATGATGAAGATGGCGGGCACACGCTGCACCGCGGCGAAGTTGGTGCCTTCGTGCGCCGCTGCGGTCTTGGTGGAGCCATCACCAACCCACGTGAGCACCACGCGCGGCTCACGCTTGATCTTGAAGGTCAGCGCCAGCCCCGCGATCACCGGCACCATGTCGCCGACGTGCGAGATCGGTTGGAGGACTCCATGAGCGAACGATCCCACGTGCAGATCGCGCCCTGCGCTCGGCGAGTCCGCAGTGGCGAGATACGCGCGCAGCATGTCGGCGATCGACATCCCCATTTCGCAGCACGCCGCGGCGTTGCGGATCATCGGAGCGACGATGTCGGTACCGCGCTCGAGCGCCTGCACCGGCCCGACCGTCGTCGCTTCTTCACCGGTGCCGAGCCACGCTTTCGAGATGACGCCCGTACGCACCCAGCGCTTCAGCTCGACGTCGTGCAGGCGCGCGCGCAGCAGGCCACGATAAAGCTGGAGTTTGGCGTCAGGAGTCAGGGCTGATACGATCGAAGCGCGCTCGGGATCATTTTCGATCGTGGCTCGGAATGCCTTGACGAGCTTCGGGTCAGGCTTCCAGTCGACGTACTCCGGTGGGTCGAACGCGGGGAACCGCTTCACGGCACGCCGGCAACGCTCCGGCCGAGGACTTGTCCGTCCCGTTTGAACACCTTGCCGTCCTTCATGACGAAATCGACGTGCTCGAGAACCTGGATGTTCTGGAGCGGATCCCCGGTGACCGCGACGATGTCGGCGCGTTTGCCGACCGCGACCGTGCCGACGTCGCGCTCGAGGCCGAGCAGCGTCGCCCCGTTCGAGGTCCCCGCGACGATCGCCTGCATCGGCGTCATCCCCCACCGGACCATCAGCGTGAACTCCCGCGCGTTGGTGCCGTGCTTCATCACTCCGGCGTCGGTGCCGAGGGCGATCTTCACACCCGCGTCGACCGCCAGCTTGAACGAGTTGTGCATGCGCGGCGCGATCGCGAGCGCCTTGGCGGCGATGGGCGCCGGCAGCCGGCCCGCGGTGGCCAGTGACTCCACGGTGAAGCCCGCCAGCAAAGTCGGCACCAGCCAAGTTCCGTGCTGCTTCATCAGCGCCACGGCTTCCGCGTCCAGGATCGAGCCGTGCTCGATCGACGTCACACCGGCGCGCACGGCGGCCTTGATGCCGGCCGTGCCGTGCGCATGCGCGGCCACGCGCCGATCGAGCTGTGTCGCGGTCTCGACGATCGCGCGCATCTCGTCTTCGGTGTATTGCTGCACACCGGCTGAGTCGGTCAGCGACAGCACACCGCCCGTTGCGCAGATCTTGATGACGTCGGCCCCGTACTTGACCATGTAGCGGACGGCGTTGCGGACTTCCTCGATGCCATCGGCGACGCCTACCTCGATGCCTCCCTCGTGGTCCAGCGCGTCAGGTTGCAGACCGTTCGTTTCGTCGCAGTGGCCGCCGCGAATACCGAAGGAGATACCCGCGGCGACGATGCGTGGCCCCGGAATCCAGCCGGCGTTGATGGCATTGCGCAGCGCGATGTCTCCAAAATGCGCGGTGCCGACGACCCGCACGGTGGTGAATCCCGCCTCGAGCGTCTGCTGCGCGTGCGCCGCGCCGAGCAGCGCGAGCTGGCTCGACATCTCGGTGAGACCGGCGTGTTGCCAGTCGCCGTCGCCGATCGTTCGGAACGCCAGGTGGACGTGGGCGTCGATGAACCCGGGGAGAACCGTTGCTCCCGACAGATCAACGACCGTAGCGCCGGCGGGTACGGGCACATTCGTACCAACTGCCGTGATGCGATCGCCCTGCACCAGGATCACGGCGTTCTTGACCGGCGCCCCGCCCGTGCCGTCGATGAGCGTGCCCGCACGGATCGCCGTCACCGCCGGTCCCTGCTGCAGGACCAGCATTGCCAGCAGAGCGATCAAGAGAATTTCTCCTTGAGCTTTCCGAGGAAGCCGGTGGACGGTGCGGCGGAACCGCCGCCACTCAGCGCATCGCCGAATTCGATAGCTGTGGTGAAGCGGTCGTCGGGGCTCGTCTGCAGGGCCTTGGTGAGGGCCTTCTCGACCGGCTCAGGAACGTCGGGCCGATACTGACGAATCGGCATGGGCTGGCTGCGCAGCCGCGCGATCATCATCTCCTGCGCATTGCGTCCCTGAAACGGCAGCTTGCCGGTGAACATCTCGAACGCCACGATGCCCAGCGCATAGATGTCACTGCGCGCATCGAGCACCTTCCCGCGAATCTGCTCGGGGCTCATGAACTCGGGCGTGCCGAGGATGATCCCGGTCGCGGTCAGCTTCGCGATCGCGGGGTCGGCGCGCCGCTCTTTGGCGAGGCCGAAATCCATCACAACGGCGTGCTCGGCGCCGCTGTCGTCGTCCGGCACGAGCATCACATTCTCGGGCTTCAGGTCGCGGTGAACGATCTGTAGCTCGTGCGCGTGGTGCAGGCCGGCGCACATCTGCTTCAGCAGCGTCACGCCGTGGGCGATGTCCATCGGCCCGCCGCGCACTTCCCGGTCGGAGAGCAGCTCGCCCTTCAGGAACGGCATCACGAGATAGATCAGCCCGTCCTCCGACTCGCCGAGGCGCAAGATCCGGCAGACGTTCGGATGATCGAGCCGCATCGCCAGTCCCGCTTCCCGCCGCAGCCGCTCGACGGAGCTCTTGTCGGCCGCGAGCCGCGGCGACAGCACCTTGATCGCCACCGTAGCGTCGGACGAGATCTCCTTGGCGAGATAGACATAGGACATGCCGCCCTCGCCCAGCTTCTTCATGACCTGATAGCGGGCATCGAGGATCTGATTGGAGAGGCTGGAGGCGCGGTCCAAACCGGCCTTGCCCGGCGGAAGCGGCGTGCGCACACCCGTTCCGCTGCCCGACGTGGGGGGAGGAGCTGCCGCCGGTTTCTTGGCCTGGATTTCGACGAGCATACTCCCGTCCTTGGGACAGAAGCGTGCCCCGCTGTCGGTGTACACCGACCCGCACTTGGGGCAGCGCCGCTCGCTCATTGCCGGACCAAGTTGCGGCCTTCGTTCTTGGCGCGGTAGAGGGCCTGATCGGCGAGCGACACGAAGCTGTCGGCGCTGTGGACGCGATCATCGGGAAACATCGCGAGTCCGATGCTGATCGTCACGCGGACGGGATCATCACCGGGGTCGGCGAAATCGCGATTCTGCACGCGCGAGCGGACGCGTTCGGCGAAGATCGCCGCGCCTTGCGTGGACGTTTCCGGCATCACGACGACGAATTCCTCGCCCCCGTAGCGCGCGACCAGATCGACCGACCGGGCTTCGCGTCGCAGCAGCTCGCCGACCTGGCGCAGGACTGAATCGCCCGCGATATGGCCGCGGGTGTCATTAATCGATTTGAAACGGTCGAGATCCGCGAGCATGATCGTCAGCGCCAGGTTGTACCGCCGGGCGCGATCCAGCTCTCCCGCCAGCGCGTCGGCCAACGCGCGGCGGTTCATGCAGCCCGTGAGCGCGTCGGTCGACGCGAGCTTCTCGAGCCGTTGCTTGTCCGAGACGGCGCTCTCGAAGTCGTATGCTTTTTCGATCGCCGACACGGCGGTCTTGATGACGGTTTCCGCGAACTGCGCGTCGGCGCGGGTGAGCGGCGGGTCGTCGCCCGTGGTCCGCAGGAAGAACACGCCGATCTGCTGGTCCTTCATCCAGAACGGCAGCGCAACCGCCGAGCGCGTCGGCACCTTGATCTCTTCGCGCTCCCAGCGGCGCCGCTCGTCCTCGTACAGCGCATCGGTCGCCACGTCTTCGACGAGCACGAGACGGCCCGTGGAAACGGCTTTGCGGATTTCCGGATAGCGGCTCAGCTCGATCTGGAGGTTGCGCAGCATCGGGTTTTCGTACGCCGCCACCACGACGCCCTGCTGATCCCCCGGTTTCGCGAGGACCATCGAGCACTTCGAGATGTTGAGCGCGCGCGCCACGCGCCGGGCGAGGATGTGATACATCTCGTCCGGCTTGAGGGAGTCGGTGACCTCGTGGAGGATGTCCACCATCGCCGCGCGGCTGCGGGCCTCTTCGCGCGCCTGCGCGAGGGCACGACCGACGCGGATGTGGGCTTCGACGCGGGCCAGCAACTCCCGGACGCGGAACGGCTTGGAGATGAAGTCGGCGGCGCCGAGGCCCAGCGCACGGACGGTCGCTTCCTCGGGCGGCATCGAGGAGACCATGAGGACCGGCAGGTCGCGGTAGCGCTCGTCCTGCTTGAGCCGCTCGAGCAGCTGCAGCCCGTCGACCTTGGGCATCATGATGTCGAGGAGCAGCAGCGCGGGCTTGACCTCTTCGAGCTTGGCGAACAAGCCGTCCCCGCCGGGGCAAACCGCCACCTCGTATCCGTTCTCCTTCAGGATCCAGGTGAGCGTCTGTACCAGCGATGCGTCGTCGTCGGCGACCAGGACTCGTGTTGCGGGACCAGCCATCAATCCGTTGCCTCGAGCAGCGAGGGATCCACATTGCCACCGCTGACCACGAGCACCGTGGTCCGCCCGCGTGGCACCAGGCCCGCGAGCAACGCCGCGGTCGTGGCCGCGCCTGAGGGCTCGACGGCGAGCTGGCAGGTGCGCCATAGAAACTGCACGGCGGCGCGGATACTGTCATCTTCGACCAGCACCACGCCGCGCAGCCGTCCGCGTTCTCGAGTGAGCTCAGCGAACGGGATTTCCCCGACGTTGAGTGTGATCAGCCCGTCCGCGATGCTGCCGGTCCGCTCGAGGCGGACCACTTTTCCCGCCGCCAGCGAGTGGTGCAGCTTGGGCGCGCCGGCCGGCTCCACACCCCACACCGCCGCCTGGCTGCCGGCAGCCGCGAGTCCGGTCACGACGCCCGAGATCAGTCCGCCGCCGCCGACCGGCACGACCACCGTCTCGACCTCGGGCAACTGCTCCACGATTTCGAGCGCCACCGTCGCCTGCCCTGCCACGATGTCGGGATGATCGAACGGCGGTACGATCGCGAGATGCTCCTTGCGGGCGATCTCTTCCGCCTTGATACGCCGATCTTCCGACGTCCGGCCCGCGAAGACGACCTCGCCGCCCCACTTCTTGACGCCCTCGACTTTCACGGCGGGCGTCGTCTCGGGCATCACGATCACCGCGCGCACGCCGAATTGCTTCGCGGCGTACGCGACTGCCTGGCCGTGGTTGCCGGACGAATACGTGATCACGCCGCGCCTGCGCGCGGACTCGGGGAGCTTGCGAATCGCGTTGTAGGCACCGCGAATCTTGAAGGCACCGATCGGCTGCTCGTTCTCGAGCTTGAGGTGGGCCCCCAACTCCTCGACATAGATGAGGGGCGTGCGGCGCGCGACGCCCCGCAGGCCCTCTGCGGCTTCCGTGATGTCCCGGGAGGTAACCACGCTACTTCTTGGGCTTCGGGGCTCGGGACTTGGGCTTGCTTGGGGCCTTGGGCTTGGGGCCTGGGGCCTTGGTCTTGGAGGCGGCGGAACGCGGTGTCTCGTCGTCGTCCCCGTCCTCGTCGACCGCTTCGTCTTCGTCTTCCTTGACGACGCGCGCGACATCCACGACCAGGTCGCCGGGGGTCAGGTTCATGATCTTCACGCCCTGCGTGTTGCGGCCGGAAATCCGGATCCCCTCGACCGGCACGCGGATCATGATGCCTTTCTTGGTGATCATCATCAGCTCGTCGTCCGGCAGGACCTCTTTCAGCGCGATGATCTCGCCGGTCTTGTCGCTGCGCTTCAGCGTGATGATGCCGCGGCCGCCGCGATGCTGGACGCGGTATTCGTCCAGCTCGGAGCGCTTCCCCATGCCCTTCTCGGTCACGGTGAGCAGCGTGGACTTGCGGCGCACCACGACCATGTCGATGACGTGATCTTTCTTGTCGAGCTCGATGCCCTTCACGCCGGTGGCCGTGCGGCCCATGTCGCGCACGTCTTTCTCGTGGAAGCGAATGCTCATGCCATGGGCCGTGGCGAGCACGATGTCGTTCTTCCCATCGGTCACCTGCACGTCGATCAGCTCGTCACCTTTCTCGATGTTGATGGCGCGGATGCCGACCGAGCGCGGATTCCCGAACTCCGACAGCACCGTCTTCTTGACCACGCCGTCCTTGGTGGCGAAGAGCAGGAACTGATCCTCGGAGAACTCGCGCACGGGCACCAGCGCGGCGAGCCGTTCGTCGGGCTTCATCGCGACGCACGAGAGGATCGGCTTGCCGCGTGCGGCCCGCGCCGCCTGCGCAATTTCGTGCACCTTGAGCCAGTAGCACTGCCCCTGCTCGGTGAAGAACATGACGTAGTCATGGGTCGACGCGATGAAGAGATGCTCGACCCAGTCGTCTTCCTTCTGATGCGCCGCGATCACGCCTTTGCCGCCGCGCCGCTGCCGCCGGTACGCGGAGACGGGGAGCCGCTTGATGTAGCCGGCATGGGACACGGTGATGACCATGTCCTCTTCGGCGATCAAGTCCTCGATCGAGAACTCGCCCTGATCGGCGACGATCTCGGTGCGCCGCTCGTCGCCGAAACCGTGGGCCAGCTCCGTCAGCTCTTCCTTCAGGATCTTCATCCGCCGCGGCTTGGACGCGAGGATCTCCTTGCATTCCTTGATGAACTTGCGGACGTCCTTCAGCTCCTCCTCGAGCTTCGTGATCTCGAGGGTGGTGAGCCGGGCCAGCCGCATGTTGAGGATTTCGGCCGACTGCTTCTCCGACAGCTTGAACCGCTTGCGCAGCGCCGCGTCGGCGCTCGGCGTGTCCTTCGATTTCTTGATGAGCTTGATCACTTCGTCGATATGATCGACGGCGATCTTCAGGCCTTCGAGGATGTGCTCGCGGTCCTGCGCGCGCTGCAGCTCGAACTCGGTGCGCAGTGTGATGACGGTGTGGCGATGTTCGACGAAATGCTGCAGCAGCTCGAGGAGCGTCAGCTCCCTCGGCGTGCCGTCGACCAGCGCCAGCATGATGGCGCCGAACGTCTGCTGCATCTGCGTGTGCTTGTAGAGCTGATTGAGCACGACCATGGGAATGACGTCGCGCTTCAGCTCGATGACGAGACGGATGCCTTCCTTATCCGATTCGTTCCGTACGTCGCTGATCCCTTCGAGCTTCTTCGCAAGCGCGAGATCGCGGATCTGCTCGTGCACCCGCTCCGGGCTCACCTGGTAGGGGAACTCCGTCACCACGATCTGCTGCTTGCCGGTCGATTCCTTCTCCTCGGCGATCGCGCGAGCACGAATCACGATGCGTCCGCGGCCCTTCTCGTAGCATTCCTTGATCCCGTCACGGCCGTAGATGATCGCCCCCGTCGGGAAATCGGGGCCTTTGATGAACTTGCGGATATCCTTGATCGTGGCGGCCGGGTGGTCCACCAGATGCACCACCGCCTGCACGACTTCGCTCAGGTTGTGCGGCGGAATGTTCGTGGTCATGCCCACCGCGATGCCCGCCGAGCCGTTCACGAGCAGATTGGGCAGCCGCCCTGGCAGTACCGTTGGCTCCCGCAGCCGATCGTCGAAGTTGGGGACGAAGGCGACGGTGTTCTTATCGATGTCCTCCAACATCGTCATGGCGACACGCGTCAGCCGTGCTTCGGTGTAGCGGTACGCCGCCGCCGAATCGCCGTCGACCGAACCGAAGTTTCCCTGCCCGTCGATCAGCGGATAGCGGAGCGAGAAGTCCTGGACCATCCGCACGAGCGAGTCGTACACCGCGATGTCGCCGTGCGGGTGGTACTTGCCGAGCACGTCGCCGACGACCGTGGCCGCTTTCTTGTACGGCCTGCCAGGGACGAGGCCGAGCTCGTGCATCGCGTACAGGATGCGGCGGTGGACGGGCTTCAAGCCGTCGCGGACATCGGGCAGCGCGCGCTGCACGATGACGCTCATCGAATAGTCGAGGAACGATTCCTTCAGCTCGTCTTCGATGAGGCGCGGGAGAATACGTTCGCGGACGTTAGGACCAGTCATCTCAGATCGGTGTTAGGGAGGTGTAAGATGATAAAAATTAATTACTTAGATACCGAAAGACAACGGCGCGGACATGCAAAAACTGGGTGCACAGACGCACCGCGGGCAACGGGTTACGGGCGTCAGGAAGAGACGTCTACTACCACCTTTCCCAACTGTTCGCCTTTCGCGAGCCGTTCGAACGCGAGACGAGCCTGGGTCATCGGGTAGACGCGATCCACAATCGGCCGGAGTTCCCCTTTGCCGAGTCGTCGGACGATTTCCGCGTACTCCGCCGCGTTGCCCATGGTGGATCCGAGCAGGCTCCAGTGATGCCAGAACAATCGCCGCAGATCGAGACTCGCCTGGGGCCCCGACGTGGCGCCACAGGTCACCAGTCGTCCCCCGCGGCAGAGGCTGCGCAGCGACTCGTCCCACGTGGCCGCGCCGACATTCTCGACAACGACGTCGACGCCACGTTTGTTGGTGAGCGCGCGCACCTCCTGCGACACTTTCTGCGTCCGATGATTCAGCGTGATGTCGGCGCCGAGTTGCCGGGCGGCAGCGAGTTTGGCATCGTCGGAGGATGTGGCGATCACGCGCGCGCCCAGGAGCTTCGCGATGCGCAACGCGGCGAGCGATACGCCACCCCCGATCCCCCATGCCAAAACGGTTTCGCCGGCTTTGACGTGCGCGCGCGTCACGAGCATCCGCCAGGCGGTAAGCGTGACGAGTGAAAAGGCGGCTGCCTCCGCCCACGTAAGCTCCTGCGCCAGTTTCGGGATGTCGGCAACGTTGTGGGCGGGCACGGTAATGAGCTCCGCGACGGTCCCCGGCAGATGCTCGCCGAGCAGTCGAAAGTTGACGCACAGGGAGTGCTCGCCGGCGCGACAGAATTCGCACGTGTAGTCTGAGATCCCCGGATTGATCATCACGCGATCACCGGCGCGCACCGCGGTGACGCCAGGTCCCACCGACTCGACGACCCCGGCGCCATCCGCGCCGACGATGTGGGGGAGCTGCGTGGCGCCTCCAGGCAACCCTTCGACCACGAACAGATCGAGATGGTTGAGCGCGGCCGAGCGAATCGCGACGCGCACTTCTCCCGCCCCGGGGACGGGAGCGTCAGGAACGTCGGTGATGGTGAGCTTGTCGATTCCGCCGGTGGCGGTGAGAACGCAGGCGCGCATGGCGCCCCCCCCCGTAAATCTAGGGCCGGAACGCCGGGGTGATCATCTGTTCCAAGCCGACCGTCGGCAGCGGGACCGGAGTCGCCGAGCTGACCGGCTGCACATACACGCGATAGGTGGGATTGCGGCGATTCTGCGGCTCCGCATTCACCACCAGTGCCAGGAGATCGCCTGACGGCGAGACGGCGAACGAGGCGATGGCGAGGTCGGTGCCCGTAATCGCGGTGGTCGCGCCGGTCGCGAGATCCGCCCGGATCACTTGCTGGACGGTGCGATTACCCTCACGGCGCTCGACGAGGTAGACCAGCGTACCGTCCCGCAGAAACCGCGGCTCGGCCTCGCGCTGCTGTGGTGAGCGGGTGAACTGACGCTGGTTGGTGCCGTCGCGGTTCATCAGCCAGATGTCGCCGTCTTTGTTCCGCGTGGAGACGTACGCGATCGTCTGGCCATCGGGCGAAACGGCCGGCGAGGAGTTGACCGAGTCACGCGTGAGCTGCGTGAGGCCGGTGCCGTCCACGTTGACGGCCCAGATCTGCTGCTTGCCCGCAGTGCGGGAGGAGTGGAACACAACCGATTGACCGTCGGGCATGAAGCACGGCCGCCCGTCGGGCTGCGGATCGTTCGTGATGCGCGTCGTCCCCGTGCCGTCCGCGTTCATCACGTAGATCTCGGCGTTGCCGTCGCGCTGCGAGACGAACGCGATGCGCGAGCCATCCGGGGAAAACGCCGGATCGCTGGCCGAGGCGGTGTCGGCGGCAGGCGTCAGCTTCGTGAGCTGCGCGAGGTTAGACCGCTCGACGGCGTACAGCTGGAACTTGTTCGTGCCGGCGCGCGAGCTGGCGACCACGATCTCGCCGACGACGTATACGTCGGCGGTAGTGGTTTTCCCGCCCGGCGCGGTAGCCGTGATTTTGGCGTGACCGTACCCGGCTCCAGCCACGGTCCCGTCCTCGCCGACGCTGGCAATCTGCGGATTGTCACTGCTCCAGGTCAGGTTCGACGCGGGGCCGAGCACGTTGCCCTGTTCGTCGGCGTAATTCGCGCGCAGCGTGCGACGCTGATTGATGCCGATGCCGACACGCGGCTGGGCGAACCGCGGGAAGCCGGCGATCACGCTGATGTTCCAGGCGACGGCAAGACCGACGCCGGGGCCCCGAACCGTCAGCTGCGTCTTCCCGACCGCGCGGCCGGTCAGCGTGCCCGTTTGGGGGTCGAAGCTCGCGATGCCTGGATCGGTCACAGTCCAACGCAGGGGAGCCTCTGGAACCGGTGCGTTCTCGGACGTCAGGGCCTGCGCCTCGAACTTCGCCGTGCCCGTCAGGGGCACTTGGACCTCATCCGAGATCTTGGGCCGTACCGAAAGCTTCGTAACGACCGGGTGCACGGAGACATTGATACTCTTGCTCTGCAGCAGTCCTGAGACCGTCAGAATCGCCTTGCCCGGTCCGGCGGCTGTCACCACCCCCGCCAGGCTCACGCGCGCGACGCTTTGATCACTCGAGGCCCACTGCAGGACCAGGGGATTGACGGTGCGGTTGTTCTGCGTGGCAACGATGACGTGCAGCGTATCGAGCTCTCCGGGAGAAAGCATCAAGGGCGAGCCTTCCCGCACGGTGAACTCGGCTTGCTGCACAACCACCGGGGCGGTCGCGGTGAGGCCCCCCCCACCCGACGCGGTCGCCTGGATCGTGCCTTGCCCAGGCGAGAGAGCGACGACGTTGCCGCTCTGGTCGACGCTGGCGACGTCCGGCCGCAGCGATGTCCACGTCACGATCACGGGTGCGGCGGGGGACCCGTCCTCGCGCAGCGCCCGGGGCGAAACGCGCGAGTTCTCGGACGGGAGCAGGTAAACGACGCCCGGCTCGAGGCGCAGAGCCGCGGCCGGCCCGCTGCCGGGTGGCTGGCCGCCGAAGGGGTCTGGGCCCGCTGGCGGGGGCGGACCCGGCGGCGGTGCTGCGGGTGGCGCGGCGCCCCCACTACCACCGGTGACCTGGACGGCAGCCTGTCCCCGCCGCGCACCGACTCGCGCTTCGATAATGGCCACACCGTTCCCCACGCCCGTGACCGTGCCGGTGTTGTCCACTTTCGCGACATTGATGTTGTTGGACGACCAGATGATGCGGACGGTGGGGATCACATTTCCAATGCGATCGAACGCCGTGGCGAGCAAGCCGCTGCGTTCCCCGACGCGAATAGTCACCGAAGGCGGGGCCACTTGGACTTCGGCGACGTTTTGCGCCGCCGCTGACCCGGGAATGCAGAACGCGAGCGCCGCGATGAATCCGCGCTTAATCATGGCTCGCGAATGTGTGTCCGGCTAAGTGGCCCTGTCAAGCCAACTTGTCACGAGGGACCGCGGTGTGTGATACCGGAAGGGCGGAAGTCCCTGTCACTTGCGAGGTCAGAATCCGGCGGTAAGCTATAGGCCACCCACGACGCCCCTGCACCTATCAGCATAGGAGAAGATCCGATGCTTGAGCAGACGGACGTAACGGAGAGCAGTTGGCCTGGACCGGGGTTCATGGAACCGATGTTCCCGTCGGCGCCCACGCCCGCACCGACGCCGTCGATGCCGATGGAAGAGTCGTCGCGCCCGTCTTCCAAGCCGAAGGCAAAGAAGAAGGCGAAGAAGAAAAAGAAAGCCGCCAAAAAGAAGGCGCGGCCTAAAGCGAAGAAGAAGGCCGCGAAGAAGAAAAAGGCCAGCAAAAAGAAACGCCGCCGCTAACACCACTGGCTTCGACATCCGCGGGAGCGTCTCGACGAGACGCTCCCGCGGCCACGTTAGGAGAACAAAACCGTGCGTCGTACGTCGTGCGTCGTTCTCATTTCCATCGCGATCGCCTGCTCGGCGCCGAAGATTCCTCTCGGCAACCCGCAACAAGAAATCGCGGCGATGTTGCAGCGCTCCGCCTCCGATTGGAATCGCGGTGACCTCGCGGGATTCATGAGCGATTACGCGCAGGATTCGCTGACGAGCTACATGGCGGGCGGGCACGTGCAGTACGGCTGGCAGGCGCTGTTCGATCGGTATCAGAAGAACTACTTCGCTCCCGGGAAGTCGCGCGACTCGCTCTCGTTTGACGAGCTGCGCGTGCGGGTGCTCACACCCGATTTCGCGTACGCCACCGCGCGGTTCAAGCTGTCGCGCCGCGACTCGGTCGTTGCGAGTGGGCCGTTCACGCTCGTGCTGCAGCGCCAGGGCGACCGGTGGAGGATCTTGCACGACCACACTTCAGCGGATCCGAAGTGACGGTCGGACGCCGGCACGTCGGCGCGATACTGCTGCCCCTATTATTGCTCGTCGGCTGCAGCAAGCTGCTTCCTCCGAAGGACCAGGTCACTGCGCTCGAGGGCGCGACGCTCATCGACGGCGCGGGTGGCCCGCCGAACCAGGACGCCCTGATCATCATCCGCAACGGCCACATCGAAACGATTGCTCGCGTCAACGACATCCCCGTTCCCAGGAGCGCCGAGCGCATCAATCTGGCCGGCAAGACCGTCATCCCGGGTCTGATCGACGCGCACGCGCATGTCGAACGCTGGGCCGCGGCCCGGTACATCGCCTGGGGCGTCACGACGGTGCGCGATCTGCACGGCGGCACGGACACGGTGCTGGCGCTCAGAAAGGACATGAACCTGGGGTCGATCGTCGGCCCACGGATGTTCAGCGCCGGCGCGATGATCGACGGCGTCCCGCCGACGTATCCCAACGCCACGGGCATCGCCAGCGCCGACCAGGCGCGGCGCGCGGTCGATCAGCATGCCGTGGCCGGAGTGGATTATCTCAAGATCTACACGAAAGTCACGCCGGCGCTGCTGCGGCCCCTGCTGGACGAAGCCGACAAGCTGCGACTCCCGGTTGCGGCGCATCTCGGGAAGACCGACGCGTTGACGGCGGCACGCGCCGGCGTCGTCTCTATCGAGCATATGTCGGGCGTCGTGCAGGCCGCGACCGGCGATCCGAAGTACGCCAGCGCACACGACAACTTCCTGGCGGGGTGGACGGCGGAGGAGAAAGGCTGGGCGGGGCTCGATTCTGCAGCGGTCGCCCGCACCGCCCGAGCCTTGGCGCAGACCAAGGTGACGATCGTTCCCACGCTCGTGGTGCACGACATGCTGGCACGCCTCGACAACCCCATCCTACTGACTCGTCCGGGGATGGAAGACGTGCCGGAAAGCGCGCAGAGTGTCCGCAGCGTGCCCAGCCTGCTGCGTCGCACCGGTTGGCGCGCGGCCGATTTTGACGCTTTCCGGCGTTCCCGGCGTCGCGAGGATCAATTCGTGCGCGAGTACAGGCGCGCCGGCGGCTCGATTGCCGCGGGCTCGGACGCCGCGAACCAGCTGCTGATTCCCGGATATTCTCTACATGAAGAAATGTCCTTGCTCGTCGCCGCCGGCCTGACACCGCTCGAGGCGATCACCGCCGCCACGCGCCGCGGCGCGCAGCTGTTGCACGCCGACTCGCTCGGCATGATTGCCCAGGGCAAGGTCGCCGACCTCGTCGTCCTCAACGCCAATCCAGCGGGGGGCATCGGCGCTACCCGCAACATCGCGATGGTCATGATCCGCGGCCGGATGATCCGGCCGGATTCCCTGAGGTCCACATGGAAATGAGACAGAACCTCCGCCTGCTCTTCCTGCTCGGTGTCACCGCGTGCAGCATGGGCACGCCCGCCAGAACCGATGGACCCTACGATGTGATCCTCAAGGGCGGCTGGATCGTCGACGGCAGCGGGAATCCGCGAAACGCCGGTGATGTGGCCGTCAGCGGCGACCGCATCGCCGCGGTCGGATACCTCGGCGGCGCGCAGGCGCGCGACACAATCGACGTGACCGGCTTGGTGGTTGCTCCCGGATTCATCGACATGCTCGGCCAGTCCGAGGGGTTCGTGCTGGTCGACAATCGGGTGCTCAGCAAGATCAGCCAGGGCATCACGACCGAGGTCACCGGGGAAGGCGGCTCGATCGCACCACTCACGGACCTCCTCGTCGCGGACGACTCCGTGTGGATGAAGAAGTACGGCGTGCAGGAAGATTGGCGCGATCTGAATGGCTACTTCGCGCACCTCGCGCGCACCGGCAGCACGGTCAACATCGCGACGTTCGTCGGTGCCACACAGGTGCGCCTCGCCGTGGTGGGCAAGCAGGATCGCTCTGCGACACCGGAGGAGTTGGCCCGCATGGTTGCGCTCGTGGATACCGCCATGCAGCAGGGTGCGGTGGGCGTCTCCACGGCGCTCGAGTATGCCCCCGCGATCTACGCACCCACCGAAGAGGTCATCGCGCTCGCGAAGGCGGCCCGGCGCCACGGCGGCGTCTATGCGACCCACATGCGCAACGAGGGCGGTCAGATCGACCAGGCGCTCGACGAGACGTTCCGCATCGCGCGCGAGGCCGGCATCCCGGCCGAGATCTGGCACCTCAAGGTGTCGGGACGGCGCAACTGGGGCCGCATGCCGCATGTGCTGGCGCGCATCGATTCGGCGCGCGCGGCCGGACTCGACGTCACCGCTGACCAGTATCCCTATCTCGCCGGCGCCACCTCGCTGGACGCATCAGTCCCGGCGTGGGCTCACTCGGGGGGGAATGATTCGCTCCTCGCGCGCCTGCGCAATCCGGTCATCCGGGCCCGCCTCCGCGCCGAGCTGCGTGCGCCGCCCCAAATCACGGACCGCTTCTACCGGGCCACCGAAGGACCGCAGGGCGTCATCGTGTTCCCCTTCGAAGACTCGCTGCATTATCTCCAGGGGAAGCGCCTGTCCGAGATTGCGGCGCAGCGCCACCGGGATCCCATCGAGACGATGTTCGACCTGATCATCGCCGATCACGCGCGCGGTGGGGCCATCTACTTCCTGATGAACGAGGCCGACGTGCGGGCGGCGATGCAGCATTGGTGGGTGGCCGTGAACACGGATGCGAGCGGCGTCGCCCCCGACGGCCCGTTCGGCAAGGACGGAACGCACCCCCGCGCCTACGGCTCGTTCACCCGCATCCTCGGCCGCTATGTGCGCGATCAAAAGCTGATGCCGCTCGAGTTCGCGGTCCGCAAGATGACATCGCTCGCGGCGCAGCGAGTCGGTCTGGCCGATCGCGGCCTCGTGAAACCGGGATTCTACGCCGACATCACCGTCTTCAATCCGGCGACCGTGATCGATCGCGCGACGTTCGAGCAGCCGCATCAACTGTCGGTCGGCATCGAGTACGTGTTCGTGAACGGGCAGATGGTGTTGAAGCAGGGCCAGATCACGAGCGCGCGTCCGGGCCGGGGACTCAGAGGTCCCGGATACCGCGGGTCGCGGTAGGTGACACTCGGCCGGCTCCTTGTCGCGTCGATTGCCGTCGCCGCGTGGTTCGAGATCGCGAGGTTTGTGACGAACTATGTTGTCAACCGGCTCGCGATTCCTCCTGACGCGAGCGTCTACGCAGGCATCCCGACGCGCCTGCTCACACGGCGACTCGTGGAAGCCCTGTTGCTGACGCTGATCGCCTCGTTGTGGTTCGATTCGCTCGGCAGCGGTGGCTGGTGGCTGCTGTTTCTCTTGATCGGCGCCCTCGTTACGTCGCCGAAGTGGTTCGTGGTCGGGTCCGATGCAGCTCGGAAACGCGCCCTGGTCGCCGATTCGCTCTTCGATATTGCGCGGTATGTCATCGCTGGAGCCCTGCTCGCCTGGCGTCTTTCGTAGCTATCTTCGCAAGACCAATGACCACTGTTCGACTGACTGCGATCTCGCACGGCGCCGGCTGAGCCTGCAAGCTCGGCCCCGCCGAGCTGGCGCAGGTCTTGCGCCACGTGCCGACCCTCTCGGATCCACGTATCCTGGTCGATGCTTCGACGCGGGACGACGCCGCCGTGTATCAGTTGACGCCGGACCGCGCCATCGTTGCGACCGTGGACTTTTTCACACCAGTGGTGGACGACGCGTACGACTTCGGCCGTATCGCCGCCGCCAACGCGTTCTCCGACGTGTACGCGATGGGGGCGACGCCCCTGCTCGCGCTCAACCTCGTCGGCTGGCCGCGCGACACGCTGCCCTACGAGCTGCTCGGCGACGTGCTGCGCGGCGGCGCGGACATCGCCAAAGCAGCGGGCGCGTTCGTGCTCGGTGGCCATTCGGTCGACGATCCGGAGCCCAAGTACGGCATGGTCGCGATCGGCGAGGTGCATCCCAATCGGATCGTCACGCTGGCGCGCGCGCGTCCGGGCGATGCGCTCGTGCTGACGAAACCGATCGGGACCGGCGTGCTCACGACCGCCTTGAAGCGCGACCTGGCGACGGCAGCCGAAATCGCCCCCGCGGTCGCGGCGATGACGACGCTCAATGCGGGCGCGGCGCGCGCGATGCGGGCCACGGGCGGCGGCGTCCATGCCGCCACCGATGTCACGGGGTTTGGGTTGCTGGGGCATTTGCACAACATGCTGGCAGCCAGCGGAGTGGCGGCCGAAGTGGATGCGGCCGCTGTCCCCCTGTTGCCCAAAGCGCTGGAGCTGGCTGAACGCGGGGCAATTCCGGGTGGAACCAAACGGAACCGCGAAGCCCTGGCCCCGCACGTTCAATTCGACCAGAAGGTCCCGGAACCGCTACGCGTTCTGCTGTTCGATGCGCAGACGTCAGGCGGCCTGTTGATCGCTGTGGACCCCGATCGCGCCAACACGCTGATCGCCGCCCTGCAGGCCGAGGGGACACCAACAGCCGTACGGATCGGTCGCCTGTCCCGCGGCGTGGCCGGCGCGATCGCGGTGAGGTGAGTCGCACGTTGCCCTCGCGCGCGATCCCGCCCCCGGAGTACCGGTCCCTCACACCCGAGGCGCTGGATGCGTTAGAGCGCGCGGTCCGCGAGCATTTGCGGGTGGCGCTGCGGCGTCGCGGCACCGAATATGTCGTGGTGGCCGAGCGCCTCGAGACGAGCGGACCGGGCGACGTGCTGGCGGGACGGCTCCCGATGACGGGCGAGCTGCTCTCGTTCCGCCTGCGCGATCTGGAGAGCTTCGCGGTCCTGCCGTAATCACGTGTTCACGCGCCTGCTGGTGGGTCTCGATGGCAGTCCCAATGCCGATGAAGCGTTGGAGCAGGCCGTCCACCTCGGCCTGCGCTTCAAGGCCAAAATTGTGGTTGCCCATATCCGGGAGACACACGTCCTGGGGAAGCGCTCCTCCGACTCGGGCGTGCTGCTGCAGCGGGCCCAGGAGCGCGTCACCGACGCCGGTCTCACGGCGCAGACGATCCTCAAACACGGTGATCCCGACGTCGAACTGGCGACCCTGGCACGCGACGCCGACACGGTGCTCGTGGGCCGGCGCGGACGGTCGTCGCCTGCGGATGTGTTGGGGAAGACGGTCACGTCGCTCATTCGCATGGCCGAGCGATCGGTGATCGTGTGCGGCAGCAAGCCCTCGCCGATGAACGCCTGCGCGATCGCGTACGACGGCCGGGAGACCTCCCAGCGGGCGCTTGCGCTCGTCGCGCGCTTCGCGAGTGTCACGCACAGCACCGTGCACGTGATTCACGCGACGATCGATCCCGCGATCGGGACGATGGTCGTCGGCGAGGCCGAAGCGATGCTGTCGTTGGAGGGGATTGCGTTCGTTACGCACCTCGAGCACGGCACGCCCGGCGAAGCGGTCGCCCGCGTTATTCAGGAGACGCAGTGCGACGCGCTCTTCGCCGGCGCCCACGTGGGCCCGCGGGACGTCACCGTGTCACATGCCGAAGAGATTTTGCTGCACACCGACATCCCGGTCGTCATTCAGCCATGACCGAACTTTTCGTGCTGGTGCACGCCGACGAGAGCTGCCTGGGCAACGACTCCACCAAGCCGAGCCGCGGCGGCAACGCCGCGTTGATCGAAGCGCCGGCGGGCGACAGTGTGGCGCGCTGGGACTTTTTCGAATGCTCGCCGCAGACGACGAACAACAAGATGGCGCTCGCCGGGGCGATCGCGGCGCTGGAGTGGATCCGCCGGCAATGGCGCCATGCGCACGTCCGGTTCGTCTCGGATTCCGAGTACCTGGTGAAGGGCATGAGCGAGTGGCGCCAGGACTGGGAGGCGCGCGGCTGGCGCCGCAAAACCGGCGCGCTCGAGAATGCCGAGCTGTGGCAGAAGCTCGCGCAGGTCACGGACATGCACACGGTGGATTGGCGCTGGGTGCGCGGCCACAACGAGCACGTCAAGAATGAATATGCGAACGCGGTCGCCATTCGTGCCGCCGATCGGCAGGAGCGCTCCAACGGCCTGATCCCGTCCGGCTTCGATACGTGGCTCGCGCAACAGCGTGCCCGCGGCAAGTTTGTCAACTTCGATCCCGACAAGGAGCTCCATGAGCGCGCCTAAGGACGGCGTTGCGGCCAATACGCACCCCTCGAACCTGTCAGCGGACGGCACGCCGGTGCGCGTGGACCGGATACCGCTCTACGAGGTGTACATGCGCATGGCCGAGGAGCTGGCGAAGCGCTCGACGTGCGTGCGGCTCCAGGTGGGGACGGTCGTGACCGACCAACGGCTCGAGAATGTCCTCGCGATCGGGTACAACGGCAACGCGCGCGGCCTGCCGAACAAATGCGACTCCGCGGTCCCGGGGAATTGCGGCTGCATCCACTCCGAGATGAATGCGCTCGTGAAGGCCCCGGGCAGCATGCGGGACAAGGTCGTGTTCGTCAGCGCCTCGCCGTGTGTGATGTGCGCGAAGCTGATCATCAACTCCGGCGTCACGCATGTCTTCTATCGTAAAGCGTACCGCGATCCGTCGGGCGTCGAGGTCCTGCAGCAGGGCGGCGTCGTGCCGGTGCTGTATGACCGCTGGATAACGGCATGGAGAAACGGTGCTTGAGTCTTCACACCCTGAAGGGTGTGCTCGGCAATCGTTGTCCTTAAGCAACCGTGTTTCATGTCAAGCATGGGCCGGTCGCCAGGGGGTGTGAGTGCGCGCCATGGCATTGAGGATCGTCAGGAGTTTCCGCATGCACGCGATCAACGCCACCTTCGCGGGCT